>ENA-ORXB01000173-ORXB01000173.1-sediment-metagenome-genome-assembly--contig:-NODE-173-length-158386-cov-29.613781_pt1 | contig 158386 bp, 121 predicted proteins | sample MGYA00237863_ERZ511475 | MGnify/ENA primary metagenome ERZ511475 (study PRJEB26305, sample SAMN06343858) | sediment metagenome | isolation source: hot spring sediment | place: Canada: British...
GGCTGCTTACTGCCACCAGCCGCGCAAGCCGTCACTCGCCAACCGTGCGTCACTATCCGCTTAACCAAAACTCACGTTAGATAATTTCTTGCGCATGCCACATACGACAGGTATACTACAGCAAACAGGTGTAGAATTGCATTCTGCTGGCTGTACGTATCACAACAGATAGCCCATCTCGATGCCCCTTGTACTTGTTGCATAAGCTTTACATCGAACTGTTCACAAAAGACACGCCATCATTGTATCCACTACAAATCAGTTATGTTTTTCCCCTGGAGAACGCCAAGTAATCGGATTATACGGAGGTAAAATGGCTATACGTATATTCGCTCTGAATATCGAAGAAGTGCTAGAAAACTGGGAAGTCGAGCAGCCCCTACGCGAAATCATTGCAACGTATTAGGGAGGAAAAGCCAATGAGTTCACCACGCATTACTCGCCCCCACTTCCCGCCGGGATACGTCGAACGTGCTAGAGAATTGCTACCCTGGAGTCATGTCGAACAACGCCTGACTCACGCCATCAATTACTGGTTATGCACGGTACGGCCAGATGGCCGTCCGCATGCTGTGCCCAAGTGGGCGGTCTGGGTGGATGGCAAGCTCTACTTTGACGGCAGCCCGGCAACACGCCACGCGCGAAACATTGCGACAAACCCTCACGTTGTGATTCATCTGGAAAGCGGCGAGGATGTTGTGATTGTCGAAGGGATTGCCCGTGCCATCGACACACCTGCCCCTGAAGTAGCCACCCTCGTAGCGCAAGCCTATACAACGAAATACGCTACGATGGGCTATGCGCCTGATCCCCATCAGTGGGATAACGGTGGCCTGTTCGCAATTACTCCCCACACGGTCATTGCCTGGACAGCATTCACTGAAGACCCGACGAAGTTTGTCTTGTGACTCCGGAATGATAGGATCAGGAGTTACGCAGTTCCCGACTGATGGTGTATACGTGAGGCGATAACCCGTGTCCGCGTTTGTTGCACTCGTCGCTCCGTCTCCCGTGTTCCTGGTTGATGATGGAGGTGTGCGCTGATGAACCCACCGAAAGGTGACGAACTGGATTATATCCACGTTCTCGTCGTAGCGCAGCACGTGGTCAGCACCACAGCAGCAGCACGCTGCCATCTGGGAGATCCCACAAACGATCCGGCGCATGATGCCTAGACGCGTCTGCTGCACCGGTGTCGTTCGGATGGCACCACCTTGTGGGAAGAGGTTCGCCCTTGTGTGTCGGTGACCACGGGCTGCTCGATGATCGACGACACGACGCTGGACACGCCGTAGCGCCGGGCGATGGAGCTGGTCACGCGCCAGTGGTCGGGCAACCATCAGCGAGTCGTCGTGGGTATCAATCTGATCAGGATGCTGTGGACTGACGGGAATGCCCACCTGCCCGGTGACTTCCGTATCGACGACAACGCACACGACGGGTTGACCAAGAACGACCACGTTCGGACGATGGTGCAGGCAGCGGCCGCACGCGGGTTTCAACCTCGCCTGCTTGCCTTCGACCGCTGGTATGCCAGCCTGGAGAACCTGAACCTGGTGCGCTCGCTGCCCTGGCAGTGGCTGACCCACCTGAACGCCAATCGCCTGGTTGATCCTGATGGGTCGGGCAACCGACTGATCAGGGACGTACCGATTCCGTCTGTGGGCACAATCGTGCATCTAAAGAGCTATGGCTTCATCAAGGTGGTCGCGATGGCCACCCCAGACGGTGGCAGTGACGACTGGGCCACAAGCGACCTGGCGATGGGTGCTGACCAGTGGGCGGAGTACGCCCGATACCGGTGGCTGATCGAAGCGTCCCAGCGCGGTAGTACGCAGGACTGCGGCATCGAACGCGCCCAGCCCCGCGCCGCCCGTGCCCAGCGGAATCCTATCGATCTGGCGCTTCGGGCCTTCCTCCGCCTGGAATGTCACCGGTTGCGGACAGGCACGTCATGGTTTGAGGCCAAAGCCGCCATTGTCCGTGAGGCAATACGGGCCTACCTGGCCCATCCATGCTATACCCAGCTCTCAACTACGTAACTCCTGACTATCATAATGCACCACCAATCGACGGCAAGTATCCATCCAACTGAAGCACTATTCCACATCCCAACGTTGACGGTAGTCTGCGTCAAGACGGGCCGAACGTCCACATTTGGGCCGGATTGCGCGTGTGTCGCGCAATCCGGCCACCTTCCCATCCCGCACGCAGAAAACATCTACTCTCCGGACGTGTCGGTGTTTGCCGTCCTGTTCAACCTACCGATAGAGCCAGCGCACCACACAGCGATCCTCCACAAGCAAAGCTTTCCTCAATTTCATAAGGTTGCGTGGGGCGAGGCGGCAAAGAAACGCTCCCGGAAGGCACGGACGGTTACCTGTCCCGCGTAACGCTCGCCATCTGTCGTTGGATAGGTGTTTTCAAATACACAGTCATCGGTCATTGCGGCTATCATGGCGTCAACATCATGCCGGTTGCTGGCATCGTTGAAGCGTTGAATCACTTCAAGCGGGGATGTCGTCAGCATATCTGCATGCATGGTGTCGGATATGGTTATTCACCTCCTTTATTCTTTTAGTCGCCGGACGATGTCTGCAAGTTCGATCAACACATTCAGTTCATCACCGGCAACCCAGGCGTCGAGTCCCGGCTGCATGATTGCTACATCTCCTGGACCAAATTCCATCTCGGTACCGTCATCCATGCGGATTCGTTGACGACCTGTGAGGAAGATCTTCACATGGAATCGCTGACAACTTTCCCCGCCAACGACAGGCTTGACGTTCTTCGACCATTGCCAGCCAGGTTTAAGGGTTTCGCGGTAGAATGTCAGCCTTCCGACAGTGATCACATCAATCTTGCCGTTCTCGAGTGACCGCTGCGCCTTGTCGGGAACATCGGTTTTTGCCTATGATGTTCTCAATCTGGTTGGTCATAAGCCTTCTCCTTGCCTGATTGAGATGAGTTCTACGGCAATGGTTAGTGTTAACGAAACATGTCTAGCCAGCCCTCCGTCCTGAAATTCTCGATCAAGGCGCCGGTGAGCGTGCGAATTGCCTCTACGCTCAACGCTGCTCGCCGACAATCTTCCAGCCGGAGATCACCGTGCAATGGAACTTTCAGTATCACTGATCACCAGGCTTTACTACTGGCAGCCCGGCATCGATCCATGCCTGCACACCGCCTTCGAGAATCTGCACATTGGTGAAGCCCATCTCATGGAGCAGTCCGCCGCCCAACGCGCCTAACGGCCCAAGGCCACAGGTGGTCACGATAGGTCTGGCATGGTCGGCCAGCCGGGGGTCGCGCCAGTCTTCCGGGGCTGTGTGATCAGCCGCGTAGGTCAGTGTGCCGTAAGAAAGATTGATGGCGCCGGGGATCGCACCGGTCTGGGCGACTTCTGCTGCGTCGCGCACATCAATGATGAGCAAGTCTGGCTCTCTTTTCAAGCGGCGGTGAAGATCGGCGGCTTTGATAGTTGGCACGCTGCGATAGGCTGCGTCGACCATGGCTTGAAAGGTTTTCGGCGGCGGCGGCCAGGCTGGCAGCGCACCGAGCTGTTGCAGCAGGCTCAACGCATCGACCAGTATGCGACTATCGACAAACTTGCCATCGACGACATGATCGATAGTCCAGGCCGCCACCTTGACAGCGCGATGGGTGGGAGGGATGCCCAGAAATTCGCCGCGGTGCGTGCCCGTCCAGGTCGAGCGCGCCATCACATACTCCCCCTCGGCCACCATCTCCTCATTCACCCATACGAGATCAGGGAAGGCCTTGAAGAAAGATTCGCCAAGAAAGGCTTTGAGGCCGGCAGCTCCGGGACCCTGACCAGGTAAGGGGTCAAGTTCAACATAATCGGGCGGGCAGATTTCATCGATCACAGCCAGATTCTTGTCATTGAGCACCTCTTTGACGAAGCGACGGATCACAGATTTTGCATCATGGGGCGACATGGGCTTTCTCCTTATGGTAGGTCTGCGCGAAGATCGCATCAATCACCTTGATCGTGCCTTTATTCCAGACTTGAAACTCACGATTGACAAGCTCTTTGATCGGTTACGTTGACATGAATTCCTCCTTATTTAAGGACCTATCTTGCTATATAGAGTGTTTTCCTTCCTCTGTTTGCAGAGCCTTACAAACCGGTTGACAGTAGTTCAAACGCCGTAGAAGAGGTGCAGCGCCAATTTCCCGCGCCGCTTTGTCAACCCTTAACCATCAGCAACACGAACCAACCAGATACGTAGAGTGAGGAGATGATGACGCCAAGCTCGGTTGCACTGAGCCAGGGAATACGCCGCTGGAAAAAACTCTGTCGTATGGGCTTTATTTGTCGGTCAGTCGGATCAAAGTATTCGGTGGCGATCGCTCCGGTATACGTCCACGTCTTCAGTTCAGGCGGAACTTGAACAGCCCGAATCCCATCGAATGCCGCATCTTGAGTAAGCAAGAAATGGGCATGGGCTATTTGCCGTCGGTAGACGTCCACCAGATAGTTGTCGGTCGCCGCAAATTGATTCCAACAGATACTCATGACGATGCCCAGAATGCTGGCAAGCAACCACAGCTCTAGGGTACTCTGGGCAACGGCGATAGCAAAGAGACCGGTGTTGATTGTCAAGAAGAAGTTGAAACGGATCCACATTCGGCTTAAATGGTCTTTGAGATAGTTCACTCGTAGCTCATATTCTCGCTGCAAATAGTCTCTTGGTAAGAATGCCATTTCCAATCCTTCTATGTGCAGTACTTGCACCATCCACCGGCAAGTACACGCCAGCAAAATATCTCACCATACTACGTAAACCCATCCATATGCATTGACGCTGCTGTAGGCTCGCCACGTAAACACGCCAATGGTAATCACCAGGACGACGGTCAACCACGATGGGAAGGATATCCACACGTGCACGCCAGGCATTGCAATCGTGATCACAACAACTATGCAGATCAAGGCCATGCGCTTGCGGCGTAAGCGAAAGGCGTCAATCTGTCGGTCGAGGTCATGAGGCACAGGATTGCCGCCTGCCCGCACGAACAGCGCGTTAATACGCGGCTGGAGAAGCGCATGGACGTATGTCAACAGTCCAGCAATGATCAGGAGGAGCAGAAGCTTGAGTCCGAGGATCGGGTTGATTGTCAGTCCTTCATCCCCATTCCTCTCAGCAGCACTGGCACCAGTCCTGATACGAGAGCAGTGTCTTGACACATGACAAGCGAGGGGTCGATATAAGTACCTACCCGCCTGCCCAACGGCAGCCCCAATCAGATGCGTTAATTGACGGCGACGAGAGTGCAGCAGGGACACACCATCGGAATAGAAGTGAGGGTATGGATAATCTTCAGCACGCTAACAACGGTCTCTACACGCTACCCTCACTTGTTCCTGCCAACCCAGACATATGCGACCTTCTGATTGCGTACAACGATAGCACAGACCCACTTGCCTTTTTTGCCATTTCTTGCCAAAACGGCGAGGCAACGTGGTGTAAGGTGCGCTATAATCTGCACCATCACGGTTCTTGTTCGCGAAAGGATGTGTCCTGTGTCTGCAACAGATGTTGCGTTGGACACCTGCACCACGTGTGGAGAGGCGTTAAGGTTATTGCGCCGTCGCGCTCGCCTGTCGCAACGCGAACTCTCGATCGCTACCGGCTACAGCGAATCGCACATTAGCCGCATCGAAAATAACGAACGTCCTCTCGACCGTCATTCGCTGCTGGCGCTCTTTGTGCCGGCCTTACAACTCCAGGCGGAGCCGGAGACGGTGGCGCGTTGGCTAGCCCTTTGCACATCTACACCCTCGTCTCGGTCTGAGAGCGCCCGATCAACAGAGTCCACCTTTGCTGAGTCGCCTGCGTACTCACCCACACCGGCGCTGCCGCTCCAACTTACCTCCTTTATTGGGCGTATCGAAGAGGTGTCAGAGGTGTGCACTCTCTTGCAGCGCCCAGATGTGCGCCTCCTCTCCTTCACTGGCATTGGCGGCTGTGGCAAAACCAGATTGGCGCTGCGTGTGGCGGAAATGGTGGCACCTGGTTACGCACACGGCGTGCATTGGGTCGAGCTTGCGGCGTTGGAGCAGCCGCATGTGCTGCCACAACTTATGCTCGAACGCTGGCAATTACGTTGCGGCGCCACCGATCATCCGCTCGATGTATTGAGCAACTTTGTGAGTAACCGGCGCATGTTGCTTGTCCTGGATAATTGCGAACACCTTATAGAAGCGGTTGCGACTCTAGTGCTGAAGTTGTTGCAGCGATGCCCGTCACTGCAGATCCTGGCAACCAGCCGCGAGATTCTGTCTGTACCGGGTGAAGTTCATTACCACGTTCAGCCGCTGTCCCTTCCTCCAGTCTGGCGCAGCAGTTCCCCTTCCGCCACCGAGATCATGCGGTATGAAGCGATCCAACTCTTCGTAGCGCGCAGTCAGGCTGTCTTTCCCGCCTTTACTTTGACTGACACCAATGCGGCGGCAGTGGCCGCCATCTGCCAGCGGCTCGACGGTATCCCGCTCGGAATCGAACTGGCGGCAGCGTGGATGTCCACCCTGGCGCCGCAGCAGCTTGCAGAGCATCTGCAAATGGACTTCAGCTTGCTGGTGGATCAACGTCGCAGTGTATTGCCCCGCCACCAGACGTTGCGTGCCGCCATCGAATGGAGCTATCGCCTCCTTACCGACCCCGAACGTACACTGTTGCGCTATCTGGCTGTCTTGCGCGGCACCTGGTCGCTGGCAATCGCAGAAGCAATTGCCGGCGAAGCGGGATTTAGCGCCACCCATCAACTGTTGTACATACTTAATCGCCTGGTCAGCAAGTCGCTCATTACGGTCGATCATCGGAACGAAGGTGAAGCGTGGTATCGACTGCTGGAGCCGCTACGCGAGTACCTTCTGACAATGCTAAGCGAGGAAGAAGAAGCCCGCATTCAGCAACATCGTCTGCGCTATTACGCGCATCTTGTAGAAACGGCGGAGGCGGGTTTATCCGGCGCTTTGCAACAATCGTGGTTGGATCGGATGGAGCGTGAACACGACAATTTACGCGCCGCCCTAAGTTGGGGCTGCGATCACGCCGGGGTACCAGCCCAACTTGCCGCGTTGCTGGCATCCCGCATCTGGCGCTTCTGGTTGGTGCGTGGCTATTATTGCGAGGGGCGCCGCTGGCTAGAGGAAATGCTCACGCGTACTGCTCCATCCGGGCAGGTGCGCATCCGCCTGTTGTATGGCGCTGGCGTGCTCGCACGGCTCCAGCTCGATCTGGACGCTGCGGCTCGATTTGCCGGGGAGCAACTGCAACTGGCAGCAGAACTGAATGACCTGCGCGGCCTTGCCGATGGCTATGGGGTCATGGGATGGATCGAGGCGTTTCAAGGCAACCTGCAAGAGGCGACGCGATTCTTTGAGCAGCGACTGCTCATCTCCCGTCAACTCAACTATCAGCGTGGAATTGCCTATGCCTTGCGCGGCCTGGGCGAAAGCGCAACAGCACAAGCCAATTATCGAGAGGCAGGTGCTTATTTACAGGAAGCACTGAGCATCTTTACCGAATTGGGCGACCGTCGGTACATCGCGCAAATCTGGCGGGACTTTGGCCGTCTTGCTTACCACGAAGATGATCTGGAATCTGCCATCACAGCATTTCAGTCCAGCCTGGCAATCTATCAGGAGGTGGCTGATGCGCATAGTGTGGCCGAGTTGTTGCTCGATCTGTCTCGGCTTGCCCTTGCCAATCATGATTTGGCAGCCGCCGTTGCCCACCAGGCTGCCGCCGATCGCTTGATCGAGGACACAATCGATCGCCAACTCCGTTGCGCATCTGACCTCAATCGTGCGCGAATCGCCCTCCACCAGCAAGATGTCCCGGCGGCCAGGGAGTATCTGAAAGAGGCGCTGCAGATTCTGGCGGTGCTTCATGATCGACCCGCCATGATAACGGGTATCGAACTGTCGGCTGCCGTTGCGCTGGCTATGCAAGAGCCGGTACACGCTCTCTGCCTGTGGAGTGCAGCCAGACGTTTTCGCCAGGGAAGCGGTCTGTGGGCACCTCGCTTCGAATCTCGCTGGACGCAACAGGAGATCGATACGCTTCGTCTGCGCATGCCGCCGGACGACTTCAGCGCTTTCTGGCAAATCGGTCAGGTATGGCCGCTAGAGCAGGCTGTAACTCAGGCACACATCCTCCTGGTTGGGCGATCCTGATCTGTACTCGGATCACGGATGACTTTGACTCACAACACGCCATTAAAGAACTACCCCCGAAAGCGAGGCAGGGTAGGGCGTATCGCACGGCACCGCTGGATGCAGTGCAATCACGACACGCTCGCAACCCATTACTCTGGCGCTACACCTGAACGCAACTGCCCGTGAAGCGGTTCGTGTGCTGGTGACAAACTTCCAGCGATTCACCGGTGACACCCTGACAGTGCGCCGATACAAGACTGACAACCCACACGATGCACAGTGGAGTCAATATTTGATATAGTTCGGTATTCATGCACCAGCCAGACAGTACCGGGGAGGAGCTGACTGCAAGCCACGTGTACACCCATCTTCAAGCGCGGGATGCGCCTGGCCCAGCGGTGCCTGCCCGGTCCTGGTTGCCGGCGATGGTGGACGGGTTCACACGGACGATCTCGGTGCGGTTCCTGCCGATGTTTCCTGCATGCGCCTGACCGGCAGCGACACTGTCTGGTACGGCGTGGCAGTCTGGCCTGGCGTTCATTGTCTGGTTACGTGTGCAGCTCGATGCTGTCGGGCATGCGGCCCAGTCGGTTTTGTTGGGTAATGGCGCGTTTGCTGCCGTGGGAATGTGGTGGGAGTTGACGTCACGGATGGGGCTGCTCGTGCGCTCAGCCCGCCATTGCCGCCTGCCGCCGCTGCGGGCGACGGGTTGCGACCGACCACGCCTGTATGGTGATGGTGATCGCACTTCTCCCTGCATGAATTTCAGAGGTCAGGCAGGGAATTGCCTGACTTCAATCGAGTATCTGTGGTGTTTCCGCCAAGAAAACAGGACGCAGCAACCTACGTTGTTATGATAGCCTCTCTGGGATTTCCAGGTGTCAAGGTGAGGCTTTAAACCTGCTGGTTTTTTCACGCCATTGGTAATCGCAACATGCGTCGGATTGCTTTTGGATGCCAGAATGGCGTTGACGCTAGTAATCGTCCATCTTGCTCACATTGTGCCTCTAACCACAATGCTTGCTGATCAGGCACATCTGGCGGCGGTGATGGTGGTGCAGGCGGCGGTGGAGGGGTGAGTAGGCCCAATCTCATCAAGCTCCGGCGCATATCAATCTCCTTGTCTGAAGAAAATAGTCTTGTATATATAAAACCGGAATATTGGTCAAATAGTTGCACACATTTTTGGGTTGATTTTAGACGAACATATGTTTTCAATAGATTAGGCTACGGTAGATGCATTATTAATTTGAAGCGTTAGCGCTTTTCATGCGTTCGATAGCGCAAGAATGTCTTGCTTGACCACATCGCAGGTACTTTTGGTTGGTTATCTATCAGGAGTTACGCAGTTCCCGACTGATGGTGTATACGTGAGGCTACAAACCGTGTCCTCGCTTGTTGCACTCGTCGCTCCGTCTACCGTGTTCCTGGCTGATGATGGAGGTGTGCGCTGATGAACCCACCAACGTGTGACGAACTGGACTATATCCACGTTCTCGTCGCAGCGCAGCACGTGGTCAGCACGACCGAAGCAGCACGCTGCCATCCGGGAGCGCCCACAAACGGTCCGGCGCATGCTGCCTCCACGCGTCTGCTGCACCGGTGTTGTGCGGATGGCACTGCCGTGTGGGAAGCGGTTCGCCCTTGTGTGTCGGTGACCACGGGCTGCTTGATGATCGACGACACGACGCTGGACACGCCGTAGAGCCGGGCGATTGCGCTCGTCACGCGCCAGTGGTTGGGCAACCATCAGCGAGTCGTCGTGGGTATCAATCTGATCAGTATGCTGTGGACTGATGGGAACGTCCACCTGCCCTGCGACGTCCGCATCTACGACAACGCACACGACGGATTGACCAAGCACGACCACATCCGGGCGATAGTGCAGGCAGCGGCGGCACGCGGGTTTCTGCCTCGCCTGCTCGCCGTCGCTAGCTGGTATGCCAGCCTGGAGCACCTGAACCTGGTGCGCTCGCTCCACTGGCCGTGGCTGACCCACCTGAACGCCAATCGTCTGGTTGATCCCGATGGGTCGGGTAACCGACCGATCAGGGACGTACCGATTCCGGCTGCGGGCGCGGTCGTGCATCTGACGGGCGATGGCGTCAGCACGGTGGTCGCGCTGGCCACCCCAGCCGGTGGCAGTGACGACTGGGCCACGAGCGACCTGGCGATGGGTGCTGACCAGTGGGCGGAGTACGCCCGCTCTCGATGGCGCATCGAAGCGTACCATCGCGGTAGCACGCAGGACTGCGGCATCGAACGCGCCCAGTACCGCGCCGCTCGTGCCCAGCGGAATCATATCGGTCTGGCGCTGCGGGCCTTCCTCCGCCCGGAATGTCACCGGTTGCGGACAGGCACGTCGTGGTTTGAGGCCACAGCCGCCATTGTCCGTGAGGCGATACGAGCCTACCTGGCCCATCCACGCTCTACCCAGCTCTCAACTGCGTAATTCCTGAAAATTTCAAACATGCTCTGTGTAGCTGGCGAGCACCTATCGCTTACCGGGTCGAACTTTGAATCGAGCAACTGGTCAGGCTCAGTCGTAGCGAGCGCTATTCGACTGGCCGGGCATACTGTTGGGCCAGCGCAACCAGTCCAGTCCGTATACAGGTGTGGTGGATATCGGAGAGGGCGGCTCAGAGTTGCCACACGAGAGGCATGGTCAACAGCAGAGTTATGAAACAAACCACAGTTTGCCCGAAACCGACACGGAAGAAGTCGCCGAAGCGGTAATTACCTGGGCCCATCATTAGCACGTTGACCGGGTGGGCAATCGGAGTGAGGAAGGCGACGGAGCAGCCCATGGCTACCGCCACTGCCACCGCCTGTGGGTTGGTGCCTGCGCTCATCGCGGCACTGACTGCTATAGGGCCAATGATCAACGCAGCGACCTGCCCCCCAACCAGTTGCGTTACCAGCACGGTGGCGAGGAATAACCCCGCAATCAGCGCAAGTGGACCGTATGCTGCCAGACTTTCAGTGAGGATAGAACCCAAGCGTGCACCCAAGCCGGTCGAGACAAGCGCTGTGCCAATTGGCAATAACCCTGCAATCAGTACCACAACCCGCCACTCTATTGCACGGTAGGCATCGTCCATACTGATGCAGCCGGCCAGTACCAGCGCCGCAGCTCCGGCCAGCATCGCCTCGGACGTCGCAACCCAGCCCACCGCAGCAATGAGCAGCACCACAGCAGTGATTAGTGCCGCCCAGAAGGCCTTCCGTCCGGGAGACGGGGCAACATGGGGTGTATCCAGCACAATGAAGCCGGGCTCAGCAGCGAGCTGACGTACCCGCGTCGCCGAGCCGGTCATCAGCAGCGCGTCGCCAGTCTCAAGCGGGAAGTCGCCCACATTGGTGCGATAGCTTCGTCCATCGCGCCAGAGAGCCACGGCAGTCAGCCCGAACCTGGTGCGGAACTGGAGTTGCCTGAGCGTCTGGCCGATAACAGGCGCCCGTGGCCCGATCACCACCTCGGCAAGCTCGATTGGTACGTTCCGGTTCAGATCGGACACACCGTTGCGGCCAATCTGCAGGCCGATGGACGCGAGCTGGCGAACGTTGGCTTCTTGCCCTAACAGAAGCAGGATGTCACCTGCAAGCAACCGATCATCTGGTGCGGGGTTGAGCCTCGCTTCGTGGCTGCGCCAGATCGCCAGCACAGTGGTTCCCGTGTGTGTGCCGATTGCACTCTCAGCCAGGGTTTTACCAACCACATCGGCACCCTCTGGAACCCACACTTCCCATAGGCGTTCGTCGAGGCGGTAGATGCTGCGAAGATCTACTGTGGAGACAGCGGTGCTCCCAACACTCTCGCGAGCTGGCAAGAGCCGGCGCCCGACGAGCAGCATATAGATCATACCGGTGACGACCAGCGGCCCGCCAGAGCGAAGGAAGTCGCCCATGGTCAGCCCACGCTGGCCCTGGGCCACCAGATTGCCGCTGAGAATGATGTTTGCGGTCGTGAAGAGAGTGGCCATACCGCCGAGCAAGGTGCCGAACGAGAGCGGGATCAGCAGTTTCGATGGCGGCACCCGATTCTGGTGTGCGATACGTACCGCAGCAGGGAGCAGCACGGCTCCGGCTGCGATGTTGTTTACCACCAGTGAAAGGATGACCCCCGCAGCCATGAACACAGCAACCATGCGACCCTCGTCCTGGCCGCTGAGCGCAGCCAGGCGGGAGGCGAGCCACGCAACCACGCCGGTCTGCTCTAGTGCCGCCGTAATGACGAAGAGCCCGACGATGGTGACGACGGCGCTATTGCTGAAGCCACTCAGGGCTTCCTGCGGAGTAAGCACGCGGGTGACTCCGAGAGCGATTAACACCAGAAGTGCGGCAAGGTCGGCGCGGAGCCGATTGCTAACGATCAATCCAAGTCCGATAAGCGTGATTATAAAGAGCACCAACTCTGGAGTACTTAAGAGTGGCACAGACATTATCAATACCTCACCGCTAGGCTTGCAAGACCAGGACTACAACGCCCACCTGCACCATTGATATCCAGCCATTCGGCGACGAGGATCGCTCTGACAGAAAGGTGAAGATTGTTACCAGTACGACACTAAGCTTGTCGATCAGGACAACCTTCGACGCCTCATCGATCTTCAGTGCCCAAAAGTAGTACACCCACACGGTGCCAGTGGCCAGACCCGAGAGGATCAGGAAGCCCGGGTCTTGCCACTGAGCGTGAGCAGGTTGAACCATTTGCCTGCCAGCTAGCACGAACAGGATGACTGCGGTGCGGATCAGGACAGCAAGATCAGAGTCAATGCCATGGACGCCAATCTCAGCGAAGATCGGGCTGAGTGCCGCGAAGACCGCCGGGAGTAGCACTCAAAAGAGCCAGGAGGTTGTGTTCATCGAGGTTTCCTCACTCTGTCGGCGCATGCCCCTATCTCAATCTGCTCTCTGAGTGACGCCGGATACACTGCGATGCATCCGGCGTCAACAAAATTAGCTTCTCCCTTAGCCCGCAGGATCGCCTGATAGAATTTATCAGCCGAAGATGCAGCGGTTGACCGCGAGATTTATTGCGTGGATATGGTAATGAGTACGCTGCATTATAGCACTTTGGCATCATTGGTGCAAACTGCGGCTTGCCGTGAAGAAGTCTTCCAGGGTCTGATCGCCTATTATGGCGCAGATGACTCATAACCAGAGTCGCGACCTGTGAATCGGAACGGCCGCGCTGGAGATGATCAGCGGCAGAAACGTAAACAAAATGACCAGCCAGTCGGCGTGCTTGCGGATCATTCGCGGGGCACGATCTGCAAATACGGCTCGTCCAGAGCTTCAGAACCACCGATCTTCTGAATGTCTTCGGACCCTCTTGATCGACGACATCAAGAATATCATCGACCGTGTCAACATAGCATGTTGGTGACGCAAGCAGGCTTGATAGGGGTTGCCGTATGGCAGACAATGGCATACAAAACACATTTGTATGTTCAGCCTGTTATCGGCGAAGTATCGCATGAGGCAGCACATACCGACACTGTCGCGGTTGGGCAGGTTACATTGACGGCGCGTGTCCGGGTGTGGCATAGCCCCTGCATTCACCGCCAGGTTACCTCTCACCATTGCACCCAGCCGATTGTGCCCCACCCGTGCGATGCAGCGCAGGGATATCGCCGCCTGGTGAATTGCAATCCATCCCCAAAAAACCACCAATGCCCTATCGATCCCGCCAATTGTATCAGGCAGCAGACCGTTGTTGCCTGAGACAGGGTAACCGGCCTGGAGGAGAGCAACTATGGCCTTCGTGCAAAAGTTCTGGACCGCTATCCTACCCCAAGCCTGGGCAGAAGCGATGCGCGCTGAGTCGCAAAGCTGGATGATGCGTTGTCCCTGCGGCTTTGAACGCTCTATCTGGGACAGCGGAGGCGTCCGCTGGAAGGCCAGGGGTAGCCCACGACGGCTGCAGCGCTGTCCACAGTGCAGGAAATGGACGTGGCATACGGTTTATCGACGATCAGGGACGTAACTGGCAGCGGTCTTGTCACCCTGCGTTGTCAGTCGGTCTCCCTGTGGACAGCGGTTGACCCTGGCCTTATGTCGCTTCCGCTGCGCATGTGCTGCTTCGGTGCGGATAGGTTTGCGCACTTTAGGAGTTTTGGGCGTGCATGATCACCTCTTGACGATGAGCGCAGCAGCATGATAAGCTCCAGCAGGAAGTGCAGAAGCGTGGAAAAGACTGACATTCCCCATTTCGCTCTCGTTGTAAGCATAGAGCGGAGGCCGTCTAACGGTCTGGTAAGAGATATTAGACGAAAGTGAGATGAGTAATATTGTTAGCTGCCAGTATTGCTAAAGAGAGCAAGTGAAGCGGGCAAATGCAGGCGGTGGATCTTACTTGGGGGAAACGTTTCTACTAGAACCTATTTCAAAAACGTCTACCAGTACAGCAAGGCATCTCATTCATTCCTAACCGACTCTGTGATCGTAACCAGCATATCCAGACTCCCCGTAACCTGGATGGTCAACGGCATGCCACACGCCGGATCGTGACTCCAAACTTCGAGACAAGCACATGACGAGCAGGCAAGGCAATCCATCCAGCGCGTGATGGCACGATGAGAGCTTCTCTCTGCTAACAGGCCAACAGTAGGGTAGGCTGTCGTGTGTGATTGGCAAACGTTCATGCACCTGGACGACCGTCTGGCAGCACGATAGCACCACTTTTATGACATAAGTTCGCGTATTTGTTGGTGAACATCTCTGCGTGATTCACCTTTCGCTTCCCGCATCTATCATCGCCGTAATGCCCCCGCTACCAATCGATTGTGGTACAATGCACAACAGTGATAACAATCGTGCAGATATGCCTACGCGAGCAGTGCCTGCCGTATGCTGATTGAGTTGCAGATCCAGGATTTTGCGATTATTGACCGACTGCATCTGCGCTTCGAGCAGGGTTTCAATGTGCTGACCGGTGAAACCGGCGCCGGTAAGTCGATCATTATTGATGCGCTCGGTACCCTGCGTGGTGACCGGGTTGATCCAACGTTTGTGCGCGCCGGTTGTGCGCGCGCCCGCGTTGAGGGGGTCTTTAGTCTTGATGATTGCCCTCACCTGGTGCCTCTGCTGGTTGAATATGATCTGTACGATGAAGACGACGGTCAGCTTATTTTGACCCGTGAGATGTCGGCTGAGTCGGGGCGCAGTGTGGCTCGTGTCAATGGTCGAGCCGTGAATAGTGCGGTGCTCCGCGAGATTGGCAGCCGGTTGATCGATATTCATGGGCAGCACGAGGGGCAATCGCTTTTTAATCCACGCACGCATCTTGATCTGCTCGACCGCTTCGGCGATCTGTTGCCGCTCCGGCAACAGGTGACCGATCAGTTAGCTGCCTTGCGTGCCGTGCAGGCGCAGTTGAACGATTTACGCACCGGTGAGGCGCGACGCCAGGCCCGCATCGAGGAGTTGCAACTGTTGTGCGATGATGTGGCGGCAGCAAAGCTCAGGCCAGGCGAAGAAGAGGAGTTGTTGCGCGAGCGCAGTATCGTGCAGAATGCGACCCGGATTGCAACCCTGGCCGATGAGGCGTATCGAGCTTTGTATAGCGGTGGCGAGGGCCGCAGTGGGCGACCGGCTTCGGAAGCGATGGCGCTGGCAGTTGATGCGTTGAATGAATTGAGCCGTTTCGATGATCGGGCTGCGCCGCTCGCCCAGCAGGCTACTGAGCTTCAGTACCAGCTTGAAGATTTGGTGATTGCCCTGCGGAGCTATCGCTCGCATCTTGATGTTGACCCGCGCCGACTTGAGGTGATTGAGGATCGGTTGACGGTGCTGCGCGATCTGCAACGCAAGTATGGGGTTGATTTGGCGACGCTGATCGAGCAGGCTGCTCGCGCTGGCGACGAGATCGAGCAATTGAGTAGTGCTACAACCCAGATTGCGGCTCTGGAAGCGCAAGAACATGCTCTGCTGCAAGAGCTGGCGCGCCGGGCCGCCGAACTATCGCAACGGCGGAAGCAGGTCGGTGAAGAGTTGAGTCGGCAGATCAGTATGGCCATGAAAGACCTGGCGATGCCAAATGTTCAGTTTGCCGTCCAGATTGATCACCAGGATGATCCAAATGGGCCGCTGATCAATGGTCGGCGCCTGGCCTGTGATCGCAACGGTATCGACCGGGTTGAGTTTCTAATTTCGCCTAACCCTGGTGAGCCGCTGAAACCACTGGCGCGTATCGCATCAGGTGGCGAGAGTGCCCGGCTGTTGCTGGCGCTGAAGTCGATTCTGTCGCAAGTTGATGAAGTGCCAACCCTGGTCTTTGATGAAATTGATGTTGGGGTCGGTGGCCGCGCCGGTCATGTGGTTGGGCAGAAGTTATGGATGATCAGTCGCCGCCATCAGGTGTTGTGTATCACCCACCTACCACAAGTGGCTGCGTTCGCCAATGCCCATTACCATATTCGCAAGGAAGTCGTTGGCGGGCGTACCCGCACAGCGGTTGAGGTATTATCCGCCGAACAACGGATTGATGAGATTGCAGCGATGCTTGATGGTGTTCCGAACGATCATAGCCGCGCCAATGCCCGTCAGATTCTCGAACGGGCGCAGGCGTGGCAGATGCATCGCCAGGCTGAATTAATTCCGGAACGTTAGCCATTGTTCCCTGTGTATCACTTGATGAAGAGAGGCTACTACACTCGCTATGCCTTCCCATAGTGTTCTTGGCCGGTGGAGCGCACGGATTATCGAGGCAAGCTGGTTGCTGGCACTGACGCTGGTGCCGATCTATTTCAACCTCTACTCGGCGCGCCACTTTGAACCTGATAAAGCTGCTGTGTTGCGTTCGCTGGCTCTGATCGGGCTGGCTGCGGCACTGGTCTGGCTGATCGACCAGATCAATCGCCGGAGTCCTGCCGGGCAGACCACAACCGGTTGGAACTGGACGGCGCTGCGCAGGCATCCGCTGTTCTGGCCGGTAGCAGGCTATACCGCGGTCTTTGTGCTCACAACGATTACCTCTGTGACACCGGCGACCAGTCTGTGGGGGTCGTACCAGCGGATGCAGGGGTTGTATACGTTTCTTTCGTATGTCATATTCGGTGTGCTGATCGCAACCACGCTCCGCACAGCCACCCAACGCGAGCGCTTTATTTCGCTTAATCTGGCAGCCGGTACCGTGGTGGCAATCTATGGGATCATGCAGCACTATCAGCTTGATCCCCTGCCCTGGCGCGGCGACGTCATTGCGCGTGTAGCTTCAACCCTGGGCAATTCGATCTTTGTGGCCGCTTATCTGATCATGATCGTGCCCCTGGCACTCTACCGCATGGTGGCCGCACTGGCGGCTGCCCGCCAGGCGCCGGGCGCGAGCCAGCCGGCAACTGAATGGCGTTGGGCAGGCAGCCAGTTGCTGATCTGGCTGGCCGGTACCCTGCTCATTCTCGCGACGGTCAAGTTTAGTGTTGCTATTCGCACCATTGATTTTCGGTACTGGTGGCTCTTTCCAGGGGCTGTTGGCTGTGCGACGGCCCTGTGGTGGCTGTTGACCGTCGACCGTGGTGCGGCCCTACCGCGCTGGCCGCTAGTGGTGACCCTGTTGTTCCTGCTCGGCTTTGGGATCAGCTTTGCCTACAATGCAACCGCCGGTGTTCAGCAGGTTGCCTCTGCCGAGATCGCGGCCAATGCGCTGGATTGGTGGCTCTGGCTTGCGGGGGCGGTGGTAGCGTTGTTGGCCGGCTATGGATTACGTCTCGCCGGAAAGATACCATCTGAACCGTCGCGGCTGACCTGGCAGTTGCAGGCGGTAGCCAGTGCGCTGGCGTTGGTGCTGATCCTGCTGACGATCTTCTTCAGTCAGAGTCGCGGCCCATGGATCGGCCTGGGGGCTGGTCTTTTTCTGTTTATCTCGCTCGCGCTCTGGTTTGGGAAACGACGATTGGCGGCGACCGGTGATGAACGCAACAGTCGCCGTCTGGGTCAGATGCTGGCCGGCTGGATCGCTCTCACGTTGATCGTTGGTGGCTTCCTGATCGCGTTTAATCTGTCGGATGCGCCCTTCTTCAACCGTCTGCGCGAGATTCCCTATGTGGGACGGATGGGGCGACTGCTGGAGGTGGAGAGTGGTACCGGGCTGGTGCGTCGTCTGATCTGGGTAGGTGACGAGCACGCCGGCGGTACGCTCGGCCTGATTACCAGTGATCCGCTGCGGCTGATCATCGGTTGGGGGCCAGAGAGTATGTTTGTCGCGTTCAACCGCTTCTATCCGCCGTCGCTGGCTAATGTCGAAGCGCGGGGTGCGTCACCAGACCGCTCGCATCAAGCCTTCCTCGATGAGGTCGTGACGAAAGGTCTCTTAGGGTTAGCCGCCTACTGCTGGCTGATCGGAAGCCTGGTGCTGTTTTGCTGGCGGCAACTACAAGCCTCGATGAGCTGGCGTCATCACCTGCTGATCATTGGTGTGCTGAGTGCGATCACAGCCCATCTGGTTGAAGGCTTGACCGGCATTCCGATTGTGGCAACGCTGATGATGTTCTGGATGTTGCTGGGCTTGAGTGTGGCAGCGAAGCAGATAGAAGATGCTCAGGCAGCGATACCCGTTCCAGAGCCGGCAGCCCAGCCGACAAAGACAGGCGGACGCCAGCCTGCCCGGCGCAATCCGCAACGAATACCGGCACGCCAGATCGGCGCTCAGCGACCGGATGGCGCAACGTTCGGGATGGCCGGCCTGATCGGCCTGATCACCGTTGCACTGGTCTGGTGGCTCAATGTCCAACCGGTCTACGCCGATATGCGCTTTCAGCAGGCGCAGAGTTACAGCGAACAGAGTAACCCATCCGCGCAGATCATCCTGGCTGCGCTGAATGAATATCTGGGCGCGATTCGGGCCAATCCCGCCGAGGATTTCTACTATCTCCACCTTGCCCGCACGCTGATGACGCTGGCTGACGGGCTGCGCAATCAGGGTGTCGCTATCGGTGACGCCGGTCAACCCGATCTTGACGCCTTACTCCGTCTTGATAGCGTACCGGCAATCACGGCGTTTGTTCAACGCTCGACACCCCTCAGTTTGCTGGCTCATGCCGAAGCAGCGCTACTCCGTGCCCATCAGATCAGCCCGCTGAACAAAGATCATTATGCCAATTCAGGACGGATCAACACCTTCTGGTACGGCTGGACGGGTGATGTCCAACGGTTGTACAAGGCGCTTGACTGGTACGAACGGGTGGCAGAGATTGCACCTCGTGATGTCACCCTGATCAACGAGCGCGCCGGTGTGTTGATGCAACTGGCCGAATATGCAACGACGAACGGCGATACGGCGCAGGCCAGTGCCTTCTTCCAGCAGGCTGATGAACTGTTGCAGACATCGGCCCGTCTCGATCCGCGCTACGGCGATACGGCGCTGCGGCGGGGTGACCTGGTGCGCTTCCGTACCGGCGATCTGGACGCTGCGACAACCTTCTACGTTCAGGCTATTGAACGGTCACCGCAGCAGATGGTTGATAATCTCGATCGCATTGCTCGTGCGTTGCAGAGCCGGCCTGATTTACTAAGCCAGCTTCGTTCGGCCTTCGCTGTGCAGGCCGAACGCGCCGACCAAATCTTCACCGAAGCTCAAGGGAAGCCCGAACGGGCGATTGAACTGCCGGCACTATCCGACCAGGCGAGCAGATTGTATGCCGCCGTCGCCCGCCTGGCAGTCCAGACCGGCGACATCGCCGGTGCGGTGGCACCATACGCCCGTGCCGTAGCCATCCAGCCCACCAATACTGCGCTCAGCCAGCAATACACCCTGGTGTTGAGCGAAACGCTTCAGTACGATGCGGCTGTCGCCGAAGCGCAACGCTTGCTCTCGATACTTAAGAGCAGTGGTCGCAACAACGAAGCAGCCCAGGTCGAACAGCTCATTACGGTACTGGAACAGGTGCGACAATGATCATTGCACACCATACTGCCACATCGTAAGGCGAGAGGACAGGTTCGCAAGAGATTGCTTTCCTTTGCAAGACCGGGGAACCCGCGATATGGCCAGTATTGCCTTAATCCTCATCGCCGCCCTTACCTTCTCGATCCTGGCGACGCCGCTGGCCCGACGGGCCGCATTGCGCAGTGGCTTCATTGCGATCCCACGCAGCCGTGATAGTCACTCCACACCGATCCCGCTCCTCGGCGGTGCGGCGATCTATGCCGCGTTTGTGGCTGCCCTGCTCTTGTTCGGCGACCTGGCGCATATTCGTGAACTGATCGGCATCTTGCTCGGCGCTACTATTGTCTCGCTCTTCGGTCTGGCCGATGACCGCTGGGGAATGAAGGCACTTGTCAAGCTCGGCGGTCAAATCCTGGCGGCAACCGTCTTGCTGCTCGGCGGTACCCAGGTGCAACTCTTCGCGGAGCCGATCCTCAACTGGATGGTGACGCTCTTGTGGGTGGTTGTTATTACCAACGCCATCAATTTTCTCGACAACATGGACGGGCTATCGAGTGGTGTTGCCATTATCGCGGCGGCGTTTTTTCTCCTGCTGGCGGCCATGAATCAACCGCGGCAGGTACTGGTTGGGGCGATGGCGGCGGCATTGATCGGTGCCTGTATCGGCTTTCTCCGCTACAACTTCAATCCGGCCAGTATCTTCATGGGCGATACCGGTAGCCTGTTTATCGGGTTTATTCTGGCTGCCCTGGCAATTAAACTCCGCTTTCTGAACAACATCCCCCTGGTGACCTGGCTGGTACCGGTATGTGTGCTCGGCTTACCACTCTTCGATCTGGCACTGGTGACTGTCGCCCGTATCCGGCGCGGGGTGAATCCCTTTACAACCGCAGGCAAAGATCATCTCTCTCATCGCCTGCACGCGCTGGGGATGACAAAGCGTGAAGCTGTGCTCACATGCTACCTGCTGGCCGGCGCGAGCGGGTTGGTGGGAGTGTACATTACGCAGGCGCGTCCTTCAGAGGCTTACCTGGTCTTCGCCGGTTTGGTGACGATAGCCGTCGGTGGTATCATCTGGTTCGAGCGCGTCTGCCCATCGGGACAACCACGGCAACGATAATCGGCTCAGCACGCTTCGACGGCCAAAAGATAACGGACGGAAGGTTCGATCTTCCGTCCGTTACCTGTTCAATACCCATCCGCGCTACCGCTCGCCGGCCGTCCACGCCTCGTACAGCTCGTCCCTGTTCTTTAGGCCGAGACGTGGTAAGGCATGATTCACCACATAAGTGGCCGCCGTGTGGCGATTTTCCCACATCGCCTGATGTGCTTCGGGTAGTTCATCCCACGGCACCACTGCCGGCTCGGTAATCGTCAGCAGACCGGCGCTGATCTCATCATTCAGACGCAGAATTTCATACGCATTTGAGAGGTGCGTACCAAAGATCTGTGCCGTCGGCATGTAGATGCGGCGCTGGCGCACCCAGATTTGCGGTGCGAAGAAGGAGTAACGCCGCCCACCAATGTCCTCGAAGTAGACAATCCGTCCGGTGAAGGGCTTGATCAGCATCGCGCTCACCGCCAGTGCATCGTGGGCAGCCCGCTCGATGATCAGATCGGGGTAGCCACGCGGATTGTCGGCACTCCGCAAGAAGACACCGACCGCGCTTCCTAGCGGCTTGAAGACCAGATCGTTGAAGCGGCGGACAGCCTCTTTCAGACCCTGCGGGTCCTGGCGGGCGTTCGGCAACGGCGGCATCGTGCGCGGCCACTCAAACTCATCGCCGAAGCGCCGTTTGAGTTCCGCCAGGCTGACGACACCACGTAGGGCAGCCCCGAAGCCCAACGAGAGGACAAACTCGCGTTGCGCATCGCTGACGGTAACGACGACGATCCGCGCTCCCATTTGCCGCGCCGCCTCGATAGCCTCCAGACCGCCGGTATCTACCAGGTCATCGCTCCCAACCCCGTAGTAGATCAACACCGCCTCACCGGCGCGGAGATTGGCCCGCCGCAGCATCTCGGTCGGCGAAGCTGACCCTGGCTTACCCAGGAAGGTGAAGTGGTAGCCACTGGTGGCACCGTAGAATGTGAGCGTCGGAATGTGACCATCGCGTGGCTCGCCGAGAAGCTGGAAACTGCGCGGGAAGGCCGTCTCGCCCGCGTGCGAGACCACATAATCGGCCAGTCGCCCGTCGTTCTGCGCCCGGAACATCGCCAGCAACGGCTGACCGGCGGCTTCCCAGGCTGCCCAGGCTGATGGATCTTCGGGCACGCGCGTGAAACAATCGGCAACCTCCGGGTCTTTACGGTTAATCGCACCGTGGGCACCCGCAGCCAGCAGCGTAGACGCACGTGACGACGAACTGACCATTCCAATTACGCGCAGACCATTCCGGGCCGCCGAGCGCGCTGCGTCCAGACCGGTACCGGTCGCCGCACCCTCGATAAAGATGGTGCGTCCGGCCTTGATTTGCAACGTCGTAAAGAGGGCGCGATAGATCGTACCGAGATTGAGGATGTAGCTGCCGGCTGCCTCGATAGACATATCGGTTGGGATGGGCAGACACTGCGGGGCCTGGGCCAGCATAAATTGCTGATGCGATCCATCTGGCGTGTCGTTCCCCTGGATGACGAAATCGGCGGCCATCGGATCAAGGCCCATCAGCGGTGAGAGCAGATCCGACTGCCCGGAGTAGATCGCCACCAGATCACCCACCTTCAGCCGGCCTTCGCGTCGCGCCTCTTCACCCAGCGCAACGATCAGGCCGATGCCACCTGAACCGGTAACGTGCCAGTCGCGGTCGTGCTCATCAAACCGTGACACCGGAATACCGGTAATCGCCCAGATATCGTTGAAGTTCACCTCCGAGGCCAGAACATAGATCAGCGCCTGATTGGCGCGGGGGCGTTCCACCGGCACAATAATCTGCTTTTCAGCCACGATGGGATCGCCGTGAGCCGCCGCACCGGTGTCCGGATCACGAATAACCGCCTGCGCGTACTGCCACTTCGGAATCCGGTCAACACCGGGGAAGAAGGGTGAACCAACCGGCAACAGTTCTTTCTGATCGCGCAAGAGTTGCTCCTGTTCAGGTGTAATCAATGGTCGGCGGGTTGGCAACGGCGCACTCTGGCGGTCGAGGAACTCGCGAATACCACGCTTGCCACCGTTCGGGTCAACCACTGCCTCGGCAAAGAGCTTCGCCTCGTGCTCCAGACCGGCCTCGAAGCCGTGGATAATGCCATAGCGGATTGCATCCAGTGCCCGATGCACTGCCGCATCGCGCCCAACGGTATGGGCCTGCCGGATAATCCGCTCGATACGTGGATGGGCGATAATCGAGCGCAGTTCGTCATCGGCAAAGCGCGGGTCTGGTTTGCGCCACTCGTCAAGCTGCTCGTGGCGATGGCGGAAAGCCTGGGTCACCGCAGCCGACTCGATCAACTGACCATCGGCGCCGATTGCGGCACGGGCTAACGCGCATGCCAGCGACAGTGAGTCCTGATCGCCGGTAGCAATGGCATCGATCAGACCCAGCTCCAGCGCCTCATCAGCCGGTACGCTACGCCCACCCAGAATCATCTCCAGCGCTCGGAGCAGACCGGTGCCGTTGTTGCGCTTGTACAACAGGCGCGGCAAGCGCTGCGTGCCACCATAACCAGGTAGCAAGCGCAGATTAATCTCTGGCTGACCGAATTCGGCATAGACATCGGCAACCCGGTAATGGCAGGCCATGGCGAATTCCAGACCACCACCGAGCGCCACACCGTTGATCGCCGCGATACACGGCTTATTCATACGCTCAATCTTGCGGAAAGCAAGATGGGCGTTATTCGGCAGGGCCATTGCCTCTTCAACCGTATGAATCTCTTCGAGCAACTGGCGAATATCAGCGCCGGCGACAAAACTCCTGGCGCCCTGTCCGGTGAAGACAATTGCGGCAACATCCTGACGACGGGCCAGGTGGTCAACAATTGTGTTCAACTCATCGAGCGCACGCTCATTCAGTGCGTTCACCGGCGGATTTGTCACCGTCACTACCGCGAGTTTACCCGCACTGGCCGTTGGTGGGTGATACTCGATCCGGAAGTAGCGATAGCGTTCGATGATCTGCTGCTCTTCGGCCATACGCTGACGGCGTTTCCACTCAGCGATCTTGGCTGCAATCTCTTCGAGCACTTCAGGATTGCGCAACGTCGTCGTATCACCCAGTGGTTCATCGAGCATCATATTGCGCAAAAAGCGCCGCATATACTTCCCGCTGCGGGTTTCGGGAAAGGCACTGACCTCGATGTAATCCTCTGGGACACTGACCGCCCCCTTCTCGGTACGCACCAGCTCATCGAGACGGCGCCGGTCGGCGCCGGTCAGATGACGGCCAGGCGCAGGTTGAATGAAGGCAACCGGGGTCAGACCCTTCTCACGGTGCGGCGCACCGACCACAATACAATTACCGACGGGCGAGTCGGGCGTGATCTGGCGGTCACGCAAAATGGCACCCTCAATCTCCTCGGTGCCCATACGGTGGCCCGACACATTGATCACATCGTCAGAGCGTCCGTGGAGCGTGAAGCTACCATCGGGGTACTTGATGGCAAAATCACCCTGGATATAGCCCCATTCACCGTTTGGCCCACGTCGCCAGTAGGTCTTGACGAAACGCTCGGCATCACCCTTCCAGGCCCGCAGCGGAATCTCACCGCGCAGGTACGCCTCGAAACCGGGCACATCACCCCAGAGTGTGCGGGTCAGGTAGGGATACGGGGCGGTAATCACAATCTCGCCCTTCTCATCGAAATCAGCGACCCGATAGCGCGTCGTCCCGCTCTCATCAGTTTCGGCCACCCAGACATCACCCATCACCCAGGGCAAGGGATAGGTATGGGCATCGGGACGAAGCGGGAAGTCCTGATTACCGTAGAAATGCGTCCAGACAATTCCACCGTGCTCGGTCGCCCAGTACGAATTGATATACTGCGGGGTCATGATCTGCATACCAAACTGCTGCACCGCCGGACTGACCGGCTCGGCGCAGAAGGTTGCAACCCGCAGCGAGTGCATATCATAGAGTCGCACATCTTCAACATTCTGCGGATTGGACATCACTGTCTTGAGGAAGGTCACACCCGCCTTAAAGATCTGCACCCCATAGCGCTCGATGATGCTGGCATAACGCCCGGCTGAGGGGAAGAGCGGTGATCCCTCGGCAATCACCCCGGTCAGCCGACCGGCCATTGTGGCTGTGAGCATATAGCTCTGACCGGTGATCCAGCCCGGATCGGCGATCACATATATCGTATCACCCGGCTCGGCGTCAAAACTGACCCGCAAGGTGTGCACCACACCGGCGACATAACCGCCGTGAACGTGGATCACACCCTTGGGCTTACCGGTGCTACCCGATGTGTAAATGATAAACATCGGATATTCAGCATCAACCGGTTCACAGGGAATACTGGCGTAGAGCGCACGGATAAGCTGGTCATCGGGGAGATTGAGCAGATCATTCTCACTGTGCACATCAAAGCCGGCAGCACGCGCATTGGCCAGAATCTTCGCCAGCGCAGCATCCAGCAAGTCGTGACTCCAGCGATCTCGCCCCTCGTTCCACAAAATCTCCTGACCGGTATGACGCACAACCACCACAGCTTCAACCCGCGGCGGCGACTCGACCAGCGCCTGCGCCAGTACTGTACGCACCTTTGCCTGCACGCTTGCATCAAGATCGCGGAGCTTTGCGAGGGCAGAACCAACCCCACGCATCACGTCCGAGCGCTCAACCGTAATCTCACCGGCCAGTGCGGCCTCCACTTCGGTGATGATCGTCTGGCGCTGCGACTCAGTCAGGGGCAAGGTGGCCAGGGTCTGCGCAACAATCGCCTGCGCCGTCTCAACCGGAATATACTTATCGAGCGCCTGATCGGTATACGCTTCTTTGTAGGGCACCACCTGCGCGTTGCGGTACGCACCATCAGAGGTAATCACCACTCGTGCACCGGCATTGTGAATACGGTCGGAAAGAGTCTTGTCCGAGAAGCCACCGAAGACCGGCGTGTACAGAATACCCAGTCGTTTTGCCGCTTCCGTATAATAAATCTGCGGCATAATATTCGGCATATTCAGAGCAATCCGATCACCCTTCTTCAGGCCCAGATCACGCAACACCTGCGCAGCCTTCACCACCTCCACCAACAGGCGCCGCCGCGTGATTGTCTCCTGGACAACCGGACCACCACGACCATTGTTGAGCGAGTTATCCCAGCGGTCACCTTCAAAGTAGTAGGCCACCTCGTCGCCATAGCCCATCATGACATGCCGGTCTACTTCATTAAAGCAGGCATTTGTCAACCCACCACTAAACCAGCGGTAAAACGGCGCTTCACTATCATCAAACGCCTGTTGCCAGGGCTGATAATCGGCGGGATAGTCTACCGTTACAGGGGCACCGGTAGCGGCATCCAGCCCTTCCCAACGCTGACTAGACTCGTTGAAGCGAATCCAGCAATGGTGTTGTGGGTCGTACCAGTGGATAACTGTCCGGGCAATCGCGCCATGAAAGGCACCGGGATCTGCCAGCGCAGCAGCGCGCTGAGCTTCCCAATCAACTCGATCCCGAATCGGATTAGAGCGGGGCGCCCGTGGTGGGGCAAGGGGCGCAGTGTCGATCATCGACCATCCTCCTTGACGCAAATGCTAATAGACCGGTTGTGATATAGATAACAAGGGGTGCATACTATAGCCTACAGTGTATAACGCAATTCGTCAAGACCTCAACAATTGAGAATTGTTCACCATCTGACCGAAGACACTTGCATAACGCGCAGAATTGCTGTGTAGTTCAAGATCAAATTCTGGTTGATGATATGAATGCCACGCATAGCATGCATCCGACAGGGTACCGTCGATCCATCCCCATGCCATGTTCTGGAAACAAGAGGCATGGCTATTCGCCTGACCTTCCTCAAAGCATTCAACCTGATCAACGAGAGCGTAGCAAGATGGTATACTGCTTATATCATCTACAGCGTAGTTACGAACGTGTTTGACTGCCTGCAACTGCTCAGACTGTGACCAAACCCATGTCCTTTCAGCCTGCTATAGACGAACAACTGATCATTGACGGCATCAGCTATCAAGTGTGTGCTCACCCGGCCCTTCCCGGTCGTCCGTTTATCCAGGAAGGTCAATACAGCCGGGTTGTCCAGCTACGCACCGCCGGTGGCTTCGTTGCCCTGAAGATACAAGAGCAGATTCGCGATCAGACCCTCAGCACCCACGCGACTCAGATTCAGCCCCTCAGCGCCATTCCCGGTTTACAGGTAGCACGACGGATGATCATTACCACGGCAAACCAACCAGCTCTTACGACGACTCGACCTGAACTAGAGTACGCGATTCTGATGCCGTGGGTGTATGGCCCGCCCTGGCAGGAACTGATTCACCATCGGCGGCCACTCAGTGCCGCGCAGAGTTTGAGTCTGGCTCGCGCGCTAACCGATCTGCTGGTCACACTTGAGCAACGAGGTCTGGTTCACGGTGACTTGCAGGCAGCGCATGTGATGCTGCCGGGATTGATCGATCCAGGTGCAGCGGCTCCTATCGCCCTTGTCGATCTGGAGACAATGCATGGTGTAGGTGTGCTACGCTTACCGCTTCCCCAACCGGTGAGTCCGTATCACCACCCTGTTCCGGCGCAAGGGCTGGCTGGAGATCGCTTCAACGGTGCTCTGCTGATTCTTGAACTGCTTGGCTGGTGTGATGAAGAGGTGCGGAATGCCGCTGCCGGCGATAGCTTCTTCGCGCACGATGACCTGCTTAGCACCGGTGAACGGTACCACATTCTGCGTGAGGCATTGGCGCGCCGCTGGGGACTTGGGGTGGCGCAAATGCTCGACCGCCTCTGGCAAAGTTCAACCCCGATGAACTGCCCGCAGCTCAAAGAATGGCAAGCGATTCTGCCGTCGCCGGCAATGGCAACGGTAGAAGCACCTGTTCCTCCACCATCGCCACCTTCGCTCGTCGATCCGGTTGGTCAGCTCATCGCCGATGCCACTACCCTCCATGAACAGGGACAGCCGGCACAGGCCCTCGCCACCTACCGTAGTGCGCTCGACCGGTTGCCGGCTCACGATCCACGGGTAGGGCAGGTCATGCGGACGATTGACTCACTCGAACGAGAGCTGGCCGACCTGAAAGCAACAACGCCATCCACGAACCTGAACTGGTCGGTACCGGTTGGGATTGGGGTTGTGATCATTGTGCTACTTGCCGTCCTGGCCACAATTGGCCTGAACAGATCATCAATCCCAACTACGGAGCCGACTCCCGTTTCACCAACGGCAGTTGTTGCACCAACAGCAACGGTTGCACCACCTACTCCTTCACCAACGGCCACCCCACAACCGTCACCGGTGTATGTGCTATCGTTTCAGATTGACCGCATCGTTCCCACCGATCTGTACATCAGATCAACACCGTTGGAATTTACGGTACAGGGTGCCAGGCTGGCCGATGTGCGCACGGCGACTCTGCGCGCAGCCGGTTATGAACCGATTGCGTTGACAATTGTCGATGGTAGTAGCGACAACGAGCTTCGTCTGCGTTTACCCGATCTCACCATCCCGCTGGCCGGTGCAATCCCGTTCACGCTCGAACTCAACGATACGCCGGTACCCGGCGCAGCCGTGACGCTGCGCGACTACATCAGTGTACGCACTGTAGCCGGTGTCCGTGCCGAATATCGCTATACCGGACGGATTGAAGAAGATGGACTGGGGCCGTTTGCTCGCCTGTACACCGAACCGGCGACGACCAGTGCCTTAAGTGACCCGATCCGCAATGGTGATGAAGTTGAGATTTTGAGTGATCAACCTGCCGGATGGTACTGGATACGCATTCGCACCAGTAATGATCAGAGCCTGAGTGGTCGGAGTGGCTATATCGAACGCTGGCTGATCGACAATACAGACGTGCCGCCACCGCCAACACCAACCATTCCCCCCGAACCACCGCGGCTACGGTTTGTGAAGCTCAGCGAAGCGGAAGATGCAGGCTGCGTTTTGATCCAGATCAGGGGTGTCAATACCAATGGTTGGGTTGTTTCGATAGACGGATTGCGACTACGCAGTGCATTTGACGCCGCAGGAAATGCGCGCATCTGCGGCCTCCGCCCGCGTCAGGAGGTGACGTTCACTGTACGCGACGAGCAGGGAGCACCGGTACGCGGCGGGGTCGGTGTCCCTACTCGTGGGAGTGATGTGATGTTCGCTGAATGGCGGTGAAGCAGACGCCAGCAGTTACCTTAGCCCAAGTTGACCTATGCTGTGAGCAGACCACAGAGGCTGACTGCCAGGATGAACAGCACGACATTGCACATATCACCGTGCGGCGTACTTACATGAACGATGTGGGGAGCAGCCAGTTCCCAAAGACGCGCCAGGTCACGCCTCACGGTAGCAACTCAGGTTATATCCATCCTCTGTGCCTCTATGGTGACAAAGGTAGCAACTCAGGTTGAAATAAGTTCTCTACCTAGACCAGATGACTGTAATCGGCGTGCGGTTCAGCAGCGGGCGGATTGAACTTCGCGGTTAGCACCTCTTCTACCACCGACGCCGCTATCGGCAACAGCGGCACCAGACTCAAGTTATACCGTTCGCCGGCATCACCCTGCAAACGCAACACCCGCTGCCCGAAAAAGATGAGCGCCGGTAGTAACGCCGGAAAGACTGCCAGCACAATCCCACGCGGCAACCAGCGCTCGCGTGGTAATTTGCCGATGAGGGCCTGGCCGAGCGTGACCAGCGCCATTGTATTAAAGAGGAGACGGGTATGCTCGGCAATGCTCTCATTCCGCAGGCTCAGGTAGGGGATTTTTGGCCAGAACTGCTTTGAATTACCATGCAAAATTATCATCACAATCACATTCGCGGCCACAAAACCCAAACTACGGAGAATTCGCTTCATCATAGACGCCACTCCTCTCCACATTGCTGCACTGTGTTATTGTTATCATAGCATTTTGGCGTAACGGCGAGAATACCTTTCACGACCTGACAATGCCAGGTTATGGGATTTATACTGTAGATTGTCGTGACATAGCGCTATCAGGCATCCCGGTGGCTCAGGATAGATTGCCACCGGGTCAGCACCGGTTTGACGAGGCAGTCAGCTCGGAGTATAGTACAGGCGAAACGGTATCCACCAATGCGCACGGTACCGTCTCAATGCGGTAGTCTTCGATCCCCCTGCGCCGACCGCGGGGGATTTTTGTACATCATTATGATGTGGAGGTCACTATGGGCATTGCCTGGGAAGAAAAATTTACCCGCGAAGGATTGACGTTCGACGATGTGTTGCTCATTCCGGCAGAATCTGATGTCTTACCAGCCACAGTCGATGTCTCAACCTGGCTCACCCGCAACATTCGCCTCAATATCCCCATCGTCAGCGCAGCGATGGACACCGTTACCGAGCACCGGCTGGCAATTGCTTTGGCCCGTGAGGGAGGGATCGGGATCATTCACAAAAATATGCCCATTGCCAGTCAGGCCGAAATGGTACGCAAGGTGAAACGCTCAGAGAGCGGTATGATCACCGATCCAATCACCCTTCCGCCCGACCGCACAGTGGGCGATGCACTCGATCTGATGGCCGAATACAAGATTTCCGGCGTTCCGGTCACAACTGCCGATGGCGATCTGGTCGGGATCATCACCAATCGCGATTTGCGGTTCGAGACCGATCGTAACCGCCCGATTCGCGATCTGATGACATCGCGGAATCTGGTGACGGTGCCCGAAGGCACAACGCTCGAAGAGGCGAAGGAGGTCTTACACCGCCACCGGATCGAGAAGGTACTGGTTGTGGACGAACGCGGTAAGCTGAGTGGCATGATTACCGTCAAAGACATCATGAAGCGGATCGAGTATCCGCACGCCTGCAAAGATGACATGGGACGGCTGCGCGTTGGCGCAGCCGTCGGCGTTAGTGGCGATTACATCGAGCGGGCGACCGAACTGGTGCGCGCCGGGGTTGATGTGCTGGTCATCGATACCGCTCACGGCCATTCGCGTGGCGTATTGAATGCCGTGGTCAAATTACGCGAATTGTTCCCACGGGTTCAGATCATTGGCGGCAATGTCTCAACTGCTGCCGCAACCATTGCCCTGATCGAGCGTGGGGTCGATGGGGTCAAAGTCGGACAGGGACCAGGCTCCATCTGCACGACCCGAGTCGTCACCGGTGCCGGCATGCCGCAGATCACGGCAATTTTCGATTGCGCACGCGCCGCCGAACCCTACGGCATCCCAATCATTGCCGATGGCGGTATCAAATATTCTGGTGATATTCCAAAGGCAATTGCTGCCGGTGCCCACAGCGTGATGATCGGCTCGATCTTCGCCGGCACCGAAGAGAGTCCCGGCGAACTCATCCTGTACGAGGGGCGCAGTTACAAGAGCTACCGTGGAATGGGGAGCATCGGCGCTATGCAGCGCGGTGGTGGTGATCGCTACTTCCAGACCAATGTGACCGAGGCGCGCAAACTGGTTGCCGAGGGCATCGAAGGCATGGTGCCGTTCAAAGGGCCACTGAGCGATACCGTCTACCAACTGGTAGGTGGTTTGCGCGCCGGGATGGGCTATGTCGGAGCAGCCAACATCGAAGCCCTGCGCCGCGATGCCCGCTTCATTCGGATCACCACTGCCGGACAGATCGAAAGCCATCCGCACGATGTAGTGATTACCAAGCAGGCCCCGAATTATGGCGGTCGTCAGTAAGCGGTGTCTACGCAACCAGGTGCGCTGTTTGACCACAGCGCACCCGTTCTGGCGAGGCTGACCAGAAAACCGTTCCGCGTCGTGATGCACGTATCGCGTGGTTTGGCGTGCGGAAGCCATACTTCCGCAGCTACCACGCTCAATCGCCGGCGCACAGTGCACCGGTCATTCTGCCGGTCACAGGCACAACGGGCGTGATCATCACGATCATCTGACTGCTTTGTTACCATAAGCCAGGTTGCTACCTTTGTCATCACAGAGGCACGGAGGACACAGAGGATGGGCATAACCCGAGTTGTTACCGTGAAGCGGACGTGACGTAGGGCGTCTACGGAACTGGCTGCTACCCACATCGTTCATACAGGTACGTCGCCCGATGTTGCGCACAGCGTTATGCTGTTCATCCTGGCAGTCAGCCCTCACGTGGCCTGCTCACAGTATAGGTGGCAACCTGGGTTACCATAAGCCAGCGGTTGCAAGCGTAAACCTGATGCAGACCGCCGGAATCACAACCTTCATCGGGTAAACATAGTTGGAAGCAGATTCTCATCTCAACACGGGAAAGCACCAGAAACTATGAACCAGTCTACCATTCCACATTATGTAAGCGATCTCGTGGTACCAATGCGTACCGCCCACGAACAGATTCTGGCTGAATTACAACAGCACAACCTGCTACCACCCCCTCCACCGCCGTTACCTCCTGCCCGTGCGCAAGGGATGGCAGCGGCCCGTGCCTACCCGATGCAAGGGGTACTGAAGTATCACGGCCTGAGCGATTGGACACAACGGATTGCCTTTCTGCCCTCGATCTCGCTAAACAATGCTGCGGCGCATACGACCACCCTGGTTGAGTTTGATCCAGCACTACCGGCCGACACTGCCATAATCGGCGGTATTCCCGCCCAGGGCCGCGAACTTGAGCGCGTGGTTACTGTGCTCGATGCAGTACGTTCACTGGCCGGCATAAGCAGTCGTGCCCGGGTCATCTCGCGCAATGTACTGCGCACAAAGGTGGCCGGCAAAGGACTGGGCACCAGTGCTTCGGCAGCAGCGGCCCTGGCCTGTGCGGCCATCAGCGCCCTCTTCGGCCCGGAACTGGCCGGCCACACCCGCTTTCTCTCCACCCTTGCCCGCCTGCTGGCCGGTTCGGGGTGTCGCAGTACTGCCGGCGGCCTGGCACTCTGGCTCAGCTACCCCGGCATCTCCCCCACTGAAAGTTATGCCGTGCGGCTCGACCAGCACAACGAACTCGCCGATGTTGCCCTCATCACCGTGCCAATCGACTCGCGGATCGGCCTGAAAACCGAACAGGCTCATCACGATGCGCCAAACAGCATCTTTTTTCGCTCCTGGATGCTGGCCCGCGGCGACGAAGTGCGCGAGTGTATCAGTGCCGTGCGTCGGGGCGACTGGCAGACCATCGGACAACTGGCCGAACTCGACAGCATGCGCCTGCACGGCGTCACCATGTCTGGTTCGCGTGAGCAGCGAATCATCGGCTGGGAACCGGAAAACATCACCCTCTTTCGGCTTTGCAACGACCTGCGTGCCCGTGGCGTGCCGGTCTACGCCAGCACCGACACCGGGCCGACGGTCGTATTCATCACCCACCGCGATCACGCACCGACCGTCGTCGCCGCGATCCACGACCTTGGCCTGAACCTGGAAACCGTAGTCGCCCCCATCGGAGGACCTGCCCACGTGATTCCGGTTGAAGAAGCATTGTCAGAACTTGAAGGGGTGTAGCGGGTAGGTTGTAGAGAGTAGAACTAATTTCATACCACTCGCTGAATTGGTTGCCTTTCCCGCTCGTCATGCGTGTGTCGCGGCGTTTGGAGTGCGGCAGCCATGCTCACGATTCGGCACGTGGCCCGCCGTTGACCGTGCTGGTCGCGGGGATGCTGGGTGTGATTGTTATGAGCATGGAGGCGGTCAGGAATCAATGAAATAACTTCTCGTAAATGTTTTTTGAAACAGGCTCTTATACCGGTTAACATTTGATCTGATTGTTTCAGATGAAGCACGCACGTTTCCATTGCCAAGGGGTATACCGGGCACAGGTATGGAGTAACGGGAATGGCGACGCCGATGCGTTATGGAGACGCCTGGTCGGAGCACACGACCGTGTGCCTCGAACGTTGGTATGGACAGAGGGTATGCACGTGCGTCGGTGATGGAAAGTGTAAGAAGGGAAATCAGAGTTTGCATTGAGACTCTGATAAGGAAGACATTGCGTTAGCTTATATTTTCTGGCCGTCTCCGAAGGGACGAGGACAGGCAGACAGATCGGACCGGACGAACTACTGATATTGAACGTCTTGTGGCTGGAGCGCAGCATAACCGCCGAACAGGCAGCCCAAATGGCCCACTACAGACTCACTCTTCCACCAGAACTTATGGTAGAGTTTTTAACAAGTTCGTGTAGTCGTCCATCGATTCGGATAATTATCAATATCCCAGAATCCCGCACTCTCGCCGCACTGCGTGATGCACTTTTACCAAAACTCATTCGGGGCGAATACGGGTGAAGGATGCGGAGGCGATCATTGAGAGGATGGTATGATGTCTGACACTCCAATCCCTCGACCGGCTAGCTAAGCACAACAAGCAACTACTAAACTACACTTTACCAAAAGCGAGGCTGAAATGAGCTATACCCCCACCTACCACCGCCGATCAATTCGCCTGAAGGGGTACGATTATGCGCAGCCTGGAGCCTATTTTGTGACCATCTGCACGCAGAACCGTGAATGCCTGTTCGGGGAGGTGGTAGATGGAGCAATGCGGTTGAATGCCTTGGGAGAAATAGTGCAACGCACGTGGTGTGACCTGCCCAATCACGTGGATGGAGTGGTGTTGGATGCGTTGGTGGTGATGCCAAACCACGTCCACGGGATCATTATGATTGTAGGGGCGGGTTCTAAACCCGCCCCGCCGGAATCCGCCTCGACGGAACCCGTGCCAACGACACCCGCCCCGCCGGAATTCGCCCCTTCCAGCACGTCTGCTAAACGTCAGGGATTGCCGGAAATCGTTCGTCAATTCAAAACGTTTTCCGCCCGTCGGATCGCTGCACTGCGATGCACAGGCATGTGTGTGGGTGTCCCCCATGGAAGCACGAACATACGACTCATTGGGGTATTGCAAACCTGAACCAGCGTGCGAAAGCGGGATCCATCCTGCATCGGAGACTCCTGCCCCGGCGGGGACGGGTAAGGGTGAGGGCGCGTGTCGTATAACACTATTGAACGCAGCACCAACATTACACGCTCGTCAACCATTACCCTGGCGCTGACCCTGCACGCAACTGCCCGTAAACCAGTTTGAGCGTCTATGCTGGTCCACTGGCGGATTGCTAATGACACGCCTGACAGTGGCTCTATCATGGGTCTGACAACCTGAATAATGTACAGTGTCAGTCAAGATTTGATGTTACACTAGATATGATACTCCCCCAAACTGACGCCCCCCATATCGAAAGCGGGAAACGCTCTCGCGTGTGACGAGGCCGCAGGGGTGGATGGCGGGCATGCTATAGCGCAGAAGGCTGAAACCGCTGGATGAAGCTGTCATCCGACCACAATAAACACCAGATCGTTGACGTTGGTGCCGGTTGGGCCGGGGCGCAGGAGATCGTCGAGGGCGGCGAAGAAGGGGTAGGCGTCGTTGCGCCGCAGGTGAGTGAGTGGATCGTGGCCTATCGCTCTGGCACGAGCGACGGTTGTGCCGGTGGCAACTGCGCCGGCAGCATCGGTTGGTCCGTCGCCGCCATCGGTTGCCAGGGCAATGACGGCGGCCTGGTCGAGGCCGTCGAGGGCGATGGCGGCACTCAACGCCAGCTCCTGGTTCCGTCCGCCCAATCCGGTTCCACGCAGGGTTACGGTTGTTTCGCCGCCGGCAATCACGCAGGCCGGCGTTGCCAGTGGATGGCCGGATGTGGCAATTTCGCGGGCAATGCCGGCCAGCACGTGCCCCACCTCGCGAGCTTCTCCCTCCAGGTAGGTGGTCAGGAGCATTGCGTTGAAGCCGGCGTCGCGGGCGGCAATAAGTGCGGCCTGGGCGGCCTGAGCGTTGCTCCCGATGAGAATGTTCTGCACCGTCGTGAGCAAGGGATCGCCCGGTTTCAATGTCTCTGGATGGTCGCCACGGGAACCTGCCATCAGATACGTCAGGATAGCCGGTGGACACCGTTCCATTAATTCGTACTGTTCGAGAAACGCCAGGGCGTCGGCAAAGGTGGTTGGATCGGCGACGGTTGGCCCGGAGGCGATGACCTGAAGTGGGCTACCGACAACGTCGGAGAGGATGAGGGTAATGAGTGTTGCCGGTGCCGCCATGCGCGCCAGTCCGCCACCTTTGATCTGATCGAGATGCTTGCGCAGGGTGTTGATAGCGCCAATCGGTGCGCCACAGGCCAGTAGTTCGGCAGTGAGGATCTGAATGTCGGCCAGGGTGACCCCCGGTACCGGCAGGTTGAGCAGTGCTGAACCACCACCGGAAATCAGGGCCAGGACCAGGTCGTGTGCGGTGACCCCGGCGAGCAAGGTCGCGAGTTGCTGACCGGCCAGTACACTCCGTTCGTCTGGGGTCGGGTGGGCGGCGCGTAGCAGGGTGATACCCGGCAGGTCAGGCAGTGGGGCACCGTCATCTTTCACGACGACCAGGCCGCCGTGCAGGCGATCTCCCAGTACCTGAACCGCAGCCTGTGCCATTGCTGCACCGGCTTTGCCCGCACCGACCAGCCAGATACGCTGAAACGCCCGCAGATCGTAGCGGCGCTCGCCGACCATCAGCCAGTCGCCGTCGCGCTGCAGAGCGGTGAGCGTGGCCTGGAACGGATCAGCCGCGGCCAGGGCAGCAGCCATGATCCGCGTAACCGCAGGTCCCCACCAGGCCGCCCGCAGCGACGCCGTCAACAATCGCTCAGACATTGAAGAGGAAGTGGCAAATGTCTCCATCTTGCACAATGTACTGCTTGCCTTCCATCCGTACCAGCCCTGCTTTTTTCGCCTCGTGCATGCTGCCGGCGTTGATCAGATCGTGGTAGGCAACAATCTCAGCCCGGATGAAGCCACGTTGAATATCGGAATGGATCGTTCCTGCTGCTTCGACTGCTGGCGTACCTTTCGGGATCGGCCATGCCCGCACCTCGTCGGGGCCGGCGGTGAGAAAACTGATCAGTCCGAGCAGGCGATAGCTGGCTGCAATCACCCGATCACGGGCCGGAGCGGTGATGCCCAGGTCGTCCATGAAGACCTGCGCTTCGGCATCGTCGAGCTGCGCCAGCTCGGCTTCGATCTTGCCGCACAGCGGTTCAACCGCACTCTGGCGATGCGGATATGTAATCTGCGGTGGATTGGCTATGTCGGCTTCACCGATGTTCGGGGCAATCAGCATTGGTTTCGCGGTGAGAAACTGGTAGCCGCGAATCAGCCGCGCCTCGTCCTCGGTCAATTCGAGCGCCCGGATTGGCGTTTCGGCTTCGAGTGCCTCGCGTAAACGCTGCAACAGATCGCGTTCGGCAGTGCGCAGCTCTTTCTCTTTGGCCGGCAATTTGGGAATCTCGGCGTTCAATCGGTTCAGACGCCGTTCGATGATGCCGAGATCGGAAAAAGCCAGTTCCAGATCGACTGCGGCAATGTCGCGTTGCGGATCGACCGAACCATTTGGATGGGGTACTGCCGGATCGTCAAATGCGCGCACCACGTGCAGCAGGGCATCGGCAGAGGCGATGTAGTTGAGCAAGACGGGTGGCAGGCCACCTCCAGCCCGGCCACTTCCACTCAAGCCGCCAATATCAACGTATTGCACATCGGCATAGGTAATCTTGCGCGGCTTGAACATCTGCGCCAGAACTTCCAGCCGCGGATCGGGAACTTTAACGGTTGCCAGGTTTGGCTCTAATTGACCCGATGAATACGCGGCTGTCTCGGCGTGGCCGCGTGTCAGGGCATTGAAGACGGTTGTTTTGCCACTATTTGGTAGGCCAATAATCGCTATTTTCATCGCATGTCCTCGTGCGAATGTCGTGTATTGGTGAACACTATACCATAACTGGATGGGGAGCAGGCAGTGAGGGAGGAGGGAGGAGATAGGAGATAGGAAATAGGAGATAGGGGGAGGAGATAGGAAATAGGAAATAGGGGGAGGAGATAGGAAATAGGAAATAGGGGGAGGAGATAGGAAATAGAAGGTAGGAGGGAGGAGATGGGAGGGAGGTATTGGGAAGTAGAAAGAGGGGGCTGGATTGGAACGTGAGGCAACGGTGGGAGATGGAGAGAGGTTCTTATTGGTGTTCCACTTGAACCGCCATGTCACATATTCCTCGCGACATTTGTCACGAAATTGCACGCTGCTTGCACAAAAAATTGTGATATGATTAGAGAAGAGAGGTGCAACAACACCACGATGTCTGGGTCTGGCCAGGCACGTATCAAGGGTTATAAGAGCGAGAGGTTATGCAAAATATGCAAAAACCTGTCACCTAAACCACGTTGTACGATTCGCGTTTTCAGCATTCTGTAAGGAAATGAAAAATAATCCGGCGTCCAGGTATTTGACGCAAAAGCAAAACGGTTCTATAATAGCTGAACAGGTGACACCGTGCAGTTCACTTCCTGGATAGGGTAATGCAGCATGGCACAGATTTTTCCCCGCAATGCCAACCTTCTGTCGCGTTTGAGCATCTTCGCCCTCGTTCTGCTCGTCGTTGAAGGGATTCTTATTCTCGGCGTTTACTTTCGGTCAAATTATTTCCGACAGGTAAACGTGGCCATTGAGCAGCCGGTGGCATTCAGTCATCAACTGCATGTGAATGTCGTCGGGATTGACTGTCGGTATTGCCATACCTCAGTTGATCAGTCGTACTTTGCCAACATTCCGGCCACCGAAACCTGTATGACCTGCCACTCCCAGATCAAGACCTACAGCCCGCTCCTGGAAAAGGTGCGCGAGAGCTATGCCACCGGTAAGCCGATTGAATGGGTGAAGGTGTACGACCTGCCGAATTTTGTCTACTTCAACCATTCGATCCACGTCAACAAGGGTATTGGTTGCTCGACCTGCCACGGTCAGGTGAACAATATGCCGGTGGTCTGGCAGCAACAGGCCCTGTATATGGGGTGGTGTCTGAATTGCCACCGCAATCCAGAGCTGTACGTGCGACCGCGCGAAGAGGTGTACAACATGGATTATGTACCACCATCCAACCAGTTGGAGATCGGTCGCCAGCTTGTAGCGGAATACGGCATCATGCCACCTGATCAGTTGACCAATTGTTACGTATGTCACCGCTGATTCGCCAGGTTGATCGACCGGTGTAATCTACGTGCCCGCTGGAATCGCTATCAACGGTATTGGTAGAAGATTATGACACAGCAACAACCCGATCTCGAAGCTATTCGTGCCCAATTGCGGGATGCTCGCGGCCCACAGTTCTGGCGTTCGCTTGATCAATTGGCCGATGCGCCAGCCTTTCGTGAGCTGATCGAGCGTGAATTTCCGCGTGGTGCAAGCGAGCTGGAGGATGGAATCAGCCGGCGTACCTTTTTGAAGCTGATGGGAGCTTCCCTCGCTTTGGCCGGTGTCACTGCCTGTACGTATCAACCACGCCAGTACATTGCGCCGTTTGATCGCCAGCCAGAGGGACGAGTACCCGGCATACCACAATATTTTGCTTCGACGCTGACCCTTGGCGGGTATGGTACCGGTGTTCTGGTGCGCTCGAATGAAGGGCGGCCAACGAAAGTAGAAGGCAACCCACGCCACCCGGCCAGTCTCGGCGGTACCGATCTCTTCGCGCAGGCCGAGATTCTTACCATGTATGACCCTGACCGCTCGACGACAGTGTTGCGGCAAGGTGTGCCGTCTACATGGGCTGAGTTTACTACCACGCTCGGCAATGCTCTGACTGCGGCCAGGGCCACCCAGGGAGCGGGGGTACGCCTGCTCACTACGACTATCACTTCACCATCGTTAGCGGCCCAGATTGAGCAGTTTTTGCAAGCCTACCCCCAGGCCCGCTGGTATCAGTATGAGCCGATCAACCGCGACAATGTGGTTGCCGGTGCCCGGCTGGCGTTCGGTCGTGATGTTACGACGCGCTACGATCTGTCGGCAGCTCAGGTTGTGGTAAGTCTGGATGCCGATTTTCTGGCCCCTGGCCCTGGTTTTGTCGCCTATGCCCGCGCCTTTGCCGAGAGGCGAAAGGTGCGTAAAGATAGTACGACGATGAACCGGCTGTACGTGGTTGAGGCCAGCCCTTCAACCACCGGCACGGCTGCCGATCACCGGTTGCCACTACGTGCCGATGCCATTGCTGCCTTTACCGGTGCCCTGGCGAACGAGCTGGGTGTCGGTGGCGCACCGGCTACATTGTCGCCAAAGGCTGAAGAGTTTCTGCGTGCGATTGCCCGCGATCTGGAAGAGCATCGTGGTCAGTCGGTGGTGATTGCCGGCGACCAACAGCCGCCTATCGTCCACGCACTGGCGCACTTGATCAATGCTGAATTGGGAAATGTGGGCCAGACAGTGTTCTACCACGAACCGGTTGAAGCCCGACCAACCAATCAGACGGAAGAGCTGGTGGCACTGGTCAGCGAGATGGCTGCCGGTCGGGTTGAAACCCTGATCATGATTGGCGGGAATCCGGTCTACAACGCGCCCGGTGATCTCCGCTTCGCCGACCGCATGGCGAGCGTACCGCTAACTATTCATCTGAGCCAGTTTGTTGACGAGACTTCGGCACGTGCCACCTGGCACATTCCGCAAGCGCACCCGCTGGAGAGCTGGGGCGATGCTCGTGCCTTCGACGGTACGGCCAGTATTGTGCAACCGCTGATTGAACCCCTCTACGGTGGAAAAACCGCTAACGAACTGCTGGCGGCAATGCTCGGCCAGCCAGAAGCAGAGAGTTATGATCTGGTACGTTCATTCTGGCTGGAACAAATTGGCGAAACCGGCTGGCAGGTGGCACTGGCAAACGGCGTCATTGCCGAGACGGTTGCCCCCGTTATCGAACCAACGTTAAATGAGGGAGCAATCCGGGCGACACCGATTCCTCAGCCCGGTGATGGCGTCGAAATCGTATTCCGGCCAGACCCATCACTTTTCGATGGCTTTTATGCAAATAATGGTTGGCTGCAAGAGCTACCACGTCCACTCACCAAACTGGTTTGGGACAATGCGGCTTTGATGAGTCCGCGCACAGCCATCAAATTGCTTGGTCTGCCGTTCAATGCTGACCGCCTGATTGGGACTGAAGCCGATGATCGTGAGCGGCAGCAATATCTTGAGCAGCTCTCGAAAGTCAACGGCACGATAGCCCGCATTGAGTATCGCGGTGGGATCATCGAGATACCGATCTGGCTCCTACCCGGTCACGCCGAAGACTCGATCACACTCAATCTCGGCTATGGTCGCACCCATGCCGGACGGGTGGGCAACAACGTCGGTATCGATGTCTACCCAATCCGTACCAGTGATAGCCCGTGGTTTGGCGCTGGTGCTCGCGTAACCAACACCGGTCGCACCTATCTGCTGGTCAGCACGCAAGATCACTGGACACTCGAAGGACGCGATATTTATCGGGTTGGTGAATTTAAGAAATTCAAGGAAGACCCGAAGTACATTGCCAAAGAGGTCTATCAAGAGGAATACGGACGAGAAACGCCGAACTATCAATCGCTTCAACCCGGCGATGACTATACCGGTCGCAACGCCTGGGGAATGACCATCAACCTGAACGCCTGTATCGGCTGTAACGCCTGTGTCGTAGCCTGCCAGGCTGAAAACAACATCGCCGTCGTTGGCAAAGATCAGGTCTCGCGTGGCCGTGAAATGCACTGGATACGCATTGATCGATACTTTGCAGGTGAGGATCTTGATAACCCCTCGATCTACATGATGCCTGTCAACTGTATGCAGTGCGAAAAAGCGCCATGTGAGGTTGTCTGTCCGGTTGCGGCTACCGTTCACGACTACGAAGGTCTTAACAACATGGTGTATAATCGCTGTGTCGGTACAAAGTATTGCTCGAACAACTGCCCGTACAAGGTACGGCGGTTTAACTTCTTGCAATACAGCGATACCACGACCGAGACCTTCAAGCTCGCGTTCAACCCAGATGTGACGGTGCGCATCCGAGGTGTGATGGAGAAGTGCACGTACTGCGTCCAGCGCATTAGCGGAGCACGTATTGCAGCCAAACGAGCGGCAGTGCAAGCCGGTCAGTCATCGTATGTCATTAGCGACGGCGCCATTCAGACCGCCTGCGAGCAGGCGTGTCCAACCGGTGCCATTGTGTTTGGTGACATTAATGACAGCAACAGCCGGGTCGCAAAATGGAAAGCAGAAGGGCACAACTACGGCCTGTTGGGCTTCCTGAACACCGTCCCGCGCACGACATATCTGGCCCGTGTCCGCAATCCGTCTGAGGAACTAGAAAAGGTGGAAGGCTAGCGATGGCACAGGCGCAACCACTCCGCACCCGGCCACAAGACGATGGCGAAGCCTATCTGTTGCCGGGAGAAACCTACACATCGATCTCTGCGAAGATCGGTGATGTACCCCTTACGCCGCCGCTGAAGACACCAAAGGGCTGGCTAGCCGGCTTCAGCGTGGCATTCTTCATGTTGATGATCTTCTTTGTGTCGGTGACGTGGCTGTTCATCCGCGGCGTCGGTATCTGGGGTATCAATATCCCGGTCGGCTGGGGCATGGACATCATCAACTTCGTGTGGTGGATCGGTATCGGTCACGCCGGTACGCTCATCTCGGCAATCTTGTTGCTGCTCAACCAGGGCTGGCGCAACTCGATCAACCGCTTTGCCGAGGCAATGACGCTGTTCGCAGTGGCCTGTGCCGGTCTCTACCCGATTCTGCACCTTGGGCGGCCATGGCTCTTCTACTGGCTGATCCCGTACCCCAACACCCACGGCATGTGGCCACAGTTCCGCAGCGCGTTGGCCTGGGACGTGTTCGCAATTTCGACCTACGCAACTGTGTCGCTGGTGTTCTGGCTGGTAGGTCTGATCCCCGACTTCGCTACGCTGCGTGATCGAGCGAAGAATATTTGGGTGAAGCGACTGTACGGCATTGCTGCCCTTGGCTGGCGCGGATCGGCTCGTCACTGGCACCGCTACGAGATGGCTTCGATCTTGCTGGCAGGTCTCTCAACGCCGCTGGTGGTGTCGGTACACTCAATCATTTCGCTCGACTTCGCCATTTCGCAGGTGCCCGGCTGGCAGGTTACCGTCTTCCCACCCTACTTCGTGGCCGGTGCCGTGTTCGCCGGTTTCGCGATGGTACTCCTGCTCATGATCCCGGTACGCACCTTCTACGGCTTTGAGAACTACATTACCCTGCACCATCTTGATGTGATGGCGAAGGTTATGCTCACGACCGGGATGATTGTCGTGTACGGGTACTTCATGGAGGTCTTTGCCTCGCTCTACAGCGGTAATGAGTTCGAGGAATACCTCTTGTACAACCGTCTGTTTGGACCAAGCTCGTGGGCGTACTGGGGGTTGCTCTTCTGTAACGCAGTGGCGATTCAGCCGCTCTGGTTCAAGAAGGTGCGGCAGAATATACCGGCCTTGCTGATTATCTCCTTGATTGTTAGCGTCGGTATGTGGCTTGAGCGTTACGTGATTATCGTGATTTCGCTCGAACGCGACTTCTTGCCGTCGTCATGGGATATTTATATTCCCACGATTTGGGACTGGTCGCTCTACATTGGCACCTTCGGCCTCTTCTTCACGCTGCTCTTCCTCTTCATCCGTGTCTTGCCGATGATTAACATCTTTGAGATGCGGTTGTTCCTCTATCAGGAAACGGAGAAGGCAAAGCAGCGGGCAGGGCATGGCGCGCACGGCCACGGGCACGAGCAAAGCCCGGCGCATGGTGCAGCGACAGCAGACTAAAAGGAGTGAGGCGATGCGTAACGATGTGTACGGCGTGATGGCTGAGTTTCCCACGCCAGAGGCATTAATTGAAGCAACTCGCAAGGCTAAGGCAGCCGGCTATACGAAGATGGATGCCTTTTCACCCTTCCCAATTGAAGAGGTGATTGAGGAGATTGCCCATGGCGATACCGGTGTGCCTCGCCTGGTGCTGCTCTTTGGGCTGATTGGGGCTGCCTCTGGGTTTATTCTGCAATACATCGGAAATCTGGTTGATTATCCCCTCAATGTCGGCGGTCGCCCGCTCGATATTACCAACTGGCCGGCCATGATCCCGATCACATTTGAAAGCGGGATTCTGCTGGCTTCGTTTGCGGCAGCCATCGGCATGATTGTACTTAATGGTCTACCGTCACCGTACCATCCGGTGTTTAACGTGCCACGTTTCCAGTATGCGTCACAAGACGCCTTCTTCTTGTGTATTGAAGCAACGGATCCGCTGTTTGATCGTTCGCGCACTTCACAGTTCCTGCGCTCGCTGAACCCGATGCAGGTCTCTGAGGTGGCATACTGAGGGACACCCATGCAAAAGCCTCGCTTGACATCACGCATGATTCGCTTCGGTTGGGTCGGCCTGTTGGTGCTGCTGCTGACTGCATGTCACCAGGATATGTACGATCAGCAGAAGTACACCACCTATGAGCCGAGCAGCTTCTTCGCTGATGGCCGTTCGTCGCGCCCAAATGTTCCCGGCACGACACCGTTTGAAGTAGTAAAGACCGACGAGTTTCTCTACACCGGTCTGATCGATGGTCAGGAAGTGGATGCAATGCCCTTCCCGGTAACCAAAGATCTGCTCTTACGTGGCCAACTGAAGTACAACATCTACTGTGCAGTGTGTCATGGCGAGGCTGGCTACGGGGCAAGTATGGTTGCTGAGCGAGGCGGTATCGTGCCGGCCAACTTCCATCAACAGCGCCTGCGCGAAGCGCCTCTCAGCCATTTCTTTGTGGTGATTACAAATGGCGTGTACCGCGGTGATCCGGAGAATGGTGGGTATCAGTCGATGTACGGTTATGCATCACGGATTACCCCCGAAGATCGTTGGGCGATTGCCGCTTATATCCGGGCCTTGCAGTTGAGCCAAAATGCAACTATTGATGATGTTCCTCCCGATCAGCGTGCACAGCTTGGTAATTAGGCTGGAAGGTTAGAATCCATGGCGACGACAAGTATCTCACAGACCCGTATTCCCCAGCTCGGCCAGGTACAGATGCTTGGCCTGGCCGCTGCTGTGATTGGTATCGGCGTTCTGGCCGCCGGCTATTTTCTCAGTCCGACCTCGTTTTTCGAGTCGTACATTTATGGTTACTACGTGGCAATGACGATCCCTCTCGGCTGCCTGGGCTTTCTGATGGTGCAGCACCTGACCGGAGGCGCGTGGGGGGTGACGGTACGCCGGATGCTGGAAGCCGGTGCTGCTACGTTGCCGATTATGGGCTTGCTCTTCATTCCGATTGCCCTCGGTTATTTTGATACGTACAAGGCGCTGGGGCTAGAGCATCCGCTCTACGAGTGGGCCAACCCGGAAGTGGTAACCCCTGGTGGCGCCGAGTTCGATCCTATCATTGCCCACAAGGTCCCCTGGCTTAGCCCGTTGTGGGTGACCGCCCGAATCGCGATCTTTTTCATCATCTGGTCGGCTCTGGCTCTGACCCTGCGTGCATGGTCGCGACAGCAGGATGCCGGCGGTGATGCGAAGAAGCTGGCAACCCGGATGCGCCGTCTGAGTGGCATCGGTGTTGCGCTGTTTGTGATCACGGTGACCTTCTTCTCGTTCGATGTGGCAATGTCACTCGATCCGCACTGGTTCTCGACCATCTACGGTGCGCACTATATGGCGAATGCCGGGTTGATGACGCTGGCATTTCTGGCCTTGATGATGAGCCGCGTCCGTGATGCCGCGCTCTTCCGCGAGTATGTCTCGGTTAAACCGATCCACGACATCGGGAAATTGATATTTGCCTTCACCGTGCTGTGGACGTATATGTCCTACGGTCAGTTGGTTATTATCTGGTCGGGTGATGTGGCCGAGTTTACGCCCTGGTATGTTCACCGGACGCAGCACGGCTGGGTTTTTGTCGCGCTGGCCCTGATGCTCTTCGCCTTCGCGTTACCGTTCTTTGTCTTGCTGTTCCGCGGTACGAAGCGCAACCTGAACACACTAGCGACGATTGCGGGCTGGATTGTGGTGATGCGCTTTGTTGATATGGCCTGGATTATCCTCCCCGAATTTCGCGAACATCTGTGGGATATTGCAATTACCGACGTGGCAGCACCTATCGGGCTGATCGGCCTGGTCATTGCTCTGTTCGCTGCAAACGTCCAACAGGCACCACTGCTACCGCTGCGCGATCCAAATATGGAGCAGTTACAGAACAGCGGTCACCACTAACGTAGAGGAGTGTGAAGTATGAGCTATCGCCCGAACTATTCTGCATCACGATATACTGCCGGACGACCTGCACAGCCGGTTCGCACGGCTCGCACAATGGCAGAGCCATCACTGAGTCGCCTGATGATCGCCGGTCTGATGGTGTTCCTGGTGTTGAGTCTGGTCGTGTTGCTGGCCGGGCGTCTGCCCTTTACCCCACAACCGGCACCGGTTACCGGGAATACGTATCGAACGTATGTCAATGATGCACGCACATTACTCAATAGCTACGGCTATACGATGGAGGGTAAGGTGCATATTCCGATAGATCGGGCGATGGATTTGATTGTCGAGCGGGGACTACCGGTACGCGAGTAGTCTCGTGTCGTAGCGGCAAAGCGCGAGTCAGGAGGGGCGAACAGTGATTCGTCCCTCCTGCTGTTTCGTGGTGCAGCATAACTACTACGGACACTTCAGGAGCGAATCGAACCTGCGCACGTATAACAGAGATTGAGATTGGCTGTAGGATGAACGCCCTCATCCACGGTCCCTCTCCCGTAGCACGGTCTATCTATGCACGACCCATAAGTCACGTGGTAGGCAATAGGATGCCCATGTAACATGTGGTGGCTCCCGATGATGCGGGATGCAAGCCCACGTACCGGCATTCCCGCCACCCTGTCAGGTGATTGCCGTGGCCGCCAGTACACAGGGTGGACACCTGTCCTATGGTCAGGTATGATCCCCCCTCCGCCTCACCCAACCCGCCGATCTGGTCGTGCGGGCTGATGCCCTCCCTCACGAGGTGAAAGCCCTGCTGAGGCTGTCCATCAGTGCACCTGGCACCTGCTCCCCACCGGCAGGCTAGCCCCGGAGGGACTTCCACGAATTGAGGCAGGGTTTTAAGCCCGCCGCCTCGCGGGTCCTCACCCCTGACCCCTCTCCCACAGCGCGCTTTTCATTACCCATAACGCGATAGGTGCCATCTGCGTGTATCATCAGGGAGTATCGCAGCCTGCGCTCCCCTGGGCATCACTGCATGACACCAGCACGGTCGTGATGCCGGAGATGTCCGGTGCATCCGCCTATCACGCCAGGGCGCACCGACAGAACCTGGATGGTGCAGTGGTGGCGGACGGTGGCGTCGTGTCGGGCAGAGTAGGGCTGGACGCTTTCCCGATGGGTGCTCATACCCCGTCCTGGGCACTGCTGCCCCCTACACGGACATCATCAGGTGCCAGCCGGCGACCATTGTCGTCCTGGGGATGGCGGCAGCATGCTGCACCGGCATGGGTAGGGTCACGCAGCCGTACGCCCCTACCGGGCACGGTCAGGACATCCCCGGTGGCCCGTGACCCGACCGATACATCATACCGGCTACTGTGTGGCGTATGGGTAATGCATAGCACAGCGCGGTAGAGGGGAGAGCAGAGGTCTGCATTGCGGCTTTCTGATGCGGTAGATATTGTGTTGTACTCAATCTAGTAGAACAGAAGTCATGACACAACAGCCAATAAATTACCCTGATGCTGCCCTTGAACGACGCCTGGCGTAGGGGCACAGCATGTCGTGCCCCTACGACTAACAACAACCCACTTGTAACTGACTGATAGCGCACGTGATACCGCTTCGGCACAGGGATCACACCTGAACGATGCGCATTGTTGAGCAGGATTTGGGATTAGCTCATATGTCGTGTCCGTCCTTGAATTGCGCTGCCAGAGGGTAGAACCTATTTCAAAAAACGTCTCCTGGAAGTTATCCCTTTTATGCCTGACCGACTATACGATGGTAACGAGTATACCCAGCATCCCCGTGACCAGTACGGTCAACGGCATACCACGCGCCGGATCGTGAGCACGGCTGCTGCGGCAGCCATGCTGCCGCACTCCAAACCCTGCGACACGCACATGACAAACGGGCAAGATAACCAATCCAACGAGTGATGGCACTGACGATGGTCGTTAGCCCTCCTCGCTACCATACCGGCAGACTGGGAGCAGGATATACTGTCGTAAGTGATTGGCAGGAGTTCATGTGCCTGTGTGATCGTCAGGGGCACGAGAGCACAGCTTTTATGAAATAAGTTAGACTAGAAGCCGATTCCGGGTCGTCCTGATGCAGCAGAAGTTGTTTTAGTTCATATATTCTGTCCGCTCCTGAAAACAGGGAAGAGCATCATCAGCCTGTCAGTAGTAGCTCGCGTATACTGCTTTCTGCTATCGCCGTTGCCGCAAAAAAGAGATGACCACCACACCCAGTGTCAGAAGCACCAAAACCGCTGATCGGACGTATCAGTTCTGGCACTTTAGCCAATTCTTTACACCAGCGACACTCAAGCCGATCTCGTCCGGGTGCAGCCCATATTGTGCGTATCTCGGCGTGAGGACGCAAATAGTCGATGTGCCAGTGAAAGCGCTTTTCAATGGCGATATGCCGTCGTAATCGTGCGGCCAGACCGCCGGTACCAAATGCACTGCCAACGTAGTAGTAATGACCAGGGGCGAAGTCGAACCTTCCCAGGCGACCAATTGCGATCTGTGTCAGTTGATGATTGAGCCACAGGTGCAAAAGGTAGGTTCCTTCCGTGCGTAGATCAGGGGTATGTTCGACCATTGCCGGAGTTAGAATAAGGAGTTTCATAAGCAAGATTTTGCTTCCACGTGTTGCCTATCGTCAGGTCTGAGTCGGTTCACCTACATCGTGACATATCCTGGATATTTCTGCCAGTGGCTCGCTGTGATTGGTTCAAGGATGGACAGAAGGTGTCAGGGCGTGCAGGAGCGAGGTCTCAAGGTTGCTCTGAGGACCCTCACCCCCGGCCCCTCTCCCGCTACGCTCTATGCATTACTCGAAGACTGCATAGCTTGCGTGCGGGAGCAGGGGTGATGGCGGCGAGTCGGCGGGTTAAAACCCTGCCTCACTTCCTCGAAGCCCCTTCGGGGCTGGCCTGCCGGCGGGGATTGGGGCCGGGCGTGCTGCTGGGTAGCCCTGGCAGGGCGTGCCGCTGGCGGGATAGCACCGAGCAGCGGGGAGTGTGGGGCTATAGGGGACGGTATGCCAGCCCGTGGCGCAGGCGTCCAGCCTGCGCACCAGCGGCCACATCCGGCACCTGACGGCCGTGGCGGGGAGATGCATGCCACGGGAGGGCCGCACCACAGGAACGGCAGCGATGGCGTGCTGATAACGCAGCAGGACGCTGCGGAGCGCATGACCGCATGGTGTGTGTGACTCACGACGCACCGTATCCATCACGATGTGCTATGAGGTGTTATACCGGCTGCTGGGTGCCATGTAGGTAATGCATAGCAACGCGGGAGAACGGCGCATAAAGAGCTGCGCTGGCACTTCCTGCTGCGATAGACGTTGTGTTCTATCAAATCTGGTGGAATATGAAGTTATGTCATATCAGCCAACGATCATCCCGATGCTGCACCTGGACGATGCACCGCTGGACGTTAGTAGAGGCGACGCATGCGTCGCCTCTACTCGCCGGTATCACACCTGAACGATGCACTTTGTCGAGCAAATTTGGGATTAACTCACATATTCTGTCCGTCCCGGAAGTATGAGTGGAGTGCAGTCGGATCGTTCAGATCGCCAGCGACCGGGTTGAGGCATGCCATCGGCTGGGGGATCTACTCGACTAATACGAACGCCTGGCTTCCACACCCCAACCGATGATACCCCGCCATCGCTCGCGTAGAAGTGGATTAAGGCCGACGCCATTCGTCGCGCTCCAACACTCGTCGGTGATCCTGTGTCACCTGAACACCCTGTCACTCAGTCATCTTAATCATGCTATACTTGTCGCACTGGCTTGTAAGACGCCGACCATCGTGATTGATAGGACTATGAACGTATTACTCATTGGTTCCGGTGGACGAGAGCACGCCCTGGCCTGGAAAATTGCCAGCTCGCCTGGATTTACGAAACTGTTAACCATTCCCGGTAACCCTGGTACAGGGCGCTACGGACGCAATGTACCATTTCCTCTCACCGATTATCCGGCCCTGATCGATCTGGCCCAACAGGAAAAGATTGACCTCCTGGTCGTTGGCCCCGATAACCCCCTCGCGGATGGTATTGTCGATGCCTTTCAGGCTGCCGGTATTCCGGCATTCGGCCCAACCGCAGCAGCGGCCCGGATCGAGAGCAGCAAATCATTTGCAAAAGAGATTATGGCCGCTACCGGTGTGCCAACCGCCCAGAGTCATGTCTTTGCCTCGGCTGAAGAGGCAGCAGCATTTGCCCGTGAAAGCGGTAAAGCGTGGGTGGTGAAGGCTGACGGTCTGGCCCTTGGTAAGGGTGTGATCGTTGCGGAAACGGTTGACGAGACCCTGGCCGCGATTGCGAAGTTAAGTGCGATTCCCGCCGGTCACCATCTCTTGCTTGAAGAACGACTATACGGGCGCGAGGTCTCGGTACAGGCTCTCTGTGATGGCGAGCGGCTCTGGCCGTTGCCACCTGCACGTGACCACAAACGGCTAGAAGAGGGTGATCGCGGTCCCAACACCGGCGGCATGGGGGTGATTGCACCGGTTGATGAGGTTACACCGGCCTTACTGGACGAAATTGTCAATCGTTGTATGCAGCCGGTTGTCAATGAGCTGGCTGCACGGGGCACACCTTTCCGGGGTCTCCTTTACGCCGGGATCATTCTGACCGCGGATGGCCCAAAGGTGCTTGAGTTTAATGCTCGCTTTGGTGATCCAGAAGCACAGACGGTGTTGCCGCTGCTGGAAGGCGATTTTCTCGGTGCCCTGTATGCCTGTGCTACCGGCCACATGCAACCCAACCTGCTGCGCCGTCGCAAGGGATACGCGGTCTGTGTGATCTTGTGTGCTGCTGGTTATCCTGACCGTCCGCGAAAAGGTGATTTGATCCGCGGTGTGGAAGCGCTTGACGAAGATCAGGTGCTCGTGTTCCACGCCGGCACGACGCTCGGTCCAAATGGTCTGTGTACGGCCGGTGGACGGGTGCTGGGTGTAACCGGTCTCGGTTCAACCCTGCGCCAGGCGCGTGAACGGGCATACGCTGCTGCCGATCAGATTCGCTTTGAAGGCAAACATTTTCGCCGTGACATCGGCCAGGAGTAGGTTGTGCCAGGGATTGCAGTATTGTTGAGCGGCAGCGGGAGCAATTTGCAAGCGCTGCTTGATGCCCAGGCTGCCGGTGATCTGGCTGGTGAAGTGGTACTGGTCGCAAGTGACCGTGCTCAAGCTTACGGTCTGCAACGGGCATTGCAGGCCGGTGTGGCAGCGGCGTATATCCCTCTACGGGCAACGCGCGGCCCGCAGCGTCAGCAGTGGGAACAACGGCTGGCCGATATTGTCGCCTGTTTCGAGCCTGATCTGATCGTCCTCGCCGGCTTTATGCGGGTGCTTTCGGCAGCATTCCTTGAGCGGTTCCCTAACCGGGTGATTAATCAGCATCCCGCGCTCTTACCCGCGGATGGCGGCGATACCGTGACTACCACCAGTGGGTTGGTTATTCCGGCATTGCGTGGTGCGCACGTGGTAGCCGATGCACTACGGCTCGGTTTGCCCGTTACCGGTTGTACCATCCATCGCGTGACACCGCGGGTGGATGATGGCCCAATTCTGGCCCGCGCTGAGGTTCCGATCCAACCCGATGACACGGTTGAGTCGCTGCACGAACGGATAAAGGCGGTCGAGCGACGATTGATTGTTGCCACCGTTAACCGCTTACTTGCCGGAGAGTGACCGGATACTACTACCGGTCACTCACCTCATTCGCGACGTAGCAACGCCAGCGTCAACATAATTCCGCCGGTGATCACGCCACCAATCCCGATGAACAACAGTGTCCACGGCAACACGCCATACCAGTCCAAAGCACGCATTGCAATGACCAATGCTGCTACCCCTACGATAAACGCTGCAACAACCAGCGCCAGTGCCAGCCGATTGGCAGCACCGATCAACGCAGCGGCCAGTCGGCGCAATTCAAGCTCGCGGGTTTGAATGCGCAACTCGCCATCGTTGAGGTGTTGGAGAGTTTGACTGATCTGGATGGGTAGATCAAACGCCAGTTCACCCAATTCACGACCACCTGCCAGCGCCTGAGCGCCGAGGGCGGTTGGATTCATCTGCTCACGAAGGGCGCGCTGAATGTACGGGCGGGCGGCAGCGAAGACATTCAGGTTCGGATCAAGTTGCATCCCCAACCCCTCCATCATCACAATGGTCTTGAGCAACGTGGCCAGAGGGCCGGGAATGGTTAAACGGTGCCGCCGTAGGAGTGTGGTGAGGCCATCGAATGTCTCGCGGGCCGAAATCAGGCCGAGGGGCCGATCCACAAATCCCTCGACGAACCGTTCCAGATCGCGACGCAACGCCAGATTTGCCGCTCGCCGGGGTATGACTTCCAGGCGTTCGAGTGATCTGAGCAGCCCCTGACTATCGTGATTGACCAGCGCACCCATCAGCCAGAGCAAGCCCTGCATCGTGGCGTGATCAAGCGTGCCTACCTGCCCGAAATCAACTACTCCCAATACGTCACCATCGAGTACGAAGAAGTTGCCCGGATGGGGATCGCTGTGAAAGAAACCGTGGGTAAAAATCTCTTCCAGCGTAATATCAAGGCTTGCCCGCGCCAGGCGCGACATGTCAACCCCGGCAGCACGCAATCCTGCCATATCGTTTAGCTTAACCCCAACAATCCGCTCCGTGGTCAAGATACGGCTATCGGTATATTCCCAATACACCCGCGGAATATAGATATGCGGATTTGTGCAAAACATCTGGCGGAAGCGCTCGGCATTGCGCCCTTCACGGACGTAATCAAGCTCGGCGCGCAACATGGCGCTAAACTCCCACACAATCTCGCTCAGGTTGTATTGGGCGGCGAAGGCCAGACGTTCCTGTGCCAGTGTTGCCAGATCGGCCAGGATTGCCAGATCGGTCTGAATGCGCGAGGCAATATCCGGGCGTTGCACCTTGACCACCACCTGCGTTCCATCAGGCAGAACGGCAGCGTGTACCTGACCAAGCGAGGCAGCGGCAAAGGGCTGACGATCAAAGGCAATAAACAGTTGATCAAGTGGCCGATTAAAGGTTGCTTCGATCAGGGCCACCGCCTGATCGCCGGGAAACGGCGGCACCGTATCCTGCAACTTACTCAGCTCGGCAACCACATCGGCTGGAAGAAGATCGGGACGAGTGCTCAAAGCCTGGCCCAGCTTGACGAACGTCGGCCCCAGCTCGATCAGCGCCTCGCGCAGCCGGGCTGCACTACCGAGTGGTGGCGGTGCCGGTGCCCGCAAAATGACCCGGCGGGGCAACGACAACAGCCCACTCAACCCAAGCTGATCGACCAGATAGCCAAAACCGTGATGCACCAGCACCTGAGCAATTTCGCGGTAGCGTCCAAGATGACGGGCCTGGCGAACAAGTGGCCACATGAGAACACCAGCTATCTACAGGCAGAAACTCGTGCGAACAACGCAGCAGTAAGTGTAGTATACCCCGGTTTCGAGACCAAGAGGTGAGCAAACCGGCTTCACGTACTCAGAATCAGCCAGAGTGCCCAGAGGCGTGGCCCGAAGATCAGCACTCCGACCACCACCGCGGTCAGCGCACAGATCAACACACTGCCGGCTGCCACATCTTTCGCAATCCGGGCCAGCGGATGACGATCACGAGTCGCTAAATCAACGGTCGCCTCAATGGCAGTATTAAAGCCTTCAGCCGCCAGCACCAGGCCAATCGTCAGCGTCAATACCACCCATTCCCAATGCGCAATACGTAAGGTCACACCCAATGCGACTGCAATCGCGCCGATCAAAAGATGAATCTGCACGTTACGCTGGGTACGCACCAGATGACCGATCCCGGCAAAGGCATAGCGAAAGGCGGCAATGAGACGGCGGGTACTCCGATCAATCGGCGCAGCCATAGGTTTCTTCCTCGTTCAGACAGCGACTATCCTCAGCCGCGAATGATACCATCTCGGCTATAATGGCGCTTGCAAAAACTACTTCTTCCACAGTGAGGTAATGAAGCGTATGCGACTGATCATTGTTCGCCACGGCGAGAGTGAATGGAACCGGATCAACCGTTATCAGGGCCAGCAGGACGCGCCACTCTCTGAATTGGGGCGCAAGCAGGCAGCAGCGTTGGGTGAGCGTTTACGACACGAAAAGATTGACGTTGTGTATAGCAGCCGCCTGCAACGCGCAGCCCACACTGCGCAGGCGATTGTAGCCCACCATCCCGGTCTTGAGATCATCTACGACGACGCGCTGCTTGAGATCAACCACGGAGAATGGGAAGGGAAGTATCTGCACGAGATTCTGGAGCGTTACGCCGATGGTCTGCGCGAATGGCGGCAGCATCCCACCCGTTCGCAGATGCCGGGTGGCGAGAGCTTCTCGAACGTACTCAAGCGGGTACTCGACTTCCGCGAGCGGATTTGTGTCCAACACGCCGGACAGACGGTCTTGATCAGTACCCACGATGTCATCGTTAAGATTCTGGTTGCCGATGCTCTGGGAATGAATATGGATCGCATCAATCGCATCTGGGTTACCAACGCCAGCATCAGCGTGATTGAATACGGTGATGATCTGCCCTACCTGGTGAGCCTGAGCGAGGCGTGCCATCTCGGTCATTTGGCCACCACCCGTGAACAGCAGCACGCGCTGTAGGCACGTGCAGAGGATACTGGGGAGCAACCTCAAAGACTGACTCCACATGCGAGGTAGCGGCCATATTTCCGGCAGCCCGACCCTGATCTGTCGGACACCGGCAGCAACGATGCTGCCGCGCCCAATCCCTTCACCCAGACCGATGACACTACCAGCTTCAGCAATTGGTCGTCAGACGGCAGCGGTTGAACAAAATATCGCCCAGACGACTTAGTATCTGCAACGGTACCTGAAGCTGATACCAGAGCATATCATCCCAAATCAAACCACGTCGCAACTCGGTTCTAACGAACGTCCACTGCGCAATCAGACCTACATTCCAGGCCACAAACAGCGCAGCGCCAACAACCAGTGGCTTCCACCCCAGCCGTGGCTGTAACCAGGCCAGCAGTGCCGATAACCCCAAGACGAAGATCGGCGTGCATTCAATCAGGCGCCGAAAACCAAATGAGCCGCTCAGGTGCCAGGTGGTGCCGAATGCACCATTGATATATACCTGACCGAGAAAACCGATCAGTAGCAGTAAAGCCAACGGGCCATCGCGGCGAAATAGCCAGGCGAGACCGGCCAAGGCCAGAAACAGGATTGGACTCCAGAGCAGCGCACCGTGAGCCGGATGGATCAGCGTATCCCAAAAGCGGGGACTCACCAGGATCGGTAATGGTCCCAATTGCACGAACGCCAGTTTACCACCCACGGTTGAAGAGGGGCCAATCCGCCCATTGAGCACCCAGTAGGTCGCCAGTTGCGGTGTGATGGATACAACAAAGACGGCAAGAAACAGGAGATGACCGGCAAACAGCCTGCGCAGCAGCGACCATTGCCGACGGCGCAGGGCACCAATGTAGGCCGCCAGTGCCTCAACGGCGGGGATGAGGAGCAGCAAACCTAACTGCTCGCGGGTCATCACCATCAAACCGGCCACGACACCCAGTGCCAGCCAGACACTCCAGTGGCGTTGGCCATCGCTGAGGCCAAGATTGCCTTCGCGACCCCGCATCCAGATCGTAAGGAAGAGGGTAAAGAGAAAAAAGCCATTGGCATGCGACCAGGCCATCGCAAGATAGGTGTAAAAGACCAGTGGTGTACTCAAAAACACGGCGATGGTCGCGATCAGGGCCGGCAACTGGCCGGTGTAGATGCGGGCCAGACGATAGGTCAATAACAGCCCAAGCAAGCTGTACAGCGCCGACATCAGACAAACGGCAACGATGTACGGCTGACTATAGCCATCACGCGGAATTGCCGCCCCGCCCGCATTTGCTATCTGCACCCACAGATCGGCAACCACAAAACCCGGTGCCCACAGCAACGCCGAGCCAATCGGCGCCACGTTGCGTAGCTTACCGGTTACCGGATTGGGATTCGCATCATCAGAACGTAGCAGCGCATTAGATACTGCCGGATCATCGTTTTTCAAGCCAATCTCGGCAAAGTGCTGATACTCATTGTAAAAATTGAGATCACGATCAAAGTAGAACGAACGCAGATAGGCGTAATACTGCACCTCATCGCTCAGCGCAATGCGCGGCAGGCTAAATGGCAAGAGGATAAGAAACATGAGAATAATGACCAGTGGTCCCAGGTCGCGGCCGGCAAAAAACGTGCGCATACGTCCCGCTACTCCTGATTGTAGATTCTTTTGATATATCTTCCTCCGACAGCACCACGGCTGCCCGCTGCTATTGTACGACGAATCGTCAGACACGCTCGAAGCGCTGTTTTTGCTGACAGGAATAAGGTAAAGGGATTTTTGTTGTTTTAAGTTGACAAACTTCTTTTATTAGAGTATGCTAACCGCAAACATTCACACGTGCTCGATGAAGAGCAAACCCCAGATGCCTGTGTCCTGTCGAATACAAAGGAGGAACTATGGCGCGCCAGTTACGGCTTGCCTTGCTCGTGGTGTGGATTGTGTTGTTCAGCGGATGTAGCGCTGTCACCACACCAACCCCCACTACCGCTCCCGTCACCAGCAACCTCAGCGGCATCAAAGATTATCTGCTCGGCCAGACACGTGCGCTGGTCACGGCTACCGCTGACCTGCAAACAGCCAGTAACCGTTACTACGACCTTGCGCAGGCGACCAATTTTGACTATGCCAGCCTCTGGCAAAACCAGCAGCGTGAGGTGATTGCAGCCCTTAACGCAGCTCGTGAAGCGTGGATTACTGCCAGCCCAATCTACGAGAAGATGGAAGGTATCGTCGCCGGTACACCGGCACTCGCTCAATTCGACGTTGATCTCGATGCCGGTGCCGCCGGCAGTGAAGACCCTGAAAACGCGGTCTCTTTCGACCTCGTCTTGCCCGATGGACGCACCCTGCCCAAGCCAGGAAACCTGTTTGGTGTGACTGAAAGCACGCTATGGGGTACTGATCCGGCTTTTGCCGCGCCGGTTAGCGCGGATTGGAACGGCGATGGCACGATTGAATTCGGCGAAACCCTGCCCGATGCCAATGTGTTGAAAGCCAGTGCCGATCTGCTGGCCCAAATGGCGAACGATCTGGATAGCACCGCACAGAACTGGACACCAACCGAATCGGATGCCTTTACCGCGCTGGTGGTGATGGTTCCTACTATGAGCGAATACTTTGCTTCGTGGCGCGATTCGCGCTTTGTCCTGGGTGACGCTTCAACGCAGCGTGATTTTAATGTCATTTCGCGTCTGGCCGATATTCAAGATATTCTAAGCGGGCTTGAGGTTGTCTATGCGCAAGTGCGCCCACGGGTAGAGGCGGTCGATCCTGCCCAGGCAGAGCAGATCGCAACCGGTCTGCGTGATCTGCGCGCCTTTGTGGCCGATATTTACACGCAAGAGCGCAATGGGCGACGCTTTAGCCCGGAAGAGGCGGACACGCTAGGCGCTGAGGCGCAAAATCGGGCCACTGCCATTACCGGTCAGATCAGCCAGATGGCCGGCGCCCTTGGGGTCACCCTGGCGGAATAAGCCCTGCACGCGCTTATCTGAGAAAGCCTGGTGGCGCAGGTCATGCCTGCGCCAAATATTCCGATAGACGTTCAGCCAGAGAATCAGGAAGGTTCCTGTATGAAGCTCAAGCCGGTATGTGCCACTACCCGCTACGGACTGATATTGCTGGCTCTGATGGGAATAGCTCTCGCCCTGATTGCACCGACAGTATCAGCGCAAACCCGATCACCCGGTCAGATCGCCGAGCATATTCGAGCGACCCTGGTATCCATTCAACTCCACGAAGCCGGCGATCCCACAACTGCCCAGGCACACTTGAACGAACTGTACGGCGAATACACCGCCCTGGCACCAACCATCGGTCACTACAATACCAGCGCAGATAGCGCTATCCGTGCCGGATTTCGTGCTGCCGGAAATGCGCTGGCTACTGCCGATATGCCCGGTTTTGCAATGGCACGCGCCCAAATCTGGACGGCACTTCTGAACGGTGGGTACGGCGTGGTGAGCGGTGCTTTGCACGAAGGTGATACACTCACCGCCCGACAATGGCTGGTAGTGCGTGAATTTCGCCATGCCAATCGGTTTGCTCGCCCGAATGCCGATGCCACGAAAGCGGTATACGCCGCCGCGAACGGCGCGCTTTCAACCGAGGAGGCGCTGGCCGCAGTGAACGCCGATCTGCTCGACACGTATCAGGCCCGGCTCAATGAAGCACTTCAGGCACTCATCGCCGCCGATCAGCAAGGCTTTCCCAGCCGGCGTGCTGAAACAGCAGCGCTGGCCGCCGGCTACTTCGCCATTCTGACTCCTGCTTATGCTGAACAGCGTGGCGAAGCGGCAGCGATGAGAGCACAGGCAGCCTTTGCCGCATTGCAAGAGGCAGCGTACCGCGGTGAACCGATTGCATCACTGCTGGCAGAGGTGCAAGACCTTCTGCGTGGCTTTCGTGCTGCACCACTCAGCCCTGCCGAACAGGTGCGACGGAGCGGTCAAATGCTGCGCTTTTTGCAACTCGTGCCGATTGAGTACGAGCGAGGGGTGCGAAACGGTCAGGTTACCGTCGATTTAGAGATTCGCGAAGCGATCACCTTTCACGCCGGTGCGATGGCTGCCTTTAGCGACCTGCGTGATCTGCTCGAACAGCGCAATCCCGATCTGACCACCACGGTTGCCGCTCGTTTCACAGAGCTGGGTAACGCATTGGCCAACACCGGCAACCGCACGGAGATTGCCGAACCAGCGACAATTCGCTCAACGACAGAAGCGCTGCTCAGCGATTTACGCACTCTCTTGCCACCCGAATGGCAAAAGCAAACCAGCGGTGCTGACTTCGATGTGATTCGGTCAGCTCTTGATCAGATGGAACAGGCAGTACGTGCCGGCGAGTATGCACTTGCCGAATCGGCGCGTCTGGAAGCCTACGCGATTATGGAGATTGGCCCGGAAGCCAAGCTGATCGCCTTCGCTCCTCAGTACAAACCGATTATCGAGGGCTATTTCTGGTACGGACAGAATGACCACAAAGGTCTGGCCTATCTCATCGAGCAACGGGCAAGTCCGGCTGAGATTGCCGCCACCCGTGCCGCGCTCGACCAGGCATTAGCCGAAGCCGAACAGGCACTGGCCGGGAGCAATGCCCCACTGGCGATCACAACCAACGCAGCAGTGATTGTCTTCCGCGAAGGGCTTGAGGCAGTACTTATTCTGGCGTCGCTGATGGGTAGTCTCAAAGCGCCAGGACAACGCCGTTTCCGCCGCCCCCTCTGGATCGGTGCCGGCGTAGCGATGCTGGCAACCGTATTGACGTGGATTCTGGCGCAGAGTGCATTAATGGCGATGGCCCGGCTGGGTGAGACGCTGGAGGCTATCGTTTCCTTGATTGCAATTGCCGTCTTGCTCTTGATCACCAACTGGTTCTTTCACGATGTCTACTGGAAAGACTGGATGGCATCCTTCCACCAGCAGAAAAAGCATATTCTCGGTGGACAAACCGGTCAATGGCTCGGCCTGATCACGTTGGGGTTCGCCAGTATCTACCGTGAAGGATTTGAGACGGTGCTCTTTTTGCAGGCACTGACCCTCGAAGGCTCCATTACAACTGTTCTGGCTGGTGTCGGTATCGGCCTGACACTCACCCTGTTCGTGGGACTGGCCGTCTTTGTTATGCAGGCAAAGCTGCCCCACAAGAAGATGCTGATTGTTACCGGGATTCTAATTGGGGCAGTGCTGTTGCAAATGGTTGGTCACACGGTCAATGTCTTGCAGGTGATCGGCTGGCTACCGCTGCATCCGATTCGCTGGCTCGACCTGCCCTACTGGACGGGATTCTGGTTTGGGTTGTATCCTACCTGGGAAGGGATTGGTCTGCAAGCAGCAGCAGCGGTCTTTGTGATTGGCAGTTATTATCTGGCCGAGTACTTGCAGCGACGTGAGCAACAGCGCTACGTAATCGCCCATTCGTGACGATCAGACAGAAAAGCAGAGGAGACTATGACCATGATGCCCGATCCGATTGCGCCGATTGCTGCGGCAGCAATCGAACACATGAATAGCGATCACGCCGATGCTGTACTGGCCTACGCTCGTGGCCTGGCCGGTATAGCCTGGGCCAAACAAGCGCTGATAACGCGCCTCGAAGCAGGTGGTATTGAGATACAGGTCAGTGGCGACGAACGAACAACGAGCGTCCTGATCCCATTTGAGCCACCACTCACCCACCCGGAACAGCTTCGACCGGCACTCATTGCTCTGGCCCAGAAAGCACGTCACCATCTGGAAGCCGGCGCTCAGGTAGAGGCTCCAGTGCCGATACGCAATGCTGAACTTCCCCATCTGTTGCTCAATGCCATTGCCAATCGCCGCAGTTTTGCGCTGCAAGATTTAACCGCCGAGCCGATTGCACGAGAGGCGGTGACGCTGATGCTCGAAGCGGCGAACTGGGCACCGAGCCACGGCCAGACAGAACCCTGGCGCTTCGTGGTCTATAGCGGTGCTGCACGCCAAATCCTCAGTGAAGCCTTTGGTACAGCATTTCGTCTGCTCAACCCCAACCTGCCCGCCGGGAGTCCCGGTGAAGAGGGGCAACGCAACCGGGTGTGGCAGGCGTCAGTCTGGATTGCAATCGGCATGCAAGCCCATCCGAAGCGACCCGAATGGGAAGAGTTGATTGCCGTCGGCTGTGCAGTCCAGAATATGCACCTGATGGCCAGTGCGCTGGGTCTGGCCGGCAAATGGACGAGTGGTGCCTGTGCGACACACCCGCACGTGGCAGAGGTTGTCGGATTTACCCCTGGCACCCGATTACTCGGCTTCTTCTACGTTGGGCATCCTGCGGCTCATGAGTGGCCACGCGGTCGCCGTCGTTCACTGGTAAACAAAGTCGTCTGGCACGAGGAATAGGGATAGGCCAGTCTCGCGAGCTGGTGTTTACTATCGGTTGTATGCTGATACAGCATAACAGGGGCACACATCTGTGCGCCCCTGTCATTTGTGCGCTTTAAACACTGTCAGCGCACTGTTACCGATTCAGTAACGGCACGTAGACCTGCGGGAAGGTCACCTGATCGAGTGTAATGACACCTGCGGGCAAGACTGACGCAGCGGGCTGAGCAGTCGTCGTCGGGCTACCGCTGACACTCGGATTGCCGGCACCATCAAGGATGCGAGCATAGACATAGTAAGGTCCAGGGGTAAGCTGTTCTTCCGGCAAGCCACTAGCCAGACTCCAGACCACGTTAAAGCTATTGGTGTCACCCGGGGCAGCAACCGGGAACCAGACCAGGCTCGGATCAGTTGCCGGATTAGCTACCGGAACCCGGCTATTGGCCAGCCAGACGCCCCAGAAGCCGCGACCAGGGTAGAGATTATCGGTTACAGCAATATTACTAAACTCCAGATTCACGATAATTGTTGCACTGCCCGGGATCGGCTGCACCTGCAAGGTACCACCATTGAGTACCGGCGGTGTGACATCGTAGATCAATGTGCGCGTAAGATGCATCGAATTGCCCAGTGTATCACGCATACGCACGACAACCGGGAGCGGTCCTTCAGCTACCGTATCAGGATAGGGCAGGATATTGGCAAAGCGATTGCCGCTAATGGTCAGTGTACTCACGCTATTGAGTGCCGTTGCGTTTGGAGCCAGCGCAAAATTTTGCAGTCCACTACAATCACCAACACTCCGCAGTTCGACGTAGATTGCCGGCACACGAGTGTAGTCAGGATGACCATCACTGGCCCCACCTTCTCCAATCGTATCAGCGGTTGTAATGCCGGTAAACGGTGAGGTCTTCAAGCGCGAGAAGGGGTTTCCGACAGTAGCGCTGGCTAGAACACCGGCATCGATAATCACCGCATCAGAGCGAACCTGATCGATCAGATTATTCTCACTCCGACGCAACTGCGTGTAGAGAACACGTTCAACACAACCGGCATCGGTACGCAAGGATTCGGGAATTGGCACCGTCAACACACTGGTTGGACCACTAGGGTTGAACGGCTGCCATCCACCAGAGTCATTTTCAGTATCAGTCGGAGGTGCTCCCCAGCGCCAGCGCACCTGATCGGGGAGATTCGAGGTGGTCAGGTCAGGGAAGGTCACATTAACCGTCACTTTACTATCGCCACCAACCACTGCAACATCATTTTCGATGAGCGGGCGTGAGCCGAACGCAGCACCTGGAGCCTGGAAGAGGGCATAGCGAGGACGCGGAGCCGTACCCTGGAAGAATTCGTGCACGACATGCATATAGCTTCGCGCACCAACCCGGGCATCAGCCCACGCATTAAAGACCGGCGCGACGGTCGGCGCACTGACCACCGGCAAGAAGCCCTGATTCGCCGGCCTGACGGCATAAAAGAGTTGATTGACACTTCGGCTGGTGCCCTGACGAATCCATGCCATGTGGAGATTCCCACGCTGGTCGTAGTCAATGTTGACTCGGCCATCACCTTTTCCGCTGATCAGTGTAGAAGCCGACCAGGGGCCACTGAAATTACTGACCAGCTTTTCCGCGAAGAAGATGCCATCATCAGCTCCCCGGAATGCAACCGCGATTCGCGTATTTGGTGCCGGATCGGCACTGAAAGCAACACTGGCATCAGCAAACACCGCCGACGTGCTACCGTTCACATCAACAGGCGTTCCAAAACCTGTACCAGTCCAGAGCGAAACCATGACGTGTAATGGACGTGGCGTATCGCGAGTGAAGGTAATTGCCAGCTCACCATTGGGTCCAGCCGCCATTGCCGTTTGAGACTTATACGCCAGTGCACCTGGTACTGAACCTACGGCAGACCAGGTAGTGCCACGATCATTCGAGAAGGCATAGTTAATATTTTTATCATCACGCCACGCTGCGACAATCTGGCCGTTGGTGCGGACTGCCATTGCAGGTTCCACGGCAAAGATATGACCACGCATTATTTCAAATGTTGCCGGATTCCAGGCTCCACCCGGCTCACGGCGACGAAACTTGATCGTCTTGGCAACCTGATCGATCCACAACACGTAGACCTCGCCAGTTGGTGCAGTTGCCACCGCGGTTTGCACCCAGTCCTGGGCAATCCCGGCAGCAACAGTACCAAGCGATAATGGTGCGGGAAAAGCGGCATCTTCTTCACCCTTGACCCACAGTTTTACAGTGCCGTCTTCACTGCCAGAAATGCCATCGGTTGCACTAACATACACTCCATTGGCATCAACAGCCAGTTGGGGGTATTTGGTATTACTGGCTGCAATATCAATTTCGCGGATGAAGCTGGCCCCTTCTTGTGCCTGCGATGGAATAGGGAGCAACCCGGCCAACGTAACAACAATGAAGCAGATAACAGTAATCAGCGAAGTTGTACGCAACATGGGAACGTTCTCCTGATGGGTTCGGTGATTTTGCTCTATTGAGTAATGGTCACGCCTCACCTTATCCACATCCAATCGGCTAAGGCGCAATGATAACATCATCGAACAGCATCCCGCCGATGGCACGGGTATAGACACCAGCCTGCCCGGCAGGCAATGGCTGTCCATCGGTTACCTCCATCAGAAGCTTGCCGTCGAGACGAACCTGTAACATTCCGCCACGCAGCTCCAGCTCGATCACGTGCCACTGGCGAGGCGCAAAGCCCGGCCCCTCTACTGTTGCCAGCGGTGTAGCTACCCCATCGACCACCTTCTCCAGGACGTATTTTGGTGTCGCTTCGTATTCCCTCTTCAACAGGCGTACCCGGTAGTAGCTTGCCTCGTAACCGACCTCACCCTGATAGCGTGCGACGATGCCGGCCACGCCATTAAACTCATCGTAAAAACTGACCCGCACCACGCCATCGCCCACCACAGGCGCGGCTGCTAACAGGGCAACCTGGGCCAATGAGCTATTGCGCAGTTCGCCGGCAAAATCCTGACGCAGGCGTCCGTTGTCAATGACCCAATTAGGGGTGTCTTCGGTCAAGACGAAATCGAGAGCAACGGATTGCCAGGCGGCGAGGCTATCAGTGGTAGCAAAATCAGCGACGAACAGCGGACCGGTGGCTAAACCTGCCGGCACCGTTGGATTCGGGCCAATAGTCGGGGCCGGTGGTTCAGGGGGATATTGCAAGATTGGTCCACCCTCCTCGGCTTGACCGGGACGGAGTGCCAGCCAAAAACCACCGAAAACTGCCACCATCACCAACAGCAGTGATGTGAGTAACAGGTGAGGCTGGCGATACCACATCGTAGACTCCTCCTTACACATGAAGACTACCTGCATTGTACAACGTAGCCGGCAATGTTGATAGGGATAGGATATAACGAAAAAGTACTGAAAATGGTAAAATTTTTGCGCCAACTGTATTCAGGCAACGATACGATAAAGTATCGTAGTACAAGACACCCGTTTTCCCTCCTGCTCATGTATAAAACCGTTCTGAGCGGCCAAAAGTAACGCGGGATTTTGGTGGATTTGTCTTGTTTATTCTCAAATCGATGACAGCAGCGAAAAAGACAGGAGTATTCCTCTGTTGGGCAAGCACGTCACAGTGAATGTATCCAGGGGCTATGGTTTTTAATGGCACCACAGCGACACCGAGGACACAGAGAATAGTAGCAACTGGGTGGCCATCAGGACTTCACAGTGGGTATGTATGGTATCTTCGCGGTTTGCATGGCACAACAGCGACACCGAAAACACAGAGGGTCGTAATATAGCGGGGCGGCTCTGGTAGCCGCCCCGAACGGTGATGGTGGTACAAGCGCGTGATACCACCACCATCTCCTATTTTCTATCTCCTACGTACAAACACTAGCGCGTTACTAAGGGTACATAGGTTCGGACAGGCGTGAGCGTGCTGGTTGCCGTCGTCTCTACCACCGCATCACCAATATTACCGGCACGGTCAATCAGGCGAATGTAGAGATAGAAGGTCTGTTCAGTAACACTGGTCATTGCCATTGTTACTCCGGGGGCATTCGCCATACTCCAGCTCGACACTGTGAACTGACCACCGTTGAAGTCAACCGGAGCTTCAATCCATTGCAGGGTCGATGCAGTAGCTGGATTAGACACTGCGCTTGGGCTGACGGCAATCAAGACACCCTGAATACCGTTCGCCTCGGTAATCGTTGCAGTTGAGAGATCGAACGTTAGGTCTTGGAGAATGTCTCCCAGCGGCGAGTCAGTAGCGGTAATGATCTCACTTCCGCTCAACGACATTTGCGGCGGCGTCCGATCAAGTCGAATGGTACGGGTCACCGTTTGCGAATTACCTACCTGGTCATAAATTCTTATCACAACCGGGTAATTACCATCCGGTGACGGTGGCGAGAAGGTGACACCAGGGAGCGGAATAATCGCGTTTAACGTACCCTCTACGTCAAGATCGCTGGTTGCAGCAAGGGCAGCCACATTACTGGCAACGCGCACCCGACTGATTTGTGAACAATCACCGCCATCTGTTACTGAAAGCAATATCTGTGACACTGGTGTACTGCCGGGATCGAGATCGTAAACTCGATAGTTACCGGCATACCAGCTCGACGAGTCGTACAACAACGGATTAGCTACACCGGCGGTGGCAACGACGCTGGTATCAATGATCACACTCGCCTTGCGTTCGGTTGTATCAATGACTGAAGCGGTGCCATTCCGTCGCAACTGAGTGTACAACGTGCGCGGTGTACAATCGTTGACATTGAGAAACGCAGCGGGGATCGGCACCGTCAATTCGGTGCTGGCAGTTGCGTTTTCGCTCAGCAATACCCAACCACCCGAGTCATTCTCGGTATCAGTTGGTGGCGCTTCCCACCGCCAGCGTACACTGATATTTTGCGGGTTTGTACCCAAACCGGGGAACGTTACCTTCACCGACGTGCGGCCGTCTCCTCCAACCCGTGCTGCCCCACCTTCGATGAGCGGATCTGAGCCGAATGGCGAGCCGGGGGCCTGGAAAAGAGCGTAGCGGAGAAATGGGGTATCACCATTGAAGAACTCGTGGGCTACGTGCATGTAGAAGCCATTACTTGCACTGCTGACACCCCAGGCGTTAAACAGCGGTCCAGAGCTTGCCGACTCAATCGGTCCCAGAAAGGTGCCATTGGCTAGGCGTACTGCATAGTTTAACCGATTCTGGCTGCGACTACCCGGCGTCCTGATGAAGGAGATATGTAAATTGCCGTAGAGATCGGTACTTACCGAGACCTGCCCATCGCCTTTCTCGCCTGTCAAACGTGCAGTGGACCAGGGTTGATTGTCGAACAGATTATTGATATTTTTCTCGGCGTAGAAGATGCCGCTATCGGCGTGACGGTAACCGACGTAGATGGTACCATTGTGAATAGCGACACTGCTATCGGCATAGGGGGCAGGATCACCAAGATTGACATCAACCGGCACACTGAAACCATTCCCCTGCCAGATTGACACCATCACGTGCAGCGGTCGTGGTGTATCACGGGTGAACGTCAGGGCAACCTCGCCATTCGTACCTGAAGCAAGCTGCACCACAGCCCGATACGCTTCCACACCAAAAGCACGGGTTACTGGCGCCCATGAAGCTCCACCGGTATCTGAGAAGGTGTAATAGATTGAGGCATCACTGCCGGTAAAATCATCACGCCAAACCGCAATGATGCGACCACTCTGACTCCCACCGTTCACGACAGTCATGGCTGGACGTACCGGAAAAGCGACGTTTCGCGTCACTTCGGTGACGGGTCCCCAGTTACCGGCAACATCACGTTTCCGAAACCGAATAACCTTGGCCGCCTGATCGATCCAGAGGGTTAACACATCACCAACCGGTGAGGTGGCAATGGCGCTGTTGATATACTCGGCATTAAGTGTCGTGCGTGACGTGTTTCCTAACGTATACGGGGTAGGGAAGGCCAGTGCAGTCTCGGTTTTTGACCAGACACGGGCTTTCCCTTCGGAGGCACCACTCGACTCAGCAATCCCTATGACATGAACCTGATCACCGTAGGTTGCAACCTGTGGCAGCTTGAGATTTGAGCTGTTGGGAAGAACGGTTTCGACTAATAATCGTGCACCACTTTGGGCGGCTGATGGCGTTGCCGATGGCAAGATGCCGGCAAGAAGTGCCAGCAGACAGAGCGGCACGAGCAAGGTGCGAACGAGCATCGACATGGATCTACTCCTCAGGTATGTGCTACTTACGGGGCGATGATAAAGTCATCAAACAGCATGCCACCGATGGCACGGGTATACACACCAGCCTGTCCGGCTGGCAACGGCTGTCCATCGGTTGCCTCCATCAGAAGCTTACCGTCGAGACGAACCTGTAACGTTCCGCCGCGCAGCTCCAGCTCGATCACGTGCCACTGGCTCGGTGCGAAGCCCGGCCCCTCCACCGCTGCCAGCGGTGTGGCTACCCCATCGACCACCTTCTCCAGGACGTATTTCGGTGTCGCTTCGTACTCCCTCTTCAGCAGGCGTACCCGGTAATAGTTTGCCTCGTAGCCAACCTCGCCCTGGTAGCGTGCCACGATGCCGGCCACACCGTTAAACTCGTCGTAAAAGCTGACCCGCACCACACCGTCGCCCACCACAGGCTCAGCCAGCAAGGCGACCTGAGCCAGCGAGCTGTTGCGCAGCTCACCGGCAAAGTCCTGGCGTAGACGGCCATTGTCAATAACCCAGTTGGGGCTATCTTCGGGCAAAACAAAATCGAGGGCGACGGATTGCCAGGCGGCGAGACTATCAGCGGTCGCAAAATCGGCGACGAACTGCGGACCGGCGGCCAGACCAGCCGGCACCGTGGGATTCGGGCCGATGGTCGGGGCCGGTGGCTCAGGGGGATATTGCAAAATCGGCCCACCCTCCTCGGCCTGACCGGGACGAAAGGCGACGAACAGGGCAGCACTCACCGCGATCAGCGACGCGGCCACTGCCAGCAGCGAGAGTAGACGGTTTCGTTGTGCCATGAAAAATCCTCCTCAATGACGGATGGCAAAACCCGCACCTTAGCGGCCAGTAGCAACCGTTTCAGGGAACGCCTTACTGCGTAAGGCGTTCCGATAGAGATCGGCCAGTTCGGTAGCGATCCGCTGTGAAGAAAACTGCGGTGCCAGTGCTGCGGCACGTGCGCTATACGCCTGCCATACAGCCCGATCTTTTAACAACGAAACAATTGCCTCACCAATAGCCGGCCCGGAACGTGGCTCTACCACAATGCCGGCCTGTGCTGCCGCCACATACGCACTGGCGCCGGTGGTGCGGGTTACCACCGGCGGCGTTCCAACAGCACAGGCTTCAATCACAACCCGACTAAACGACTCGGCGACCGAGGGAACGACAGCGACATCAGCGCCAGCCAGATAGGTGCGGGCATCGTGGTGGGGAATAGCGCCGGTAAAGATAACATCAGCCGCTACTCCCAATGCTTGCGCCCGGCGACGGAGAAATTCTCCGTAATCGCCGAAGCGTGGCGTCGAGCGATTTGGTCCGACAATCACGACCTGCGGTGCCAGACCGGCAGCACGGATTGTCGGTACTGCCTCAACCAGATACGCGATCCCTTTGAATGGGTGGAGACGATTGAGACTGACAATGATCGGACGTTCTGGATCAAGGCCGTGACGAGTCGCGATGATTGCGCGACTGCGCGCACGCATCTCGCTCAACGGCATATCAGCAGGCGGAAAACTATCTTCGGTGATGTTGTACGGAATTGCTGTGACCTTTGATGCGGGAGCACCACGGACAATGGCCAGCTCGCGAATCTGCGGCGAGTCGGCGCGGATCACCAGAGCACGCCGGAACACCAACGGTAGTAAGGCACGTACCGCCCGAAACCGGGCATAGCCATAGTCGTACTCTGGTTCAGCCATCACATCAGCACCGGGCAAGGTCACAGCTAACGGTGGAGCATACCTGCCGGCAAACAGCGCGGCAACCCCCAGCGGAAACGCCGTTTCGATGTGACACAGATCAAATGGCGGCGTCGTTGCCAAAAACCGGCGCAAGCCAACGATTGCACTCGCCAGATACGGATAGGAGAAGAGTGGATTCACCACCCGATTAACCACCTGGGTCACAAACGTGCCGCGTGAAGGCAGACGATGCACAACAATATCATCTTCAACCGTGCGGGTGGGTTGCGCCTGATTGGCCGCCAGACTGAGCACTTCAGCAGTAATTCCTGACTCACGCCAGGCGTGAATAACCTCTGTGTGAATACGATTACCCATCGCCGCACTATCGTAGCGCGGTAAGATATACAGAATGCGCATAAGCCGATGTCACTTCCAGACCCATCTTACCATGATGAAGACGCTGGCGGGAGTCATTTTGTTCCCGACTGTTTGAGGGAGGCTGAGGATGGTTTTCGCAGCGTAAACATCACATAGAGAGGATCACTGCGATCAAAGCGTTCTTCCAGTGGGTGCACAATCCAGGCCAGGAGTAAATCCTTCAGAATGAAGGTACGCCAGAATCGAGTCAGCCGGGTTTCATGGTAGCGCCAGTTGAGAATTGAACGGCCAAAACCACGCAGAGGACTGATCTGCAAACCTGCCGGCTGCACATATACCCGATGAATATCCGCCTCGTTGTAGAAACGGAAAAAGGAACCGGCTTTACCTTCCTGGACAAAAGCGTTACGGGCCACGCGCTTGAAACGTCGGATGCCCTCGAAGAAGCCGGTACGCTCGCCGCTGGTATACGGGATGGTAATAACAGCAATACCATCAGGCGCTAACACGCGACCGATCTCGCGCCCAACCGCCTCATCATCCGGGATATGTTCAAGGGTAGAGACCGCAGCAATGCGTGCAACCGAATCAGAGCGCAGCGGCATCGCTGTGGCACTGGCAACCAGCGGAAAGAACCGACCATCACCGGGGCGGGCCGTCGCTGCTCGTTTCTGCTTCTGCCAGCGCACCCGATCAAGATCGAGTTCAAGCACCACAACGTCTACCCCCTCCTTGGCCAGCATATGGGGAAACGATGACGTACCCGAACCAATATCGACCACCAGATCACCACGCCGGACATCGAGGGCTTTGGTTGCCCAGGGGTATTCAATTAATCGCCAGAGGCTGAAATCGTTAACAGTACGGCGCAAAATACGCCAGCCATTGAGCGCCACCTCATACGCAATACAGCGCAACGCGCTCAGCCGAATTGGTCGTCGTTGAGAACGTTTCATGAAACTCACCATCACATTGATTACCGCCCAGATGCGGCATCACAGTATAGCATGAGAAGCGAGAGCTGAGGATAACCCTAACTCAATTTGATCAGGCTGGAAATCCGATAGTAGAACCTATTTCAAAAACGTTTGCCAGAAGGTATCTCATTACATGCCTGACCGACTCTATGATCGTGACAGACACACCCAGCATCCGCGTGACCAGCAGGGTCAACCGCGTGCCACGTGCCGGATCGTGAGCATGGCTGCCGCACTCCGAACAGTGCGACACAGGTATGACAGAAGGGCAAAGCAACCAATCCAGCGTATGCCGGCATGACCGAAGCTGCGCTCTGCCAACAGGCCAGGATCAGGATAGGCTTTCGTTGGTGATTGGCAAGGCGGTGGTCGGGAGCACGATAGCACAGCTTTTATGAAATAAGTTCTAATAGCGGGGATTACACCCAATGGTGAGTGTTGCTACGGCCTGCAGGGTAAGCGATACGATACGCACCTGAGCGTGCGCACGGTGAGTGTGGCATCCCGGCTGCTGCCAAACCACGCACACGCGCCCATTGAGCGGGAACGGTTTTCATTCCAGCACACAATTGCACCGTGGATGGACGAAAAGAGCTTCTGGCTTCTACCCGTCTGACAGGTGCATCTAGCATAACGCCCTGAGCGATTGGATTCACCCATCATCCAGGAAAAATCGGTAGATGATGGTTGCACTTTCGCAACCAATATCGCAAAGAAGGAACTACACTTTTACCCATTTCTATCAGCAGAAACCGCAAATCTACTGCCGAGAGGCTTTTTGCCTGAACATTCAAAAGATTGACTATCATGCTAAAATGAAAACTATCATGGGCCTGAAAAGAAAAGTGCGGAAGAGGTATTTTGTCTGGTTGCTGTAGTTTGAAAACAGTACTACAATGAACTATCAAGAGGGGCTGTTATGAGTGTTGAGATCACCCGCGAAACCATTGATCGCTACAACCGACCCGGCCCACGCTACACGAGTTATCCAACCGTTCCCCATTGGAGTAACAGCTTTACCGCAGACGATTACCTGGCCGCGTTAGCCGACATTGCTGTAACACATGACTCGCTCAGCGTTTATGTTCATCTGCCATTTTGTGCTGAACGCTGCGCCTACTGCGGTTGCAATGCCACCTCAACCCGACGGCCTGACGTTGTTGATCACTATCTCGACCGGATCGAACGTGAACTAAGTATGGTTATCGCAGCGCTAGGGAGCAATCGTCGAGTGGTGCAACTCCATTGGGGAGGCGGGACGCCCAATTTTCTGAATGAAGCGCAGAGCCGGCGGTTAATGGGTATGCTCCGCACAGCATTCACGCTCGATCCAGCAGCAGAAGTCGCGCTGGAAGTCGATCCCCGCATCGGCAGCCGTGAACAGATTTTTCTCTTCCGCGAACTGGGGTTCAACCGCATCAGCTTTGGCGTGCAAGACATTGCGCCCGCAGTCCAGGTCGCCATTGGCCGCATCCAACCTCTCCACCAGACCGAAACCGTCGTCAAGGCAGCGCGCGACGCCGGCTTTTGCAGTATCAACATCGATCTGGTCTACGGCCTGCCGTATCAGACACCAACCAGCTTTGCGGCGACACTACAGGCTATGATCGATCTGCGTCCTGATCGCATTGCCTGCTTCAGCTATGCCCACTTACCCCAGGCCAGACCTAACCAGAAGCGCGTCGATGCCCGGCAGTTGCCAACCGGTTACGAGAAGTTTCAGCTCTTTCGTCAGGCGATTGACACCTTGACCACCGTTGGTTACGAATGGATCGGGATGGATCACTTTGCGCTGGCGAGTGATGAATTAGCTGTCGCTGCCCGAGAGCGCCGGTTACAACGCAATTTTATGGGCTACACTGTCTTACCGGCGCCACACCAGATCGGGTTCGGGATGAGTGCAATCGGTGATCTGGCCGGGCGCTATGTACAGAATGATGCCGGTTTGGGACGCTATCAGCGGGCTATTGATGAGGGGCAGCTACCGATCATTCGCGGCATGCGCTTGAGTGACGACGATTTGATGCGTCGGCAGGCGATTATGCATCTGATGTGCAACCTCGAAGTACCGTTCGATCTCGCGCTTCCGCCCTACGGCGACCGGTTAGGCGATGTCCTGGCGCCTGAGATTGAACGAATTGCCGCCTACGCAGCCGATGACCTGGTAGCCATCGAACCACACCGGTTACGTGTCACCGAGCGCGGGCGCTTCTTTATCCGGAATCTGGCGATGGAACTTGATCGATACCTCCAACAGGCAACAGAACGGCCGGTCTTCTCGAGCACAGTATGAGGAGAAACGCACATGATGGCGGGATACGACAGTGTAGTGATTGGCGGTGGCATTGCCGGTTTAGCTGCGGCTTACACGCTCCACAAGCGTGGTTATCGGGTCCTGGTCATCGAGTCGACCAATCGCGTTGGCGGTGTGATCCAGACCATCACCACACCAGAAGGCTACATTCTCGATTGTGGGCCGAACACGGTGGGTACCGGCGATGCGCGATTGTGGCAGGAACTGATCGATCTGGGTCTGCGCGAGCGGATCACACCGGCAGCGCCATGTAGCAAACGGCGGTTCATCCTGATCAATGGTACACCGGTTGAAATCCCAACCTCACCAGTCGGGCTGATTACCACGCGATTACTCTCGTGGCGGGGGAAATTGCGGGTACTGGCCGAACCGTTCATCAACCGTGGATCGACCGATCCCGATGAAAGCGTTGCTGCCTTCTTCACCCGCCGGATTGGTGCAGAGGCTACCGCCCACCTCCTCGATCCATTTGTTGCCGGCGTCTACGCTGGCGATCCGCAACGGCTCTCGACTGCGGCAGTCTTTCCATCACTGTGGGAAGCGGCCCAGCGCAGTGGCAGCATCGTGCGCGGCATGCTGAGCAAACCCAAACCGAAGACTCAGGTGAGTGAGCCAAAGATGCGCAGCCGCACCTTTACCTTCCGCGGTGGCCTGGCCGAATGGCCACGCGCTCTGGCGCAAGCCCTGGGTGCCGGCAATGTCTGGACAGAACGGCGCGTGGTCAAGCTCCAACCACGCGACTCCTGGTGGGAAGTGACGATTGATGGTGTGAACGGCCCGGAGACACTCATCAGTCGCAGCCTCATTATCGCCACCCCAGCCTTTACGGCGGCTGATCTCATTGAGTCGGTTGATCAAAGAGCGGCTGGTGCCCTACGCGGCATTCCGTATGCGCCGGTAGCAGTGGTACATCTCGGCTTTCGTCGTGACCAGATCAGCCAGGAATTGAGCGGCTTTGGTGTGCTGGCCCCCTCAAGCGAACAGCGTCAGTTCCTCGGCATTCTCTGGACATCAAGCATCTTCCCGCACGTTGCACCACACGATCATGTCCTCACCACAACCCTCAGTGGTGGTGCTATCCGGCCCGAACTGGCCGAACGGAGTGACGAAACACTGATTGAAGCGGCCATTCGCGATCATCACCAGCTCCTGGGGATCAGAGGGCAACCGATCTTCACCCATGTTACTCGCTGGCGAACCGCCATTGCCCAGTATACCTTTGGGCACCGCGAGCGGATTGCCACCCTCGTGCAACTCGAACAGCGCCTGCCGACCATCCAGTTTGCCGGCAGCTACCGCGACGGCGTTGGAGTGCCCAAAACCTGGGCCAGCGGTGTGCAGGCAGGCGAGCGGATCGCTGCGGCACTGGCAGCCCATGGAACTACCGCAGTTTCCACAGAGACGGCGTCGGGGTGAGGAGAGAACGTTCCAGGCATCGCCGGTCAGATGCTGCGACCGGGTTTTAACGAGATGGTGGCGTGCGGGAGCTATGCTTCCGCACGCCCAACCGTGTACCACGTGCATCACGCAACCCGGAAAGTCTCCAATTCGGTGCGGGATTTCGCCGTGGAGACAAACACACTTCCACATATAGCCAGAAGTGTCATCCAACCACATGATCCGGTAACGTTTCCGAGACGTCCTCTCGTGTAGGTTTATCCTTTGCCCTTCACTTGCAATTAAGACTAAGAATTTTAACCTCTCTAAGAACCCCGAACAAACTTTCAGTTTACTGCTACTATCATTAATATTTAGCAAAAATAGCAATCAGTGTTTTGTCATACAAATTTCATTATCGAATACTACACTCTCCACGATCCCGCTAACGACTACAAGTAGTAACCATTAAGAGAGACCCGGCCAGGCCAAATATCTGAAGGGTTTCGTCATTTACCATGCACTGAGGTTGAACAATGAGTGTAGATAGTTTACTCAACCTCCCCCTTGAGCAGCTCATCTGTGGTTGTGAACGAGAACGAACTGTCTTCCGTCAAACCAACGAACAACTATCACCGTACTGTATGGCACTGTTTCGCCGCGCTTTTGCCGGTGATCAAGATGCCTGGCAACACATCATTGTCATTTTCGGACGCATGCAGCGTACCTGGATCCAACACATTGTAAAGCTGGGGTCAATAGAGGATCTGGATAATGACGATTTGCAAGGCATCATACACGAAGCATTGTGCGCATTATATCAGGCCGGGCAACGCCATGAGGAACTGACTGCTACCGATAATCCGGCGAAACTCATTAAATACTGGAAAAAATGCGTTCAAACAACGGTGTTAAGAACACTGCGCACGAGGAAGCGCCAACGTTTGTTCGCTCATCTACATGAACATTTACCTGCGCAACCTGGTGATCCAGAATTAAAGATTGCTCTCTGGCAACGTATTCGTGCAATCTTATCCGAGGAAGAACTCCTGATTCTCACTCTGGATATGCAAGGTTACAAACCACAAGATATTGTCAAACAACTACCAGAACAATTTCCTACAGTGCAGCAAGTGTATCAGATCAAACAAAACTACCTTCGTCGTCTGCAACACGATCCCACCATTCGCGAACTTCACAGCTTCTAACATAACGCCTGGATCGGCAATTGACCCATTCATATTGACAACGCATTCCTTGCCATAGCGGTTGGAATGCGTTTTCTCTCTGCCTGCCAAAAACAACGTATTGCGTGCTCTCTTTAGTAGTAGAAGGAATCAGGCAACAAGGAGATCCGATATGCGTCCCCCCGCTGCCGATCAGCGCACACCAGTGCGCGGCAATAGTCCAAATCTATCGCCAGCAGCCCGACTCTATCAGCATTTCCTCCTACTAACCAGAAATGACGAACGTGAAAGCTGGTTGCGCCTGTGTTACGTCAGGCGATCTTCGGTAGCGTTCACTAGCAGTCAACTTGTTGTTAGAAATATGCGAACTATGAAGCAAATTCAACATTGAAAACATATAGCCATGTGATTCGTGACGTGACATCAAGAGGGTTTGGAAACTCCATCACTATCAACAAGAGGAGTTGACTATGGCAGCGTCCTGTATCCGTAGCATGCTGTTAGGCGGATTGTTTATTCTCCTGGTCTCATTCAATGCACCGGTGTTTAGCATGCCGATCCTACACTCTTCACCATTGACCTCAGGTGCTAATCAGGCTGGTGACACCCAAGAATCGGGTGCTATCCCATTACCACGAGGTTGTGGCGGCGTCACACCGCCGGGGGAAGTAGAGACCACCTGCTGCCTGAACGGTATCGTATATGTTGATGGAGAGCCGGTTGCGGGGGCCGAAATTACGATCACCAGCTCACGTGGTACCAGTATTTCCCTGTACACCCGCTACATCAACACTGTTGACAACGTCCCATTTTACGAGATTAGCCTTAGTGACGATCCGCTACAAGTGCAAAGCGGTGAAACAATTACCATCACGGCACGACTTGGCAACCGAGAGCGTAGCCTGACTCATGAGGTGCAACCGGGAAGCCAACAAGTTGACATTGTGTTACCCCGCCGGAGTCCCAATGACTTTGTAGCCCTGCAATCAATACCGCTGCGCAGCATATCTGGCGAATTTGACGGCCTGAGCGGTATTGCAATCAACCCTGAGTATCAGGTATTTGTGGTTGATCAAGAAGCGCATCAGATTCAGGCCTTTGATACTAATGGTAATCCTCTTCAACCACCGTGGGGGCATTACGGGCAAAACCCAGGGCAATTTAACCTACCGCGTCGCGTAGTTGTTGACGCAAGCCGTAATGTCTATATCCTCGACGCCGGCAATCGTCGCATCCAAAAATTTGACCGACAGGGTCGCTATGTGCATTCGTGGATGTTATGTACCCAACTCTCATCGTGTCCGTTCCCGTATGATCTTGCATTGGCGCCCGACGGAACTATTGCCGTTGTCTACAATCAGGGAGTGACCATCTTCAGCACTACCGGTGATTTGCAGCGGCAATGGTCAACCGGTATCCATGGCACAGACATCGACATTGATCGCAATGGAAACGTGTATATTACGACCGGACAATCTGATATATATACATTCACCCCTGGCGGTCAGTTGACGACGACGCTGAACACACCGCTCACCTCTATTCAAAGCATGGCAATTGACCCAAGTGGCAACCTTTGGGTGACCGATCCGATCAATGGTATCGTCCGTCTGTCAACCACCGGCGCAATTGCACAGCAATGGACGATTCCGGGTGAACTCTTTAACGATATGGCCATTGCACCAAACGGTCAGCTTTACCTGACGAGTTACACTAATAAGGTGCTGGTATTTGACCCAACACGCGGTACAACTCGATCATGGGGCAGATCAAGCCGGTATCGTGATGTTATCGGAACGGTGACCGTGCCCAATAATACTTTGTTTATTGCCAATCGTGAACCGGCTGCGGTTACCCGGTTGACATTCCAGCAATCTGTGACATCGACCCAAGTGGCGCTTAATCCGCTCCCAAGACGCATTGTTGATATGACCAAAGCTGCTGATGGTTCGGTCTATATCCTTGATCAATCAAGCTCGACCACTGCCCGCGTCTACAAAATCAATGCGCTCGGCCAACAACTCTTCTCATTTCCAATCAATGATGTCAGTGCAGGCGCAATTGCAGTAGCGCAAAACGGCACTATCTTTATTGCGGAAGATCTCGATAATCAGGTCTTGCAATTCTCTGCCGATGGTCAATACCGTTCAAGCTGGGGCGGGACGGGTAGCGAACCCGGAAGATTCTATTTACCCAGTGATCTGGTAATTGACTCAAATGGATATATCTACGTCGCTGATCGAGGTAATGAGCGTATTCAAAAATTGCGGCTGGACGGGACGGTGGAGAGAACGGTATCAGCTACCTTTGATCCTACTCTCGACAATGTATTGCAGGTATTTAATAACAACATCTATATCTATCGTGAAGACGCGATTCGGGTTCGTGACAGCGACCTTACCAGCCCTCCGTTGTACACTATTGAACTGAATAATCAGGTGAAAGGATGGGACATCGATCAGCATGGGAACATCTATGCCTTCAATCCGGATACGAGACAGATCGAGATATATCGCCCGATGCGGTTTACACAACCAATCGCCACGATCAGTTACCTCAACCTGAGCAGTCTGAGTGCTGATGATACGCTGATAGTGCAGGGTATGGGCCAAGACAGTGATGAAACGAACACCATCCATGCCTGGCGCTGGGAGTCAAACCAGAATGGTCAAATCAGCACCAGCCGAACATTAGCAATACCGGCTGCCAGTTTGAGTAGCGGTACACACACGATTACGTTAAAAGTCCAGGATAATGAAGGCGAGTGGTCTCAACAGACCAGTCTCTCAGTGTATGTTAGTCCACGCATTCAGAACATACCGGCCTGGACGATACTCCTTTACCTCGATGCCGATTATGCTGCCGATGGTCAAGCATTACTGAAATCTTTCAATAACACTATCAGAAATCTTAAACAACTCAGTAATTCGTCTATTCGGATCGCTATCCAGATCGATGGGCCACAAAACAACGATACTCGTCGCATACTTATTCATCCTGGTCAACCACCCAGCGAGAACAGCATATCAGAACAAGCAATGGATGATCCACTTACACTGGCGAACTTCTTACGTTGGGGGCAAGAGACCTTCCCGGCACGGCACTACTACCTGGCTATTGCCAATCATGGGCAGGGCGTCCAGGGCATTGCCTGGGACTCGACGAGTGACGCACGTGATGATGGGAGAAGAAACAACAGTGCGTATCTCACCATCAAAGAACTTGGTCAAGCGCTCAATGCACCCGGCGTCGCACCAATTGACGTGATTCACCTTGATGCCTGCTCGATGGGACTGCTAGAGGTCGCTTTTGAACTGAGGCCGCGAAGTGAAGTGCCACTCCGATCACGCCTGCTCATCGCTTCGCAATACCTGGGCTGGAGCTTCTTCGCGTATGACGAATACGTTGCCGATATTACGGCAACAAGTACACCAGAAATGGTTGCACGCACGGTGGTACAGATCTACGCCGATAAGTCAGTGCAGAAACGAGTACCATTCACTATTACCGCCCTTGATCTCGGTCGCGTGACAACCGTTGCTTCTACCGTTGACCGCCTGGCTGCTGAGTTAGCTGCTTATGCCAATAACAGCAATGAACACTTCAACCAGGTACAGAACATTCGCAATAGCAGCAGCCATCTTAACAGCGATAATGACTACCGCAACGCCCGTTCTGATGCATACGTGGACCTCCTGAGCTGGACCCGAAACGTCAGAGACAGCATTTCAGACCGGGCGATCCAACAACGGGCAGACGAGTTGATCAATGAATTGACCGGTACACAGTCATTTATCTTACCCAACCCTAACGGCCATCGAGTTGGAATCGCAACCTTGCCTGCAAGGTACGGCAGTTACCGTATTGACCTGAGCGATGTGCATGGTATCTCGATATATTACCCTGACTACACCAGACGCAACGCCACCTTCAACAGTTATGTCAATAATTACCTGTTTGAGTTTACCCGTTACACCCGATGGAGTGAACTCTTAACCGCCGGTGTCGTAGCGTTGAATCCGGGAGACCCGGAAGTAGATGAGGGTCTCGCGCCATTAGCACCGCTCAGCGTCGAGTATTATGTGCATGTACCGATGATTGTGCGGTAACACATATCCAGGCCACAACTGCAATTCATTCAGAGGCACGATTGTATCGTGTCTCTGAATGTTTGATCAATTGAAATCTGGTATCAGTTATCAGACATCGTAATACCACCGCTTACACAACGATGCGTATCGTGCCGGTGTCACACTTATACCGAAACACCACCGGACGTGCCACCGCCAAACCGCTGGCAGGTTGTCACCAGCACAGGAGGACCGGTTTAGCGCATCTGCACTCAGGCGAGGCCGTAGGGTGATGATTGGATAGCCTGTCATGCTTGCTCAATGCCGAGAGGTGATATGCAGCACGCAGCAGTCTCAATCTGTCTGCTGAAGATTCAAGAGCGGATAGACCGTATGGGGTAAGGCAATGTCTACCGCATCAGAACGGCCCAACGCAGGCTTCGACCTCCCCTTGCTCGCAGAGCTTCAGGAACGGACAAAAAACGCAATTTCTACTTTATCAGGACGCCCCAATGCAGGCTTCTACCTCCTCTCTCCCACAGCGCTATGCATTACCCATATGTCACGCTGCGTTGGGCCGGACTGCAAGCGCTTCCCGTGGCGCGGGCTTCCAGCCCGCGTGCGGGCATCATCGCCACCGCCGGCAGGGGTTGGCCGTAGCCGCTAGTGCGCAGGCTGGACGTCTGCCCCATGGTCTGATCCAACGGCTACCTCCGCTGCTATCATCCGCTTTCCGTTCGTAACGTACGACCCACGCGACAGCAGGGTGACGCGATAGTGCCCAGGATCGCGCACAATGAGATAGGTTCGACTGATGAGCGAAGCGGTTGACAACCTGGGTATGGGTAAGGCATAGCGCTGCGCGGGAGCGGGGAGCGTAGCGGCTGCGATCACCTCTGAACAACTATCCATGGCACGCGATGCAAGACATTCCCGTCCACCGCATCCCGTGGATGGTCAGGTGAACGGCACAGGCACCGTCCGTAGGGGCGGGTTGAGAACCCGCCCCTACCGAACCCGCCCCTACACACTACCGGCACCAGCACGCTGTGGGGCAGGCTGCCGGCCTGCGCTCAGCCATCCCCATCATCAGGGGTACGTACCGGCACGGGTGTCCGCTGCAATCCGCGCCGGATCGTGTGTACGGCTGGCGCGGCAGCATGGCTGCCGCACTCCAAACCCTGCGCCACGCACATGATGCGTGTGTAAGGCAACCCATCCGGCACGTGCCGGCACGGCTGGAGCGGAGCACTGCCACGCCGTCGGGTCATTCTCCGTCAAGCGGTAAGAGCAACTGATTGCCGTCGGTGTTGGTTTCCGGTGGAGGTGGTGGTGGCGATGGTGGTGGTTCTGCCGTTGTTCCGATCAATGCCAGCAGACCGGCTTCGTCAATGACCGGAATCCCTAACTGGAGTGCTTTGGCGAGCTTACTCCCGGCATTAGCTCCGGCCACCACATAGCTGGTCTTTTTGCTCACACTATCGGTCACCTTACCGCCATGGGCAACAATGAGTGCGCTGGCTTGCTCACGGCTCAGCGAGGGTAGCGTTCCGGTCAAGACAAATGTCTTGCCGGCGAGGGTGTCGCTCTGGCGCGTTGGACCACTCACCCCACCCATCTGTACCCCGGCTGCCCGCAGCTTCTCTATCAGCGCCCGGTTTGCTGGACGTGAGAAGAAATCAACAATACTGGCCGCTACCACCGGGCCAATACCGGGAATCTGTTCCAGTTCTTCCTGGCGCGCTGCCATGATTGCGTCGAGTGATCCCAGCGCCGCAACAAGAGTTTGGGCGGCGACGGTGCCGACGTAGCGGATACCCAGCCCGACCAGGAGCCGGTCGAGTGGCCGTTGCCGGGCAGCGTCAATGGCGGCGAGCAGGTTGGCGATCCGTTTCGGGCCGAATCCCTCCAGTTCTGCCAGTTGATCGGCTTTCAAGAAGAAAATGTCTGCTACATCACGAATGAGACCGCGCTGGACGAAGAGTTCTGCCTGTCGCTCACCCATCCCAACAATGTCGAGGGCTGATCGGCTGACGAAGTGTTCGACCCGGCGTACCAGTTGGGCCGGGCAGATGCTGAAATTGTTGCAGCGCCAGGCCGCCTCACCTTCTTCGCGTTCAAGCGGTGAGCCACAGGCCGGGCAATGGGTTGGAAATTGCCAGGGCCGCTCACTGCCATCGCGACGGGCGATCACCGGGCCGACCACGTAGGGTATCACGTCACCGGCGCGTTTGACGATGACATAATCGCCGATCCGAATGTCGCGCTGGGCAATGTAATCGGCGTTGTGCAAACTGGCGTTTCGTACTGTCACACCGCCGATCTGTACCGGCTCCAGTTCAGCGTTGGGTGTGACGACGCCGGTACGACCAACATTGACCGTAATATCGAGCAAGCGGGTGATCGCTTCGCGGGCCGGGAATTTGAAGGCAATTGCCCAACGGGGATCGCGCCCGACAACACCCAGTTCGCGTTGCTGGGCGAAATCATCGATCTTGATCACTACCCCATCGGCTTCGTAAGGTAGATCGTCACGTTTGGCCATCCAGGCTTCGCAATAGGCCAGGACTTCAGCGAAGTCGGTGAAGCGGCGAACATCCTGGTTGACTGGAAAGCCGAGTGCGCGCAGATAGCGGAGCGTTTGCCATTGACTGCTGAGCGAAATGCCTTCAACGACGCCAACACCGTAGGCAAAGAAGCGGAGCGGACGGGCCGCGGTAATTGTGGGGTCTTTCTGGCGTAACGAGCCGGCAGCAGCGTTGCGTGGGTTCGCGAAGATTTTCTCTCCTGCGGCGGCAAGCCGATCATTCAGCGTCTCAAAATCAGCCGTGCGCATGTAGACTTCGCCCCGCACCTCTATCGTGGTCGGCAATGTCGTCGGCAAGTCATCATCTTGGGGCGTACTGGTCGCTTGAAGTGTCAGCGGGATACTGCCGATGGTGCGCAGATTTGCCGTCACGTCTTCGCCAACCTCACCGTCGCCACGGGTGGCCCCCTGCACCAAGCGGCCATCGCGGTAGGTCAGAGCAACGGCCAGACCGTCAATCTTTGGCTCGACCACATAGGCTACTATGGCATCGGGGCCAAGGAGTCGTAGTACCCGATCCCGCCATGCCAGGAGATCAGCCTTCGTAAAGGCATTACCGAGTGATAACATCGGCTGCGGGTGTTGTACTTTGGCAAACTGAGATGCAGGTGTCCCGCTTACCCGTTGGGTTGGCGAGTCGGGGGTGATTAACTCTGGGTGTGCCGCCTCCAATGCGCGCAATTCAGTCATCAGCGCATCGTATTCAGCATCGCTGACGATGGGATCGTCGAGCACGTAGTAGTGATAGTCGTAGCGGCGGATCAGGCTGCGTAGCTCGTTGATGCGATCAGCGACAGTCGTATGGCTCATTGGAAACTCCACGGTTACGGTAGAAGTTCGTCGGAGGTACTATAAAAAAATGGTCTAAAGTAGTACCGTTGGGGGGTTGCCAAAAAGTAAAAGAACCGTTATCATACAGACACCCCCCCCACACGAGACCCGCTGGCAGTTGCCAGGGGGTTTCGTGTTTCTCCAGCATTTTTTATACGAACATACGTGCATTATTGTAGCACAGGTTTTCGGGAACGATGTCGGAGTCGCGTTATGATACGCCCATCGCGTGTGGGGCGATGCGAATACGCCGGCAACGATATGTGTGTACGGCGATAACCACTTGCTGGTTGAAACGCCACAGGCTACCCTGTGGCGTCCCAGGATCAGGGTGGCTGGCGATCTTGTGTGGCAAGTGCCTGATTACTTCGGTGCCTGTGACAACACCTCGTAACCATTGGTCGTGATGAGGACCAAATCCTCAATCCGCACCCCACCCCATTCCGGCAGGTAGATGCCCGGTTCGATAGAAGTCACCATTCCGGCCTGCAACGGCGGACTGGGAGGTGCGTCAGGGGCGGTAATTCGGAGCCAGGGTGCTTCATGGATCACCAGACCAACGCCGTGGCCGAGGCTGTGCGCGATGCCTTCAGCGTAGCCGGCCTCACCGATAACGCGGCGAGCGATGGCATCAGCTTCAGACCACGGTAATCCAGGGCGAAGGGCTTGCATGGCAGCCTGTTGTGCCTTGAGGGTTGCCGCATACACTGCTCGAAAGGTGTCGTCGGGTTGACCGAGCACAATCGTGCGAGTCAAATCGGCGTGGTAGCCATCAAGACGGGCCCCCATATCGATGATGATCGGTTGGCCTTCCCCCAAAACATCATCACCCGGCGTATGATGTGGACGGGCACTATTGCGACCCGCAGCCACGATAATCGGGAAAGACGGCCCTTCGGCACCCAGGTCGTGCAGTGCTACTTCGAGGCGCCATGCCGCTTCACGCTCGGTCATGGTAGGGGTGAGTGCGGGTAGCACTGCGGCCAGGGCAGCATCGGTGATGGCGGCGGCCCGGCGCAGCAGCGCAATTTCTTCCTCATCCTTGACCATCCGTAGTTCTTCCACAATATTCTCGGTGGGAACCAGCTCGATAGCATTGCCAAGCGCGGCGGTGTACTGACGATGCTCGGCAACGGTCATAACCGCCGCTTCAAAGCCCAATCGTTTGATGCCCAGTTCGCTCGCCAGATCAGCGATCAGGGCGGTCATTGGTCTGGCCGGAGGACGTACCTCACGCAGGGTAAAGTGCGGTGCTTCAGCCGCAGCTCGTATCAGATAGCGACCGTCGGTGAGCAAGAAGGCGGCTTCGGCACTGATAAGCAAAGCACCGGCGCTACCGGTGAAGCCGCTGATGTAACGGCGACTGGTTGGCGCAGTGAGCAACATTGCCGGTAATTCGCGTGCGGCCAGCGTTGCCCGTAATTGTTGCAATCGGTTCGTCATTATCTGTCCTTTCGTCTTTCCACGTAATCGTGTGACCCTGTTATCCTACACCATATATGCAGAGTGTGTGACAAACCGGTCAGGCTGGCTATGTGCGGAGGGGAATATGTCGAGGGGGTTATCGGCATTGGGGGCGACCGGTGGCTGGAGGCACATGCTTCTGCTGCGAAGCAGGTCTGGTGTAGACGGTATGCTTGCACAAATCATACGTACTGCCGCTGGAAGGGAAGCGTCTGGTAACGTGCTGACGGTATTGAGATAATTTCTGATTACCCATCGATACATAGATGTTGCCTGACAACTCCTTGACGCTGACTTGTAAACAGATTAGTATGGATGCTATGTTGATTGGTGGTAGTGGGGGATCATCATGGAACAGGCAGCAACGCAACGTCTCGCAACTGGTATCCCCGGCCTCGACGAAATTTGTGGTGGTGGATTGGTGCCACGTTACGCTTACCTGGTGCGTGGCGGGCCGGGAACGGGAAAAACGACGCTTGGCCTCCATTTCCTGGCTGCCGGCGCGGCAAATGGCGAAACGACGCTATTTATCAGCCTCGAAGAGACCGAGAGTAAAATTCGCTGGAATGCAGCGCAAACAGGCATCAATCTCAATCAGGTTCATATCCTCGACCTCAGTCCATCATCTGATTTTTTTGCCAACACCCAAATCTACGACATCTTCTCACCGGCTGAAGTAGAACGAGAACCGATTACGCGCCAGATTGTTGAGACCGTACAACGTCTGCAACCCACACGGGTCTTCCTTGACTCGATTACTCAGTTTCGCTATCTCACTCCTGATACCTTTCAATTCCGCAAGCAGGTTATCTCATTTCTGCGGTTTCTCGCTGAACAGCGAACGACAGTTGTCTTTTCGGCTGAGAATAGTGCCGCCTTTCCTGATGATGATTTGCAGTATATTGCTGATGGTATCATCTCGCTCGAATTAACCAATACCGGTCGCTATCTGACCGTCAGCAAGATGCGCGGTTCATCGTTTGTGAGTGGTCGTCATGCGATGCGTTTGACCACTCAGGGCTTGCAGGTATTCCCACGTATCATTCCAACCCCGTTGGTGGCCGGCCATGCTTTCACATTGATCCCTTCTGGAGTACCCGAACTTGATGAGTTGCTGAACGGTGGGGTTGAACGAGGCACGATCACACTGATCACCGGCCCGTCGGGGGTGGGTAAAACGACCCTTGGTTTTCAATTTATGAAGGAGGCAGCCAGTCGCGGTGAGCGGTCGATGGTCTTCTCATTTGAAGAAGAGATCGAGATTATGCAACAGCGTTGTGAGGCGGTGAATATTCCGGTTCGGGCAATGCAAAAACAACAATTGCTGCGGATTGAGAAGATCGAGCCGCTTCAGTACAACCCGGCAGAGTTTGCCCAGCATGTACGCTACTTTATCGAACAAGAGCAGATTAAAGTTGTCATGATCGATAGTGTGACCGGCTACCGCCTGTGTATGCACGGTGAAGACTTGATCAGTCAGTTGCATGCTCTGAGCAAATATTTGCAGAGTCGAGGCGTAACGGTCTTTTTAATCATGGATACAACCGACATTGTGGGTGATTTCAAAGTTACTGAGATTGGCGCCAGTTATCTGGGCGACAATATCATCTTTTTGCGCTTTTTAGAGATTGAGGGTGAGCTGCGCAAGGCCATCGGGGTTTTGAAAAAACGGTTGGGTGATTTTGAGAAGACATTGCGCGAATTTGCGATTTCTCGTTATGGGATTAAAGTAGGGAAGCCGCTCACCAATTTACGCGGTATTCTAAGTGGAATGCCGACGTGGGTTGATAAGGCGTGAGATTGGCCCGGCAGTTACCGGATGGTTTCGCCAACCTTCGGATGGGAGTTCCGAAAGGGTAATGATCCGCTACCCGACGATACAAAAGAATGAGTACATGCTGTCATGCGGCAACCCACAACAGAGGGCACGATATAGCAGGCACGAAAAGGATGCACCATGCCCGATGACACAATCTTGCTCTTACTGGCCAATGCGGCAAATCGGGAATTGCTTCGTGACTGGTTGGGGCACCATTATCAAACAATTATTGCTGATAGTGAGGCCGATCTCCAGCGCTCCTTTCAGCTTTGTATCGTCGATGGCCCCGCGTTGGCGACGTTTGAAGCGGCCATTCAGGCCCGGCGTGCTGCGGCATATCCCATCTTTCTCCCCTTCTTGCTGGTCACGACGCGAGGTGATGTTAAGTATCATACGCATCACCTCTGGCAGACGGTTGATGAGCTGGTGATCAGTCCGATCCAGAAGGTCGAATTGCAGGCGCGGATAGAGATTCTTTTACGTGCCCGCCGTCTGGCCCTGGAAGTGAGTCGCTTGCAGCAGGCCATGCTTTCCAGTACCCAAACCTGGTTGCAGTTGGCAGTGCAATCGGCCCAGATTGGGTTGTGGGAGTGGGATTTGCAGACCAATCGGGTCTTCTTTTCGCCGGAGTGGAAGGCGCAAATTGGCTATGCTGCCGATGAGCTTGTTGATTCCCTCACCGTGTGGGAGGAGCTGATCCATCCCGATGATCGCGAACGTTGTCTGAACCTGTTGTACCGTTATCTGCATCGGCCCTGGCCCGATTTTGCCCTTGAGTTTCGCCTTCGTCATAAGAATGGGAGCTACCGCTGGATTCGTTCGCAGGCGGCGCTGATTTACGATCAGCACGGTCGCCCGACGCATATGCTGGGTGCCCATTTTGATTTGACCGAACGGAAGCAAATGGAAGAAGAGCAGCAACAACTTGCTGAGCAGCTCTTTCAGTCGCAGAAGTTAGAGGCGATTGGGGCGCTGACCAGTGGTATTGCCCACGACCTGAATAATCTGTTGGTGCCGATCATCGGGTTCGCTGAGATGGGGATGCTTGAAGTAACGCCTGATAATCCGTTGTACAGCGATTTTGATCAGATTCGGGCGGCTGGGATTCGGGCTACCGCATTGACCCGGCGGATTTTAACGTTTAGCCGTCAGCAACGAATGGAGATGAAGCCAATCCACATTAGTCGGGTTATCAGCGATTTTGTGGCGATTCTCCGTCGGATTATCGGGGAACGAATTGATATTCAGCTTCAGCTTGCGTCAGATCTGCCACCGGTACAGGCGGATGTCAGTCAGATTGAACAGATACTGCTGAATCTGGTGATCAATGCCCGTGATGCTATCGAAGGTAATGGCACGATTACCATCACTACCGCGTTTGTGAGTCCTGAAGACACTGACTTCCCCTGGCCTGCTGATGTGCCCCCCGGTGATTACATCGCTTTGCAGATTAGTGATACCGGCTGTGGGATTGATTCGGCGATCCGTTCACGGATATTTGAACCATTCTTTACCACAAAGCCGTCCGGTAAAGGTACCGGGCTTGGCCTGGCGACGGTTGCGGCGATTGTGAAGCAGCATCACGGTTACATCGATGTGCAGAGTTTGCCCGGTCAGGGTGCAACGTTTACCGTGTACCTGCCGGCACTGAAGGATGGAGCGGCGGTTAGCGAAGATGTTGCGTTCAGTAAAGATCAGCTCTTTGGTCACGAGACGGTGCTGGTGGTTGAAGATGAACCGGCAGTACTGCACCTGATTGCCAGTGCGCTACGTCTGCATGGCTATCAGGTGATAGAGGCGACAGATGCGCAGTATGGGTTGGGGTTAGCTGCCAGTCACCAGGGAACTATCGATCTTCTGATTACCGACGTGATGCTGCCGACGCTTAATGGTGATGAACTGTATCGACAGCTTCGTGGGTTGTATCCGCAGGCACGGGTGTTGTATATCTCGGCCTATGTGGACAGCGAACACGTAGGGCCTGACGTAACACCGATTCTGGCGAAGCCGTTCACTTTGCAACGGCTCCTGCAACAGGTACGCGCTATTCTGACGGCAGCGGTCTGATCAGGAGTGGCTCCAGTCGCCCCTGCCGCCAGACACCGATCACGTCAACGTAACCGTAGCGCACGTTGCCCCTGGCCTGTAATTGGCTCAAAGCTGCTTGATCACTCTCACCATGCAAAAGTTTGACCTGGCGGGCACCGGCCGCCGGAATACCGCCAGCCCCGATGGAGTCGACCAGTAAACTGGTACCATCAGCCAGCAACAGTGCAGCTCTCATCTGCACCAGGCGTCCTTCGTAGCGGTTGTCATTGAAGAGTTGCGCCAGTTCGACTCTATCTGGGGTGATGGATTGAAACGATGGCGTGACGAGGGTATAGGGCCATTGTCCGCCTGGCCCGTAGTTGCCGGCAGATTGCCAGTTTCCCTGGGCGATGACCAGCCCATATTGCACGCCAGCTTCATTGGTCAGCGGTATGTCAGCCGGTGGATCGAGACCACCGATCCAGACCTGGCGCTCAGGTGGGTCGAGTGGCAACGGACGATCCGCACTGACACTCAGACTGCTCACCAGCCGCGCCCCCTGTTCATCATAGTAGAGAAAAGCGATCATCTCCTGCGTGCCAGACGGCGAGCGGGTGAGCAGGTCAGATAAGAGCGGCGGCAATGGCGTTGTTGCACAGGCGCTCAGGTAGAACAGGCTTATGATGAATGCGAACAGACGTTTGTATATCACGTACTCTATTGTACCATACGTCAACATACGCACGGTATAGCTCTCATGACAGCAGCCAGACAGGCGTATGATAGGTTTTGACAGTTGTTGTTAACCATTTCGCGACTATTGTCGTGGTATCGTAACAGCGGAAGACAAATATATATTGAGAGAAGGAGGCGTCCTCATATGGGGACTAAGAGTTCTCGCTTACAAGGGTTTTATCAGCTTAATCCATTTGAGCGACTGCAAATGGTGAAATCCTTTGATGGATTAGTCGATGAAGACTTACGCGCCTTGCACGGCGGCCATGGTGGTGCGCTCACGATTGAGCGTGCCGATAAAATGATTGAGAATGTGATCGGTACCTATAATCTGCCGCTCGGTATCGCGACCAACTTCCGTATCAATGGCCGTGATTATCTGATTCCGATGGTGGTTGAAGAGCCGTCAATTGTGGCCGGGGCCAGCTACGCGGCGCGGATGGTGCGAGACGGGGGTGGGTTTGAGACGAGCAGTACCGAACCACTGATGATCGGTCAGGTGCAGTTGGTCAATGTTCGCGACCCCGATCAGGCCCGGCAAACGATTTTGTCGCGTAAGGAAGAGATTCTTGCCCTGGCCAATGCGCAAAGTCGTTCGCTGGTCAGTCTGGGTGGCGGAGCACGCGATGTTGAGGTACGATTCTTCCCCACCAGCCCGATGGGGCCGATGCTGGTTGTGCATTTGATTATCGATTGCCGCGATGCGATGGGTGCCAACGCGGTGAATACGATGGCCGAGGCGGTCGCACCGCTGCTGGCCGAGATGACCGGTGGTAAGGTCTATCTGCGCATTCTCTCGAATCTGACCGACCGTCGGCTGGCTCGTGCCCGTTGTGTGGTGCCGGCAGCATCGCTGGCCCGCGATGGTTTGAGTGGCGAAGAGGTTGTTGAAGGCATTCTCTGGGCCTATGCGTTTGCTGCGGTCGATCCCTATCGGGCGGCAACCCACAACAAGGGCATTATGAACGGCATTGACCCGGTGCTGGTCGCAACCGGTAACGACTGGCGTGCGGTAGAGGCGGGTGCGCATGCCTACGCCAGCCGCAATGGTCACTATACGTCACTCTCCCATTGGGAGCGTGATGCGCAGGGTGACCTGGTTGGTACGCTCGAAATGCCGCTGGCGGTAGGGATCGTGGGTGGCGCAACCAAAGTCCATCCCACCGCCCAGGCCGCGTTGAAACTGCTCGGTGTGCGTAGCGCTGCTGAACTGGCCGAGGTCTGTGTCGCTGCCGGTCTGGCGAATAATCTGGCGGCGATGCGTGCTCTGGCCTGTGAGGGTATTCAACAGGGACATATGAGCCTGCATGCCCGCCAGATCGCGATGGCTGCCGGTGCCAGTGGTACCCTGGTTGATGAAGTTGCCCGGCGCATGGTCGCCGAGCGGAATATCAAACTGGCGCGTGCTGAAGAGATCATTGCCGAACTCGAAGGGCGCACGATAGGTAACCCCACGCACAACTAATGTGATACCTCTGGCGGCCTGTTCTGCAGGCCGCCCCGACACCAACAGCGTGATGATGCGCCTGTGTTCACCGGCAGGTTGGCCGGTGAAGGGACTCTCTGTTTCCCGATAACAGATGAGGATTCGGTACGTATTGGTTCGCCTGCGGAAGGCGAGCCGGTCTGGGTATGCCTGACATCTGCATGGAGTACAGTTCATGATGAAACCACAGCATCCTGTCGGTATTGTCGGCTACGGTGCCTATATCCCGCGGTACCGGATTGCTGCCCGCGAGATCGCCCGGGTCTGGACTGATGGGCAGAGTGGAACGCCAATCGAGGCGAAGAGTGTTCCGGGTCCTGACGAAGATACGATTACGATGTCTATTGAAGCGGCTCGCAATGCGCTGGCCCGGGCCGCCATCCCGGCGACGGCGTTGGGTGCAGTCTGGATCGGTAGTGAGAGCCATCCGTACAGCGTGAAACCTTCAGGGACGGTGGTTGCCGATGCGCTGGGGGCCGGCCCCTGGGTAAGCGCCGCTGACTGGGAGTTTGCCTGCAAAGCCGGTTCTGAAGCGCTGACCGCAGCGATGGCGCTGGTTGGCAGTGGTATGCAACGCTATGCGCTGGCCGTCGGCGCCGATACAGCGCAGGGCCGCCCCGGTGATGCGCTGGAATACACTGCTTCCGCCGGTGCCGCAGCGTTGATCGTTGGTCCGGCCAGCGAGGCGCTGGCAACCATTGATGCCACGTTGTCATACGTGACCGATACGCCCGACTTTTACCGTCGCGCCGATCGGCCCTACCCGGTGCACGGTAATCGCTTCACCGGCGAACCGGCTTACTTCCATCAGATTCAGTCAGCAGCTACCGAATTGTTACGCCATCTCAACCGCACCGCAGCCGATTTCACCTATGCCGTCTTTCATCAACCCAATGCCAAGTTTCCGCAAGCGGTTGCCAAACGCCTGGGTTTCACCGATAAACAGATTGCCCCCGGCTTGCTCAGCCCTCAGATCGGTAACACCTATTCCGGGGCAGCGCTGCTTGGTCTCTGCGCTATCCTCGATGTGGCCCAACCGGGTGAGACGATTTTTATGACGACCTACGGCAGTGGGGCCGGTTCCGATGCCTATGCACTTACTGTTACCGAAGCCGTTCTGGAACGTCGTGAGCGGGCACCGCTTGTCGCGGCCTACCTGCAACGGGCAGTGATGATTGATTACGCCATCTATGCGAAGTGGCGCGGTAAGCTGGTGATGGGATAGTCTATCAGGAGTGCAACAATGACCAATGTCTATATTGCAGGGATAGGGGCAACCGCCGTTGGCGAACATTATCGCCGTGGGCTGGCCGATCTGGTGAGTGAGGCAGCGCGGGCGGCACTGGCGAGTGCGCCAGAGATTGCTCCGCATCAGATTGGAGCGCTCTATGTTGGCAGTGCCTTCAGCGAGGAACTCTACGGTCAAAGCCAGGCTGGTGCGTATCTGGCCAGCATCCTGGGGCTGTCACCGTCGATTCCGGCATATCGAGTTGAGGCGGCTGGTGCCAGTGGGGCGCTGGCGTTGTACCAGGCGGTGCAGGCCGTGCAAAACGGCGTGGCGGTGGCACTCGTGATCGGGGTTGATAAGGTCACCGATCATCTCGAAGATGAGATCGAGGCTGCGCAGGCAATGGCTGCCGACAGCACTGAAGAGGCGTTGCACGGGGTGACATTGACGGCACAATGGGCGATGCTGATGCGCCGGTATATGCACGAGTATGGCTATACCGCCGATGCATTTGCGCCGTTTCCGATCAATGCTCACGCCAACGGTGTGCACAACCCGCTGGCGCTGTACCGCTTTGCGATTGATGCGAATAAATATCGGAAAGCCGCCCAGATCGCTTCACCGTTGAACATGCTCGATTGCAGTACGCTGGCCGACGGTGCTGCTGCGCTGATCGTTGTGGGTGAGCAGATTGCCCGTGAACTCGACCGCCCACGGATTCGCATTGCCGGTTCGGCTGTTGCCACCGATCATCCGGCGCTCCATCGGCGGCGAAATCCGCTCGACTTGAGTGCAGCGCGGGCGAGTGCCCATATTGCACTTGGCCGGGCGCATCTGGGTGTTGGTGATGTGCAGGTGTGGGAATTGACCGATCCGCACGGAATTGCCGCCACCCTTGCCTTAGAGGCAATTGGCTGCTACGAACCTGGAACAGCACCGCGCTATGCAGCCGAGGGCGCAATCACCCCAACCGGGAAGACGCCAATTGCTACCTTCGGCGGTTACAAAGCACGCGGTGATGTGGGCGGCGCCAGTGGGGTCTATCAGGTGATCGAACTGACTCGCCAGCTTAGTGGGCAGGCCGGCCCGACCCAGGTGAGCAATGCCCGGATTGGTCTGAGCCAGTCACTCGGCGGGATCGGGGCGACTGCTGTCAGCCATGTTCTGATTCGCGAATCGTAAGTTCACCCCTTCACAGAAATGGTTGCGTCAGGTACAATAAGGTTGTTTTCCGCCTGTTGTAACCAAGGAGCGCTCCCGTGATTCAGGAAATGGTCAATGGCAGCATCGCCGTACTTACCCGTCCGTCGGTTCAGTCGTTCGAGCAACATGAGCGTGACAATCTGGTCTGGGCGTTGATCTATGCGGTCATTGCAAGTGTGATCAACGGTATCCTTGCTGCAATCACAGCACCTTTACGAGTTGGGGAGTTGCGTGCGCAACTTGAGACGCAAGGTGTGCCACCTGATGCCATTGAAGCGGCCATTGCTCAGCAGGGTAATCCGATCATTGCTATCTTTGCAGGGATTTTCGGCACGATTATCGGTTCACTTATTATTTGGGGTTTCATCTATCTGTTAGGCAGGGCTTTCGGCGGTACTGGTAGCTTCGGTGAGCTGGCCTGGGGCCTATCGCTCTTCTCGTCACCGCTGGCAGTAGCTCAGAGCATTGTATCTGTCATACCACTGGTCGGCGATATTCTGTTGCTCGGTCTTTCCATTTATGGAGTGTATCTCACCTATCTGGCAATCCAGTCCGGCATGAACCTGCCATCGCAGAAAGCGCTTTACATTGCCATCATTCTGCTGGTTATTACTTTGCTGTTCTTGTGTGTTACCGTTGGCCTTGCTGCTATAGTTGGCCTGATAGGAGGTCTGGCACCATGAAGATAGCCCGTCACTGGCGGGATCGGGTTCCGCGATACCGTCTCGAAGGACAACGTCACCGTTATACCGGTGAGATTCGTTTTCCGCCGCATCCACCCGCGCTCGACGAAGATCCGAACGATTGGGAGCCGTATCAGTTGAGCGGGCGAGGTGAAATCTACAGCTTCAGCGTGCTGCGACAGGCTCCCGAAGGATTTGCCAGTTTTGGGGTCTACCCGGTTGCGCTGGTGCGCCTGGAAGAAGGCCCGCTGGTAACGGCTCAGTTGACCGACTGTGATGAGGCCGATCTGGCAATCGGTATGCCGGTCGAGATGGTTACCCGCCGTTTGATGGATTCTGGCGAAGATGGGGTTTTGGTGTACGGGTATAAGTTTCGCCCTCGCCTTGTATAACCTCAGTGCCGCACGTGTGTTCCTGACAGGGTGTCCACATACGGACACCCTGTTGTGCTGTAAGGTGTCTCATACATTGCTGACAGACTCTATGATCGTAACGCGCACCCACAGCATCCCCGTGACCAGCAAGGTCAACCGTGTGACACACTCTCGGCACGAAGCACGGCTGGCGCGGCAGCACGGCTGCCGCACTCCAAATGCTTCTACACGCGCATGACAGGCGGGTAATGACCCAATCCAACGAGCGATGGCTCTGGCGATGCTCGTTAGCCCTCCTCGCTGCCATATCAGCAGCCTGAGAGGTGGCAATTAGTAAGCGCTATGCGCCTGTGCGACCGTCTAGTAACACGACCGCACAGCTTTTATGAGTTCTACTGCCCGAACACCGTCGGGTAGCCGGCGGCCTTCCATTCATTCATCCCACCGGTCACATTGATAGCCTGATAGCCGCGCTCTTTGAGGAGGTTGCAGGCAACTGAACTGCGGTTTCCTGAACGGCAGATACAGACGATGGTTTTGTCGGTTGGTAGTTCACTCAGCCGTTGCTCAAGCTCCTGAAGTGGGATGAGCGTGGCCTGAGCGATCCGGCCATCCTGGACAAATTCGGCGGGTGTGCGTACATCGAGCAGGAAGAAGGTTTCGTTCTGGTCGAGCATGCTCTTCAGCCGGGCAACGGTAATGTTCGCCGGTGTGCTGGTGGTCGAGGTTGATGCAGTGGTGGTACCACATGCAGTTAATAATGCCAGGCCGATCATCAGCAGAAGCAGAAAACGGTATTTCATGGTCGAAAACCTTTCGGCATAGAGCTACTCAATGAGTGGGCGAAGGTGTTGCCTTCACCCACTCGCAGAGTGGTGCTTTTGATAAGCTGCTAATCCTGGCAACCCAATGCCAGCATAGCGGTATGGGTCGTCAGATGAATATGGTCGTGACCGATTTTGTCAATCAATTCTGATTGCTTGAGCCGATCCATTACCGGCCCTTTGATGTCGGCCAGATGGAATTCGACGCCGGCATCGCGCAGTTCGTCAATGAGATGTTCGAGCGTATGGAGTGCACTGGAGTCGATAAAGTTAATCGCTGAGCCGATCAACACAAGGTGTTTTACCGATGGTCGTTCAGCAACAATCTGCAACAGGGCACTTTCGAGGTAGCGGGTATTGGCAAAGTAGAGGCTCTCATCAACCCGCACTGCCACTACGTGCGGCCACGTTTTGACCTGATACCGTTCGACGTTGCGGTACACTTCACTGTCACCTAACCGACCCACAATCGCGATATGAGGGCGGCTTGTGCGCCAGAGGTAGAGGATGAGCGCCGAGGCAACTCCGACGAAGATGCCGGTCTCGATGCCCAGGGTGAGGACCGCCAGGAATGTGATCAACCAGGTGAAGGCATCGCCACGGTTGGTGCGCCAGATACGGCGGGGTTCACGCAGATCGACCAATCCGATAACGGCGACGATGACAGTGGCGGCCAGGACTGCCTGCGGCAGATAGTAGAAGACTGGGGTGAAGAAGAGCAGAATCACCGCGATTCCGAGGGCAGTGATGAGTGACGCCAGACCGGTGATGGCGCCGGCCTGTGCATTCACCACCGAGCGGGCAAAGCCACCGGTAACCGGATAGCCGCTGAAGAAGCTGGCAGTGATGTTGGCAGCTCCCAGTGCTACCAGTTCCTGATCGGGATCGATAGCCTGCCGGCGTTTACTGGCCAGGGCCTTCGCTACCGCAATAGACTCGACGACACTGACCAGCACGATGGTCAGGGCGGTTGGCAGGAGCGCCTGCGCATCGGCCATGGAAAATGCCGGTACACTGATTGGCGAGAGACCCGCCGGAATTGCTCCTACTACCGCAATGCCGGCTGTTTGATCCAGGAAGAGGGTTTGGGCGACCAGGATGCCCAGGATGACGGTGAGCAGCGGTGCGCCGCTTACAATCAGCGTGATCGCCAATGGTGGGAGACCTGTCCGGCGTAGCAGGGGCCGTAAACCCTGACGGAAAAAGACGAGGAGGCCAATGCTGACCAGACCGATGGTCAGTGTGACCAGATTCGTCTGGCTTAAACCGGCAATTGCCTGGCCGATGGTCTCGTGGATGTGTTCGCCGCCGATGCGGTAGCCGAGAATATATTTGAGCTGACCAACAGCAATAATCAGTGCGGAGGCACTGGTAAACGCTGTCAGTACTGGATGCGAAATAAAGTTTAGGATCGCTCCCAACCGGAGCACACCAAATGTCAGCTTGATCGCACCAACCATGAACGCCAGTAACAGCACTAGCTGGATGTAACGTGCGCTGCCTGGCTCGGCCAGACTGCTGACACCGCTAAACACGAGGAGCGAGGTGATGGCAACAGGGCCGACCGAGAGCTGGCCGGAGGTGCCGAGAAGCGCGTAGACAATGAGTGGTGCAACAGAGGCATAGAGGCCGATCTGTGGGGGCAGACCGGCCAGTTGAGCGTAGGCCATGCTTTGGGGAATGAGCATGATCGCCGTCACAATGCCCGCAACCACATCGCTCGGCAGGTGTTCACGACGATAATGGCGCAGCCAGTTGAGGAATGGGAGATAGCGATAGATCATCGCCAGCAACGCTGCCTGCACATCGGGCCGATGAGCTGAAACGGGCGTCATAATTCCCCTCCCTATGCCTGTGACCCGACCCGTTCAAAGAAATCGCCGGCGCAGAAATCGAAGGTCTCGATGGCATCATCGTCGTAACCGGCTGCCCGCAGTTCGGCTTCAGCCTGCTCGCGGCTCCAGCCCTGATGTACCATCCGGTAGAGCATCCAGATCAGGCCGACGCGCGTGGCACTGCGGCAGTGGAAGACCAGTTTGCCGGTGGCCGGGTCTTCTACAATGCGGGCAAATTCGGCAAGATGTTCTGGCTCCAGTTCATAAGCCGGCCACGGGGCGTGAATGTAGCGCAACCCGGCAGCGCGGGCATTGGCAGCCTGTTGCGCCGCCCGTTCGGGATCGCTGCGAATGTTGAGCACGGTTTGATAGCCGGCCTCAACAAACCGTTGCCAGTCTTCTGGCTGCGGTTGGGCAGCCAGTAGCACGTTCTCGGTAACCACATAGCTGCGCAACGGCGCAACTTCGGTCTGGTGCTGGAGTGTATTGCATATAGCCTGATGTTGCATAGTGGTGTCCATATCTTGCAAAACGAAAGCGATTCAACCTTAATGCTGACGACTCACCGGGTAACCGGCTCGCTGCCAGGCAACCATACCACCAACGACGTTGGTAACGTTGGTGAAGCCATGGCGCTGAAGCATTTCACAGGCTACCTGGCTGCGGTTACCTGAACGACAGATGCAGACAATCGGCTGATCTTTCGGTAGTTCGTTCAGGCGCGAGGCCAGCACCGGCAGGGGGAGCAGACGGGCACCGGAGACGTGGCCGTCGTAGGCGAATTCTTCAGGCTGGCGTACATCAATCAATACCATCGGAGCACGGGCATCCAATTGTGTTTTCAGCTCCTGAACCGTCATGGTGGCAATATGATTCTGGACTACATCACGGCGAAAGAGTTGTCGAAACATGGTCTCAATATCCTTTCACAAGAAACGACGGCGCGCTCCGCTTGCGAAGTGATCGCGCCGTCGCCGATCAATGACTTTGCTAATGTTACCTGCTCTTCTAAATGAACAACGTTACTTTGGCACGGGCCGCGTCGCCGAGGAAGGTTGCTACACCACCGGTTTCCAATCCATCAACCAGCTCTTCATCTTTAATCCCGAGCAGCTCACGCGACATATCACATACGACCATCCGTACACCCAGTTCGCGGGCCATGGCGAAGAGTTCTTCCGGCGAGGCGACATCGTGCTGTTTCATCAGGTTGCGAATGATCTGGGCGCCGGCGCCGAAGAAGTTCATCTGCGACAGGCCGAGTTCACCCAGTTTGCCGGGGAGCATAGCGGTGAAGCCCTGTTCGAGCAGGTTCTTTCCGCTGAAGACCTTCTGCTTCTTGACGGCACTAATGCCCCAGAAGGTGAAGAACATGCTTACTTCCAGACCCATCGAGGCAGCGCCGGTAGCGATAATGAATGCGGCAATTGCTTTGTCGAGATCGCCAGAGAAGACGACCATCGCCAGCCGATCTTCGATGCTCTGGGCCGGTGATTGTTCGAGCGCGGCTACCCGCTGCTCCAGTTCGGCAATCCTGCTCAGCAGCGCCTGCGTGTCAACTGTTTCTGTCATTGGTGTTGTCATTGTTTTCCATCCTCTGCCTGTGTTGATCTACCAGCGCAACCGAATGTGGGGTCAGGCGGTGCGGCGGAGATAGTGGACGTACAGCTCCTGACCATTCTCCTGTACCGTCTCCTGGGCGATCAGTTCGACGTTCTTCGCCGTCTTGGCCCAGCCCTGGAAGTCGGCTACCGAGCCGCGGTCAGTCGAGATAACTTGCAGAACCTGACCTACCGGCAGTTCGGTAATTGCCTTACGGCTCTTCACCAGTGGCATCGGGCATTTTGCCCCTTTGACATCAAGCGTTTGATCGAAGTGTGGCATATGATTCTCCTTCCTTGTATTGTACTGTATATTCGGCGGCAGTAGCGTGATCTGCCGCCAGTACTCATACCTTTGTACACCGTTACCCGGCCAGTGCACAGATATTCTTGCCTAGCTCAAGCTCGCTGGCTTTGCCCTCACAGGCTTCGACCAGGCCAATGTTGACGCGCTTGATTTCTACGTATTCTGGTGGGAAGACCGGCAGGTGGCTCAGGACGTAGCTGGTAAACTCTTCGAGCGACCGCGGTTGCAGGCTGTCGTTTTGGGCACGGACTTGAGCAAACGGTGCGGCAAAGATACCATTACCGGCGTCTTCATCGAGCGTGCTGAAGTGGGCCGGCAGGATCACGGTGTCGTCGGTCAGATGCCGGGGCAGCCACTCGAACATGCTGCGGTAGAGGATGGGGGTCCAGGCTTCACCCTTACCACCGAGGTCGGGGCGCCCGAACGAGCGCAGGAAGATTCCGTCGCCGGTGAAAAGGTAGCGTCCGCCATCCGGCGTCTCGGCGAGGAAGTTCACCTGACCGAGGGTGTGGCCGGGATACCAGATGGTGGTGATACGTACCTGACCGATCTGGAAGGTTTGCCCATCGCGGAGTGGCTCGTAGGCGATCACAGCCGGCAGCATGTCGATGGGGTGAATGGCATCGTAGGGGTGGATATAGTACGGAGCACCGGTCTCTTTGCTGAGCGCAGGGCCGCCACTGATGTGATCGGCGTGGACGTGGGTGTCGAGAATAGCAGTTAATCGGGCACCCGCGTTCTCGATCAGTTCGCGGTAAACCTGAATGTGGCGCAGTGGATCAACCAGTGCCGCCTGACCATCGCTGATCACGGCAAAGCTGAGATCGCCACGGGCAGGTCGGGCAATCTGAACGATGCGTCCCCAATCGGCCTTCACCACGTCGCGGACGTCGTAGTAGTTGCCCCAACCGATCATGCCTTCGCTGAGCGATACGGCACGATAACCATGATTGTTCAGCACCTCGGCTACGTACTGGGAAGCGCCGCCCTTGGCACAAATGACAATGAACTCTTCAACATCTTTTGGCAGGCGCGCCAGCGCAGCCTCTTCATCCTCGATGAAATCAAAATATGGCAGATTGAGTGTGCGCAGCGTTGCGTGACCCTCAACCGGCATTCGCTTAAACTCCTCTTCGTTGCGCACGTCGAGGATAAAGAGTGGTTGCGCACTCAGCAAGCGGGCATACAGATCGCGGGGAGAAATTTCAGTAACCGTCGATTGTTCTGGTGTGAATGTCATTGCTTACTTACCCTTTCGTCAATTTCGTGAACCGACATACTTTTTTTTGTTCAGTTGTAGCATACCGTGCCAGCGTTAGAGTCTTACGAGGGTTTTGTTAGGGTTTGGTAAGGATTGGGGGCAGATGTTGGAGTGGTTGATGCGATGATGGCAGCGTGCAAGTGGCGACTGGTCAGGTAGCGCGTCAAACGGTCGGGTGCTGGCCGGTGAAGGGATTGATAAATTTGGATAGATGAGCGCACAGGGCTTTGCCCTGATTGCTGCTCAACCAGCACGATCCGTCGGGCGAACGATCCATGATCGGTACGACAGCGCTACGATAGAAGCTGTCATAATTGAACGATCAGCGGTGAAACAAGGTAAGGAACGCTACTATGACCTCGTCGTCAGAGGCGGTGTTGGCCCGCTATGCCCGGCGCAATTTCTGGTTAAATGTTCTCGATGGGAGTGCCTTTACGTTTGGGATTAGCCTGGTCTCGCGTTTTACGGTATTGCCGTTAATTGTCGAGCGCCTGACCGATGCCCGTTGGGTGCAGGGACTGATTCCGGCCATCTTTTTTGCCGGCTGGTTGCTACCGGGCTTATTTACCGCACCGCTCGTTGCCGCACAACCACGCCGCAAACCGTGGGTGTTGATAGCGACCATTGGTGAACGGCTACCGTTTCTGGCGCTGGGCATTATTCTACTGACAATGCCCGATCTACCGGCAAGTGTCCTGTTGGTGATTGTGCTGAGTTTATACGCGATCTTCGCAACGAGTGCCGGTCTAACCTCAATCGCCTGGCAAGATTTGATTGCCCGTATCATTCCGGCGCAGCGCTGGGGTGTCTTTTTTGGTTTGCAGGCCGGTCTGGGTGGTCTGTTCGGGATCGGTGGTGGTGCCCTCGCCGCAGCAATTCTGGCGCAACAACCTTTTCCCCAGAGTGCAGGCATACTGGCTCTGATCTGCTTTGCTGCGATGGTGGTTTCATACGTCTTCCTGGCACTAACGGTAGAGCCGGCCCAGGCACCGATACCGACCCGTCCCTTTCACGTCTTCTTGCGTGGCCTGGGGCCGTTACTCCGCCGCGATGTTGCATTTCGCCGCTACCTCTTTTGTCGGGCTGCGATTGCCTTTGGCTTGACCGGTCATAGCTTTCTCACGGCGGCTGCCTTAGAGCGGTTTCACGTACCGGCGGCTGATATTGGTTTGTTCACCGGCGTGATGATGGCCGCTCAGGCGGTCGGCAATATCGGGCTGGGAGCGCTGGCAGATCGCTGGGGGCACAAACAGGTGCTGGTGCTGTCAGCCGGCATGGGTATGGCTGCGTTAGTGCTGGCATTGCTGGCCCCCGTCAGTACGTGGTTCTTTATCATCTTTGCGCTGGTCGGTGCAGCTCAGGCCGGTTATCAACTCTCCGGCTTCACACTGGTTTTTGCATTCAGCCCACCTGCGGAACGCACGACCTACATTGGGGTGGCGAATCTGGCATTAGCGCCGGTAGCGGCGGCAGGGCCGGTTCTGGTCGGGGTGCTGGCAACCTTTACCGGCTACGGGATGATCTTTGTCTTACTGGCAATCGTCGGCCTGATCGGCATGGCAATGTTGCACTGGCAGGTGGCGGCACCGGTGCGGGCCGAGCAGGTGGCGTGATTAGTGCAAATACGTGGCTGAGAACACACGCCGCCGGCTCTCACCAGTGCATCTCTTCTGATATGGTTTGGTGAGTAGTTCCTGTCACACCCAATGTACGGTTCGCTCGCCGCCCGGCCCGGCGCATCAGCCCACCAGGTTGTGCCAGAGTGATCTGGGCGTGGCGATCCATCTCTTCCACGTTGCCGGGTGGCGTGATAGAAAATCTGGTGTACTGGCGTTTCTGGCCGTGATCCGACGATCACCCTGCCATCATCCCTGCGCACAGCAGGCCGAATCAGCTTTCCTGCTTCGCACGCAGGGAATCAGTTTCGGCGACGATACCGTTGCCCGCCAGAGGTGTTCGGGTCGCGTGGTATGGAGTGCGGCAGCCATGCTGCCGCTTCCGGCCTTGCTCACGATCAGGTGCGGATCGCAGCGGTTTCCCTGCGGATCACGGGACGACATGCATGCAGAGCACGTTCGTCTTATTTGACCATCCGTGATACCACATCTTTACCACTACGGTGCATCATCGCCGAGGCGCTCAATCGTTGTCGGTCTGCCCAACCCTTGCACAACGGTGTGCGACGTTGTCGGCGCTGTACCGATAACTTCCCGTGGGGTGGGCTTCCCGTCCATGCTCATGCATACCCTGTGCCATGGTCTCGTACCAGCACGGATACGCGCTGCGCTCTGCGCCTGTCGGTGCGGGAGCATAGCTTTCACACACCAAATGACGAAACACGGGCAGCCCTGGGTTGAACGGGTGTCCCATCCAGTGTGTGAGGGCTGTACGGATGAACAGCAGCACCGTAGAACCTACTTCAAAGAACATTTACTGGAAGTTAGCCCATTCACTTCTGACAGACTCTATGAACGTGACATGCACATCCAGCCTCCCCGTGACCAGCCAGGTCAACCACGTGACACGCGCCAGATCGTAAGCACGGCTGGCGCGGCAGCATGGCTGCCGCACTCCAAACTTCGCAACACGCGCATGACGAGCGGGCAAGGCAACCAGCCCAGCACGTGATGGCACCGACGATAGTGATCAGCCTTCCTCGCTGCCATACCAGCAGCCAGGGAGCAGGCTATGCTGCGTTGGCGCCTGGGCGATAGACTGGAAACACGATAGCACAGCTTGTATGAAATAAGTTCTACATTAGCTTGAGAGACGTACCTTCTCCTGCAGTGATACCATGCAGGCGCACGAGCACTGATTCTCGCATCCGTACCGTGACGGCCTGTCGCTCAAGCCCCGCAGTGATACCACGCAGGCGCACGAGCACTGATTCTCGCATCCGTACCGTGACGGCCCCTGTCGCTCAAGCCCCGCAGTGATACCACGCAGGCACCAGAGCGCTAATACCCCTTATTTCATGCTCAGTCATATCGCCAGGAAGCAATGCTGGCATTGCACCCTGCTTCCTGTGCTACCAGATGCGGTGTTGTCCGTCTTCCATGCCGGTTCGTCACACACCCGGCGCGAACGATGCTGAATTGTGTGGGGTTGCCGGTAAGGGTAATGGTAACGATGGCCCACAGTAGTACAGCCGGTCATCACGCCAGTCGGCAAGCCCGATCTCGGTAAGCCATGCGGTGACGGTGGATGCGCGTCGTTGGGCGGTTGATTCGGCCAGGGGAGCCAGTTGTTGCAGGATACGGGCAACATCGTTGCGGCTCAGACCTTCGGGGGCGTTACGGAGGGCGGCAATGACAGAACGGGTTGGCTCGTAGCGCAGGAGCTGGCGGCGTAGTGCGGAGCGCTGATCGGCACGGTTATAACGGGTGAAGGCAAGTCCGAACTTGGTGAGTTGGGCTGTTTCGGTTTGCTCGCTGATTTCAATCAACCCGATGATGCGAGCGGCTTGCATGTAGTAAAGACCTTGACGCTGACCTTTTGCGCCGAGATAGGCGCCAATCTCCTCAGCCGTCATCCGCCCGCGAGCGATTGCTTCGGCGACACGCGCTACATCCCAAAGTACATCGGCCTGTGGAATATCTGCTGTGGTCAGCATCATGGTCCCTCCTCTTCCTTGCACGTACTTACTCGTACTACACTTTTACCATATCACACTCGAACGTTTGTGTCAATAGGGATTTTTAACACATGTTCGCATGATCTGGAATCCCGGCAGCCTGTGCGGATTGTCGTGGTGGGGTAAGTGGCTCTGTTCAGCAGTGGTGGCGAAGGCAGGGTATTCGTTACGGTGAACTTCCTGGTCGTGGTCTGGACACTTGTTGATCATCCAGGATGTTCTACCGTCAGTCATGTACATCGAAGTTGAGATGGTCGTACCTGTTTCCAGGTATGATACACATGGAATAATTCATATCGTCAACGGAGGAAAGAGTTCATGCACTACGAGGAATTACCGCTTACGGCTGAGCACGACGTGGCAATCGTTGGTGCCGGCCCGATTGGTCTCGAAGTAGCGGTCTGTCTCAAACAGGCCGGGGTTGATTATATTCAGTTCGATGCACATCAGATTGGGTATACGATGACGTGGTGGCCGCGCAATACCAGTTTCTTCAGCACGACCGAACGGCTGGCAATTGCCGGGGTGCCGATTCAAAACAATCATCAACAACGGATTACCGGCGAAGAGTATCTGGCGTATTTGCGGTCGGTCGTCGAGCTGTTCGATCTGCATATCCAGAGCTACGAACCGGTAAGCGATCTGATTCCCGACCACGAGGGTTTTACGCTGATTACCCGACCGCATAGCGGTGAGCGTCGTTATCGTGCCCGGCGTGTGGTACTGGCTATCGGCGATATGCACTATCCGCACCGGCTCAATATTCCCGGTGAGGATTTACCGCACGTCAGTCACTATTTTCGCGATCCACACGACTACTTTCGGCGTCGGTTGCTGATCGTTGGTGGCAAGAATTCGGCGGTCGAGGCGGCACTGCGTTGCTGGCGTGCCGGTGCTCAGGTGACGCTGGCGTATCGCCGATCACAACTAGATGCGCAGCGCGTGAAGCACTGGTTATTGCCCGATTTTCTGGCGCAGGTTGAGGCAGGTACAATTCGGTTTTTAGCACGCACAACACCCGTTGCTATCGATAGCGGCGGCGTGGTGCTGGCACATACTGACGAAGATGGTCAACCAACCACTGATCACTTCTACCACCCGACCGATTTTGTGTTGCTGGCAACCGGCTTTCGTGGTGATCAGCGTCTGCTCGAACAGGCTGGCGTGGTCTTGCAAGGGCCGAATCGAGTTCCGCTCTACAATCCGGCAACCATGGAGACGAACGTGCCGGGTTTGTATCTGGCCGGTACCGTTGCCGCCGGGATTCAGCAGCGCTATACGCTATTCATCGAGAATTCCCACGAGCATGCCGGCAAGATTACCCAGGCTCTGACCGGGCGCTGGCCGTCACGGTTGGGTGATGTGGCAACCCGAAATTATCAATTGAGTTTTGAGCAGATTGCGGCGAATTAAGCATTCTACTGCCGGATCGATCTTGCCAGAATTGCCCGGTTTGCAGTATAGTATGGGCATACGGGGCTGTAGCTCAATGGATAGAGCACCGACCTTCTAAGTCGATGGTTGCGCGTTCGAGTCGCGCCAGCCCCGCCATACTGTTATCGCTCACGTGCCTCTCGCTGAACTATCTCCGCCAACAATTGCTCAATCCGGGCAAGACGCTCGTTAATCATTGCTAGATCGGCCTGACTGCGATCAACCGTATCTTCTTCAACAAAGAAGGCCGCTACGTTAGCTGTTAGTAGCCCGAAGAGAGCAATCCCCGCGATCATCAGAAATGTGGCAATTCCCCGTCCCAATGCGGTCACCGGATAGGTGTCCCCATAGCCGACCGTTGTGATGGTGGCCAGTGCCCACCAGATGGCATCGGCGAATGATGTGATCGGGCCACCGGAACCCCGCTCGGCGATGAACATCAGGGTCGCGGTAATCAATACCATAACCAGGCTACTTACCCCGATAAATGCCGGCATCTTGCGGCGTAGAGCACGCTGCGATTGCTTCCAGAGACGAGCGAGCACGATGGGTAGCCACAGCAGACGCAGGGGGCGAAGGAACGGTAAGACGATGATGATGACTTCAAACCAATGTGAGCGTAGATAGTGTAGACGATCAGGTGCCAGGTAGAGTTTTGCCACCAGTTCAGCCAGGAATATCCCCCAAATGAGCCAGAGCAGTCCATCAAGAACCAGGGTGATCGTTGCTTCAAACACGTTGCTCTCAACCAGGAGGAAGATGATCAGGAAGCCAAATGACAGCAAGAGCATCGGCAGTTCGCTGATCCGCTCGAATCGATGCAAGAGGGTGGCACGTTGTTCCGATGACATTGTCACCTCCTTGGTAATCAATGATGGAGATACTGTAACGATAAACAACTTGGCTCATGTTCAGAAGTGGTGCAGCCGGTCAATCATTGGGTTTTACTACGACGCAAGGGCACGTATGAGTGTACTCTACTGCACCGAGTTTGAACATGAGCCAACAACTTTTGGCTTTCAGGCAAGGATGTTGTCTCCTCCAGGCACTCGTTTGTCATTCGAACCGCATCGCATGAGGTGTGTCTCCTGTCTGGATGAACGACGTGCGGATGGCTTTGTCATGCTGTCGCTTGCATCGAATGCAGTGGAGGCGAGTTGTATATAGTTGTGATCTGAAGGTATGTTACCCGTGCTGATATGTTGCTGCGGGCACCATCGGCCATACCGCAAATACGGTTTGTCGTTGGGAGAGTATAATACCTGCGAACCGCTATCGTATCGAAGGGACAATGACTATGCAGACAGTGAAAGAACGTAGCGCAATCCCCGATCAGTACAAGTGGGATCCATACAGCATTTTTCCGTCACAGGAGGCGTGGGAAGCGGCAATCACCGAGACCGATGCCATGATCGCCAGTGCTGCTCAGTTTCGCGGTCGCCTGCAGGAAGGGCCGCAGGTGATTGGCGAGTTTCTGGCGCTGAGTGAGGACATCCTGCGTAATGTTGGTCAGATTACGGTGTTCGCTACCATGTTCTATACCGTTGACACCAATGACCGCGAAGCAAGTGCGATGCGTGATCGGGCAATTGGTTTGCAGGCACGCGCCAGTGCAGCCCTGGCATTTGGTGAACCGGAGTTGCTGGCCATCGGTGGTGATCAGTTGCTGGCGTGGGCCGAGCGTGATGAGCATCTGAACACCTACTACCACTATTTCGAGCGTCTGATTGCGCGGGCAGCTCATATTCGTTCAGCCGAGGTGGAAGAGTTGCTGGGACAGGTGCGTGATCCCTTCGCTGCCGCCAGTGCCGTACACGGCGTATTGGCCAATGCCGAGCTGCGTTTCCCACCGGCATACGATAGCAATGGGGAAGCCCACGAAATCACTCAGGGTACGATCAACGCATTAATTACGCATCCAGATCGTACACTCCGCAAGAATGCCTGGGAAGGCTATGCCGATGCCCACATTGCGGTTGAAAATACGATGGCCCAGTGTCTGGCTGCCGGGGTGAAGCAGAATGTTTTCATTGCCCGTGCTCGTCGTTACGCTTCGGCTCTGGAAGCTGCCTTGAAACCGAATTTTATTCCGCTCGAAGTCTTCCATAACCTGATTGCGACCTTCGAGCGTCATTTGCCGATCTGGCACCGCTACTGGCGAGTCCGACGGGCAGCGCTGGGGGTTGATGAGTTACACGTCTACGATACCAAAGCTCCCCTGGCGACACCGCTGGTTGTGCCCTACGAGCAGGCCGTCGATTGGATCTGCGAGGGTATGGCGCCACTGGGGCAGGAATACGTCCAGATTATGCGGCGTGGTCTGCGTGAACAGCGCTGGGTCGATGTCTACCCAAATCGTGGTAAGCGGGCCGGTGCCTTCTCGACGGGTGCGCCCGGCACTCACCCGTTTATCATGATGTCGTACAACGATGACATCTTCGGTCTCAGTACCCTGGCCCACGAATTAGGCCATTCGATGCATTCGTACTATACCCGACGCACTCAGCCCGTGATCTACACAAATTACGGCCTCTTTCTGGCTGAAGTTGCTTCAAACTTCAATCAGGCACTGGTGCGTGATTATCTCTTCAAGACTTTAACTGACCGTAATGCGCAAATTGCCATTATCGAAGAGGCCATGTCCAATTTTCACCGTTACTTCTTCATCATGCCGACGCTGGCACGCTTTGAGCTGGCGATCCATCAGCGCGCCGAACGTGGTCAACCCTTGACTGCTACCATCTTTAACGACCTGATGGCCGATCTCTTCGCCGAGGGCTACGGTACCGAGGTAGTCGTTGATCGAGCACGGGTCGGGAATACCTGGGCCCAATTCTCAACCCATTTGTACGCCAATTTCTACGTCTACCAGTACGCAACCGGCATTGCCGGTGCGCATGCGCTGGCTGCACCGATTATTGCCGGCGAGGCTGGAGCTGCCGAGCGTTACATCAACGAGTTTTTGAAAGCCGGTGGCTCGCGCTTCCCGCTCGATATTTTACGGCGGGCTGGTGTTGATCTGGCTTCCCCTGAACCGGTTGAACGTACCTTTGCCGTAATGGCTTCGTATGTTGATCGGTTAGAGCAACTGGTAGCGAGTGCTGACTAAACTGACACGTGAAGAGGTAGCCAACCCGCAGAGACGAAGCATGGTTTTGTCTCTGCGGTAGACGGTGACTTCTATCCGATGCTCCTCAGCACACTGGTCATGGGAGGGGTTGAAAGAGGTTCTGCATGCAATGGTCTGCCGGAAGGTTACAGATCGCTCTCGTAATCTGCCTGACAGGGTTTTTCTGGCTTATTGCCAACCCAGTCTTTACCCAACCTCCGTATCGTGTTCATCTGCCTTTAGTGGTACGTCCGGCCCAAAATCCACTGCTGAGCGGTGAAGCTACCTTCTATCTCGAAGCCGATGGCAGCGGGAGTTGTCTATTTGATCCCATTCCAGGCGATAAGATGGTTGCCGCGATCAGCTACCTCAATTACGGAAATGCCGATTACTGCGGTGCGTATGTTGAGGTCTTCGGGCCGCAAGGTAGTGTCGTGGTACGGATTGTTGATATGTGCCCGGACAACCCCGGTTGTGGGCAAAACCATCTCGATCTCAGCCCCGAAGCCTTTGATCGCATTGCCCCACGCGCCTGGGGAAGAGTTCCGATCACCTGGCGTGTGATCAGTCCACCACTTAGCGGGCCGGTGCAATTTCATCTTAAGGATGGCAGTAATCCGTGGTGGCTGGCATTTCAGGTTCGCCATCATCGTAATCCGATTGCCCGCATGGAATATCGTACACCCCAGGGACAATGGGTACAACTGAACCGAACCACATACAACTATTTCATCAGACAGTGTCAGTGTGCCAATGGCGAACTCGGCCCCTTTACCCTACGCATAACTGACATCTACGGTAATGTACTGACCGAGACGGTACAGTTTACGACGCTATCACGGAGCAGTAATTCGCCAGGTGAACTGGTGAGCGGGACGGGTCAGTTTCCTTACGGGCCGTAGGTTACAGACTATGCCTCATCCTCTGCTGATCGCTGGAGACAATATGTCGTATGGGAATGCAGATAAGAACAACACCTTTACCTTATCGGTAAGAGGTGTTGAACTGTTTTCTTCATCTGTCGGATGTGAATAGTGTTACCGTCCAACGTGTGGCTGGGCAAAGCTATGGTCAAACCAGAATTTGCTCAGCTCTGCATTCCCATTCAGGAAGGGGTGCAGAGGGATGTATGAACTGCCCCTGCTGTGCTGTCAGACAAACTCAAACCGTTCCAGCTCACTGCGTCGAAATGAAGCATAAACTGACAGATCACGAATGGTACGCTGAATCATATCACGCTCGATAGGATCATTGTAACTACGGACAAGACGCCGAATTGCCTCGTGCCATTCCGGCGGCGGTGTGTATCGATACACGGGTTGACCACCTGTGACCTGGGCTACTGACAGGAAGCCGGCAGCAGTCAGGTCTTCAAGCGCCTGCTCTACACTCCAAATATCACGGAAGAGCCGCTCGGCAATTGCGGCTGCGGTCAATTCACAGCGTGGATGCTCATGGAACATCAGGAGCATGTGCAGCTTGGTTGGTGTGTCGAGCACCTGCTCTAGCAAGCGTTGGACGAGTGGGTCGATCATAGTGCTGCTCCCTCCTTTGTGATCGACAATGATCACGTATTACACTACCTGACGAACGACTCCTGCGTCGTGGGAGGAGCATGAAACGGGGCAAAAATGAAAAATGTTTCAGGTATCACGGAAATTATACATCATCGTTTGGTAAAATGCCATACCTTTGCCGACTTTTTTCACAACTTTGGTGAGCAAATTACAACAGATTTTGTTGTGTATGCAACTGTTCAGAAGCGGGTATAATGTGGGGTGACAATGTGCTATCGCCAGGAGGTTACAGATGGCAACAATTCCGGTTGCAGTGCTTGGTGCCACCGGTGCAGTGGGCCAGCGCTTTATTCAATTACTCGAAGGACATCCATTGTTTCAGGTTGTTGCATTGACCGGTAGCGAGCGCAGTGCAGGGAAGAAATATCACGAAGTGTGCCGATGGGTACTCGACACCCCGATGCCGGCAGCCGTCGCCAATCTCACCGTGCTCGATGCCGATGCCGATCTACCGGCTCAGCTCGTCTTTTCTGCTCTCCCCAGCACGGTCGCCGGCCCGATTGAACAGCGTCTGGCAGCAGCCGGGCATATTGTCTGCTCCAATGCTTCGAATCATCGCATGGAGCCGGATGTACCTCTGATTATTCCTGAAGTGAATCCCGATCATCTGGCCCTGATTCCGGTACAGCGCCGGCGCCGTGGTTGGTCAGGGGCGATTGTGACCAATCCTAACTGTACGTCCACGCCGGCAACGATGGTCTTACGCCCACTGCTTGATACGTTTGGCGTGCGGCGGATGCTGTTGGTAAGTATGCAGGCTCTCTCTGGTGCAGGCTATCCGGGTGTGCCCAGCTACGATGTGGTTGACAATGTCATCCCCTATATCGGTGGGGAAGAGCCAAAACTGGAAATTGAACCTCAAAAGATGCTCGGTCGGTTAGAGGGGGAGACGATTGTGCCGGCTGGGTTCACGACCTCAGCCCATTGCAATCGGGTACCGGTGTTAGAGGGACATCTGGTCTGTCTCTCAATTGAGCTGGAGCGCAAAGCTGATCCGGCAGAGATTGCGACGGTGCTAAGTAATTTCCGTGCTCTACCCCAGGAATTGCGGCTGCCTACCGCACCAGAGCAACCGATTATCGTGCGCCACGAGCCGGATCGGCCACAGCCACGCCGTGATCGCGATGCCGGACGTGGTATGGCAACGGTTGTGGGCCGCATCCGTCCATGCTCATTGTTCGATATCAAGCTGATTGCACTGAGTCACAATACAATTCGTGGCGCCGCCGGTGCCTCTATTCTCAATGCCGAATTGATGCACGCACAGGGGTGGCTGGCATGAGTGCCTGGGCAACGATTGCTGATCTGACCGAAGATCGCGTCATTTATCGCGATTTACAACCTTGCGATGCCAGCTTGCCCGGCTTGCCGGCACTGCGCACGCTTCTCGGCTTACCTGCCAATGCAACGCCGCGGAAGCGTGATACGGCGTATGCGCGGGTCATTCTGGCACTGGCACGTGCTGCTCAGGCGTTGCGGAATGGGCCACCGCTGACACACGTTGTTGTGATCGGGGATACCGAGAATGATCGACTCTTGACCCTGCACCTCCAGGCGCTTGCCGAGGTCGCTGCATATGGCTTCATCGGTGTTGATCGCCCGGTTGCACCGGCGACGCTCGATTGGGAGGGCGTGGTGGCAACAGCGACCCGTTGGGCGCTTGTGCACGAGTGGGCAGCCACGTTGACGGCTCGTGGGGTTCCGTGGGCGCAGACTGCGGTGTTAATCGATATCGATAAGACCTTGCTGGGGCCACGTGGGCGTTCTGACGGAGCGATTGACGATGCACGGGCTGAAGCGGCCCTGATCGTAGCAACGGATTTATTAGGGGATCGGTTTGATCGCACCGTTTTTCGTCAATACTACACCACTTTGTGTCGCCGCGAATGGCACGCAATTACGCTCGATAATCAAGACTATACCGTGGCGATGGCTCTCTTCGCCACAGTTGATGTGTTCGATCTACCGGCAATTGAAGTGCAATTAGCAGCCGGGCTATCACCAACGCTGCTCGAATTGCTGATCGCTGCTCAGCAGGTGCCGGTTGAGTTGCAGGCATTACGCCGGCAATTGATCGAGCAGATTGAGGCCGGTAACCCTACACCGTTCACCCAGTTTCGACGGGCTGAACTGGTCACGACCGCGGCGCGTATGGCAGATGGACGGTTGACGTTGAGTAATGAGCTGTTTACGCTGGGACGACGGCTACAGGCGCAGGGTGCTCTCTTAATGGCCGCCTCGGATAAACCGGCTGAATCTGCGTTACCCTCTCCTGAACAACAGACCGCCGGTCTGCTGCCGCTTCACCGGACACCTGCACTGCTGGATTGAGATGTAACGGGGCAACCGCCAGGGTTGCCCCGATGAGCGCTATTGAGCCTTTTGCGAGGTTGCAGGTAGTTGGTGACGGAAACTAACCGTTAATAATCCGTTCTCGCATTTGTTTACTGCCAGGCAGAAGTTGCTTAATGTTCTCGATCAGTTCATCGATAAAGAAGGGCTTGGTCATGTAGCTATCAATAGCAGCTTCCTTCACAGCCTCGCGAACTTCTGCTGAATCGTAGGCGGTAACCATGAGGGTTGCCGGATAATAGCCTCGTTCACGCAACGTCTTGACTAATCGCACACCATTCATGCCCCGCAGATTGTAATCGCTGATTAGCAAGTCGAATGGCTGCGCCTCCCAGCGTTCGAGTGCTTCTTCCGCACTGAGAACCGACTCAAACTCGTAGGGCGTATTAATGCTGCGCATTGCCAGTTCAATAATCCGCCCGATATTATTATCATCCTCAACGAGGAGAATCCGCACCGGATGACCATTTGTGTTAACCATGAGACACCCCCTGACCCCTACCCTGCGCCGTTGCAAAGGTTGTCAGTTGAGAGGTGGCGCCGGTGACAATAGTACTTTTCTCCTAAATTCAGTTTAGCACAAATGGTACCTAAACACAATAACAGTTTTGTCAAGAAATAGCTGTTCAGGATGAGGAATAAAGCAGAAAATTCATAAGTAGTTTGTTGCTTTGTCGAACGTATCTCGTAAAACTGTGCCGTGGTAATACTTTGTTGTGGCATATAACATGTGTGCCACTCGTGGAGCAGGCTGGATGCCTGCTCCTCAGCCTTCCTCCGCTCTCATTTGGTGACGGTGGTACGGGTGATGGAAGCGTTCGGGTGGGAATCCCACCCCTCGGAAAGGGTCAAATGCCATCATTGGACTGATGAATAACGATTATCAGTAGTATCAATTTCAAAAAACGGCTATGAGAAGGCATCTCATTCATCCCTGACCGACTCTATGATTGCGACGAGCACCTACCGCATCCCCGTGACCAGCAGGGTCAACGGCGTGCCACGCGTTTGATCATGAGCGCGGCTGCTGCGGCAGCCATGCTGCCGCACTCCAAACGCCGCGACACGGGCATGACGAGCGGGCAAGGCACCCAATTCAGCGTGCGATGGCACTGGAGATCGTCGTCAGCCCTCCTCGCTGCCATACCAGCAGCCTGGCAGCAGAATAAGCTGACGTTAGCGATTGGCAAGTGTTCATGCGCTTGGGCGACCATCTGGGAGCACGACTGCACAGCTTTTGTGAAATAAGTTCTAGTATCAATGAAGGTGTGATATTACGTGGCATGCGAAGCGGATAAGGGTTCATCAGTGAGTGTGCTTTGGGTTTGCGTCGTACCGGGTATCTGCCCGTCAATCACGTGGAAAAGGTACTAAGCAAATTCTCATTTTCAATGACCTTCTAACGTTAGCGCTGGAATCTATCTGTCTGGCCGTGACTCTGCTATTCTCAGGCTCTGGCCGGTTCATTAGTCGCTGTCTTCACCGTCAGATTTCAATATAACGCCATGGCTTTGACAGGCCATGAAAGCGAATCTATAATCAACTATAGGGGCTACCGAATGGTATGACCCATTTATCAGGGATATACTACTCTATGTTTTCCGATCAGTCTATACTACAGAATTTGCGTCGTGCTGTTGTCACGCTCTTTGCTGTCTACCTTTTCATTTATCCCTTTGCAATCGTGTTGGTGGCCCTTGATAAGGTGCCGGTCTGGGGAACGTGGATGGGAGGAGCGCTGCTTATTTTGCAAGGCACGCTCATGGGATTCTGGTTGACGGTTCGTTATCGGTGGTGGGGGGCGATTGCTGCTGGTCTGATCCTGGTCGTATCCTGGGCGGTTGAGCATGTGGGGGCAACCACAGGCTTCCCTTTTGGTAGCTATTCGTACACCGATGTGCTGCAACCACAAATTTTTGGCGTGGTGCCACTGGCAATCCCGTTTGCCTGGCTCTTGATCGTGGTTGCGGCAGTTGGTGTGGCCGAGCGCATCGGCCACCGCGATGGTAAGCCGGTCAATGATCATCAGCTTAATCCAACTCGCGTGCTGACGGCGGCATCATTCGCGTTGTTACTTGACGTAACTATTGAGCCGTTTGCCGTCTATATCAACCGTTACTGGGTCTGGTCAAGCGCAGAGGGTGGAGTCTATTACGGCATTCCGGCTTCCAACTTTATCGCGTGGTGGGTGACGAGTCTGATCCTGTCGTGGGTGTTGCTCCATCAGCGACGATCAGCCGCTCGCCGTGGTCATACGCCACAGCCGTTTATGATCTGGCTGCCACCAGTGCTCTACCTGACCAATCTGACGATGTTTGTCGTAGTCAATCTTGCCCGTGGTCAGGTCTTGCCCGCCCTGATTGGTGGTTTGATTATGATCGTGCTCGCAGGCGATTGGCTGCTACCGCGGCTGGCCCGTCGTCTCCGCCGCGTCGCCGAAACCAACCCCTGACTGCGTCCCAGGTGCGGTCAATGCCCCAGCGTCCACTGAGCAGCGGCTGAAAGCGACCGAGCCGCTGCTCGATCACATCAGTACGTAATCGGTCAACCGCATCCGTCAGGCGCATTGCCACATCGCGCCGGATTGCTTCAATATCATCGCGACTGGCCGGTGGATGGGCAGGGCCAATCTGGACGAAAGCGTGTGGCCATTGCTGGCCCAGAAATTCGTAGCGTAAAGCAATCGGGCAGAGGGTTACATCGCCGACCAGTGCAGCGATGCGGGCAATACCGGGATAAACGGTCAGTGGCCGATAGTCGTTTGCCTCGATCCGTCCCTGCGGAAAGATGTAGAGTGCTCGATCTCGCCGTTCGCGTAACAGATTCGCAGCGTAGAGCTGCGAGCGTTGCGCATCATCAGGATCGCGTCGTTCAATAGAAAATGCACCGCACCAGGTGAAGAAGCGGTAAGCACGTAGTTGACGCTCTTCCATCATGACATAACTATCAAACGCACGGTGCATGATGGCGCGATGGATCAGCATCATCATGTACCCATCCCACCACGCTGAATGGTTAAGGTAGAAGATGTACGGGCCGTGACGTGGGTCGGGACGCGGGCCGTATTGAGCAAACCAGACGTGATCGAAGCTCCGTTTGAGCGCCGGACGTGCGAGCAGGTAGTAGATGGCTTCATCGGCGATCCAGATTTTGTTTGCCGGAATGCGTGGGGTCGTCATAGCCTGCATGTGCTCTTTTCAGTGTGGCAATGCGTGCGGGGCGAGAGCAGCGCGTGCAGTAGCGTAAGCCGCCTGTACATCGGCCAGGGGTGGTTCATCGTCAGTGTTGGCAGCGCAGGTGCTGGCTATCCGCAGACCGCACGTGGCTGCCGCAGCCTGCAATGCGGGCAACACAGCAGCGGCATATGGGCCGACGGCGATGAGTGTGGCAAAGCGACCGCCAACCCCGGCAGCGTAAGCTGCACGCAAGAGGTTGTTGAGGCGGTTCGGGAGCTGTGGTGTGGTAGCCGGAGTGACGATCACGATCAACTCGGCGTCACGCATGTCGGTGATTATCTCAGCAATAAGCTGATCGGGTTGATCTGATGGGATTGTCCCTAAAAACGCAGCTCGTTTGACCGGCGGTAGCGCGGCCAGCAAACTGTTTAACATTACCGGCCCCGGATCATCCTCTTCAGCGCTGCCACAAATCCCCAGTGTAAACAGATACCCGTCATGCATACTACTGCCTGTCTGCTTTCTTCGCTCTTTCACTGTATTTCATAGTATCACAACTGGCAGGTCTTCAGGTCTCTCACATCAGGGCAGTGTGATTGTTCTGAGAGTGCAGGCCGCAGGATCGCGCCGGTGAGCAGTGGCTATGAAACTTGCAGCTTGCAGGTGGCAAATGTGTGACCAAAGGCGGGTTGTTGATTTATGATGATGCTGCGCAATAGCCTGACCCCTCGCCTCTCCCGGAAGCCTGGAGAAGGGAGGGGCCAGGGAGCGATGAAGCCACGATCCTACCGCATAATCACCGGCAAATAGATACGAATTTCAGGCTGGTAGGTCACCTCGTTGTCAGTACTGGTGCTGGCCGTATTACCGTTCCCTGCCAGGTCTTGCACGACATTCACCGGAATACTGGCGATGACCGTACCGTTGCCGCTCATCCCACTGACTACTACCTCGAAGGTAGTGCCGTTGTTTGGCGCAATCTCGGTGATGGTGACAGTCAGTGTGCCGGGTGCACTACCACCGAGCGTAATATCGCTGGCGGTGAAGGTGGTCGGGTTAATCGGCTTATTGAAGATCACGATGAAGCGGATCGGGCTGCTAATGGCCGGGTCTGTCTGTGCAGGAGCCTGGTTAATGGTGACGGTCAGCAGGCTCCGATCCACAGTATAGCTCTCACCGCCGGTGAACGGCAGCCCGCCGACGGCATTGCCGGCCAGGTCGGTGATGGTGGCAGCGGTTGGAATGTCCAGCCGCAGGCTGCCATCGCCGCTGCCGGTCGTGACAGTAACGGTGTAGGCCGCGCCACTACCACTCACGCTACTGACACTCGCGCCGCTGATGCTGCCGGTGGTGGTGAGGCTGAAGTCGGTGCTGTCCAGACCGGTGACCGGCTCGCTGAAGGTGACGGTAAAGGTCGCCGTGGCGGCGTTGGTGGGGTCAGCTTCGGCGCGGGTGATGCTCACCACCGTCGGGGTGGTCTTGTCGATGGTGTAGCTCTCACCGCCGGTGAAGCCACCGCTGATCGCATTCCCGGCGCTGTCGGTAATCCCGGTGCCGGATGGGTTGAGGTCCAGTCGCAGACTGCCATCACCACTGCCGGTGGCCACGGTAACGGTGTAGGACGCGCCACTGCCGCTCACGCTGCCGACACTCGCGCCGCTGATGCTGCCGGTGGTGGTGAGGCTGAAGTCGGCGCTGTCCAGGCCGGTGACCGGCTCGCTGAAGGTGACGGTAAAGGTCGCCGTAGCGGCGTTGGTGGGATCAGCTCCGGCGCGGGTGATGTTCACCACCGTCCGGGTGGCAATATCTACTTCATATGCACCGATGTCGCAAACCACACTGCTGTTTCCATCGCCATCCTGTGGCCGTAAAACGCCGCGCTGATCGGTTGCTGCACAGTAAGCATTGCTCCCATTGTCAATCGCCGGACTACCGGTATTTAGAGGAAAGTAGGCGGGAGCACCTGTCAGGGGGCCTAAATCAGGATCAGACCCGATAATGTTACCATTCACACCATTTATCAAGCCACAGGCATTGGTGCTATCTTCAATCAGGTTATTATAGGCAGCCCCAATTGTGCCCAGGTTCACGCAATCACCGCTGCTACCACTATTTGCAACGATAGTATTGTAAAGATTGATAGTTCCGCTAACGTTGTAAATGGTTCCGCCAAGTAAAGCTGCGTTATTATTAGAGAAGGTGCTATTAGTGATAGTTACCGTGCCACCTGTATTATAAATAACTCCACCGAGAGTAGCTGAACTGTTATTGGTAAAAGTGCTACTGGTGATTGTGACGATACCACCTGTATTGTAAATTGCTCCACCCAGATTTGATGCATCATTGTTGGAGAAGGTACTATTGATAATATTTACTGTACCTCCCAGGTTATTGATCGCTCCACCAAGCGTCGCATTGCCATCAGTAACTGTCAGGTTGCTTAGGGTGAGATCCGCACCGACAGCGACGGTAAATATAGCAAGATTGTTTCCACTGATGACGATATTTCTGCCGCCATCAATGGTCAATGCCCCTTGTCCACTGGTAATATTTACCATCGGCGTATTTAGAACTATTGTTCCACTTACGCTAAACGTGATAACATCATCATCAGCACTGCCGGGGCCGCAATCATCGTTTGGAGGGATATTGTTAGAGGTTAGAATCGCTTCGCGAAGAGTACAAAGGTCATTATCTACGGTATCGTCGGCCAGACTATTAACAACAAACCCTGCTGCCTGAACTACGTGCATAGGCTGGTCAACACGCAGTAGCGTGACAATCAGCAAGAAAACCCAGAAACGGATCAGGAATCGTTTCATATAGGTTCTCCCTTTGTTGATAATTAGGTTAAGCCTTTAGTAAGTGAGTCACTCCTCTCTAAGTGGATACCCTAAGTAAAAGACGGGAAGGTGTTGCCGATACCATAGCCTGTCAGGTTTATATGTTGGTCATGTCAAATAATACGCTGCAAAAGTTGCATGGTGAATAGTATCTATACGACGATTGCTAAGTGAATTACTCTTTTTCTATGGTTGGCATTCTAGTAATAGCTCGTAACGAGTGTATTACCAACACTAAGGTTGCAGAGAATGTTTTTAGATGTGCCTGTTGAAGGTGATCTTATAGTGTTGTTGGTGAAGGCTATAGTTCACTTGTTTGGTGATGGTGATAATTAGCATGCCAGATGCGCCACCACCGGGTGTAATCGCTGGCAGTGTAAGGTGGATGGGTTGTCCGGCTGCCTGAAGATCACGAGAGGACGATCAGGCTGCTGATAAGCAGGTTGATCTACCCTAGAGAATGATTGGGGTGTTGGTCGGCAGGCTCTGCTCAACTGTCGTTCAGGTCAGGTAGTCGGTGAACAGGTTTCCGTGTCACCGGCTACCGCTTATCCGGCAAACGGCTAATCCGCCGCTACCATTTCCTGCACGACTCGGTCTGATTCGAGGAATGGGGCAAAAAATCGTTCGATGGCGTCACGTGCCTCGGCCAGGCTGGTTGATGTGTGAACGGCTACCCGCAGGTGGTTGCTGCCGGGCAGGCCAACATGAAACTGACCGATCAACTGTTTGATCTTGTTAAGCGCCAGCCGCTCTGGCAGTTCCTCGGCGCAAATGGTCATGTATTCGATCAAGAGGTTGCGTTTGTCTGCCGGCGTCGGTACGTATGGCGTCACTCCCCGCCTCAGATCGGCGATCTGGCGAAATATCCAGGGGTTGGCCATTGCTCCCCGTCCGATCATGACACCGTCGGCACCGCTGTCGCGCAGACGGATAAGCGCGTCGTGAGCGCTGGTCACGTCGCCACTTCCGATCACCGGGATGGAGACGGCCTGTTTGAGTGCAGCTACCCGCGACCAGTCGGCCTGACCTTTGTACCCCTGTTCGCGCGTCCGTGGATGCAGGGCCAGTGCAGATACGCCGGCTGCTTCAGCCCGCTTCCCGGCTTCAATAAAGTTGAGGCTCTGTTCGTCCCAGCCGGCACGAAACTTGAGGGTGACCGGAATCTGGACCGCCTCGCGCACGGCGCGCAAGAGCCGTTCCATCTTCGGTAGATCGCGCAGCAGCGCTGATCCGTGGCCACCACCGGTCACTTTGGGTGATGGGCAGCCACAGTTGATGTCGATAATGTCGGCCCCCAATTGTTCGACGACCCGCGCCGCATTTGCCACCAGATCAGGATCGTTGCCGGAGATTTGCATCGTCAAAGGCCGCTCTTCAGGCAAATAGTCGAGCAACCGATGTCGGCGCAGGGCTTTGGGGCTAACACTGGCCGCATTGGTCATCTCGGTACTCACCAGGCCACAGCCACCCAGCCGCAAGATCATGCGGCGAAAGATGCTATCGGTGACCCCGGCCATCGGGGCGAGGATGATATTTGGTTCGATTCGGATGTGCGCGACCTGATATGACGTGGGCAGGCGCGCAATTTCTTCGAGCGTTATGTTGTTGTTCATACCATCATTATAGCAGAGAGTGTGGACCCCGCTTGACATACTCTCGCAATCCAGGGGGCATGATATGATCGATTGCGGTACAAATGATGTCTTTTTTACACAAAATGTGCAAAGACCTGGTTGCCGAGCATCCGTCCACGCGGGGTGAGATAGACCCGCTGTGCGCTGCATTCGATCAATCCCTGCTGACTGAGCTGTTCGAGCGTTGGGCCGTAGTAATCCAGCAGTGATTGTCCGACACGGGCGGCGAAGTGGGCAAATCCGACCCCGATGTCGAGACGCAGCCCCATGAACATGGTCTCTGCTGCCAGATCGGCGGATGTGAGCAGGGTGGTTTCGGCGATTGGTCGCCGACCAGATTGCACAGCCGTGATGTAGCTGTCGATAGGGCGTAGATTCGCGTAACGTTGCGGAAAGACGTGGCCATGGGCGCCGGCACCGGCGGCAAGATAGTCGCTGTTGAGCCAGTAGGCCAGGTTGTGCTGACAGGCCAGGGCCGGTGGTGCATCGGGGCGGTCGGATACAGATGGGCGCACCCAGTTTGAGATTTCGTAGTGGCGATAGCCGGCAGCGCCAAGCATCTCCATCGCCAGTTCGTACATTGCACCGGTCAGGTCGTCATCGGGAATCTGCAAGCGTCCGGCGGTGACCTGCGCGTAAAGCGGTGTGTTCTCTTCCAGGATGAGCGAGTAGAGGGCAATATGGTCTACTTCCCATCGGATAATCTCGGTGAGGGTTGCCCGCCATTGCTCAATATCCTGCCCCGGCAAGCCGAAGATAAAATCCAGGTTGATCGATTCAAACCCAACCGCACGGGCGTCATTGAAACTGGCATAAGCCTCGGCTGCTGTGTGAATGCGGCCCAGCATCCGTAGCGTCGGGTCATGCAGACTCTGTACCCCCATACTGAGGCGATTGATCCCCAGACTACGCAGATCGCGCAGGTAATCGCGACCCAGGACGGTGCCAGGATTGGCTTCGAGCGAGATTTCCGCTCCTGTCAGTGGCACGATCTCCGCTGCGGCTTGCAGAATGCGTTCGATCTGCGCCGGCGAGAGCATGCTGGGTGTGCCCCCGCCGAAGAAGATGCTGGGGCGTAAGGCCGCCGCTTCGGGCGATGCCGGCAATGGCGGTAGCTGATCGCGCAACATTGCCAGCTCCTGGCACAGCGCATCAACATACGCTTCAATCCGGTGCTCCATGTTGGCGTAGGTGTTAAAATCGCAATAGGAGCAGCGCCGGTGACAGAAGGGAATGTGCAGGTACAGGTGACGCATAGGTTATCCGATCAGGATTTGCTCTTCGGGATAGGTGATCTGTTGTGGAGTCGCGCTCTGGCGGGCTATGGCGGTAATGATGGTAAGTGCCCCCAGGCGTCCCCAAAACATCACCGCAATGATGATAAGCTGACCAAACGTGTTTAGCTCACTGGTAAAACCGAGGGTGAGGCCACAGGTGGCAAATGCCGACACCACCTCAAACACAACCTGGTCAAGAGTTGCATCATGGGTGGCGACAATGAGCCAGGATGCAAGGAGAACAACAAAGAGAGAGATGGTGAGCACGGCGGCGGCCCGGCGTACCATGCCGGTAGCCAGGCTGCGCCCGGCAAACTGCGCGGTTGGCAAGCCACGGGCGTAGCTCCACAGCGAGATTGACAGTACGGCAAAGGTGCCGGTCGTGATGCCGCCTCCCATTGATGCCGGCGCACAACCAATGAACATGAGTGCAATGAGCAACAACTGACTGGCAGGCGTCAACGATTCAAAGCTATCCATGCCGGAAAAGCCGGCAGTACGGGCTGAGATCGATTGAAAGGTGGTCACAATAAGCTGGCGGTCGAGCGGTTGGCCGTGGAGGGTGCCGTCGGCGTCGAAGCCCTCACTGAGCCAGAGACCGAACGTGCCTATCCCGACCAGGAAGCTCACCACGAGCAGGGTGATGCGCGTGTGCAGCGAGAGCTTGCGTTCGTTGGCATACGAAATCAGGTCTGCAATCACTGGAATCCCCAGACCGCCGGTCAGGATCAGCATTCCCATAATAAACAGGGTAATACTATCACGTGGAATACCGTTTTCAAAACCGGGCGTGCCGGTGAAGAGGTCAAATCCAGCGTTACAAAATGCAGAAACAGCGTGGAACAGGGCATAGAAGAATGCCTGACCTTCACTGAGGCGGGGATCGGTACGCCAGTGGATGTAGAGCAGCATGGCGCCAATGGCTTCGATAGTTACTACGGTGATCAGCACGCGCCGCGTGAGCGTGACGATTGCTGCCGGCGAGAGCAGACCCAGCGAGTCGCTTAGGGCAATCCGGTCGGTAAAGCTGATTCGCCGACCGAGCAGGCGGAAGATGATCACGGCTACCACCATGAACCCGACACCGCCAATCTGGATAAGCAACATCAGCAAGATTTGCCCTACCAGCGAGAGGTCTTGTACCGGCGTAATGACCGATAAACCGGTCACGCTTAACGCTGAAGCCGCCGTAAACAGGGCTTCCATAAATGTGAGTGGCCGGGTACTGCTAATTGGAAGCAGCAGTAGCAGCGTGCCAATAACGATTAACAAGGCTAACCCACCGACCAGCCGGAGAGGTGGTGGGATCGGCTTACGCCGCAATCGAGCCAGATTGCGGCCAGTAACAAGTGCTGTCATGATGATAGATCGCAGAAGGTGCTGATACTCGAATCGGCGCCAATAATCAGAATCCGATCATCGCGGCTGAAGACATAGTCGGGTGGTGGGGTGACAATCATCTTGCCGTTGTGTTTAACGGCCAGCACATTAATACCATATCGCCGACGTAATCCACTCTGCATCAGGGTCTGGCCGACCAATGGAGCCGGAACTCGCACTTCGGCGACGCTAAAGCCGGAACCGAGATTAAGATGCTCCAGGACATGGGGTTCTGACAGTTGCCAGGCCAGCCGGGCACCAGCTTCATGTTCGGGTAGCACCACCATATCGGCACCGACCCTGGTTAAGATGTACTGTTGACGTTCGTTCAGCGCTTTACAAACAACTCGTTTGACACCCAGACTCTTGAGCGCGACCGTGGTCATCAGGTTGGCCTCAAATTGCGAGCCAATCGCGACCACAACGGTGTCGAATGACATAATGTCAACCGCCCGCAGCGCGTCTTCGTTGCTGGAGTCCAGGGCAACCACCTGGGTCATACGGTCGGCCAGTTGTTGCACGATGTTGGGGTCGCGATCAATACCCAGCACAGTGTGGCCTCGTTCGATTAAATTCAGCGCTACACTGCGCCCAAAGCGACCAAGACCGATTACGGCAAATTCGAGCCGACTAGGCTTGCGTGCCATGCGACTCTTCCTCCTTGTGTTTTTTCGCTGTCCTGATAGTCAGTAGCGACTATCGAAGATATTGTACCGCATGAGGGGGAGGGATCGATCTGTGGGCACTATGCAGCGGAGCTGGTAGACGGCACACCATCTGAACGTGGTATCATTCCTTATGAAAGTGGGCAAGATGTTACCTTCATCTGCATGGATGCATCATGAGAGAGGAAGTCTTGCTCACTCAGACGAAGTATACACGCACGACGTTTGAGTACTCACATGATGACATCAACAACCTCTCCTCGCGTTCATCGTCTTTTGCGCGGCTGGTGGATCGCCAAGCATCTGTTCGCGCTGATCATTTTTGTCACCCTGATAACGCTTGGTTTCTGGCAGCTTGATCGACTGGCGCAGCGGCGCGCAGCGAATGCTGCCCGGCTTGCTGCACTTTCCCAACCGGCGATTCCGCTGACACCTGCAACTGATCCTGCCACAGTTATCGGGCGGCGGGTGGTGGTGAGTGGCACGTTCCGTAATGAAGAGAGCGTTGTGCTGCGTGGACGCCGTTCCGATAGCGGCGTTGATGGTGTGCATTTGCTGACCCCGTTGCAGATTGCCGGTAGTGATCAAGCCGTGCTGGTGGATCGGGGGTGGATTCCCTCGGCCCAGGGTGCGGCTACTGCCTACGCTGTTACTCGTCCGGTGACCATTGAAGGCATTGCGCGGGCACCGCAGGTACGGCCTGATAGTCCGTTGGCCGGGCGCGATCTACCGTTACCGGGTGAAACGCGCATCAATGCCTGGTTACGGGTGGATGTACCGGCAATCCAGCAGCAGGTCGGTGCGCCGCTCTTACCGCTCTTCATCGAGCAATTGCCCGATGGGAGCAGTGCGTTGCCCCGTCCGCCCGATCCGTACCGCCTCGACGAAGGGCCGCACTTGAGCTATGCGTTGCAGTGGTTTACCTTTGCCGGCATTGTGGGGGTAGGTTATATCTTCCTGTTGCGTCAGGAGTTGCAGCGCAGGTGAAGATTGACACTCTTCTTACACTTTGTAGACACATCTTCAACAGCTTTCTGGTACACTACGTTACAGTGAAAACTATATCGGTGCAAGGAGAAAACAGGCATGATCACCGGAGTATCGAACAAAGCCAATCCAGCTACTGCCCAGGCTGTCGTCATTGATGTGACCGAGGCAACCTTTGAGCGTGAGGTGCTCCAACGCTCACAGCAGACGCCGGTCGTCATCGATTTCTGGGCACCGTGGTGTGGTCCCTGCCGTGTACTTGGGCCGACGCTTGAACGGCTCGCACGCGAAGCAGGTGGGACGTGGGTGTTAGCAAAGATTAACGTGGATGAAAACCCACGATTGGCCCAGATGTTCCGGGTTCAGGGTATTCCCGCCGTCAAAGCGGTCTATCAGGGCAAAATCGTTGATGAGTTTACCGGTGCGTTGCCGGAGAGTCAGGTACGTACCTGGCTGAAGCGGATCGTGCCTGACCGTAATGCCGATCTGCTGGCGATGGCACAGGCGCTCGAAGCAACCAATCCGGTTGAGGCGATTGCCCGTTATCGCCTGATCCTGGGGCAAGACCCAAATAACGAGGCGGCGCTCTTCCATCTGGGGCGGCTGCTCGCTTTGCGCGGCGATCCCGAAGGCATTACGACGCTCAAGCAGGTTCCGGCAGGTGGTCCCTTCGGTGGCCGGGCGATTGCCGGTCTGGCTATCGCCGATCTGGTCAATGCGCCGGCAGAGCCGGCAGATGGTAGCGAAGGGCTGTACCGCCAGGCAGCGATTGCAGTGCGGAGTGGTGATTATGCCACCGCGATAGAGCATCTGTTAACACTGGTCGCTCGTGATCGAGCGTTCCGGGATGATGGTGCCCGCAAGGCACTGCTCGCCCTCTTTGCTCTGCTCGGTGACGACCATCCGCTGGTAGGCCCGGCCCGGCGGCGACTGGCGAATCTGTTGTTCTAACGAACCCGATGATACCGGCGTGGTTGGATCACGCCGGTTTCCTTTTGTAGACTCCGCAGCGTACCTATGATAGTTGTACTTTCCGGCGGCGTTGGTGCCGCTCGCTTTATCGAAGGGCTGGCAGCAGTTGTTGCCCCAGAACGGATCGCGGCTGTCGTCAATACCGGCGACGATATGGTGCTGCACGGCTTATATATCTCCCCCGATCTCGATATCGTCACCTGTACGCTGGCAGATGTGATTGACCGCAACCAGGGCTGGGGGATTGCCGGTGATACCGATGCCTGTATGCAATGGCTGGCCCGGCTCGGCGCTCCTACCTGGTTTAAGCTCGGTGATCGCGATCTGGCGTTGCATATCTACCGGACGGCGCGGTTGCAGGCCGGTGCGACCCTCTCGCAAGTCGCCGATGAGATTCGGCAGGCATTGGGTGTGGCTGTCTCAATCATCCCGATGAGTGATGATCCGGCGCCTACCCACGTCCTTACCGATCAGGGCGAACTGCATTTTGAAGAGTATTTTGTCCGCGAGCGCTGTCAACCGGTCGTACACGGCGTGCGCCTGCACGCTGCCGGCCCGGTTCGGCCAGCTCCTGCCTTGTTGCCTTTGCTAATGAGTGCAGAGGTCATTATTATCGCGCCGAGCAATCCGGTGGTGAGTGTAGGGCCAATTCTGGCCATTCCTGAAGTGCGTACCACTCTGACGACAACGAATACGCCGGTGGTGGCAGTTAGTCCGATTGTTGGTGGCGCAGCAATCAAGGGTCCGGCTGTCCCACTGATGAAAGCGGTTGGTCTCACCCCGACTGCGCTCGGTGTGGCCGAGACGTATGCCGACCTGATCGATGGGATCGTGATCGACACCATTGATGCGGAGCTGGCGCCGGCTATTCAGTCTCGCGGGATTGCAACGCTGGTTACCGACACAATCATGCGCGGTATGCCAGAAAAGATGGCCCTGGCCCGTGCGACGCTGGAACTGGCCAGCCTCATTGCGCCGTCCACAGCGAGGTCGTTAGTGTGATCGGTATTGTCATTCCCATCAAGCGTCTACACCTGGCGAAATCGCGCCTGATCGATCTGCTCGATCCGGCGGATCGCCAACAGCTCGTGGTGACAATGGTGCGCCATGTGATCACAACGGCGCGCCAGGCCGTTAGCTACCTGTCAATCCCGGCCCGTATCTGGCTGGTCAGCCCTGAACCAACCCTGGCAACCGATAGCGAGGGGATTGAGTGGCTCCCCGATAACCAGGAAGAGTTGAATGCAGCCCTGACCGAGGCGCGGCAGCGAATTCAGGCTGCCGGTGTGCAGATCATGATGGTTCTTGCCGGCGATTTACCCTTTGTGACAGTACGTGATCTGATCTTGCTCAGCGAAGCGCTCACCGACAACGACGTGGTGGTTGCCCCTGACCAGCATGGTCAAGGGACAAATGCGTTAGGGCTGCACCTGCCGTCGCAATTGCCGTTTGGCTTTGGGCCGGATAGTGCCGGCTATCATCTGCGCACGGCTGCCCGGCTCGGCTTGCGGGCCAGCCTGATCAGCACACCGACCCTGGCCTTCGATCTCGATGACGGTGAGCGCTTGCAGCAATACTACCGCTGTATCGCCTCTTGTGATAATTTCGCCCGGTAGTGCCGAACAGCGATAAAGCTATCAAGCGTATAAATGGCCAGTGCCGTCCAGATTGCGCCAAAGCCGATCAGTTGGGCAGTTGAGAAGGGTTCGCCGTAGACCAGCACACCCAGCACGAGCTGAAGGGTCGGTGCCAGGTACTGCAAAATGCCGATTGTCGTCAGCGGGATGCGTCGGGTTGCTGCCCCGAAAAAGAGCAGCGGTGCCGCAGTCACAACACCGGTGCTGATCAAGAGCATCCACAGGCCGGTATCGTGATGAATCCCGCCGTTGGCACCGGCCAGCCAGCTCAACCAGAGGAGAGCGGGGGGAAACATCCATAACGTCTCCACCGTCAATGCCTCAAACGAACCGAGTGGCGTCTGCTTCCGTAACAGACCGTAGAGACCAAACGATAACGCCAGCGCCAATGCGATCCAGGGCAGCGCACCGGCACTGTAGGTCAGCCAGGCAACCCCGGCAGCAGCAATACCGATGGCCAGCCACTGGGCCGGACGTAACCGTTCCCGCAAGACCAGCACACCCAGCGCAATACTGACCAGCGGGTTGATAAAATAGCCTAAACTGGCTTCGACGACCCGATTGATCTGGACTGCCCAGACATAAATACCCCAATTTGCCGCCAGCAGAATCGCACTTGCCAGATACGTCAGCCGCAGACGACGCTGTTGCCGTATCACCGTAATCCACTCCCACTGCCGGCGGATCGCCAGCACGCCAAGCAGGAAGAGGAGCGACCAGATCATGCGATGGGCGAGAATTTCGGTGGCCGATGCCCCGTTGAGCGCTTTCCAGTAGACCGGGAGCAATCCCCAGAGCGCGTATGCAGCGATAGCTGCACTGATGCCTTGTAACGTGGTTTTGTTGGTCATAACACTTCTCTACTACAAAAAATAATACTATAATAAATAAGAATAGTGCGACTTTATTCCCCTTTCTAACAAAATATTCAACTTCAAGATGAAATGTTTGTAAGCCTCTAGCCTTCATTCAACATCAGTCTTACGACGGATTGTCGCAATTCTGATCCTCATCACCTCCTTTCCTGAACATACCTCTCATTTATCGTCATCTCCTGCCGCCTGGATAACACTTTTTTCATGTTTTCATCTGCACCGGTCGTAGCAGGGGTTTCGGTAATGATTCGGTACAGAGTTCGGTTAAAATTCGGTTCAACTGGAGCACTACATTGCAGTTCTGGAGAGGAGCCATGAACCGCCCGATACCGCGAGCACTGCTATCGACATTAGCAGTCATTCTACTCTTGATCTGGTCGCTCGTGTTCAGTCCGGTTTTTGCGGCAACCAGTACCTGGATTGGGGGAAATGGAAGTTGGAGTGATCCGACCAAATGGAGTGGAGGTGTACCGTCGAGCCGTCACGATGTGGCGGTGTTTCCGTATACGCCATTTCCACTGGCAATTGATCTCGACGGTACTTTTGAAATTGGGGAAGTGCGTTTCGATAGTCCGATGCCTTACTTGCTCATGACAAATAGCAACGGCAGTCTCTATTTCCCACCCGCCGGTGCCGGAGCTATTCGTGTTCTGAGCGGTAATCATGTTATTTATGTGCCAATTGAGCTACAGAAAATCATTTCATTCGATATTGCTGCTGATAGTAGCCTCCTTATCTTCAGCCCCAACAATCTCCTGCGCGGCAGTGGTGGCATCACCAAAACCGGTGAGGGTGAACTCTATCTGCTCGCCGCTAATGAGCACCGGGGACGAACGACGATTAATGGTGGGGCAATAGTCATTGCTCACAATCAGGCTTTTGGTACCTCGAAACTCGAACTGCTCAGCGGGCGTCTGATTAATGCAGGATCAGATCGCATCATTACCAATGAAATCTCCCAGCTAAACAATAATTTCACCCTCGACAGCGGTGATTATCGTCTCAGCTTCAGCACTCCCTGGAGTCTGCCCGGTAACCGGGAGATAACGGTTGAAGGTGATGTCATCTTCGCCAAAATCACCGATCCCGCAGCCTCGCGGAATCTGCGCAAGAACGGGGCGGGTGATTTGACAATTAATCTGACTGCAAGTGGCTCGAATATCGGTTCATTTGTTCGCAATCAGGGCAGTGGCAGGCTAAACCTCTACGGTAGCGGGACGGTAGGGGCAATTGTGTATAATCCCACCTCTGGCGGTGGCGAGATCGGGGTTGGTGATCAACGCGATCTCAATACCGGTGCCGTCATTCGCGGGCGGGGAACGCTTTCCATCGCAGGTAATGGCGACGGTGTTCGTCTCCATAGCCCGAATATCAGCCTCCACTTTGAAATCGGTCCTGGCGGCGATAAACTGGTGCTCATTAACACCTCGAATAACAGCACCAGAAACGCCAGTATTGAACTGGTGGGAACGGGCAATCCTGCCGGTGCAACGCTCTCGCTGGCGCTGGTACCTGGTTACACCCCGGTTGCCGGCGACATCTGGACAATCCTTGAGCATGCGAGTGCCGGTTCAGGGGGGATTCTCGGTACCTTCCAGGGTCTTCCCAATGGTGCGGTGATTGATGTAGATGGCTATCCATTCCAGATTGTCTACACGTCCAAGACGGTCTCGCTGGTTGCCCTGCCACCGCTGGTGGTAGAGCAGCGCGGTGGTAATAACCAGAGTGCGGTCGTGGATACCGATTTTGCTCAGCCGCTAGAGGTATGGGTGGGCGATGAGAATGGCAACCCGCTGTCTGGCGTTTATGTGAGCTTCACTGCACCGGCCAGTGGTGCCAGTGCTGTTTTCCCGGCAGGCAATGGTGCGGTAAGTGACGCGAATGGTCTGGTACAGGTGCCGGTGCGTGCCAACAACGTGGCCGGAACCTATACAGTGACGGCAAGCGTTGCGAATGCCAGCACTGACTTTACCCTGACCAATATCGCCGCGGCACCATCACCAACGCCGTCCCCATCGGCCACGGCGAGCGCGACGCCAGAGCCAACGGCAAGCGTGACACCAGAGCCAACGGCAAGCGTGACACCAGAGCCAACGGCGAGCGCGACGCCAGAGCCAACGGCAAGCGTGACGCCAGAGCCAACGGCGAGCGCGACGCCAGAGCCAACGGCGAGCGTGACCCCAGAGCCAACGGCAAGCACAACACCCAGCCCATCGGCGACGGCAAGCGTGACGCCCAGTCCATCGGCCACGGCGAGCGTGACGCCCAGCCCATCGGCAACGGCAAGCGCAACACCAGAGCCAACGGCGAGCACGACGCCCAGCCCATCGGCGACGGCGAGCACGACCCCAGAGCCAACGGCGAGCACGACGCCCAGCCCATCGGCGACGGCGAGCACGACGCCTAGCCCATCGGCGACGGCAAGCGCAACACCAGAGCCAACGGCGAGCACGACGCCCAGCCCGTCGGCCACGGCGAGCGTGACGCCCAGCCCGTCGGCCACGGCGAGCACGACGCCCAGCCCATCGGCCACGGCGAGCACGACGCCCAGCCCGTCGGCCACGGCGAGCGCGACGCCCAGCCCGTCGGCCACGGCGAGCGTAACACCAGAGCCAACGGCAAGCACGACGCCCAGCCCATCGGCGACGGCAAGCGCAACACCAGAGCCAACGGCGAGCGTGACGCCCAGCCCATCGGCCACGGCGAGCGTGACGCCCAGCCCATCGGCGACGGCGAGCGTGACGCCTAGCCCATCGGCGACGGCAAGCACAACACCCAGCCCATCGGTGACAGCAAGCACAACACCTAGCCCGTCGGCCACGGCAAGCACAACACCTAGCCCGTCGGCCACGGCGAGCACAACACCCAGCCCGTCGGCGACGGCAAGCACGACGCCCAGCCCATCGGCCACGGCAAGCACGACGCCCAGCCCATCGGCCACGGCAAGCACGACGCCCAGCCCATCGGCGACGGCGAGCGCAACACCAGAGCCAACGGCGAGCGTGACGCCCAGCCCGTCGGCGACGGCAAGCACGACGCCCAGCCCATCGGCCACGGCAAGCGTGACCCCCAGCCCATCGGCGACGGCAAGCGTGACCCCCAGCCCGTCGGCCACGGCGAGCACGACCCCAGAGCCAACGGCAAGCACGACGCCCAGCCCATCGGCGACGGCAAGCACGACGCCCAGCCCGTCGGCGACGGCAAGCACGACGCCTAGCCCATCGGCGACAGCGAGCACGACCCCAGAGCCAACGGCGAGCGTGACGCCCAGCCCATCGGCCACGGCGAGCGTGACGCCCAGCCCATCGGCGACAGCGAGCACGACCCCAGAGCCAACGGCGAGCACGACACCTAGCCCGTCGGCGACGGCGAGCGCGACACCAGAACCAACGGCAAGCACCAGCCCGGTGTCGACGGTAACGACCAGCCCGGTGCCGACGGTAACGACCAGCCCGGTACCGACGGTAACGACCAGCCCGGTGCCGACGGAGACACCCAGCCCGGTGCCGACACCTGGCGAAGCACCTCATCTTGAATTGAGTCTGCCGCCATCAATTGCGGTTGGCAGCCTGGTACAAACCCAACTGAACGCATCTGGTGGTAGTGGTAGCTACGTCTACCAGAGCACTGGACAGCTTCCATCCGGTCTGGTACTGCTGGCAGATGGACGGCTGGAAGGTCAGGTGACGCAAGTAGGAACGTATACGTTCACTATCATCGTCACTGATAGCAATGGTCAGACCGCGAGCTATACCTACGAGATTGTGGTCGAACCAATGCGCATCTTCGTCCCGGTGATTATGCGAGCAGCGCCGTAGAGCGTTGATGGATCGACGTGCCCCTGCCAGTATCTGTTGATAGTGCTGGCAGGGGGCTTTGTGTTATATCAGACCGGTTGACGTATCCCGCGATATATGAGATATTCTTTCGCCTTCTACCAATTGCCAAATCTCTTTACAAAAAAGAACATATGTGCTATTATTGCGCCAGGATACCGTACGTGCAAGGAAGAGGAGCAAACATTATGATTGGGCGCAATCGAGTTCAAGTCGTTACCGAAGCCATTACTCTCCAGTATGCAAATGGCAAAAGCATGGCCCGCCCGATTGGTGGCAAGCGTTTTACTCCTTACATCGGTTTCCATATTGAAGTCGGGCGCGACGATGAACTCGATGCCCGTTTAGGCATTGCCGGTATTCCTCAAATCGAAATCAAGCATCAGCGGCAAGGCGGTGCTGAGATTGTGCGGCACTGGGCACTGGGTGAGACCATCCTTTTCTACCCTGTGACCAGTGGCCCGGTTGCGCAAACAGTAGCCGGCAGCCTTGGTCGCAATGCTGCTGCTACTGCTGCAGCGGGAATTGGTTTGCGCTGGGGAATCAATGATCGGAGCCGAATGGCGGTGCGCGGCTACCTTGACCTGCTGGTGCGGGTAGAGATGGCACGGCTGGTTCAGTTATCGGTGCGCTCACGGATGAGCGATGTCTTGCTCAATGTCTTGCTCGATCACGGAAGGGTGTGTGAAGCGGCTGACCATCTGATCGACCGATCCTCCCATCCCGATCTGGTAACCTTTCACGAGCTGGCACTCCCGCTCGGTCCCGGTGAAGAAGAAGAGTGGGGGAAGGGCGAAACCACAACGGTCGTTCCATTCAAGAGTCTCCATCCGGCTCAGATTGATCGTGATTACATTCAGCGAATCTGGCGACCGGAGAGTGTTCATCAGGCTGCATTGCGCGATTGGGCAGGTATTCAGGCCTGGGCCAGCGAGTACGCCCTCCAAAATGACGAGCGTGTCACTGGTGAACGGAATGACGTAGTCGAGACGTCGCACGAGATAGGTCGCTGAAGATGACGACCAGTGCGCAGTCGTCAAACATGGCACGCGATTTAAGGCATCCCCCTTCGCCACACCCTCGTATAGTCACGTGAACCGGCACGTGTATCGTCCGTAGGGGCGGGTTCTGAAGCCTGGTCTTGTCTGTCAATCAGGCTGGCAATATCATCATCGCCGGCACATGCATCGTCCGTAGGGGCGGGTTCTGAACCCGTCCCTATGGAACCCCCTCCTCCGCATTATTCAGATAATTCCCACGGATTGTTATCGAAGGAATACGCGAGCGTATGCGGGAGATAGGGTCTGGAGATACGATGAACTCTCTCCCCGGCCCCTCTGCCGCGCAGCGCGCTATGATTACCCACATGTCACCCAGCAGCCGTTAGGATACCGCATAGTACATCGTGATGGATACGGCGCATTGTGCGCTAAGCACACCCTGTGGTCATGCGCTCCACAGCGTCCTGCTGTGTTATCAGCACGACAGTGATGCCGTTCCTGTGGCGCGGGCGTCCAGCTCGCGTGCAGGCATTCCCGCCACTGCCGCCAGGTGATGGACATGGCCGATACTGCGCAAGCAGGAAGCCTGCGCCACGGTCGGGCACAACGTCCCCTTCTGCCCCCACAACCCGCCGATCTGTGCTGCCCCGCCGATAGCACGCCCTACCGGGGCTATCCAGCAGCACGCCCGGCACCGCTCCCTGCTGCCAGGCCACCTCTGCCGGCCTTCCACGGCGCGAGGCAGGGTGTTAACCCGCCGACTCGTCGACCCTCACCCCGACTCCTCTGCCGCGCAGCGCGAAAATGAACCTTCCTGACTCGTCCCAGCCACGACACATCCACGTCTCTATCTGCCGATCCGTGCTCTGTTACTGATACGGTCCCTACCTGTGCAGCATAGTGCAGGAATACTGATGGGTGGCAGATCGGCAAGAGCGATGATCATCGATAGCACGTTCGTGACCGTTGCCCATCAGATCGGTACCCGTTCACGTTCGGTGAACGAGATCAAACTATTCAGCCTTCTCCGCGCTGGTTATCTGTTGTAATTTGTGCAAAATGTACAAATCAAAACTCTTGAAATTGTGCATATTGTACGATATGATGAAAGCGCAATCGGCAATGAAGCCGTCGCGACGAAGATAGTCTTGATAGATTAAAGGAGTACAACTATGCGCAACGGAACATTTGAGCAACTCACTGTCGAAGAAGTCTTGCAGACATTTGGCCCGGAAGCTCGCGCCTTTTTGCGTGAGAATCGGATTGATCGCAGCAACCTGCGCTTTGCCGATGCCTGTGCCGCTGCCAGCGTCACTCCTGACGAGTTCTTCGCGCAGCTCGACGCCGGTATGCGTCGGCGTGCCGCTCGCGCCGCCCGGCACAGTGTTGCGGAGTATGCCTGATACCGGTTTTTGCCAATACACCTGATCTGACCGACGCCACCAGCGTCGGTTTTTTTATTGTGTTCGGATGCGAATATAGAGATGTCCTGGATAGACGTTGTCTGCCAGCCTTTTACGATGTGCTATGATGCATCATAGCGGTAACCACGCGACGTACAGGTCATCAAAAGCGCCCGGGAAGAGAGTCGCTGGTTCAGGGGTGTTAGCAGTGCATACTAGTCCAGATGGTGGGTGAGCCGGAGGTGCACTCCCATGGTCAGGGTTGGACAGTTGGCCATGTTGGCGCTAATTCCAGATGTGGTGTTACGCATACATTGTCACCCAATTTGACGTTACAATATGATCGTTGCCTTGCCGGAGACACAGCCGCCGAAAGGATTATCAACAACCATATGACACTCGACATTGCCATCATCCCCGCCGCCGATTGGCCGGCTCTCGTTGAACTCTTTGCGCGTTGCAATCGCGCTGATAACATTGAATTGCCGGTATACCTTGATGGCGATTGGACGCCGACAATGGCTGCGGCCCGGATCGGCGAGACGCTGGTTGGTGGCGTGGTGATGTATGGCTACTTCGCTATCGAAGCAGTGATCGCCGTCGATCCTGCCTGGCGCCGACGCGGGTTTGGTCGTCAATTGATCGAACAGATTGAGCGCTGGGCCTATGCGCGTGGTGGCAACTGGATTGCATTGGCTGATGAAGCAGGGTCCTGTGTGGCTCCATTTGTGGCTGCACTCGATCTCCATCGGCTGAATGTCGAAGTCGAGTTGCAGCTCGATCCGGCACAACTGCCGCCACTACCCGAAGCGCCTGACGACTGGCAGGTACGTCTGGCTGAAAAAGACGATGTTGCTACCCTGACCTCGATCATTGTCAGTGCGTTCGGTGATCCGGTCGAACAGGTGTCAGCCTTTGTGTCTGATCGGATTACTCATCCCCGCCATCGCTTCGTTATCGCTGAAATGGCCGGGCACCCGGTGGCGGCATTGCGACTGTTGCGGGCCGAACAGACGATCATCATTACAACCTTTGGTGTGTGTCGTGATCTACAGGGGCGTGGATATGGCAAATTGCTGCTCCTGACGACTCTCCATCGCTTGCAGGCAGCCGGTTATCAAGACATCCGCATCGAAGTCGAAGAGCAGAATACCGCTGCCTATCATCTCTACCGTTCGTCCGGTTTTGTTCCCCGTCGTCGTCTCGGCCAGTATGGCAGACCCCGATAACGGGATAGGTTCCAGATAAGCGCCCATCGGCAATCTTTGTAATGCGTAATATCAGGTACGGATTACCAGCGCTTCCGACCTATCCGCGCACATCCGCCCAACCCGCGTCCATCCGTGTCCCACCGGTAATACCCACCCTGCGGATGACCGGTACTTCTGCCATATCCGCGCACATCCGCCCAACCCGCGTCCATCCGTGTCCCAATTGTTGCGTCTTATAGAGAGACTCTTGTCCACCCTTGACAATCTATCTCGTATCTGGTAGATTTAGGTAAGGCTAAAATTTATTTTAGGGTTAGTACATATGATTCTTCGATGTTCCTTAATCACTATTTTACTACTCATCCTAACCGGCTGTACAGCACCGGTTACTGATGGCCGTCTGCGAGTCGTTGCTACCACCGGCCCGATAGGCGATGCAGTACAGGCGATTGCCGGTGATCGGGTGACGCTCCACACGCTGCTTGGTCCTGGCATCGATCCCCATACCTACATTGCCACCGAGAGTGATCTGTTTGCTTTGCAAGAAGCGCGTCTGATCCTCTACAACGGCCTTCATCTGGAAGCGAACCTTGAGCGGGTTTTTCAAGCTATTAAACGCAGTGGAACGATCCCGGTCGTTGCAGTCGCTGAAGCTGTACCGGTAGAGATGCGTTTGCGCTGGGAAGATGATGAGAAGGCGTATGATCCGCATGTCTGGCACGATCCACAGCGCTGGCGCTATGCGGTCATTGCGATCCGTGATGCGTTGATTGATCTTGATCCGGACGGTCGGGAAGTTTATCAGCAGCGTAGTGAGCAGTATCTCAACGATTTACAGGCGCTTGACGCCGATCTGCGTGCGCTGGCCGAACAGGTACCTCCTGAACGGCGGATTCTGGTGACGGCTCATGATGCGTTTAACTACTTTGGGCAGGCTTACGGTTTTCGGGTTGAGGCTGTGCAGGGTATCAGTACGGCCAGCGAAGCCAGTGCCGCAACCATCCGTGATCTCACGACGCTCGTGGTAACGGAACGCATCCCGGCGATCTTTGTCGAGACGAGTGTCTCGCCGCGCACAATTGAAGCGGTTCAGAGTGCTGCCCGTGCAGCCGGCCACGAGGTGCGGGTCGGTGGTGAGTTGTATTCTGACTCACTCGGTGATGCTAATGGCCCGGCAGGTACCTATTTCGGCATGATGCGCCACAATATGCAGACGATTGTGGCTGCGCTCATGCCCTAAAGCGGAGGGTGCAATGGAAGTTGCAGTTGACATCAAAGATTTGACCGTTGCCTACGGTGATAAACCGGTTTTATGGGACGTTGATCTTCAGGTTCCCCGTGGCGTGTTGATGGCGATTGTCGGCCCCAATGGTGCCGGCAAGACGACGCTCCTCAAAGCCATGCTAGGGCTGGTCAGACCAGCAGCGGGAAGTGTGCGTGTATTTGGCCGGCCATACCACCAGCAACGGCATCTGATCGCTTACGTGCCGCAACGCAGCAGCGTTGATTGGGACTTTCCGACGACAGTGCTTGATGTGGTGTTGATGGGACGCTACGGACATCTCGGCTGGTTCCGTCGTCCGGGCCGGGCTGAGCGGGACGCGGCGCTGGCCGCCCTTGCCCAGGTCCAGATGGCCGATTTCGCCCATCGCCAGATCGGTCAGCTTTCGGGTGGTCAACAGCAGCGTGTCTTCCTGGCCCGTGCGCTGGCACAGGCGGCTGAAATCTACGTGATGGATGAACCGTTTCAAGGCGTTGATGCCGTGACCGAGCGCGCCATCATCAACGTTTTACGCGACCTGCGAGCTGCCGGCAAGACGGTTGTCGTCGTGCACCACGATTTGCAGACCGTGACCGAGTATTTCGATCACGTTGCGCTCATTAACGTGCGGCGAATTGCTGCCGGCCCGGTTGCCGAGGTCTTTACCGAGGCGAATCTGCGGGCAACGTATGGTGGTCGTCTCGCCCTGTTGCATACACCCACCGACACTGCACCCGCTGCCCGGCCAACCCCGGCACCAGGCGATTGATCAGCGTAACCGGAGCGGCTATGGAACTGTTTACCGACTACACCTTCCGCAATGTCACCCTGGGGGCAATGCTGATCGGCGCGATCAGTGGTTTCCTCGGCAGCTTCGCGGTTCTGCGCCGTCAGGCATTGCTCGGCGATGCAATGTCACACGCTGCGCTGCCCGGCATTGCGCTTGCCTTTCTGATCACCGGTCAGCGCGATCCATTCTCTCTCCTCATTGGCGCTGCCGTTGCTGCCCTGGTGGCGGCACTCTGGTTGCTGGCGGTCGTGCGTACCACACGCATAAAAGATGATGCTGCGCTGGCCCTGACCCTGGCCGTGTTTTTCGGGTTCGGCCTGGTTTTGCTCTCGTATTTGCAACGGCAGCCTCACGCTGCCCAGGCCGGTTTGAAGAGTTTTCTCTTCGGGCAGGCGGCGGCATTGATCGAGCGTGATCTTTGGGCCATGCTGGCTATCGGTTTACCTGCACTTGCCCTGGTCCTGATCTTTTGGCCCCAGGTGAAGCTGATCAGTTTCGACCCCGATTTTGCCCGTAGTCTCGGCGTGCCGGTGCGTCGGTTTGAAGTGCTGCTGACCGGGATTATCGTCGTGGCAATCGTGATCGGCCTGCAAACGGTTGGCGTTGTGCTGATGAGTGCAATGCTAATCGCGCCTGCTGTGGCCGCCCGTCAGTGGACAAATCGGCTCGAATATATGGTCGTGCTGGCTGCCGGTTTTGGGGCACTGGCTTCGCTCATCGGGGCGTGGATCAGCACCCTGGGCGAAGGTCTGGCCACCGGCCCGCTGATTGTGCTCGTGATGAGTCTGTTCACCATGATCTCGCTGCTGCTGGCTCCTGAGCGTGGCCTGATCTGGCGTCACATACGGCGCCAGCGAGTGATCGCCTTTGATTGAACGAGGTAGCGCATGAGTCCTCAACTTGAAGTGCAATTAATTGCGGTGATCATTGCGGCTGCCTGCACGCTTCCCGGTGTCTTTCTGGTCTTACGCCGGATGGCGATGCTCAGCGATGCCATCAGCCATACCGTGTTGCTCGGCATCGTGCTGGCGTATCTGATCAGCGGCAATCTCTCCTCGCCGCTCCTGTTTGCCGGCGCTGTTGCGATGGGCGTACTGACAGTATGGCTGGTGGAGCTGATGAGTGGCAGTCGGCTGATGCACGAAGATGCGGCGATTGGTCTGGTCTTTCCGGCGCTATTCAGTCTGGCGGTTCTACTCATCTCACGCTTTGCCGGCAATGTTCATCTCGATACCGATAGCGTCTTGCTCGGTGAACTGGCATTTGCGCCCTTCGACCGGATCGAACTCTTCGGATTAAGCCTGCCTCGTGCGCTGGTGGTAGGTAGTGGGACGCTAATGCTCAATCTTATCCTGCTTGTGCTCTTTTACAAAGAGCTAAAACTGGCAACGTTCGATCCGGCGCTGGCGACCACGCTCGGTTTCGCGCCGGCTCTGATTCATTATGGGCTGATGACGAGTGTCTCGCTGACCGCAGTGACCGCATTTGATGCGGTTGGTTCAATCCTGGTGATTGCATTGATGGTGGCGCCGCCGGCTACGGCATATCTGCTCACCGACCGTCTGCCGCGGATGATCCTGCTCAGTGTAGCGATTGGGATTGCATCTGCACTCAGTGGTTACTGGCTGGCCCGCTGGTTCGATGTCTCGATTGCCGGCACCATGGCGACCATGACCGGTATCGCCTTTCTGCTGGCGTTCCTGTTTGCGCCACGGCGGGGAATTGTGGCCCAACGTCGCCAACAGCAGATCAACCGGGAACGGTTTGCACTTCAGATGTTGACGCTCCATCTGCTCAATCACGAAGGAACCCGGGATGCCAATGTTGAGTGCCATCCGCGCCATCTGATCGAAGAGCTGCACTGGCCGGCGGCCTTCGCCGGCGCGATTGTACGGCAGGCCGAGCAACATGGGCTGGTACAGCGCCGCGGGGATATGCTGGTCTTGACTGAACAGGGTCGGTTGTTTGCCGCTGAAGCGAGTGTCAGGTAGTGGTGTATTGCTGGTACCTGCTATCCGACCATCACCCTGACACCGCACCTGAGCGATGTCCCATCGCGGGCCAGTGTGCTGTGCTGGCCCCCAGGAGTGTGTACCTCCGGCGCGCACCGACACTGCCGTTGATCACCACCCACTACGTGCTAGACCAGCAATATCCCTTTCCGCCTAGCCATCCGCGTGTCGCGTGTTTGAAGGACAGAAGCCATACTTCCGCATCAGTCATGCTCCACGCCAGGTGATATGACCTGGTTATCAGGCGAAGGCATGATCTGCGCCTTCTGGCACTTATTTCACAAAAGCTGTACGGTCGTGCTACCCGACCACTGCACAGGTGCATGAACGCTTGCCAATCACCAACGATAGTATATCCTGCTCCCAGTCTGCCGGTATGGAAGCGAGGAGGGCTGATGACCATTGCCAGTGCTATCACGCGTTGGATTGGGTGCCTTACCCGCCTGGCATACACGTGTCTCAGCGTTTGGAGTGCGGCAGCCATGCTGCCGCGCCAGCCGTGCTCACGATCCAGCGCGTGGCACATCGTTGACCCGGCTGGTTACGAGGATGGTGTGTGTGCTCGTCACAATCATGGAGTCGGTCGGCAATGAATGAGATACCTCCTGGTAGATGTTTTTTGGAATAGGTTCTAGCACGCTCACCCGCTATCCTCACAACTATTGACAGCACTGCCCTGCGCTGGTATATTAGTGTATAATTTACACTATACAGTGAGGCTTGTATGAACAACGTCCAACAGCGTACTGCTACCGGCATCCTCTTCACCGATCAGTATCAATTGACAATGGCCCAACTCTATTTTCGGATGGGCATTCACGAACGCATGGCGCAATTCGATCATTTCTTCCGCCAGCCACCCAACTACGGCTTGCACGCTGCCGGGTACTGCATTGCTGCCGGTCTGGAATGGCTCCTCGACTGGATGGAGACGGCATGCTTTGGCCCTGCCGAGCTTGAAGTGTTGCGCAACCAGCGGAATCGGGTCGGTAACCCGATCTTCGCCGAAGATTTTCTGACCTACCTGAGTCGGCATGGTCATTTCGGTGGGATGACGCTGTGGGCCGTCCCAGAGGGTCGAGTAGTTCATGCCCAGGCGCCGATGACGATTGTGCGTGGGCCGTTGCTCATGGCGCAGATTTTGGAAACAGCGCTGCTCAATCATCTCAATTACCAGACACTGGTTGCTACCAAAGCCAGCCGTATTCGCGAGGCGAGTGGTGCCAGCACGGTGCTGGAATTCGGCCTGCGTCGCGGCCAGGGGATGGGAGCCAATGCCGGCACCCGTGCCGCGCTGATCGGTGGCGCCGATTTTACCTCGAATGTCGGTCTGGCCCATACTGTCGGGCAGACCGCCAAAGGGACACATGCCCACGCCATGGTGCAGGCATTTCTGGCCCTCGGCATGAGTGAACTTGACGCCTTCCGTGCTTACGCCGAGGTCTATCCCGACGATTGTCTGTTACTGGTCGATACGATTGACACGCTGAACAGCGGTCTGCCCAATGCGATTCGCGTCTTTGAAGAGTTGCGGGCGAAAGGCCACAAACCAGTTGGTGTGCGTCTTGATTCGGGTGATCTGGCGTATCTGGCAATTCAAACGGCCTTGATGCTTGATCGGTCCGGTTTTCCCGATACCGTTATTGTGCTTTCCAATGACCTCGATGAACTGGTGATCTGGCAGATTCAAAGCCAGATCGTTCAGGAAGCGCCGCGCTACAATGCCGATGCCAATGCTATTATTCGCCGTCTGGTGTACGGTGTTGGTACACGGTTGGTGACCTCACATGGTGAAGGGGCGTTGGGGGGAGTCTACAAGCTGGTAGCGTTGCACGATGGACGCGAATGGCAACCCGCAATTAAGATCGCCGAAAGTGCGGCCAAACTGACCAATCCCGGCCTGAAGCGGGTCTGGCGATTGTACGATAGTCGGGGCAAGGCCACCGCCGATCTGATTGCACTTGAGGACGAAGACCCGACCCAGGAAGAACTGATTCGGCTACGCCACCCTAGCGATCATGCCCGTCAGCGGGTGGTCGTCCGTGCCGAACTGACCGGGATTGAGCCGTTGCTTGAGCCGGCAATGCTGGCAGGCCGGCGTCTGATCGAGCCACAACCAATCGAGCAGATGCGGGCGCGGCGGTACGCCGATGTTGAGCGGCTCGATCTTGGGGTGCGACGCATCATGAATCCGCACATCTATCACGTCTCGCTCAGTCAACGGCTGTGGGATATGAAACAAGAGTTGCTCAACCGCTTTCAAATGTAGCACCGGTTGTGAGCATTGACGTGAAGGTGATGCACAGATACTCATCGTGTGGAAGCATGGCGTTCGTCCTGTTATCCAATCAGAGCGTATACCCTTTACCTCGCACGTAGATTGCAGATACGAATGCTGTCATAAGTGAGATGCTACACTGGCAGGCTGGAATTCATCACACGCCAGCCGCCGATGAACCTGGCCTGTAGGGGCGACGCATGCGTCGCCCCTACGACGCCGACGACAACCAAACGACTTTGCACGTAGATTGCTGCTACGAATGCTGTCATAAGTGAGATGCTACACGGGCAGGCTAGAATTATCACACGCCAGCCGCCGATGACTCTGGCCTGTAGGGGCACGGCATGCCGTGCCCCTGCGCCGCTGCCGCATGCCGTGCCCCTACGCTGCCGCCGCATGGCGTGCCCCTGCGCCGCATGCCGTGCCTCGACGCCGCCGCATGAGTCGCCCCTACTGCTCGCTGGTGGCACACCTGGAAACGCTTCAGCACCAGAATTACACCTGCAAGACTTGATATGATGTAGACACAAATCTCTACTGGTAATCCGCTCCTGGTGTGCTATACTTACAGATGGCGCCGACGTATGACGGGCCGTCGCTGGGGTTTAACCCCAGAGGAACTTCCCGACTCCCCGCCCACCATCGTGTGGAAGGTCGCCCCGCGAAACAGCAAGCGGGGGCACCGGTGGAGTAATCTGCCGGTGACGCAAGACGGCAACAGAGAACAGTCCCGCCGGATTTCCGGTAAGGGGTGAAACGGTCGGGTAAGAGCCGACCGGCGTCGGCAGTAATGCCGGCGGCCAGGCGACTGCGCCGACTGATGGGGAGCAAGGTGCGTGGGGCGGGCCAAGGGTGGGAGAATACATTGCTGATGTTCGTCGAACCACCCCGTTCGCTCGCATCGCCGCCACGACGACAATCCGGGTAACGCCCGGTGCGTTAGGAGTGGCCGCTGCCCGGCAGCGAGAGAGATGACGGCTTAGAACAGAATCGGGGGTACGGTCATACGTCGGCCTCTGCCCCAACAGTACGCGATACCGGCACAACTGGCAGGTCGCAAAAGAAGGTCGATCCTTCGCCGGGTGTACTCTTGACCCCGATCTTGCCGCCCATGTGCTGGATCAGCCGCCGACAGATCGCCAGCCCCAGACCAACGCCACTGACTGAATGTCCATTCTTTTGCTTGACGCGCTCAAACTCCTCGAAAATCCGTTCCTGATCGGCAGGGGCAATTCCAATGCCGGTGTCGCGCACGCTGATGCGTACCCACTCACCACGAGTCTCGGCTTTGATCTCAATCAGTCCTTGCGGACGATTGAACTTGATCGCATTACTCAGAAGATTGATCAAAACCTGTTCGAGACGACCCGCATTGGCTTGAATCATTGGTAAGTCAGGTGGAATATTGACCATCAGATGAAGCTGATGTTCGCGGATCTGCGGTTGCATCTGACCAACCACATTCTGAACGATAACCGAAACCGGTACCGGTTCGATATCGATGATCAACTGACCGGCTTCCATCCGCGAGAACTCAAGAATATCGCTAATCAGGCGCATCAGATTGAGACTGGCCTGGCGCATATAATGCAATGTCTCCTGGACTTCCGGGCTTAATTCACCCAGGACACCACGGCGTAGCATATCGGTGTAGCCGATGATGGTGGTAAGGGGAGTACGTAGTTCATGACTGACGGTGGCCAGAAAGCCGGTTTTGAGCCGATCCGCACGTTGCACCTCTTCGTAGAGCCGAATCCGGATGAGTGCATCGGTAATCAATTCGCCAATGGCAATCACCAGCTCGGTAAGGGTTGGCGTCATGCTCTTAGTTTCACTCGAAGCCAGGCCCAAAATGCCTGCCGCATGTTGATCGTGGCGCAGGGGGGCCAGTAATAACGATTGCAGCCCTTCTTGCTGCATGGTTTCAGCCAGTGGATCGGTGACAGTGAGTTCACTCAAATTGATCAGTTCGGGTCGGCCATGTTGAATACGCTCGATCAGGGCACTGGCGGCGACCCCGCTGATTACCTGATCGTGTAATCGTCCATAGCCTGCCGTTGTGTAATCAATCGTCACATGGATGTTCTGCGCGTTATCGATCAGACCAATCGATACCCGTTCCCAATGACCTTCCTGCACGATAATGTGCGCAATCGTCTTAAGCAGGGTGGATGTCTCTTGGGCGGTGTTGGCGCTGCGGGCGATGCTGTTGATGAGACGCAGGGCTGCAATGTGGCGTGCGCGCTCTTGTTCGGCACGCATACGCTCACTGACATCGCGGATCAAAAGCAATGAACCGGTGGTAATTCCAGCCGCCGATTGGAGTGGGCGGAGGCGCACTTCAATCGCCTGTGTGCCATTTTCGCAGATGACAGGCCGGGAAGGGCCGGTAACCGGCGTGTTGAGTAACCGCTGCAAATCCCGTTCAAACGGCGAGTTGACGATCAGGCTGGTTAAGGACCTGCCGATCCAGCGCCCCTGTTGGATACCCAATAGTCGTGGCGCGTGCTGGTTGATTTCAGCCACCAGGCCACGGCTGTCGAGCACAATTAAGCCATCGGGCAGCCCGGCAATCACCTCCTGTTCGGCCAGTGGTGCCAGATCGTAAAGCTGATAGCGCATTGTCGTGTACATCGCCAGGGCTGCGGAAATGAGGAGCAGAATCGGTGTCGGATCGTCATTCCACGGCACCTTGAGGCCGCTGAGAAAGGCGATGTTCCCGACTGCCGGGATGAGGGCCGCTGCCAGCATCAGCCGGGAATGGTAGCGGTGTACCGGTGGTGCATGTGCCGAGGCCCGGAAGAGGATGATAATGCCAATTGCCAGACAGACGTAGGCGTAGATGCTGTGAAACCAGAAGGCCGGCCCACGGGTGACCGAGAGCCAGAGGAATGGTCGTGACGTATCGGCAACAACCGTAGACCACCAAAGGTAGTGCAGGTTGTTGGTAAGGGCGAAGATCAGTGCAATCAATTCGGGGATAAAAATACCGCGCCGAATCCGGCGATCAACGCGCCACCATTCGCCAGAGTATGCCAGTGCGATTAAGAGCCAGCATGGCCCAATCAGCACAATGCCCACATTTTGGAGTAATGACCAGAAGAGCGTCCCTTCAAATGTCGTATCGGCGATGCTCAACGCATGGCAGAGATTCCACCAGGCAATCGCTGCCAGCAGGAGCGTGAAGGGGCGTCCTCCGCGATAGTAACGACGTTGCCACATGACAATCGCCAGCCCGGTGGCAATAATTGCCGGGATGAGATAGATCATCACGAAGGGAAGAGCCGCCATGCCTGTGCTCCAAATCGAGAGTTCTCTCGCGTATGTGTGGTGCAGAGGGCACACCTCTGCTCTTCATCACCTGTGCTCGAAGAACTGCCCTTTCCGGCAATGGGATTGATACGTTGCTTATTGTACTCCAAAACATTGAACGAAGAAACACCAAATCCTTACACACAATCTGCAAGATGATATGCTTTTTCACTATCCATCACCCTTGACCTTCCAGTTGCTGGAAGGTGTATGGTGTTGTTGCGATCAAACAACACCTGCACGAGAGGAATGGTATGACTACACCATGCGAGTGCTCGCCGACAGAATCGGCTACATGTGGCTTGAATACCCCTCGGCGACAAACTGTATCGTGTCCGGTGTGTGGTGCATCCGGTAAACGAGTAGGCTTGCAGACGGTGAAGGCATTGGTATCGATTAGCCTGCGCCAGGTTCAGGGGTCATCCTTCTGGTTTTGCCGTTCACAACACTGCCCGGTGGTCTATTTTGCCGCTGATAACGGTCAAACGCTGACCGTAGACCAGATCCGTGAGCGGGTGTATCAGAAAGAGCCTGAACGACCAGATGTGCTGGTATGCTACTGTTTTCAATATCGGGTAGGCGATATCCAACAGGCTTCGCCAGAGGCGCGGGCAGCGGTGATTGCTGACATTAAAGCCGGTATTGCCGCCGATCAATGTGCGTGTGATGTGCGCAATCCGCAGGGATCATGCTGTCTGGGGAATGTGCAGCAGGTTGCGAAGCAGGTTAAGTTGACATAATCTTGTGTCATTTCCTTGCTAGCCGAAGTGCCGGATCGACGATTTGCACGATAATTGCCCTCCGTCTTCTATGCTACTGCGCATCATTGCCAGGGACATCCGCGGTAGATCATCCAACGGTGCCGGCAGCGTGGCACCGATGTGGCTTTCCGTAGAGTTGGCTTCCAGCCTGTGCCAGTGCATCACCTTACCTCGTCCTGTTCCAGCCACTCATTCCATCCATTGCGCACGACGCGACCGCCCGGTATGACCATTACCAGCAGGTGTACCGCTACACCACGCGCCAGATCGTAAGCACGACTGCTGCGGCAGCCATGCTGCCGCACTCCAAACCCTGCGCCACACGCAACCCTGCCTCGAACCGGAATCCATGCCAGCGTGTTATCCCGCAAAGCACACGCAACTGAAAACGTTCCAATATGCGCCTGCCTCGAACCAGCATCCGTGCGGGCGTATGATCACATGGCGTGCGTAGCGGAAACGCCGGTGCCGCACATCCGTGCTCAGGGGCAGGGCTGGTGTGATCGAGTGGATAGCGTGCTATGTCTCATAATGCCAGATTTGATATTATGAGGAACTTTAGCCGTCCCGTCCACGTCCATCTTTCAAAGGCAATATAACACACTTGCCGTGCAGGAGGATTAAGATGGACAGGCTAAAACGCTTCAGGGTCGCATTCGTCATCGGAATCATCGTACTACTGGTTGGTGGCGCTGTCGTGTTGTTTGGTCAGCCTGGAGCAATGATGTCGGAACAGACATCGTTTGTGGCGATGCCAACACCTGCACCGATGTTGAGCGGTGCGCCGGTTCCTGCCCAACGAGATACCGCTTCGTTTGCCGGTGGTGTAAGTAGTGGAGAATCGGCGATAGGCAGTGAGGTGGCTGTGCAGCGTCTGATCATCAAAAACGCCTCCATCGCTCTGGAAGTCGCCGATGTTCTGGCTGCCGAACAGGCGTTACGGCAAAAAGCAGAAGCGCTTGGCGGCTTTGTTGCAAGTGTCGAAACGTACGGAAGCGGGGAAGACCTGCGGGCAACGATTGTCTTGCGCGTGCCGGTTGAGCATTTTGAAGCGGTATTGCGTGATGCAGAGGGCCTGGCCAGTAACGTGCTGCGCCGCAGTGTCAGTGGCAGCGATGTCACTGAAGAATACGTCGATCTGGAGGCACGGTTGCGGAACCTTGAAGCGACGAATGCCCGTCTCCTCGATCTGCTCTCTCGTGCCCAGAATGTCAACGATGCGCTCATGGTAAATCAGGCACTTACCGAGATCCAGGAGCAGATTGAGCGGATAAAGGGTCGGATGCAGTATCTCGAACAGAGCGCGGCAATGTCAACTATTACGGTTGAACTCCTGCCGGTACCGCCACCAACCCCGATCATTGAAGAGGACGCCTGGCAACCGCTAGAGGTGGCCCGCATCGCTCTGCGCAATCTGATCCAGCTCGGCCAGACTCTGGCAAATGCTGTGATTGTGTTCCTGGTCTGGACGCCGGTCTGGTTGCCGCTCGTCTTGATCGCTGTCTGGGCACGGCGCCGGTTGTCGCAGCGAACGTAAGGTGAGAGGTTGAGACGTCGGTCCATGTTCCACCATGAGTCACGTATGTACGCAGCAACAGAGGCGACTGCCTGGTCGCCTCTGTTGTTATGCAGAATGGAGTCTGTTCATCTCTGAACAATACAAAGCATGGCACGCGATGCAAGACGTACCTTGTCGCCACTCCTCGTTCGCCGTATCCCGCGTATAGTAGGGGCGGGTTCAAAACCCGCCCCTATAAAGCACATTCATCTGTAATCATCAACACAGTGCCCATCGTTCATCGTAAAGGGTGTGGATAATCACGGTTTACCGCATATTCGAGGCATGGCTTCACCATCCGTAGGAGCGGTTTCAAAACCCTCCCCTACTTGTCGGTCGTGGCGAGTTGTGCTATCGTTGTCATAGCTCATAGACTGTGGGGCATTGTATGGCATCAGCCGTTTCGTTTCTACCGATTATCACGACTGATAACGCACTGATCACTCAACTCAGCGCCCGCCTGGGTTCTGGCTGGCAGATAGTACCGGCTTCCACAGTGACACCCGGTCAACCTAACTTGATCGATCTGCGCGAGCAGATACCTGAAGGGCTGGCAGCTTATGCCGAACAGGTACCACTGGTTGGAGTGGTGGTTGATACTGCTGGCGCTGCTCACGTATTGCAGATCGGGGTGCATGAAGTATTGACCGTCGCCGAGTTACAGCCTTTGTGTCTGACGCGGGCCATCACGTCGGCAACCATCCGCTGGCAGATTGATCAGACCCGTCGCCAACACCTGGCTGAAGCCCGTGCGCAGGTGCAGGCATTGACAGTGCGATTGCAGAACGAGCAGATCCGCGATCCGCTCACCGGTCTGTATACCCGGCGTTATCTTAACGAGACGCTTGATCGCGAACTGCGTCGGGCCGACCGTGAGCAGATTGTGCTGAGCGTTGCGCTCATCGATATTGACCAGCTCGAACAGGTGAACTGGCAGTTTGGTCGTGCTCTCGGTGATGCCGTGCTCCAACATCTGGCCGGCTTGATTGGGCGTCAGGTGCGGGGTGGCGACATCTTTTGTCGGTATGGCAGTGATGAATTACTTCTGGTGCTACCGCGTGTCATGCCGGAAACGGCGTTTCAACGTGCCGAGCAGTGGCGGCTGTCGGTAGCCGAATCGATCATTCGCCCCGGTACCCTTGATCTTCAGGTGACAATTTCTATCGGATTAGCCTCGTTCCCGCGTGATGCACGAAATGCCGTCGAATTGATGAGTCGCGTCGGTGAAGCCTTGTACGCAGCAAAGGCGGCTGGTGGCAACTGTGTGCGGCAATGGCCGGGTGCTGACAGGTTGTTGTCGCAAGCCTGATGCCTGAAGACAGAAAAAGTGCTGTGCTGGTTGAGACCGGTCTTTGGCGCTTGTCTGAATAATGAATTATCCATGGGTATAGATAGACTCTTACACTGACAAGGGAGAACCGCTATGCGACTGGCAGGAAAACAGATCGCTATTCTGCTGGCAGAAGGGGTAGAAGACCTTGAGTTCTACGTGCCGTTGATGCGCTTGCAGGAAGAAGGGGCAGAGGTGTTGGCCGCCGGACTTGATCTGCGCCCGGTGCGGGGGAAGAATGGGTTAGAGATTACGCCAACCACGACGATTGCTGAATTGCGCGCCGATGATTTGTTTGGTCTTGTGCTCCCCGGTGGTTGGGCGCCTGATAAATTGCGTCGCTATCAGGTGGTAACCGATCTGGTGCGGGCAATGGATGCCGCCGGAAAGGTGATCGGGATCATTTGTCACGGTGGTTCCATCGCGATTTCTGCCGGTATCGTGCGTGGTCGTCCGGCTACCGGCTCGACCGGCATTAAAGACGATCTGATCAACGCCGGTGCGCTGTGGGTTGATGAAGCCGCATTCCGTGATGGTCATCTGGTATGGGGGCGGGTTGTCGCCGATATTCCGGTCTTCTGTCGCGAGCTGGTGGCGGCATTGGTGGAACGAGCATGATGTTGCGTATTGCCTACTGTTCACCGGTCAATCCGGCTCCTTCAGGCATCTCCGATTACAGTGAGGAGCTGCTGCCGTATCTTGCACAGTATGCTGCACTGACGCTCTTCGTTGAAGATGGTTTACGGCCAACCAATCCTCATCTGGCGAAACACTTCCCGATTAAGCCGATTCGCCAGCTTGAACGCATGGCCCGGCGTGGACAGTTCGATGCGATTATCTATCACATGGGCAACAGCCCGGCCCACGCCGGTATCTGGCGGATGGCACAGCGTGTACCCGGCGTGATTGTGTTGCACGATTTTGTGCTCCATCACTTCATGCTCTGGTATGCGGCCAACGTTCAGCGCGATGTCCAGCGCTATGTAGCCATGATGCGTGCACGCTACGGTGCCGACGGTGACCATATGGCGCAACTGATGATCCGTTCGCGCTTCAGCGAAGCTGCGTTTGCTTTTCCCTGCAACGAAGACGTGTTAGCGGCAGCCAAAGCGGTGATCGGTCATAGCCATTACCTGTTGCGGCGTGTGACCGCAACCCGTCCAGACCTGCTCTGTGGTTACGTGCCGATGGGGGTGCCACTGCCACCGTTGATCGACCGGATTGCTGCGCGGCAGCGACTCGGTTTACCACTCGATCAACCGCTACTGGCCAGCTTTGGCCATATCAACGCCTGGAAGCGGATCGAACCAACCCTGCGCGCCGTGGCCGGGTTGCGTCGTGAAGGCATCGATGTGCATTGTCTGCTGGTTGGCTCGGTGTCGCCAAATTATGACCTCAAAGGCGTTATCCAGCGTCTCGGCCTGCAAGAGGCGGTGACCGTCACCGGCTATGTTGCGCGGGCTCAATTTGAGGATTACGTGGCTGCTACCGATGTCTGCCTGAATTTACGTTATCCCACTGCCGGCGAAACCAGTGCCAGCCTGCTTCGCCTGCTCGGTGCAGGGAAGCCAACCCTGGTAAGCGCCGTGGATGCGTTTTGCGAATTGCCCCCCGATGTAGCGGCGCAGGTTGATGTTGACGAGAGTGAAACCGACCTCATTATCGCCTATTGTCGGCGTCTGCTCACCGATCCGGCGCTGGCAGCCGCACTGGGGGCACGGGCGCGGGCTTACGTCGCTACCGAACATACGCTGGCCGGTGCAGCACAGGCGATGATCGAGTTTCTGGCGAAGGTGTATGGCTGGGCGCCACCACAGCGCATTCGCCCTGATCCGCTTTGGGATCCGACACCGGTGGTTGAAGCAGAGACAACACCGTCGCCCCCATCACCCCAACCTGCCGCACCGGCGTCATTGCTGTTGCAGACAGCGGCTCAGGCGATGGCCGAGATCGGGTTGACTGAAGATGATACCGGCGCTTTGCAATCGGTGGCAACGAAGATTGCCGAGTTGCAGGGGAAGCATCCGTAACGAGCCATGTGTGGTTGGTCTGATGACCGACTCGGTACAGGAGATAGCTTCATGCGGGTTGTGATTCGAGAGGTTTTGAATGTCGGCGGCTTCTTTGCCGGCGAGACCGTTACGCTGGCGGTACAACCGTGGCCGGATCATGGGCCAGAGCAGACGATCACGATTGACGATGCGGCATTCGTGAACATCACTGCTCGCCATTTACTAGCACCGGGTATGGTGCTCGACCTGCTCTTTGCCGGTGATCGGGTCGAACAAGCGACATTGCTCGGTGCCGCCGATCATGCCGGTTTACGAACTGCACTGCGCCCTCAACCAATCTCCCCGACGCCGGTTCCGCGGGTACTCAGTTTTCATTGCCCGCATTGCAATCTCTGGGTACCGGCAAGCGGTGATCCGTCGGGGTGTGGGATATGTGGCACGCCGGCTCCGACGTTGTCGCTCGCCGTTCAGTCTACATAAGAGACCATTGGTTCAGTATAAGGGTCATCGTTTCGGTTATATACGCGCGAACCACCACAACACCACTCTCCTCTCCAGCTCGCAGCGCTGGCAGACCCAGGCCAGGAGCTGCTCCACCGGCAGCGGCAGCGTCCAGCTCGTCGCCGCCGCAACGGCATGCACTGAATACAACATCAGCTCTCGCCGCCCGCGGGTGGGACGCCGCTGCCCGTGCGACCATGTCTCTTCCCCGACCAGCACCAGCAAGAGCGGGTGGCTTCCCTGAGAACGTCCGACTGGTGCGTGGTAGCTGTTTCCCGTCGATCCTCAATCAAATACGACTCATGCGCCAGACAGCGCTTCAGCGTCATGCGGATCAGGCACCTGTTCAAGATTGCTTCATCAAGCCGTGACCGACTGAACAGGCGGTAGAATACCGTTCAGTTCGCGTCGTGCAATCCCAGCGCGAGCAACACCTGCGTGACGGTATGTCTGGCGAACGCAAACAGGTTACCAACCAGCAGTGCCACGGCCCGACGACGTGGCCGCTCCTAACGAAACGCCGGTCGGTGTGCTGTCAGGAGTGTCTGTAAGGTTACCCGCAACGCGGGTACGGTGGTTTGGGGGTGGGGTCCTGCTACATAGCGTGCCGCCTGGAAGGTGATGGTGGTTCCTGTTGATTACTCACCATACCAGCCTGGCCTGTCACATGCAAGCTCCTCCCAAAAAGGGCCAAAGTCCAGGTGCAGCAACCACGCTGCCGCACGCCACACCATGCGACACATGCGTAACGAGCGGGCAAGGCAACCAGTCCGGCACGCAATAGCACCGGAGATGATTGTCAGCCCTCCTCGCTACCTACGGCAGCCTGAGCGCAGGATATGCTGTTGGGTAATTGGTAAGCGTGCATGCGTCTGTGCGACCGTCTGGGAGCGTAACCGCACAGTTTTTATGAAATAAGTTCTAGTTCTATGCGTTGGTCACACTATTTTGGACGCCGGATAAATATTTGCTTCGGCAAACATACCCACCGTGCGCGTATTTGCTGGTACAATACCCTTAATATCCCCTCACAAGGCAAACCGCGAGGAGGCAGTATGAAGCGACGGGGCTGGAATCCCGCGACGTGGGTCAGTCTGGTACCCAACGGTTTAGGCCACGTCAAACCGAACCACTATTGGGAGATCGTGCGTACTATTTGGGAAAATCGCGACAATCTCGGCAAAGCATGGCGTATCTTGCACGAAGGTGTATGCGACGGCTGCGCGTTGGGAACAGCCGGGTTGCGTGATTTCACAATGAAAGGTGTGCATCTCTGCACGGTGCGACTCAATCTGCTGCGCCTGAACACGATGCCACCGCTCGACATTCATCGTTTGCACGATGTAGCCGACCTACAACGCCTGAACGGACGTGAACTGCGTGCTTTGGGCCGTCTCCCGTACCCGATGCTGCGCCGACGCGGCGAAGCCGGGTTTCGGCGGATCAGTTGGGATGATGCGCTCAACGAGATTGCTGCCCGGTTGCGTAACACCGATCCGCACCGGATGGCGTTTTACTTGACATCACGCGGGATTACGAATGAAACCTACTACGTAGCGCAGAAGGTGGCGCGTTTTCTCGGCACGAACAACGTTGACAACGCCGCCCGGCTCTGCCACGCACCGAGTACCACGGCGATGAAGCAGGCGCTAGGGGTAGCTGCATCAACCTGTAGCTATCGTGATTGGATTGGTACCGATCTGCTAATCTTCATCGGCAGTGATGCGCCGAACAACCAGCCGGTAACGACCAAATATCTCTACTATGCCAAACAACACGGCACCCGTATCCTTGTCATCAATCCTTACCGCGAACCGGGACTGGAACGCTATTGGGTGCCAAGTGTCTTTGAAAGTGCATTGTTTGGCACCCGACTGGCTGATCGCTTCTTCCAGATTCACACCGGTGGTGATATTGCCTTCCTGAATGGGACCCTCAAGCACCTGATCGAGCGCAACTGGCTGGATTGGGACTTCATTTCAGCGCATACGCGCGACTTTGAGAGGGTGCAGGTGGCACTGGCTCAGCAGTCGTGGGACGATCTGGAGCGGGCGAGTGGGGCAACGCGCGGCGAGATGCTGGCCTTCGCCGAGGCGCTGGCTCAGGCGAAGAGTGCCGTATTCGTGTGGAGCATGGGCATTACCCAGCACGAGTACGGGGTAGAGAATGTGAAAGCGATTCTGAATCTGGCCCTGGCCCGTGGCTTCATCGGACGTGAGTATTGTGGGGTGATGCCAATTCGCGGCCACAGCGGGGTACAGGGCGGCGGTGAGATGGGGTGCACCGCTACCACCTTCCCTGGTGGTAAACCGATCACACCCGATACCGCGCACTGGCTCGGCGAACAGTGGGGATTCGCAGTGCCGGCATGGAAAGGGCTGAGCTGCGGTGACATGCTCGATGTCGCCTACAACGGCGAACTCGATGTCTTCTACGCGGTGGGTGGGAATTTTCTCGACACGATGCCCGATCCCGCTTACATTCGTACCGCGCTGGCTCGACCGGCACTGCGCGTACACCAGGATATTGTGCTCACCACGCAGATGCTGGTTGAACCGGCAGACACCGTCATCTTGCTACCGGCGGCCACCCGCTACGAGCAGCGCGATGGCGGAACCGAAACCTCAACCGAACGCGAAATCATCTTTTCACCGTACATTGCCCCACCACCAGCCGAGGCGCGTAGTGAGTGGGAGATTTTGCTGAGCGTGGCGGAACGAACGAAGCCAGAACAGGCGCATCTGATCCATTTCGCCGACGGTCAGCAGATTCGGAATGAAATTGCCCGCATTGTCCCTGAATACAACGGGATTCAGCATTTGCACCAGACCGGTGATCATATTCAATGGGGTGGGCGCATCCTGTGTCGCGATGGTCGGTTCGGTACACCCGATGGAAAAGCGGTGTTCACACCGCTGAAGCCACCTGTAACTACCTTACCGCCGGCTATGTTCGTGCTAAAGACCCGCCGCGGCAAGCAATTCAACTCGCTCATCCACGATGAACGTGATCCACTCAATGGTGCGCTGCGCGATGACGTGCTCATCAACCCTGTTGACGCGGCCACACTCGGTGTTCGCGAAGGGGACTGGGTCATCTTGCGTTCAGCAGTTGGTGAAATGCGGGCACGGATCAAGTTTGCACCGCTCAAATCGGGCAACATCCAGGTCCACTGGCCGGAGGGTAACGTCTTGATTGATGCCCATCAGCGCGATCCAGGGGCGGGTGTGCCGTCATACAAGGCGCTGGTCAGCATCCATCCGATCACTGAGGCGGTGCTTCAGGAGCAGCGCTAACGCGGGGCATACGGCATGATAACGCGAGCAAGCACCCGGCGCCGCACGATACTGAAGGTACGCGATGGGCGCTGGCAACAGACAAAAGACACCGTCGTTGTTGAAGAACCGCTGGAGATTCGCCTGGCTACAGCGGGCAATCCGCAAAGTACTGCGCTGGCGACCGTGATGCGCACGCCAGGCGCCGATGTTGAACTGGCCGCCGGATTTTTGTTCGGCGAAGGGATTGTACGAGATCGCTACGACATCGTGACCATTCGCTACTGCGTTGACGCCGATCTCGATGAAGAGGCGCGGTTCAACACTCTGATCGTTACCCTGCGGCCAGAGCTTGACCTCAACCTCGACCATATCCGCCGACTCTTCTTCGTCTCGTCATCGTGTGGGGTGTGCGGAAAGATTTCGCTGGAAGCCCTGCGGTTACGCGGATGCACACCGCTTATCGATGACCCGACCCTGCAAGTACGTTGCTCGGTGCTGGCCGGAATCGATCAACGGGTGCAACAGGCACAGGAACTCTTTAGTCGGACCGGTGGCTTACACGCTGCCGCCCTCATCTCGCTTGACGGTCAGATCCACGCTCTTCACGAAGATATTGGTCGGCACAATGCCGTTGACAAATTGATCGGCGATCACCTGCTCGGTGGTCGACTGGAACTGCTGCGGCAATCAGTTTTGCTGGTGAGTGGTCGGGCCAGCTTCGAGATCATGCAAAAGGCACTGATGGCCCAGATTCCGATTGTCGCCGCCGTCGGTGCACCCTCGACCCTGGCGGTTACCCTGGCCCAGCATTTTAATATGACCCTGATCGGCTTTCTGCGGGGAAGCTCGTTCAACATTTACGCCGGCGCCGGACGGGTGGAGGAGGGGTAGAAACAGCTTTTGCCCGCGCAGACAACACCAGGCTTCCTCGTGTGTAGCGGGCAACACCCCCGTCTGCCAGGTGTTGCCCGTTGAAAACATCAGCTACGCAATGGTACGCGCCATGCGCCGTCGGGTTGCGTAGAAGACCGCCAAAAAGTTGTAGACCATGTGGAACAGGTAGGTGAAGGGCAACAGGGTGAACAAGGCCAGACCGAGCAGGCTGTGAACATACACGATACCGGGGACGAGTTGCAACCGGGCCAGCAGTTCTGTCCAGATAATGCAGAAGATAATTGTCCGAATCAAGACCCGATCAAACGGTCGCCGTCCAGGAGTACGGATACGATGTGCGGGAGGATCAATATCACTCACCACTGCGCCACTCCATCTGCGGAGTAAAACCGTCATCAGATGAAGATTACCAATAACGGCAAAAATGACTGCCACCCAGGTAATACCCACAAAGTAGGGAGCAAAATCACCGAAAAGAAAGCGTGATTGTAGCTCTTCTCCATTGCCGAAGATGATCGCCAGCAGATTGGCCGGCGTATAGTTGAAGCTGTGCTCAAGGTGTAACGCCACATCCGGGATCGGTCGACCGAGCAAGATGTTTCCGAAGACGATGAGTGCCGAAATCGAGTACCCGATCACCTCGGTGATAATCGCAACGTGATAAGCCAGGTAGCCGCGACCCCAAACGGGATTGGCACGACGATAAAAGTGCTGATACGGCCCAAACAGAACCGCAGCCAACGACTGCCAAAAGCCCAGGCGTGGCGGTGGCGACTCGAATGTTGGTGATATTCCCCGAAAACGGCGCTTCGTCAGTAATGCCATAACGAATCGGCCCAGGCGCAAGCCAACACCGACTACAAAAATGGTCATTGCAATTGGTGCAACAATATTCAGTAACGTGATAAGCATAGGACACCTCTACTTACGAATAGCGAACATACTAATCGGCGGTAATTGAGCGTTGTTTTGGTGCGGTCACGACTTCACGCCAGGCCCGTAACAGGTCGTACACGTGAGGATGATCCTTGCTGAATCGTCTGACAATATCATCCTGCTCAAGCCAATCAAGGAGGGCTGGAAATTCGGGAAGCTGCATCAACATTGACAGGCGACCCTCAATACTGTGCGCAACGAAAAACTCGTGATCACGATTCTGTAATTCGGCCGGAATGCGCATCCGATCCAGTTCACCGCGTTTGGCAAGCGCCTGCTCCATTGCGGCATACACAACCTCAAACAACACCAGTGCCATACGTTCGCCTTGCGGGGCCAGGCCGTAGGTCTGACAGGTATCTTCCAGTGACAGCGTACACACCACGCACGGTGATGTCACGTATGTGGCATTGGTGGCGCGAATCTGGTTGGCCTTCAGCACCGAAATCTTGCGACGAGTCGCAGTGTTTTCCGGTAACCGCATCCCACCGGCACCACCATTGCAGCAATAATTATGCTCGCGGTTGGGTGTCATCTCGATAAAATTGTCGGTGACGAGATTCAGTAATTCGCGGAACAGATCGCCCAGGCCAGAAAGACGGGTCGCATAACAGGGATCGTGCAGCGTCACCTTCAGATGAGTCTTTTCAACCGGTAGCCGTCCCTGCTTGATCAAATCAAGCATCAGCGCATCAACACTAACAATCGGATAGCGGAAAGGCCGGCCCAGGGTTTCAGAGGCTTCGGCGTAAAGGGTGCGGGTATCGCAGCCACACTCTACGAGCAGAATGTTCTTCACGCCCAGCCGATCCGCTTCCTGTTCCCAATCTTCTAACATTTGCTTTGAAAGGTTATGATGCACAGCAATATGGTCAATCTCAGTGCCGGTATCAATCACATAAGGCGAAATAGTGTAGCTGACACCAGCCGCATTCAGAATTTTGATAAGTTTAATGCCGTAATCAGGAATTTTCGTATTACCGGCTGCCGGGCACACAAAGAGCATGTCAGCCCCAGGCACATCAACCGGCACCTCCAAATCCTCACTACGCAAAAACAGGCCGACGCGACCGATGACCTGGGGCATGGTTAACCCAAAACTATGTCGATGTCGATCAGTATTTTCGATAATTGACCGAATGGTGGGATTGGCGAGGCTCAGACCGGAATCGGCGTATGCGGCGCGGGCCAGGCGAACAATCCGGCGAATACTAATCCCGGATGGACAGGCCAGGGTACAACGTCCACAGGCAGTACATGCCCAGAAGTATTGCATATGTTCCCGCAAATCGGCGACTGTGGGAGTTGGCACTAACCCCAATGCACCCCCAATGCGCCCCTCCACCGTCATATAGCGATGATAGATCTGGCGAATCAGACCGGTCTTATACGTGGGATGAAGTTTCTCATCACCGGTCACCAGGTACCATGCACATGCCTCGCCGCACATCTTGCAATCCATGCAGGCTTCGAGGTTGACCACATCCTCGGCAGTCAGGTTGTGGCGCAACGAATCGACAAACGCTTGCATCTCCGGTTCCATGCAAAGCCCTCCTCACGATGGTTTTGTAATCCAACTGTGTCAGATGCGATTGAATATGGGAATTGAGAACAGGACGACCATGGGTCACGCACTCCCCCTTCAGCGCAGGCTGAGAAAGGGTTCTGATAAACGTCACCCCGATAACGTAATAATCAGGAAAAATGTATAAGGCATCAAAATCAAGTGATTTTGTGCGCTAAAAATGTTCTGTTAAAAACATTTATTTGCTATTGTTTTTATCTGTTTGTTTATATCTCAAATTGCGATGTTTGAATTATAATCATTCCCTCAAGGAATATTTGTTAAGATATAACAACCACGAATTGTCGCATGATCCATCTGCTATCAACCAGCGCAGTGGTGTGGCGTATAGCGCATTGCAAAGGGCAATAATCGGTTTCGCAAACTAGTGTCCACGTTCACAATATTCCGCAAATATTTACTCATTGATGCTGTCTGCGCCTGAACACGTGGTGGGGGAAGGGAAATCAGTGGAATATTCCAGGGTATTGTGATGCGGCGAAAGGCGTGTTAGCCCGCGTATTTTGTCTGCCCCTGGACTCAGGATTGTCCACCAAATGCTGCAACACGCGCATCACGAGCGGGCAAGGCGAGTAGAACCTGTGTCATCATTACTGGATGATGTTGTCAACGGGATGCCACGCACCGGGTCGTGAGCGCGGCTGCTGCGGCAGCGTGGCGGCCGCACGCCAAACTCTGTGAAAGGGGTTGAGCTTGCTTGCACGATCAGAAGGGGCGGCGCATGCGTCGCCCCTACAACTCGTCATCATATCAAAGATGGCAGCATAATGTGACACACCAGCCAACTCTTGCCCTGATACTGTACCTGAACGAGGCACTGCTGGACGCCAGCACTGGTAGGGGCACGGCATGCCGTGCCCCTACCGCTGCACCGCCGACAACCTACCAGTGACCCGCCAGTATCACTTCTGAACGATACACATTGTTGAGAACGATTTGGGGTCAGACTAGAACCTATTTCAAAAAACATCTACGAGAAGGTATCTCATTCATTGCCGACCGATTCCATGGTCGTGACGAGCACACCCGGCATCCGCGTGACCAGCCGGGTCAACGACGTGCCACGCGCCGGGTCGTGAGCGCGGCTGCTGCGGTAGAATGGCGGCCGCACGCCATGTGACACACCAGCCAACTCTTGCCCTGATACTGTACCTGAACGAGGCACTGCTGGACGCCAGCACTGGTAGGGGC
>ENA-ORXB01000182-ORXB01000182.1-sediment-metagenome-genome-assembly--contig:-NODE-182-length-154197-cov-13.915449_pt1 | contig 154197 bp, 143 predicted proteins | sample MGYA00237863_ERZ511475 | MGnify/ENA primary metagenome ERZ511475 (study PRJEB26305, sample SAMN06343858) | sediment metagenome | isolation source: hot spring sediment | place: Canada: British...
GAGCCGGTGGGGATGACCTCCACCTGCAGGTGGGTGGCTTCCCCTAACCGCATGATGGCCCCATCCCCAAAGCGCTTGAGGATGTCACCCAGGGCGCGGTCAAGCGCCGCAAACCGCCCGTTCTCACTGTTTCCATGGTTGCTCATGGCAAATGCCTCCTGACTATAGGGTAAAGGCCGGAACCTTGATCAGGAGTATAGCACAAATGTTCTAATCTGTCAAGGGGTGGGGAGAGGTTTTCTCTCCCCCAGGGCTGCCTCAATTTCTGGAATTTCCGAAAAAAAGCCCTGCCGGGTACTTGACAAGGGAGAAATTTGGGTATATACTATGTCATGTCTAGAGAGGGCTCCGAGCAGCTAATGGAATCCTCTCTGGGGGGAAGGTAACTGAAAACAACCTGAAGCTGGTAAGCGGTGTCTCTCCTGGCAACAGGAGGGGCAGCCGTGAGTCGGTGAAAAGGCTCATCACCGGGAAGCCGACAAGCAAGAGGTTGGGACCGCAAGGCCCTGACCGATTGGGAACCAGCGTAGGGCATCCGAAGCGAAAGCTTTGGATTAAGTAAGTTACCGGAAACTCAGAGGTGGGCCGGAGGTTACTTGGGGCCCTCTCTAGCTTTTCATCCCCAATACAACCCGAACCGACGATTCGGCTGTCTGCGCCCCTTGAATATATGTGATCTGATTCCGCAAATGCGCTGCCAATGCGCTTCGCCGCTCCTGCACAAAGGCCCAAAAACGGTCCTGGGCCCGCGTGAGCGTGGAGTGGGCATTCCGGGCCATATAGATCGTCCGACGCAGGTCCAGCCCATTCACGTTCACTTGCTTGACCCGACCTAGCGCCAGCCCACGCGCTGCTACCAGTTCCGAGACAAAAGCCATACCGATGCCTTCCTCCACAGCCATCTCAATTGCCTCAGCGCTCTCTAACTCCATCACCACGTTAAGCATATCTGGGCTGATGCCATGACGCGCCAACCCATCTAAAAGCACCTCTGTTGTGCCTGCCGTCGGCCCACGCAAAATTAAGGGCTGATCAGGGAGATCAGTGGGCAAGGCATAGCCATACGTGCCCCAGGGATGATCTGCCGGGACGATCAAGATCACGTGGTCGTCAAAAAAGGGCTGATAGACCAGATCGCGGTGCTCAACGCGCTTGCTCACCACGCCCAGCGCCAGCCGTTCATCCAACAGGCGGGCGATCACTTCCTCTCGGCTGAAGATATTAACCCGCACCCGCACCGCCGGATATTCCTGGCGAAAAGCTGCAGCCAGGCCAGGCAGCAAATACTTGCCGGAGGTAGTGGAACATCCAATCACCAGTTCGCCCACCACCTGACCTTCCAGGTTGTTCATGGCATCTTCTAGAAGATGGGCGGCATTAAGCACATCGCGGGCTAACGGCAGCAACATCTGGCCTGCTTCAGTGAGATGCACCGAGCGACCCCGTCGTAGAAAAAGGGCTACACCGAACGTCTGCTCCAATGCCTTGATACGTTGACTGACCGCCGACTGGGAGTAGTCTAGGCGTTTAGCGGCCTGGCTGAAGCTGCCCTCTTCCGCTGCCGCGACAAACACTTTAAGTTCCGCCAATTCAACCATAGGCTCTCGCGATCTATAAGCAGATGTGTATCATGAGATATATTCATTTGAATAAGTGGAATGACATTCGTCACTAGACAGCATACGCCAAGATCGGTCACAATGTCATGGGAAATCCCTCCCGAATTTGGATGTAAGATGTCACATGCCGGCACATAGTGAGGGGGAGGTTAACATGAATGCTACCCAGAAAGTTATAGCCCTGGTGATATTCCTGGCAGCACTTGCGCTGATCGCTACCTCGTGTGGCCCACAGGTGGTTGAAAAGCCGGTGCCGGTAGAAGTCACGCGCCAGGTGGAAGTCACCCGTGTCGTTGAGAAGCTGGTTGAGAAGCAAGTGACGGCACTGCCACCGCCGACCGTAGAGGTGCTCAGCCCGGCAGAGACCGCTGCCAGGAATCTGCCGACCTCGTTCCATACCACGACAGCGGGCATGGGTTACTGGTATGCCCAAGAGAACGGCGGTTTGGAACAATTCACCCACATCCCTTACGATCAATTAAGCTGCAAGAATTGCCATGTGGAATCCTGCACCTCCTGTCATGTTGGCACAAGTGCCGCTGCGCCGCCTCAGGCCAAGTGCGTCGCGTGCCATGGCCGGCAGGCATTTGAAATCAATGCCAAGAACGCAGAAGGTCAACCGCTGATCGCTGATGTGCATCGGGCCAAGGGGATGCAATGCGTCAATTGCCATACGGCCGAAGAAGCTCACGGGGATGGCAAAGCCTATAACTCCTTGCTGGAGACGGCTGGGGTGGAATGCCAGGACTGTCACCCCCAAGACAAACTCTCAGCTAATCCGGCCCATGCACAGCACAGCGACGATATGACCTGCCAGGGGTGCCATGTCCAGACCGTCGTCACCTGCTATAACTGCCACTTTGATACGGAGGTGGCAGCCCACAAGAAAGTACCCTACAAACAGGTCACCGGTTGGAAGCTTCTGGTCAAGCGTGACGGCAAGATTGACGTGGCCAACATGATGTCACTGGTCTGCACTCAGAACTGCGACGGCCGGCCCACGTCTTTCGTCGCTCTAGCACCTTACTTTGGGCACAGCATCGTCAAGCCGACAGACCTGAACACCTTGTGCGCCCAGTGTCACGATAACCCCAATGTCAAGGAATATCTGGAGAAGGGCACTATCACTGTCAGCCAATGGGATGCGACAGCGAAGGCGCTTAAGTTTGCCCAGGGCGTGGTCCCTGTCCCCGCCGACTTTGAGAAGGCATTCCAGATGGACTTTGTGGATATTGTTGGGCAAACGGAGGAAGGTAAACCCATCTGGGACTTTATGAAGAGCGGTGTGGATAAGTTCCAGATACTATATGCGGAGCCGCTTGACAGGTTGCCGCCGCAGATGAAGTTCAACTTCCCCACCCCTGTACCGACGCCAAGCCAGTAACCCAACCCTCGGGGGAGTTAGGGGCAGGGGCGCTAAACCAGCGAGGGGGCCCATCGCTCAAGGGGCCCCCTCGCTTTCACCGTCACGGGGGGCCACATTCATCCATCGTGGGAGACGGTCAGCGGCCTGGGACTTTGATCGTAGCCATCCAGGCCACCTGGGCCCAGTTGCCCTTAGAAGGCAGGGGGCGGGCCCCATCGTGGACACTCCACACCAGTTCCTGGTCCACCACGGCCCGTTGGAGCATCAGCCGCGCACTGCGGCCCACGCGGTCGCTCTCCGCCTGACTGCGCAGGTTGCTCAGGCTGATCTTGCCCATCACCCGGCCACCGATCTCAACGGTGATCACAGGCAGATCACACAGCGGCCAGGCGGTCCACAGCTCAAACAGGCGGCGTGGCAATTCCGTGAAGGCCCGGGTCGCCAGCAGGATGGTTTGTGAGCCGCGGTAGGAGATACGCAGGCAGCCGCCATCGCGGCTCAGGCTGAAGGTGCGGCGCACGCCATCCGAGCCGAGCATACTGACGGCATCCGGCGGCACAGCCACGGGCGCGGTCGCGGCGCCATTGCGGTCAAGCAAGACCAGCAAATCCGCCAGGTTCTGGCCCTCCAGGGGATACAGCTCCAGGCGCACCGCCCCGGTCGTCCCTACGGCCAAGCGTGGGCGGAATCCCAGGATGTCAAGCGGATTTCTTACCATAGCGCTCTCCTTCTTGCCCTATGATCCCCTATATAGGGAGTATGTCCAATGGCCAACCGCCATATTTGTGCATATATTACCCTGAACCCCTCAGGGGTGCAAGCGCCTGCGGCGGGGGGAACCTTAAAAGTTGGCGGCGGTATGAAGGATTTAAGCTTGCGTAACTAAGCAAGCCGAGAGCCTCGCCCAGCGGCGAGGCTCCCCAAACCCGGTCAATTTGGCACGCTTCACAGGATCAGGGCGAAGGCGTTTCTATCTGCAGCAGGTTGGCGACGCGCCGCACGCCAGGCACACTCTGGGCCACGCGCACGACCGTCTCCGCCGCGGCCGCATCCGGGACTGTGCCGGTGAGTTGGACAAACCCGTTGCGCGAGAGCACATACACGTGCGCGCTCCAGGGCTGCGTTTCGGGGTGCTGCGCCAGCACCAACGTCACCGCCTGTTGAATATCCGGGTCGGTCATCGTCTGATCACGAACCGCCCGGACGCCGGGGATGCGTCTCAGGGTCTCAATCAGGCCATAGTGTATCATGCGGCTGGGGACAATACCCGTGAGGGTGACTTCGCCGTTACGGACCTCGGCCTTCAGGGGGGCATGGAGTACGCGCAGCGGCTCATAGCGCCAGATCGCCTCCTCCACCTGCGCCTGCAAGTCCACATCGCTGACTGCAGGCCCGTGATCCGTTGAAGGTGGCACCATCTCTTCTCTCACGCGCTCAACAGACACCATCGTCTGCGCCTCCTCGGATAGGGTCGGAGATGGCTGTAGTGTACTGTGAGTGGGGCGGGGCGTCAACTCACCAGGTTGGCCCGAGCTTGGCTGCAACGTCCGTGGTTTCTCCGCCCGCTTGTACAGCATCCAGTGAGCGTTGAAGTTGAGTTTTGAACTCTTCACGCAATTCCAGCCCCTCATCTGGGTCGCCGAACACCTCCAGGAGTGTTGGGGGCACCACTTCCCGAATAAGGGCTTTCAACTCATCTACTGATTATTTGCCCCTACCACGTTGACCGGGTCAACCGCCATCACCAGATAGGGCGGGTTCTCCCTGGCTACCGTCTGTTGGGCAATGCGGTACACCCCCTTGGTCAGAAGATGGGGATGGATGCGCTTATCCCCCATCCAGCGATACAGACGTTTGGCCTGCCCCTACCTTGGTGAATTCTCGCAAACTTTGTTCCAACTCATTGACCGGCAGCTTGGCAAGGCTCCTGGAAAGCGGTATATTCTTCATGGTGCTGTCTCCTCGGTAGGGTTTCATTACCCCATTTCTACCTCAGGAGACAGAGCCTTTTCAAGCCCCAGCGCACTTGTGGGCAATCATCAGCCAGATGCCTCTTGACAGCGGCGGTATACAGGGGTATACTATAATCGGGTTGGATAGATGGGTGTGGTGCCACTTCTCGGCGTCGCTGCACATATATAATTGAGCGGTGACCCCTGGCCCTGTGGCCGGGGGGTGGATTGAAACGACAGGCGGGTGTAGCGCAGCGGTAGCGCAACTGCTTCCCAAGCAGTGAGTCGCGGGTTCGAATCCCGTCACCCGCTCCTAGTTTGATGACAAATGCTTAGTGCTATTAACACAGTCCCACTTTGGCAGCGACCAGTGGGGCTGTGTTTTATTCCCTGGCCACCCCTAGCCTGCCCGCGCTTGCGTAGCCTATTCGTTGATGTCCCTGCCACAGTGAGGGCAGATGCTTCGCCTGTCCCGCCTGCTCTGTATCTCCCCGGAAAAACCTGAGGCCAGAATCCCTGCTGGCAACACAAACATACCGATGCCCAACACCGCAATGAATGCCCCCAGGAACTTACCCAATGGGGTAATGGGGTAAACATCGCCGTAACCTACCGTCGTTAACGTCATAACGGCCCACCACATAGAACTGAGGATGCTTGGGAAGGCTTGAGGCTGGGCCTCATGCTCAATAAAGTACATCAAGCTTGACGATACGATCAGCAGGATGAATCCTAATCGCCGTCGGCTCCGACGCGCGCTGCATCATAGAATCATGGGGTCACTAGCGCGGCGTGAATGACGTCCGGGCCGTGTAGGCCCGACCAGCGTAGGTGATCGTCACGTCAATCCACACGGTGAAGCCCACAGTCGCCCGACCAACTGAACGTTCGCAACTGGCGACGCCATCCCCGCCCGTTTGCCCTTCACATGTGGACGTCGTGGTCTTATAATGCCAGGTCGCCGTCATCGGGAGGCCAGCACTACCGACCCCGTTATCAAGCAAGCGCCCAAACACCGTCACATTGGCTCTCTGAGGCGGCGTGCCATCGGACACCCACGCGCACATCTGGACAGCACCGGTCTGAACGCAGTTAACGTTGATCCCGCCCGGTGGAGGCAGCGTGGGCTGAGCCGGTACTGGCGTCACTGTGGGCGGTCTGGGCGTGGCGGTCGCGGGCACGCGGGTCGGTGTCGGCGGCACAGGCGTCTTGGTGTATGTCGCTGTCGCTGTCGGTGGGACAGGCGTTCTCGTCGGCGTTGGCGTCATCGTTGGCAATGCTGGCGTTCTGGTGAACGTGCGTGTAGCCGTTGGGGGCGGGGGTGTGGCCGAGGGCAGCGAGGTCGGTGTCAATGCTATGACGCGGGTGTTAGTTGGTAGCGGGCTCGCGGGAGCTGCAGGCGGCGTGCGACCGGATGGGAATAAAGAGGCGACGATACCGCAGGCACATAGTAGCACGACGAGGCCACTACAGCCAATCGCCAACTTGCCAGCGCGCCCCGACTTCCACAGCCCGCTGATACGCTGCGTCAGGGACCAGAATATAGGTTGCATTTGGCTCCTCCAGTTCCGGGGCAACGCCTGCCCACCGGCGCTAGACGTGCACCGGATGACAGAGACGGTTGACGACCGACGGGAGAATTATATTCCCACCAGGCTGTACATGCAATTTTTCACGCCCACCGGCTTTGTATGGCACGCGTCAGTTTGGAGAAAGCATTCTGGAGTAGAGAGGCCCTTACGCCTCCGGCGCGCGGCTCCAGCCCATTGCAGAGGTGGCACTCCAACTGTATAATTCCAATGTGTATGTTTGTTATGTTAAGAGGATGATCCCATGAAGCGCACCGAAGTAGCGTCCAGCATGATCCGCTCGGTGGGCTACGACCCTGACGCACGCGTGCTGGAGATTGAGTTCAACTCTGGCCAGGTCTACCAGTATTTTGATGTGCCACCGGAGAAACACGAGGGGCTGATGCAGGCCGGGTCGCACGGTCGCTATTTCCTGGCGAACATCCGCGATGTATACCGCTACAGGCGCATCAGTAAGGGCAGTTCGCGAACCGCCCCTACTACATCGGCGGGCGGCAAAAGAAAAGCCAGCGGCCGGGCCGCTGGCCTGGACACCCCCAGGTGGATCGGGAGGGATTCGAACCCCCAACCCAGGCGTTATGAGCGCCCCGCTCTGACCGTTGAGCTACCGATCCGAGAGCGGGAGACGGGACTCGAACCCGCGACGTCCACTTTGGAAGAGTGGCATTCTACCGCTGAATTACTCCCGCCTGTCGGGGCGAGCGGACTTGAACCGCTGACCTCGTGATCCCAATTCACGCGCGCTGCCGGGCTGCGCCACGCCCCGTGCTCTACATTATTGTACTTCCCCTTCCCGCTGGCGTCAAGCCCCCCATACCCGGCTGCAGCCGGGTCGCATTTCCACCTCGTACCGGGATCGGTCTCGGTCTATGGCGCTTTTTACACGCCACGCTGGCTGAGCAGGATGGTGATAGCGGCGATCAGGATGATCAGCAGAAGAATCAACACCACCAGTCCCCGCAGGGACAGGCCCGGTTCGGCTTCAGCTTCGGCTCCGCCCTCCTCCGGGAGCACAAAGCCCTCCGGGAGCGGCGGGGGCACAAAGGGCGCGGCCTCTGCCACCGCTGGCGCTTCGGGCGCAGCTTCCTCCCCGGCTTCGGGTGGCTGAGCCTCTTCTATGAGGGCTTCTTCTGCCTTGGATACCGCTTCAGGGGCGACAGGGAGCGCCGCCTCAAGGGGGGGAGCTTCTATTTCGGCCACGCCTTCCATCTCGCCAGCCGCGCCCGTGGCGGCTGGTGAGGTAGGGGCTTCTTCAGCGCCTGCTTCAGGGGGCACAGCTTTCGCCAGTTCCACCTGGGCCTGCGGCTGCACCTCGCCTGCTGGCTCAGCGGGATGGGGTTTGTGTTCTGGGGGCGCGGAAGGTGGGGCGGCAGGGGCCAGGGGCGGCAATGTCACCCCCTTGCTCAGGAGCAGCTCAACCCCCCGGCGGGCGCGTTCATTATTCGGGTTGATCGCCAGCACCTGGCGCAGGCACAGCAGGCGCTCCGAGTCCTGTTCTACCGCACCGCTCAGCCAGAGCCAGGCCTCCTCGTTATGCGGGTCCTGGCGCAGCAGATGTGCCAGGATCGCCCTGGCCTGTTTGCGCCGACCGGCCTTCAGCGCGGCAATGGCCTGTTGCAACGCGTTCTCCGCCACCGTACCTCGCAGGGATGGAATAGGCATATGGTACAACAGGTGGCCTGAATAGAGCAAGTCGTTTACATAGTCCTCAGCGGAAAGGACACTCCGCCCCCTTTTAGGAGCAGCGGGCCAGTGGGCGGCTGGGAGCAGAAGCCTGGAGGGCGGCCCCCCAGAGGAGAGCTTGGGGGATAGATTGAGCGGAACGCATCAAGTTTGCAGGTCGTCCAGACCTCGTAGGTCGCCGTCACCTGACCCCCTGTCCCGGCCTCAAGGACGACGGACGAGGGACAACGGACGACAGATGACCAGGCCGGTGTTGGACATACGAAGCGGGTTGCTGCTGCCACGCCAGATGCCTGCGCCGCCAGGCCAGCCTCACGATGCGTTCGGCCATCTCGGCATAGCCGTAGCCAGCCACGCAAGCCGCATTAAAGAAGCCCGCGTCCGGCGCCAGGCACGGGTTCGGGTTGACCTCCAAGACGTAGGGGACACCATCCGCGACGCGCAGGTCCACGCGGGCGTAGTCGCGGCAGCCGGTGGCGCGATAGGCGCGCAGGGCCACTTCGCGGATGCGTGCCGCCAGTTCCCGCTCCACAGGCGCCGGACAGAGCACCGGCATGGTGTAGTATTCCACAGCCTGCGGGTTCCACTTGGCATCGTAATGGCAAACGCGTTGATAGGGGTCCGTCCAGTAGGAGAAGTCCAGTTCCGATAGGGGCAAGACGTGCAGTGTGCCGTTGCCCCAGATGCCCACATTGAACTCGCGCCCCGGAATAAAGGCCTCCACCAGCGCAGGCTGCTGGTAGGTGCGCAGGATATAGTCTACGCGCTCGCGCAACTGCCTGGGCGTGTGCACCACCGAGTCGCGGCTGATCCCATGGCTGGCGTCCTCGGCCAGCGGTTTTACAATGGCGGGCAAAAGATTGGGGTTCAAGGGATCGGTGGGTTGATAGAACACCTGATAGGGCGCGGTGGGCACGCCACGCTGCGCCAATAACGCCTTCGTCTGGGCCTTGTTCAGGCAGGTGGCGATGGTCGGGCCAGATGAACCTGTATAGTGGAAGCCCCATTGGTCCAGGGTCGCCGGGACCTTAGGCTCATCCTCCGAACGCCCTCCCAGGCTTTCGCACAGATTGAACACAAGCACGTCATGAGGATCATAGCCCGCCAACACCGCGCCTATGTCCTCCCACACCGGCGCCGTGATGACGCGGTGGCCCGCTGCGCGCAGGGCCGCCGCGATGGCCTGCGCGGTCTGGATGACTTCCCGCTCGGCGAGGAGATCGTGGGCTTCGCCGCGGACGACGCGCTCAACGGTATTATAAATGACCAGGATGTGGCCGGGAGGTTCCTCGGCATCGTCTTGGGAGAGGAGGTGCGCCCCGGTCATCGTCTTCTCCCCCCGCTTAGGCTAGCGGTATGTCCAGACCGTGGCCCCATCGCCCGGCGCCAGGCGCAGCCTACGCCTGGCGGGGACGGTGGGTTGGAGTTGATAGCGGTGCGCCGCCACGTTCAGGATGGTGTTCACCAGCAGGGTGTACTCCATCCCATCGGCCCTGGCGATCATCACCAGGTCGCTGTAGCCCGGCGACAGGCCGGGCAGCGTGTTGATCTCCAGGATATAGGGCCGGCCGTCGGCTTCATCCAGGCGGAAGTCCACCCGGCTGACGTCCAGGCCGCCCAGGGCGCGGAAGGCCGCCAGCGCCAGGCGTTGCAGTTCGCGTGTCGTCTCCAGGGGCAGGTCCGCCGGGCAGATATAGTTCGGCCAGGTGGGCAGATCGGCCTTGATGTAGGAGGTGTACAGGCCCAACTGGTCAGGCGGGCAGGGGCTGAGGTCAATCTCCATCGGCGGGAAGACATGCACGCCTTCGGCGTCCCAGCCCAGGTCGGTGGCCCAACCGCCGGGCGGCGTCAGGTCGTAGTCGCTGCCGATGTTCCCGATCAGGCCGACGGTGAGTTCGCGCCCCTGGATGAAGCGCTCCACCAGCGCCTCCTGGCGATAGGTCTTGATCACCCAGGCCACCTGCTGGCGCAATTCATCCTCGTTGTGCACGATGGACTGGGGCGTGACGCCCATACCGGTGCCTTCGCGGTTGGGCTTGACGAACAGCGGGTAGCGCAGGGCGGGGTGGACAGGCTCATCGGCGCGCCTGAACACCTGGAAGGGCGGAGTGGGCAGGCCGTAGCTCGTCAGCACGCGCTTGGTCATGGCCTTATCCAGCGAGATGGCCTGGGCCAGCACCTTGGAGCCGGTGTAGGGGATGCCCAGCATCTCCAGGAGCGCGGGCACCTGCGCCTCGCGGCTGTCGCCGCGATGCCCCTCGCAGATATTGAAGGCAATGTCCACAGCCGTGCGCTTCAGGCGCGACACGAGGCGCACATCGCCCTCCATCGGATAGACGATGTGGCCGCCGGCGCGCAGCGCCTGCTCCAACGCCTCCACCGTCTTCTCCGAGTCCAGATCGGCCCACTGATCCGCCGGCCCGTCGGCCAGATGAGGGGCATTCTTCTTGAGGTTGTAAAGGAGAGCCACCCGGTAGCCGAGCTTCAATCGCGGGGCAGCAACGAACGATGGAGAGGCCACCATCTCAGATCACCTCCCCGTTGATCACCGTGATGGGCTGGCCCACGATGATCGGGGCCGTCTCGGTGCCGCCGGTCACCAGAGGCAACCGCCGGTGGGTCTGGTCAAAGCCTTCGGGCTTGATGGCCAGGCGTTCGCCCTCTAGCAGGCCGGTAATGCCGGTCTGGCCCGGCTCTGGGCGCTTGTTCTGACAGTATCGGCACGTCGTGGGATCGTGAGGCTGATACTCGTCCGGCTCCTGGTATGCCGTCACGTAGCCCTCAAAGTTGCGCACGACGACGCGGTTGTGCGACATGGAGAGCAGGTAGTTGGGCATGATGGGGATCTTGCCGCCGCCGCCGGGCGCGTCAATCACGTAGGTGGGGATGGCGTAGCCAGAGGTATGGCCGCGCAGCGCCTCCATGATCTCAATGCCCGTGGCCACCGGCGTGCGGAAGTGCCCGGCGCCTTCCACCAGGTCGCATTGGTACAGGTAGTAGGGGCGGATACGGTTTTTGACGAGTTCATGGACGAGCGCCCGCATGATGTGCGGGCAGTCGTTCACCCCGGCCAGGAGCACACTCTGGTTGCCCAGGGGGATACCTGCATCGGCGAGCCGGGCCACAGCGCGGCGCACCTCCGGCGTGATCTCCTTGGGATGGTTGAAGTGCAGGTTCATCCACAGGGGGTGATACTTGCGCAGCATGGAGACCAATTCCTCGGTGATGCGCTGTGGCAGGAAGACGGGCACGCGCGTGCCGATGCGGATGATCTCAATGTGCGGGATGGCGCGCAGGCGCGCCAGCAACATCTCCAGGATCTTGAGCGGCAGGATGAGCGGGTCGCCGCCGGAGAGGAGCACATCGCGCACCTGGGGCGTGCGCTCCAGGTATTCAATTTGCCGATCATAATCGCTGCGGCCGAAGTTCGCCAGGGGGTCACCGACGATGCGGCTGCGCGTGCAGTAGCGGCAATAGCTGGCGCATTGCGTGGTGACCAGCATGAGCACGCGGTCGGGGTAGCGGTGGACCAGCCCCGGCACGGGCGAATGGGCATCCTCAGCCAGCGAGTCCACCATCATGGAGGTAAACCCCTGCAGTTCACGACCGGTGGGGACGATCTGCCGCCGGATGGGGCAGGCCGGGTCGTCCGGGTCCATGAGCGAGGCGAAGTACGGGGTGATGTCCAGGCGGAAGCGGTCCTTGGCGGAGATGCCGGCGATCTCTTCAGGCGTGAGGTGGATGACCTGGCCGAGTTCTTCCAGGGTGTTCAGCCGGTGGCTGAGTTGCCAGCGCCAGTCATCCCATTGGGCGTCGGGGACATCGGCCCAGATCGCGGGGCGCGGGGTGCGTTCAACGTTCCCGACGCCCGTACGACCAGGGGGCTCTTCAATTTCGGCCTCTTGCGTGAGCGTTTCCATAGCCATGTGTGTCGTATCCTCTCTTTGGCTCTCCTGGGCAGGTGGGTTTATAGCCTGCACGTTCATGCTGCGGGCCGAAACAGGGCCTCAGCCCGGTTCAGCCTATAGCGGGCCGTTGACAACGACTGAAGCGGGCCCGTCCGGCCATCGCCACGCTCAGGCGACTATTCCTTCGCTGCGCTCAGGATGCTATTCCTCCTGGGCGACCGGGGCGGCGCGGAAGGGTCGGATGATCTCCTGATGAACGATTCGTGTCCGGCCACCTGCTGACACCGCCTGTATCGGCGGAGACCCAGGCATATTGTATCAGCATCAGATGTCCCTGTCAATGGATTAGGATATAATCAAGGCAATGGTAAAAGAAAAGAGCTTACAAGAGACATACGCGCCGCGCAGCACCTGCTTTGGCTGCGGCCCGGCCAACCCGCAGGGGTTGCATATCCGCAGCTTCGTCGTCGGCGACAGCGTGGTCGCCGAGTGGCAGCCCCAACGTCACCATGAGGCCTATGCCGGTGCGCTCAATGGGGGCATCATTGGCACGCTGATGGATTGCCATTCCAACTGGGCCGCTGCCTGGGCCTTGATGCAGCGCCAGGGCCTGGACCGCCCGCCACCGACGGTCACAGCGGAGTACGCCGTCAAATTCTTGCGCCCCACGCCCACCGATGCGCCGGTCAAGCTGATTGCGACGGTCATTGAGACGCGGGATGACCGCGTCGTGGTGGAGACGAAGCTGATCGCCAAGGGGCAGGTGTGTGCCACCTGCCGCGGGACATTCGTCGCGGTCAAGCCAGGCCACCCGGCCTATCATCGTTGGGAGTGAGCCACTCGGTGCGGGCCGGGCCTTAGTCGGCGATCTTCACGACGACATCATGGATGCGCTCCAACGCCCGGCGGATGTTCTCCACGGAGTTGGCATAGGACAGGCGCAGGAAGCCTTCCCCATAGGCGCCAAAGGACGTCCCCGACAGCGTGGCCACGCCCGCCTTCTCTAACAGTAACTCCTCCAGCGCCTTAGACCGCAGGCCGGTGCCCTCAATATTGGGGAAGGCATAAAACGCGCCACGTGGCTTGAGGCAGCGGAAGCCGGGAATGGCGTTCAGGCCGTCCACGATCACCTCGCGCCGCTCACGGAAGGCCGCCACCATCCGGTCCACGTCGTCTTGGGGCCCGCGCAGCGCCTGGATGCCGGCCATCTGCGTGGCGGCGTTGGTGCAGGAGTTGGAGTTGGTCATGAGCTTGGTGATGTGCGTGGCCAGGTCGGTGGGCATGACGCCGTAGCCCAGCCGCCAGCCGGTCATGGCGTAGGTTTTGGAGAAGCCATCCAGGATGATGGTGCGTTCGGCCATGCCGGGGAAGCTGGCGATACTGGCGAACTCACCGTCATAGAGGATACGGCTGTAAATCTCGTCGGAGAGGATCATCAGGTCGCGGTCCTGGACCAGGGCAGCGATGGCGGCCAGATCGGCCTGGGAAAGCACGCCGCCGGTGGGGTTGGCCGGTGAGTTCAGGATGATCAATTTGGTGCGGGGGGTGATCAGGTCGGCCAGTTCATCGGCGGAGAAGCTGAACTCACGGTCCATGCGCAGGCGCAGCGGCACCGGCGTGGCCCCGACGAAGTTGATCATGGACTCGTAAATGGGGAAGCCGGGGTTGGGATAAATGACCTCGTCGCCCTCTTCGCACAGCGCCAAGATAGCGAAGAACATGATGGGCTTGCCGCCGGGGGTGACGACCACCTGGGATGGATGGACGGGGATATGGCGTGTCCGGCTGACGTATTCCGCAATGGCCTCACGCAGGGCCGGGAGACCCGCTGAGGGCGTGTAATGGGTATAGCCATCGCGCAGGGCCTGGATGGCGGCATCCACAATGTGGCGGGGGGTGTCAAAGTCCGGCTCGCCGATCTCTAAATGGATAATGTCGCGCCCCTGGGCCTCCAGCGCTTTGGCCCGCGCCAGGACCTCAAAGGCGGTTTCCGTGCCCAACCGGTGCATTCGCGCAGCAAGCTGCATCGCCCAACTCCTCCTGAATAAGGTCTCATCCTCATTCTATCATTTCGGACAACGAAGGGCAACTTTGGCCAGGGGGCCAGAGGGTCAGTTGTGTCCGACCTATCGGAGCTACGCTCAATAAAGGGCCCCTACGTTAAAAGGTGCTCCCGCACCCTCCCCCAATTGCTTGAGGGAGGGTGCGGGAGGGGGCGAAGGGAGGGGGCGAGGGGGTTCGCGACAGGCCCGCTTCCGAGGGCACTCGGAAGGGGGCCTGGGGTGGTCAGTTGTATCCTAGGCTGACGGGCACAAGAAAGGCTTTCAGCCGTTCGGTCAGCGCCTGGGCGGAGAGGGGCTTCGTTATGACAGTATCTGCCCCCGCCTGAAAGGCGAGCGCGCGTGCACAGGGCTCCCCTGGCTCTACCAACGCCACAATAGGCACAGTGCGGAAGCGCCTGTTGGCTCGCAGGCAGGTGCACACCTCGTAGCCGCTCATGCCGGGCAGGCTCATGTCCAGCAAGACGACATCCGGCTGGTGGCGGTGCGCCAGGTCAAGCGCCTCCGCGCCACTGCGGGCGGTCAGCACTTCCCATCCTTTCCTCTGAAGGATCAGGCGCGCCGCGTGTAAGTCATCCGGGTTATCATCAACGATCAGGATCCTGACGAGCATCGGTCCTCTCTTTCGCGTACTATTTTGAGTGGCTGGGCTGGGGCCTGTGGGCCGAAATGTATTGTAAACGATGTTCAAGTCCGCTCCTCACCAGATTGGATTCAGGCTGAGTTCAGATTCTGAACCGGTTGCCCCTCCCTCTTCTGCCTGCGCTTCTACGCGCCGCCCAACCGGTGTACAATAAGCCCGATGAGTCAGTTTCCCCCAATATTGGAGCGCTTGCGCCCATTGCTGGCCCATAGCAAGGTCTATCTCGTGGGTGGGGCGGTGCGCGATGCCTTGCTGGGCCGCCCCATTCGCGACCTGGATTTCGTCCTGGCCAGGGATGCCATCCGGCTGGCGCGGACGGTTGCGGACCACCTGGGCCTGCCCTTCTACATCCTGGATGCTGAGCGCGATATCGGTCGCGTCGTCGCCGGGGATGCGGAGCGCATGACGCTGGACTTCGCCCGCTTTCGCGGCCCCGACCTGGCCGCTGACCTGGCCGGGCGCGATTTCACGGTGAACGCACTGGCCCTGCCTGCCACCGCGACCGATCTGTCCGAGGTGATCGATCCGCTCGGCGGGCGCCAGGACCTGGAGAGGCGGCTGCTGCGGGCGACCAGCGATACGGCGTTCCAGGACGATCCGGTGCGGGTGATCCGCGCCGTGCGGCTGGCGTTGCAACTCGGTTTCACCATTGAACCCCACACTCAGGCTCTGTTGCGTGCCGCAGCGGGCCTGGTCGGGCAGCCTGCCCCAGAGCGCAGCCGTGACGAACTGGCCCAAATCCTGGCCGGCCCAGGTGTGGCCCTGGCGTTGCGCCAGTTGGATGAGTTGGGCGCGTTGGCGGTCTTGATCCCCGAAATTGAAGCCCTGAAGGGCCTGGCTCAACCGCCCCCTGAGCGGGAGGATGTGTGGGGACACACGCTGGTTGTGCTGGAGACGCTGGAGGCGGTGCTGGGGGCACTGGGGTTGACGGACGACGGACGATGGACGACGGACAACGGACGTTGGGCGATCCTCCATCCCCTCCACGCCTACCGGCGCACCCTGGCCGAGCATCTGGCCGTCCGGCTGAGCGCGGAGCGCCCACGCCGGGCGCTGCTCTTCCTGGCAGCGCTGCTCCACGATGTGGGCAAACCTCAAACGCGCCGTGTGGATAAGGTGCTTAGCGACGATCATGCCCAGGTGGGCGCGGCCTTGGCCGAAGTGCGCCTGCGGGCGTTACGTTTCAGCAGCGCTGAGGTGGGCTGGGTGAGGGGCATTATCGCTGGGCATACGCGCCCCGCTGAGCTTGTCGGCCTGCTACCGCTGTCGCGTCGCGACATTTATCGCTACTATCGGGCGTTGGGGGAGGCCGGCGTGGATGTGGGCCTGCTGGCCCTGGCCCAGGCAGTGGCGCGCTGGGGCGTGGCGGGCCAGGTTGAGCGCTGGCAGCCCTATGTACAGGTGGTGGCCACACTTCTGGAGCACTATTTCCGCCGCTATACCCAGACCATCGCCCCGCCGCCCTTGCTCACCGGCGATGACCTGATCCGCGAACTGGGGCTACCACCCGGCCCGGTCATCGGCCAGGTCCTGGAGGCCATCCGCGAGGCGCAGGCGGCGGGGGAGGTGCGCAGCCGGAGCGCGGCGCTGGCCCTGGCGCGACGGATCCTTAATTCATCGTGACCGCCGGAATCTTTTAAGCGACGTGTGCCGCTAGAGCCTTGACGCCGATCCCATCCGGTGTTACTATCGGGCCAGGTGTGATCTACCCCGTCTGAGGAGAGCTTCATGCCGAAGCCTGCAATACGTCTGCTGCGATGGGCAAGCTTCCTAACCATCGTGATCCTGGCATTGAGCGCGTGCACGCGACCGGCGACAACGCGCCCGCTGCCCACATCGGAAAATGTGGGCCAGGCAGGCACGCCGGGCACACCGGCGATGGCTCCAGGCACGCTGGGCTTCCCTGCGTTGCAACAGACCTCGGTGGCCCAGACGGCCACGGCGCGTGCTCGTGGCGGCACGCCGGCGGTCACCGCGGCTTTCACACCGCGACCGCTGGCAACGGCGACACCGCCGCCAGCCGAGTCGCCCCAGCCCACGACGGCCCCTACCTCTTCACCAGGCGGCCAGACCTACACGGTTCAGCCCGGCGACACGCTGTTCAGCATTGCGCTGAGCTTCGGGTTGACTGTTGAGGAACTGGCGCAGGCCAATCAGATCACCGATCCCTCCACCATCTACGCCGGGCAGGTGCTGATTATCCCATCTGCGGGCGGGGGCGCGGCCACCGCTGCGCCCGCGCCAACCCAGGGCGGGCAGCGCACCTATGTCGTCCAGGAAGGCGATAACTGCTTCCGTATCGCGCTCAGCTACAACCTGACCTGTGAGCAGCTTGCCGCCGCCAACGGCCTGACCCCGCCGGACTATATCGTCTATCCCGGCCAAGTGCTGATCATCCCCTGATCCCCGGCCTCATACCCGCGGCCGAAGCCAACCGGCTTCGGCCCATCATGCATGCTCCCTTCCTTGAGAAATAACGGGGAAAGGAGCGTGCTTTCAATTCAATAGGTGGGGCTAGCCAGGCACCAAAGGTGAGAATATAGACCTGAATAGGCCATTTAGCGGGGGTGAAGACCCGCCATTTTGCGCTACCGCCCGCGTGTTTCAGTGCGATACGATTGGGTATGCTTCCGCGTCTTAGGGAGGGAGACGGTCATGAGTAGGGTCATCGCGCTTTTGATTGGAGGAGTTGCGTTGACGCTGGCGGCATGCGCAACGGCCCCGCGCGCGTCCACGCCGCCCCCATTGGAACCGACACCGACCCCCGCGAGCATGATGATGACCGGCGCCGGCGGCGAAGGGATGGGGCACCTGATGGGGCCCCTTGATGATCCGAACGCGCCGCCGGCGCCTGCAGATCGCGGCGGGCAGCCTTTGGAATTTCGCCTTGAAAACGGCGTTAAGGTCTTTGAGATCACCACCCAAGCGGTGAAGTGGAATATCCTGGATGGCGTGACAGTGACGGCATGGACGTATAACGGCACCGTACCCGGCCCGCTGATCCGCGTGAGGGAAGGCGACACCGTGCGCATCATCGTCAAGAACGGGTTGGCTGCCCCCACGACGGTCCACTGGCACGGGATTGAGGTGCCGAACGCGATGGACGGCGTGCCCGATGTCACGCAGAAGCCCATCCAGCCTGGCGAAAGCTTCACGTATGAGTTTGTCGCCAGGCCGGCCGGGACGTTCATGTACCATTCGCACTTTGAGAGCGACGTGCAGGTCCTGGCCGGACTGTATGCCCCCTTCATCATTGAGCCGAAAGACAACCCATCTCCAGCCGATGTGGATATGGCGCTCATGCTTTCGGAATGGCGGGTGGTAAATGGGCGGACATTCGCCGCTATGCCTATGGGCGGGATGGAGCCCAATTACTTCACGATCAACGGCAAGGCATTTCCGGCGACTGAGACGATCCAGGTGAAGAAAGGACAGCGGGTACGGCTGCGGCTGATCGGCATCGGCCAGTTTGTCCACCCGATGCACCTGCACGGCCTGCCGTTCAAGATCGTGGCGACCGATGGCCATCCGGTGCCTGCAGCCGCGCAATGGACCAAAGATACGGTCAGCGTCGCCCCCGGTGAACGCTACGATATTGAATTCGTGGCGACAGAGCCGGGCCCGTGGTTGCTTCACTGCCACATCCCGCATCATACGACGAATGACAACGTGGAGCCGGGTGGCTTGATCCTCATCGTGAATGTGACAGAATGACCCAACATCTCTTATAGGAGGACCCTTCATGCGCCTTTCGCTTGCAGCCGTGATGCTATTCGTTGGACTATCTCTCGTCCTGGCCGCCTGTGGTGGGGCGGGCGCGACCGTGCCCACGCCCGCTGCGACAGGCCCGAAAATTGTGCTCACAACCAACCCGGACCCGCCCCTCAGTGGAAACGTTGAACTGGTGCTGACGGTCACAGATGCCAATGGTCAGCCCATTCCAGATGCGGATGTCTATGTCTTCGCGGATCACACCGAGATGAGCGGCATGATGATGCAGGGCAAAGCGACCGCGCAAGGCGGCGGTCGCTACGCGATCACCGCGAACCTGAGTATGAGCGGGACGTGGAAGATCAGCGTCCAGGTGAAGAAATCGCCGCTCAATTATACCCAGGACTTCAATCTGGAAGTCAAATAAGGTGCGAGGGAATAGGAGGTGTAATCAGGGGAGTCAACTATGAGCAAGCACGCTAAATTATCTGGAAGGAAGAAAGACGCACGGGCGATGCCAATGGTTGTCTTCACTGGTCTGGCTGCCGGTGCCCTCTTAGGTTACTTTGGCGGAGAGACAGTGTTGTATTATCAGCCACACCCGATCCACTGGCTGGGGTTCCCGATCGGGGGAGCAATAGGTTGGTTAACAGGGAAGGCGATCGTGAGCTTTCAGAAAAGCGCTAAGGGGAAGAGGAGGTGAAGTAATGAGACAACCATCATCTTATCCACCGCTTTGCGTGATATAGCAGGGGCACAATGCGCCGTGCCCCTACCAGTCGCCGGCCCCACGTAGCCCCGAATTTGAAATGCCCCGCGCCTCTTGGCGGGATGGCCGGGCTGTGGTAGAATCATCCCCATCCTGTACACTGCCCGCTTGATGAGGAGAAGCGCGTGCGTAACCTGTTAATCACCGGCGGCGCCGGGTTCATCGGCTCCAACTTCGTCCGCATGATGATGGCGAAGTACCCCGACTATCGCTTCGTCGTCTTTGATAAGCTCAACTACCGGGGCAACCTGCAAAACCTGCGCGATGTGGCCGCCGACCCGCGCTATGCCTTTGTGCGCGGCGACATCTGTGACGCCGAGGCAGTGGCCAGGGTCATCCGCGACTACCGGATTGACGCCATCGTCAATTTCGCCGCCGAGACCCATGTGGACCGCTCTATCCTGGATGCCGACGCCTTCGTGCGCACCGATGTCTATGGCGTGTACATCCTGTTGGAAGCGACGCGCAAGTTCGGGCTGGAGCGCTTCCTGCATGTGAGCACCGATGAGGTGTATGGTGAGGTCCTGGAAGGCGCCTCGCGGGAGGATGATCCGCTCCAGCCACGCAGCCCCTATGCCGCCAGCAAGGCCAGCGGCGACCTGCTGGCGCGGGCTTATCACATCACCTACGGGCTGCCGGTGGTCATCACGCGGGGCGGCAACAATATCGGCCCGTACCAATACCCTGAGAACGTCGTGCCGCTGTTCATCACCAACGCCATAGACGACCAGCCGTTGCCGCTCTACGGGGATGGTTTGCAGGAGCGGCCCTACCAGTATGTCCTGGACCACTGCGAGGGGATTGACATAGCCCTGCACCGGGGCGAGCCAGGCGGCATCTACAATATCGGGCCGGATGAGCAGGTCCAGAACATTGTCATGGCGCGCAAGCTGCTGGACCTGTTGGGCAAGCCGCACTCGCTCATTGTCCATGTCTTTGACCGGCCCGGCCATGACCGGCGCTACGCGCTGGACTGTAGCCGCATCAAGGCGTTGGGCTGGCGGCCTCAACATACGTTTGACCAGGCCCTGGAGAAGACGGTGCGCTGGTATGTGGAAAACGAGTGGTGGTGGCGGCCTATTAAGAGCGGCGAGTACCGGGCATATTACCAGGCGTGGTATGGCGAGCGCCTGCGCCAGGCCGCTCAGGGGAGGAGCGCATGAACTTACGCAAAGCGAACGTCCTGCGGCTGGCGACAACGGCCCATGAGATGGAGATGGGGGTGCTGCGGGGGCGGCTGTTCCGCGACCCCGCCAGCGGCAACTGGCAGGTGGAGGGGCTGGACCTGGGGCTGTGGTTGCGCCAGTTTGAGGGCCAGGAGATTGTGCTGATCGCCGGGCGGCTGGACGATGATCGCCCGGTGCCTGTGCGCGTGTGCCGCACCTGTGGCCGTGAGTACAGCGATGTGGAGTGCCCCTATTGCCGCGAGGCGCGCCAGCGGCTGCGCGGGCGGAACGTGTAATCCTTCTCCTCTAAGAAGACGTGCGGGCCGCCGCAGTGTCGCTGTAAATGCAGGGAGGGCTGGGAGGGGCCCGGCATAGTACGTTCGGCCCATTTGTTATCCCCATAGAAGTATGATACATTAATTTAGATAGGGGATGTGCGGTGGCCGGCGAACGCGTGCTGATTATAGATGACGACCGCCATGCGCGCGACTTCCTGGCCGACCAGGTGTTACGGCCCGCGGGCTATGAGGTCCTGATCGCCCACGATGGCGCGGATGGGTTGCATAAGGCGCTGCGCGAAGCCCCCGACCTGATCATCCTGGACATGCATATGCCGCGGCTGACCAGCGCGGAGCTTCTAGAGGCGCTGGCCCAACAGGGCCGCGAAGTGCCACTCATCCTGACCACCGCGTCCGGCTCAGAAGCCCTGGCCGTGCAGGCCTTGCGGCTGGGTGCCCGCGACTATTTGACCAAGCCCCTCGCCGTCGCCGAGGTGCAAGCGGCGGTGGAGCGGGCGATGGGCGAAGTGCGCCTGCGCCGCGAACGCGACCAGCTCACCCGCCGCCTGATGACCAGCAACCAGCAGCTTGAGCGCCGCCTGCAAGAACTCCATACCCTCATCCAGATCGGCAAAAGCGTCATCGCCCAGCTTGACCTGCAGGCTGTGCTTAACAGCGTGGTGGAGGCGGCGGTGCGCATCACCCTGGCCGAGGAAGGGCTGTTGCTGCTCCTGGATGAGGAGACCGGCGAGCTTTACGTCCGCGCTGCCCAGAACGTGGACAGCCATATGGCCCAGGCGCTGCGGCTGCGCGTCAACGACAGTCTGGCGGGTCAGGTCGTGCGCACCGGCAAGCCGGTGATCATCGGCGATGCCGGTGCCCACAAGATCAAAACGGCCTACCTGGTGCGCGCCGTCGTCTATGTCCCCCTCAAGACGCGAGAGCGCGTGATCGGCGTGCTCGGCGTGGACAACCAGCGCTCGGAACGCGCCTTCAGCCAGCACGACGTGGGGTTGCTCTCGGCGCTGGCCGATTACGCGGCCATCGCCATTGAGAACGCCCGGCTGTATGCTGCCGTCCAGGCCGCCAAAGGGCGGCTGGAGGCCCTGTTGCACTCCACAGAGGATGCGGTCATCGTGGTGGATGAGCACGGGCGGCTGGCGCTGTACAACGCGGCGGCGGCCCGCGCCTTTGAGTTTGAGGAAGGGGATGCCACCGGCAAGCCTCTCCAGGACGTGATCCACAATGAGGCGCTCTTGGGCTTGTTTGACCTGCCTGCGGGGGCGCGCCGCGGGGAGATCCCCCTGAGCGATGGGCGCGTCCTCAACGCCCACGCCACGCCTGTGGAGGGCGCAGGGACTATCGTGGTGATGCAGGACATCACCCATCTGAAGATGCTGGACCGGCTGAAGAGTGAATTCGTGGCCTCGGTCTCGCATGACCTGCGCTCGCCCCTGACCGCCGTCTTGGGTTATCTGGACCTGCTCGGCCGCGCCGGGCCGCTGAACGAGCAGCAACACCTGTACGTGGAGCAAATCCACCACAGCGTCAGGACGATCATCACGCTGATCAACGATGTCCTGGACTTGAGCCGGATTGAGGCGGGTCTGGACCAGGCCAAGATCGCGTTGGACCTGGCGCCGCTGCTCCGCGAGGTGGTGGAAAGCTTCCGCCCGCAGAGCCAGGCGAGGAAGCAACACCTGACGCTCAACGTGGCCGGGACGCTGCCGCCTATCCTGGGCAACCCCACGCGCCTGCGCCAGGCGATCGCCAACCTGGTGGACAACGCCATCAAATACACGGGAGAGGGCGGCCAGATTGAGGTGGAGGTCTGCTCACGCGACGGGCAGATCATCCTGCGGGTGAACGACACCGGCGTGGGCATCTCCCCGGCCGATCAGGCGCATATCTTTGACAGATTCTACCGTGGCCGTGATGTCAGCGGTAAAAGCGCGGGCACGGGCCTGGGCCTCTCCATCGTCCGCTCGGTGGTAGAAGGGCACGGGGGCCGGGTGTGGGTGGAGAGCAGAGCCGGGGGTGGCAGTGTCTTCACCATCGTCCTGCCCACGATGTCCGCAGCGGCGGGCGGGCAGGACACAGGGTCACGGACGACAGACGACAGGCGACGGACGACGTGAGCTGAAGGTCGCGGCTGAAGCAGCAGTCGCGGCTGAAGCCGCTCCTACCTCACCTCAATCGTCACGGTTGCGCTGGTCACAGTCTGGCCCTGGGCATCCTTCCCAACGGCCTGGAAGGTGTGTAGCCCAGGGGCCAACGTCCACAGCGTGCGGTAAGGCGGGCCGGTAAACTCCGCCAACACCTCCCCATCGGCAAGCAAAGTCACCTGGGCCAATGGAGTGTCGGCCTGCGCCTCCACTGCGATGCGCTGGTCGCTGCGCGGCAGGGCAGGCGAGAGGCGCAGGATCGCGCCCGGATCGGGGCTGCTCAGCCAGAGCGGGCGCAGGAGGGGCAGTTCGCGAACCGCCCCTCCTGTCCCATGTATATTCCCTGAATCGTCCATAACGGGCCATTGGCCGTTCTCCCTGGCCCATTCACGCGCTTCGGGCGGCAGGACTAGAGCGACGCGGGTGGCCCTGCGCTCCGGCGGCGTGTCCGGGCCTGCGGGGAGACCGGTGGCCAGGTCCATCTGAATGGGCCGATAGAAGGTATCGGCCTGGGTCGGCTGTGTGCCGGCGATGAACAACTCGGTGCGCCTGTGGGGGCAATAGGGCGTGGGCAGCAGGCCGGAGAGGGCGCACACCTCCACACGCACCAGCCCCGGCGGCTGTTTGAACTGCAGAGGGGGACGACCTTTCAGCACCTGTTCCATAAAGTCATGCCAGATCGGGCCGGCGCCGCTGATGCCGGAGACATCGGTCATGGGGCTATTGTCGGCATTGCCCACCCAGACACCCACCACCAGGTCAGGCGTATAGCCGATTGTCCAGTTATCGCGCCAATCCGTCGTCGTCCCTGTCTTGGCGGCTGCCGGGCGGCTGAGGTTGAGCACGCTGTTGTGGCCAAAGGCCGGCGCCCGTGCATCATCGTCGCTGAGGATGTCGGTGATCAGGTAGGCCACGCGCGGATCCAGGACGGAGGACGAAGGGCGGAGGAGGGAAGATGGAGATAAATCTGTCCTCCGTCGTCCATCCTCCGTCGTCACGGCCAGGATGGCTGTGGGTTGGACGCGGTAGCCGCCGTTGGCGAAGGCAGCGTAGGCGGCGGTCAACTCCAGCAGGCGGACCTCGCCCCCACCCAGGGTGAGCGCCAGGCCGAAGCGGCTGGTATCGGTAAAGGTGGAGATGCCCAGGGCACGGGCGAGTTGCACCATCCGCTCCAGCCCGACGTGCTCCAGGGCCTTGACGGCGGGGATGTTGTAGGAGGAGGCCAGGGCTTCGCGCGCCAGCACCGGCCCATGATAGCGGCGGTCGTAGTTCTCCGGCATGTAAGGCGTCCCTTCGCGTGTGGGGAAACTGGTGCGCACGTCCAGGATCATGGTCGCCGGCGTCCAGGGGTTCTCGCCGCTGAAGGCCGCTGCGTAGGTGATGGGCTTGATGGCCGAGCCGGGCTGGCGCGGCGCCAGCGCCATGTTGATCGCGCCGCTGATGCGCGCATCAAAGTAATCCGGGCTGCCCAGCATCGCCAGGATTTCGCCGGTCTGCGGGTCCAGGGCGACCAGTGCAGCGTCGTTCACGTTCGAGGCAGGCTGCTCCTCTTTCAGCCGCGCCAGATGGCGGCGGGCGATGGCCTCGGCCGCGTGCTGCCAATCCAGGTCCAGCGTTGTGGTCACCACCAGGCCCTGGCGGTACAGGGCCTCGCCGTATTCGCGTTCCAGGAGCGACCAGACGACCATGACGAAGTGGGGCGCTTCAATGGGGAAGGGCGTGGCGGTGAACTGGAGCTTCTCCGCCTTCGCCAGCCGTGCCTCTTCTTCCGTGATATAGCCCTGTTTGACCATGAGGTCCAGCACGGTGGCCTGGCGGGCGCGGGCGGCTTCCGGGTGGGTGAGTGGGTCGTAGGCGGCGGGCGATTGGGGCAGGCCGGCGAGCAACGCCGACTCGGCCAGGTCCAGCTGCTCCACCGATTTGCCGAAGTAGGCGCGGGCGGCGGCCTCCACGCCGAAGGCCAGATGGCCGTAGTAGGTCTGGTTGAGGTAAAGGGTCAGAATCTCGTCCTTGGAGAAGGCGCGGGCCAACCGCCAGGCCAGGATGGTCTCGCGCAGCTTGCGCGTGAGCGTGCGTTCCTGGCGCTGCTGCGGGTCAAGCAGCAGGTTGCGGGCGACCTGTTGGGTGATGGTGCTGCCGCCGGAGCGGACCTCGCCGCCCTGGAGGTTGATCCAGATGGCCCGCAGGATGCCGCGCAGGTCCACGCCGGGGTTGGTGTAGAAGCTGGCGTCCTCGGTGGCCACCGTCGCCTGGCGCAAAGCCAGCGGGATACGCTCCAGGGGGACGGTGGTATGCCGCCCGGCCCGGGGGTCGGCGATCTCGTAAAGCAGCCGCCCGTGCCGGTCGTACAGCCGTGTGTTGGGCGCGGCCAGGTGATGGCCCAAGGCATCCAGCGAGGGCAGGTCCACGAACAACCAGGCATACACGCCCCATGCGGCCAGGAGGAAAAGCAACAGGGGAGTGGCCAAGAGCTTGAGGCGACGAGAAGGTCGGAGGCGTACAAACCTGACGAGATGCATGAGTATGGTCAATCGTCCAGCATGGCGCGGGCCATGTAGGGGGCGAGGCGGCGCCTCGCCCCCTACACCGAAAGAGCACATGTCGGGTTTGAGGCCACCGTCACCCCCTCCCTGGCCCTCCCCCTGGACGGGGGAGGGGAGATCGGCTTCAAACATGATAGGCAAGTCCACGTGTAGGTAGAGTATAGGCCCAGCGTCGCCTGAGGGCAATAGGTGCGGTCTGCACAGGCTATCCTATGGTTGCGCCGCCTGGGAGGGAAACTGGGGCTGGCCTTGGACTCAGGCGGCTCGTAGGTGCTGCTGGCGGGCATGAGTGCCGTCTTCGTGACGGTCAGTGCCCTAGATTTACCGCAGAGACGCAGAGGCTCTTTATATAAGTCTTCTCTGCGCCCCTCTGCGCCCTCCGCGACTCTGCGGTGAAAACAGTCGGGGCGCACGGCCGTGCGCCCCCAATTGAGTTGCTCTCCTCTCAGATACGGGGTATACTGAGGCGACCTGCGCCCGAGGGGGCGCCGGGTAACCTATGCATGAAGCGCTTCAGCCTAAATAACCCTCAGGCCGCCATTGTCCTGGTTGTCGTCGCCGTTGCTGCGCTGGGACTCGTTGGGGGGATCGTTTTCCTGGCGGGCCAGCGCGCCAACGGGGCGATTATTCGGCCAGATCCGACGCCCACGCCGGGCGCGGTCAGCCGGGGGACGCCGGGGGCGCCGTCCTCCTCCTGGCTGTACCTGCCGCTTCTGCTCCAGGCCAGCGCTCTGCCCACGGGGACGCCTGCGCCGCCCGAAACGCCAGAACCGACAGGGACGCCTGGCCCTACCGAGACACCCAGGCCCACGCCCACGCCGCGCTGGCCGCCGCCTTTGGAGGCGCCGGGGCGCAGCCGGTTGGGTATTCACGTTATCTGGAACACGTCGCCCGACATTGTGGAATTTGTGTATCGGACGAAGCCGACGGTCGTCAAAGCGGTAGACGACCTAGGGTGGCTGGAGCGGGTCAAAGAGCTTTCGCCTAAGACGGTGACGATTGCCCGCCTGAGCCTGCCTGCGCAGACGGTCGCCGGTGACCCAGTGGCGGCGGCGCAGGCGTTTGTGGCTCAGTACCTGCCGACGTTCCTGGAACGCCCTTATGTGGATTACTGGGAGGGGTGGAATGAGCCGGATACCAGCCACATGGCTTGGTATGCGACGTTTGAGGCGGAGCGCGTGCGCGTCATGGCCAGCTACGGCTTGAAGGCGTCCATCGGGAATTTCGCTGCGGGGACGCCGGAATGGGATCAGTTCCTGGCCTTCCTGCCGGCGATCCAGGCGGCGCAGCAGTATGGCGGTATCCTGGGCGTGCATGAATACGATGCGCCCACCTTGAATCGCTCGGTGGGCATCCCCCTGCCGGGGCGGCCTGCTTATCCCGATCGCGGTGTGCTGGCGCTACGTTACCGTTACTGGTATGAGGATATCCTTAAGCCGCGCGGGCTGGTGATCCCGCTGGTCATTTCGGAGGCCGGGATTGACGGGGGTATCCAGAACCGGCCCGGGCCCGCTGAGGCCCGGGGCTGGCGCGATTTCGCTACGTATTGGGGCGAGAGCGGCCTGAGCCACGACGCCACCCGCTTCTATTTGGAGCAACTGGCCTGGTATGACGGCGAGGTGCAGAAGGACGATTATGTGCTTGGTTTCACCGTGTTCACGGCAGGCCCCCTGAGCAAAGAGTGGGAGAGCTTTGATGTGACCCAGATTTTGCCTAAGATCGCCTACTATATGGTGAGCCAGCGCCCGTAAGGGCACGGCGGCCCCGTGCCCTTACTATCCCGGGGTTTGCGTTGCCTGAATTCTTGGATACACTTTCCTGAAGATGTGTTAGCCCCCTGGCCCGCTGGGTCGGGGCTGAAGTCGCGGCTGAAGCCGCTCCTACGACGGCGGGCGGGGTGGGGAGGGAGACAGATAGGAGGAGGAACAATCCATGACCGACGAGATCACCATTAGTGTTATCAAGGCCGATATCGGCGGTTACGTGGGGCACTCGGCCATTCACCCGGCGTTGATTGAACGCGCTCAGGAGGAGCTGGATATCGCCAAGCGCCGCAATACCGTCCTGGATTTCCATGTGGCCAACTGCGGTGACGACCTGGAGCTGATTATGACGCACCGCGAGGGGGTGGACAGCCCCACTATCCACGGCCTGGCCTGGGAGGTGTTTGAGGCCTGCACCGAGGTGGCCCGCGACCTGAAGCTGTACGGGGCGGGGCAGGACCTCTTGGCGGATGCCTTTTCGGGCAACGTGCGCGGCATGGGCCCCGGCGTGGCGGAGATGAGTTTCCGCGAGCGCACCTCTGAGCCGATCATCGTGTTTATGGCCGATAAGACCGCCGCCGGCGCCTGGAATATGCCGCTGTACCGCATGTTCGCCGACCCCTTCAACACGGCGGGGCTGGTCATCTCGCCGACGTTGCACGCCGGCTTCCGCTTTGAGGTCCACGACGTTAAGGGGCACAAGCGCATCACCTTTGATGCGCCGGAGGAGATTTACGATCTGCTCGTGTTCATCGGCGCCAGCGGGCGTTACGCCGTGAAGTATGTCTTCAGCAAGGCCACAGGCGAGGTGGCAGCGGCCTCGTCCACCGAGCGGCTGAGCCTGATCGCCGGTAAGTATGTGGGGAAGGACGACCCGGTATGTATTGTGCGCTGCCAGGGGATTTTTCCGGCGGTGGGCGAGGTGCTGGAGCCTTTCACGATGCCGCATATCGTGGAGGGCTGGATGCGCGGCAGCCACTATGGGCCGCTTATGCCGGTGGGGATGAAGTATGCGCAGACGGCCCGCTTTGACGGCCCGCCGCGTGTGGTGGCGCTGGGCTTTCAGCTCGCGGATGGCCGCCTGATCGGGCCACGCGATATGTTTGATGACCCCGCCTTTGATGAGGCCCGCCACCTGTGCAACGTGATCTCGGACCACCTGCGCCGCCATGGCCCCTTTGAGCCGCACCGCCTGCCGGCCGATGAGATGGAGTATACTACGTTGCCAGAGGTCATGCAGAAGCTGGAGGGGCGCTGGCAAGCGTTGTAAGGGCACAAGTAGGGGCGAAAAATTTTTCGCCCCTACGGCCTGGCGTGGGTAGAGCGTGGGGTATGGACCCGCTGGGCGCGCTTTCTGCGTTAGACGGCTTGGCGCTGGGCACGGCTACCTTGCGCCTGGGCGAGGTTCAGCCGTTGCGCTGGGTGGAACAGGCCCGGTTTGATGTTTATTTGGAGCAGGGGGGGCGGCGCTCGCTCACGCCAGTGTTCAGCGGCGTGTATAGCGCGGGCCGCCCCTCGCTGTATGTCCCCGGTTGGATGGATGGCGTCTTTTATGATCGGGTGGGCTTCGCAGGGGCGGAGGTGGACCTGAGGGCTGCCGGGCTGGAGGGGCCGTTGATGGCCGCGCTGGGCGGCCTGATCCCACCCGGCGGGCGGATGTGGCTGGCTTATGAGGCCTTCGCCCGCGAGGGGCCGATCCATCAGGCCACCCGCCAGGCTCTGGCGCTGTCGCTTCCCCTGCTGGTGACGCCGCTGGGTTATCTGCTGTACCTGGCGGGCTGCTGGTGCGGGCTGCGCGACTGGTATATCCCGGAGGGCTGGCGCGAGGGGCCGCGCAAGTTGCAGGGCAACAAGCCGGTGGATGCGGCCCACGCCCGCCGCCGCGCCGCCGAGACGGTGAAGCTATTGCAGGATTTTCTCTCGCATCCCCCTGTGGGCGAGGCCGCGCTGATCGGGGCAGCCTGCGCGCGGGCGCAGGCTATCCTGGAGGGGTTGAAGCCCCTGGCTGGGTAAGGGCGCGGCTGAGTAGGGGCGCACGGCCGTGCGCCCCTACAAAAAGAGGAAAATTTTAAGGTTTAGTTCACAGACACCCCCTTGACAGGCGCGAAAAGCGGAATATACTGAGAATCATAGAACATATGTTCTACCGCTGCAGGCGATGTTCTCCGGCGCGTCGCCTGCAGCGGGCCAATAGGTGGACTCGTCGTAGCACCCGGCCTGTGGGCCGGGTGAGGATTGAAATGTCGCAGGCGCAGGGGACCGGGTGACCAGGCGACGAGGCTGGAATGGGGCGACTCTAATCCTCTGGCGGGGGTTGGGGCCGCCCTATTCTATTCCGTAGGGGCACACCACCGTGTGTGCCCTCGCCCACAGGGGCCAGGGGGATGGGAGGATGATGGGTGAATCGCTGGGGTGCTACCTGGGGAGGCAGGGGCGTTTCTCCATGGGGGCGCGGCGGCGCTGTTTGCGGGGCTGATGATTGAGGCGCTCAAGCGCCTGGGCTCGTTCCGGGGCGGCAGGGCACGCCTGATCAACCTGGTGGCCTTCGGGCTGACGTTGCTCCTGGAGGCGGTCGCTGGCCTGGCGGTCTATCAGGCGACGGGCCGCTATCCGCTGTTCGCGGTGGCGCGGGCGGCACTGGTGGGGGCGGCGCCGGCTACGCTGGGGCTGCTGGGCCGGCAAGAGCGGGAGGACGACGGGCGGGGGGCGATGGGTGAGGGGGCCTGTAAGGGCACGGCGGTGCCGTGCTCCTACCCCGACGCCCGGCCGGTGTATCACGTGGTGGACCGCCGCCTGTGGGCCGGCACGCGGCACACCGAGTTATACGCTACGTTGCGCCATCTGGCCGAGGTCTGGGGGGCGGAGCGTGTGGTGGTGGACGCCACCAGCTTGGCGCGGGCCTGGCGTCCTTTCTGGCGGCCGCGCTGGGCGAGCGCGTGGTGCGCTTCGTGTTTAGCGCCAGAAGCAAAAGCGCCTGGGCTGGGGCTTCCTGGCGCCGGTAGAGGCCGGGTGCTTCCAGGACTACGCCGATGATGGCCTGGAGGATACACGCACCTTCTGGCGCCAGGTGGACGCCGCGGAGTATGAGATTTTGAATGGGCCGGAGAAGCACATGCGCTGGGGCGTGCCCAATCCCCTGACCTGCTGATCTCGGCGGCGCTCTGCGCGGCGCGGGAGGCGCAGGACGGGTCCGCTTACAGCCCTGCCGCCGTGGTGGAGGCCGCCCCGTGAATTGGGAGGGGTTCTGACCTCAGAAGTTGAGGATGATGTTGCTGTAGAGAAAGGTCACCGCTGTATTGCCGAAGATCGCCAGGATGAAGATCACCACGACGGCGATCAGCACCAGCAGCAGCGAATACTCCATCAAACTCTGACCATTTTCACGCGATAGAAACACCATGATAAATGCTCCTGTCACCAAAAACCGTCGCCTGTCCGGACAACCTGACGATAAGTTAGATAAATCCGCTTACAGTTTACCGCGCCGTGATCTGCGGTCAATAGGAGAGTAGTCCACTATGGTGAGCATGGGGGAAAAGAACGTAGGAGTAGGGGCGCATGGCCGTGTGCCCTTACAGGCTGCGACCGTAGGGGCACGGCGGCGCCGTGCCCCCCTACCCAGCCGGCGTCACGAAGACGCTCTGGGCCACATCGTGGCTGATGACGTGGGCCACCCCGTCTACCTCCACCAGAAGCGGGCCGTTAAAAGACGCGCGCTCACGCACCATCACCACCGTTTGAGGGATCAGCCCCAGCCGGGCCAGGGTGCGCAGCAGCGCCGGGCGCTGCTCACCGATGCGGCTGACCACCGCCGGACGCCCGACCTCCAGGTCGGCCAGCCGGTCGCCGGGGCTGGCCTGCGGCAACGTGCCGTCCTTGTGCGGGATGGGATCGCCATGTGGATCAAATTGAGGATCGCCCAACGCCGCCGCAATGCGCTCCTCAAACGCCTCCGAGATGACGTGCTCCAGCCGGTCGGCCTCCTCATGGACCTCATCCCAGGGGTAGCCCAACGCCTGCGCCAGGTACAACTCAATCAGCCGGTGATGGCGCAACACCTCCAACGCGGTCTTCTCCCCAGCGGGCGTCAGGCGCACCCCGCGATGGCGCTCATAATAGACCAGGCCGTTGTGCGCCAGCTTCTGGATCATGCCGGTGACCGAGCCGGGCTCCTTACCCAGCGCCCTGGCCAGGGCCGACGTCGTGACGCGCTCCTGCGCCTGCTGAAGCCGGTAGATCGCCGTCAGGTAGTCCTGGACGGCGCTGGAGTATTCCCGGCCGATCTCCATTCCCTTAAGCCCCTCTTGCGACATTAGGCTTTCCAAATACTCCTTAGCCACAAGGCTAATCCGTCAGTACCTTTTAGGCTGGCCTAATTATATCCCCTCTATCGCGTTTGTCAACCAGCGAATGCCTCTGTTATAATCCCCGTAGGGGCACGGCGCCGCTGTGCCCCTACCCAGCCGCGACCGGTGGGGGATGGAAACCGTTTCCTTGATTTCTGTCACTGAAGGTGACGTTGTGAAATAATCCGTTGAGTACCGTATTGATCCTCAGCGCAGAGCAACGGCAACAGATCATTGAGCAGGCGCTGGCCGAGTGGCCCAACGAGGCCTGCGGCCTGCTGGGCGGCGTGAACGGGCGCGTCCTGCGGGTGTACCCCGGCGCGAACACGTTGCGCAGCCCGGTGGAATACATGCTGGACCCGCGCGATCAGATCGCCGCCTTCCAGGACATAGAGGCGCACGGCTGGGAAGTCATCGGAATTTACCACACCCACCCCAGCGGGCCGGCCACGCCTTCGCTCACCGACATCGCCCGCGCCTATTATCCAGAGGCCGCTTATGTCATCCTTTCGCTGGCCGACCGCAGCCATCCGGAGCTGCGGGCCTACCGCATCCTGGGTGGAGAGGTCAGTGAAATCCCCATCCGGGTGGAGGCGTAGGGGCGCAGCGGCGCTGCGCCCCTACGTACGGCGCCGCCGTGCCCCTACGGGCCGCGACCGCAGATGGAAACGCAGCTTCCTTAGATTCCTGTCACCGAAGGTGACGTTGTGAAATAATCCGTTGAGTACCTTTGGGGAGGTGAGCCGGGATGGGTATAGGGGTTGTGTTGGGCGCAGCCGCCATCGGCTATCTGCTCGGAGCCATCCCCTTCGGCTATACGTTCGTGTGGTGGCTCGCCCGGCGCGATGTCACCCGGACGGGGAGCGGGCGCACGGGCGGGACGAACGCGTTGCGCGCCGGGGGGCCGGTCGCCGGTGTGCTCACGGCCGTGTTTGACTTTCTGAAGGGCGCGCTGGCCGTGCTGGTGGCGCGGGCGCTCACCCAAGGGCAGGCCGTCCAGCCCTGGGCCGAGGCGCTGGCCGGCGCAGCAGCCGTGCTCGGGCACAACGCCTCTATCTTCATCGGCTTCAAGGGCGGCGCAGGCACCGGCCCGAACGTCGGCGCAGCGGTGGCCCTCTGGCTCCCCGCCGCCCTCCTCCTACCGCTCGTGCCGCTCCTGGTGCTCCTCACCGGCTACGCCTCGGTCACCTCCATGACCCTGGCGCTCCTGATCCTGGCGGTCTTCGTGGTGCGGGCAGCGCAGGGCCTGGCCCCCTGGGCCTACGTTTGGGGGTACGCGCTGATCACCACCCTCCTGGTCTATGTCGCCCTGCTGCCCAACATCCGGCGGCTGCTCCGGGGCGAAGAGAGCCGGGTCGGCCCACGCGCCCGCCAGCGCCCGTAGGGGCGCAGCGCCGCTGCGCCCCTACTGCGCCCCTACCCAGCCGCGACCTTGCGCAGCGTGAACGTGAAGGTGCTGCCCTGGCCTGGCTCGCTGGTGACGCTGATCTGGCCGCCATGCGCCTCCACGATGCCCTTGGCGATCGCCAGGCCCAGCCCCACGCCGCCTGAACCCTGCACCGGCGTGCTCTCCTTCACCTGATAAAAGCGCTCAAACACCTTACCGAGCTTATCCGCCGGGATGCCCACACCCGTATCGCTCACCTCCACCTGGGCCATCTCGCCCGCGTCCTTCACCCGCACGATAACGTGCCCACCGCTGGGAGTGAATTTGGCCGCGTTGGAGAGCAGGTTATCCAACACCTGGTAGATACGGTCGCGGTCGCCCAGCACCACGAGCGGCCCAACAGGGATCTCGCGCTCCAACGTCACGCCGGCGCTGTGCAGGGGGACCTCCCAACTGCGCGCGGCCAGCCGGGCCAGGTCGCACAAGTCAAACTGCGCGTCAGGCGCAGGGGGCGTATCCATCTTTTGCAGGTTCACGATGCCAGCGACGAGCTGGGTGAGCATCTGGGCCTTCTGAGCCACAAGCTCCAGGCCTTGCCGCTGCTCGGCGTTTAGCTCACCCCATTGCCCGTCCAGCATCAAGTTAATGTAGCTGCTGATGAAGGTTAACGGCGCACGCAGCTCGTGCGAGACGTTGCCCACCAGTTCATGGCGCAACCTATCCACCTCGCGCAGCTCGGCGTAGGCGCTCTCCAGTTGCCGGGCGCGCTCGTTGAGCGTCGCGTAGAGCCGGGCATTCTCAATCGCCACCGCCGAGGCCTGGGTCAGGGCCTCAATCAGCCGCAGGTCATCGTCGTTGAACGGGCCGTTGATCTTGTTGATCAGCTCCACCACGCCGAACACCTGCCCCTTGACGATCAAGGGCACAGCCAGGACGGAGCGCGTGGACAGGCCGGTCAGGGCGTCAATCCCCGCGTAGAAGCGCCTGTCCTGGCCCGCGGCGCCGACCAGCGCGGGCCAACCGTGCTCCACCACCCAACCGGCGATGCCGCTGCCTCGCGGCACGCGCAGGCCGACGGTGGCGGCTGGCCCGACCGAGGCCTCAAACACCAGGTCGCCGTTCTCATCCAAGAGCAGGATCGAGCCGCCCTCCGCACCGACGGCCTCCACCGCCTCCTGTAAGATCGTCTGGATGATGGTATGCTGGTCCAGCGTGGAGGTGACGGCGCGCATGGCCTTGTTCAGCGCGGCCAACTCCCGGTTGCGGCGCTCCAGTTCCGCCTCGCGCTGCTTCTGCTCGCTGAGATCGCTGAGGACGATGACGCTGCCGCTTTGACCGTTGAAGCCGGGCGGCCAGGGGACGCGCACCACCAGCACCGGCAGGGTGCTCCCATCCTTGCGCATCAGGCGCTTCTCAAACGAGCCGGTTTGCAGGCGGCGGTCGTAGGTGAGCTGGCGCTGCACCTCCCCCTGATCGTCGGGATGGGTCAGCGTAAGGAAGTCGCGCCCGATCAGGTCGGCTTCGCTGTAGCCGGTCATGCGGCACAGACGGCGGTTGACGAACTCAATCCGCCCGGCGGCATCCAGGACGGCCAGCCCATCGCCCATCGTGTCCAAGAGCATCTGGCGGAAGGCCTGGGCAGCCCGGGCCTCGGCCTCACGGGTGCGCAACTGCGTCAGCAGGCGCTGGTACTCAATCGCCAACGCCGCCTGATCGGCCAGCAGGCTGATCAGGCCCTGGATGCGCGGGTCATGGGCCGCGCCGGGGGAGGTGGCGATCAACACCACGCCCAGAGGCTTGGCCGAGGACACCAGCGGCAGGAGAGAGACCACGCCGATGGGGAGCGCGGCCAGCCCACGCGCGATGGCCGCGATGCCGGGGGCGCGGCTGAACTGCTCCTGCGGCCAGTTAAAGCGCGGCTGCCGCCGCATCAGCACATCGGCCAGGGGGTTCTCGCCCTCCGCTACGGCCAGGCGCACCTCGCTCAGGCCGTTCCGCGCGGCCGCCTCCACCCGTCGTGCCTGGTCTTCGCCCAACGCACTGGCCACCGCCGCACCCCGCAGATAGCCATCCAGCTCCGACAGGACAAACAGCCAGACGCAGGGGCTGTCCAGGGCCACAGCCATGCCCTGGGCAAGCTCTCTCAGAACATCGCGGCCTGGGGTGGGGCGCTGGACAGCCACCTGGATAGGGTTGGCCTCGCCAGCGTCCCTGTGCACCCGGATCAGATCGCTCATGGTACTCCTCTTCTAGCGGTCAGTGCTCAGCTTCACAGCCTACAGTACAGCCCGCCCTCATCATAAACTGCGCCGATCCCCAGGTCAACGGGCTTTTAGTACCGAGATGATGCAATCTCGGTTGCTCACGGAACTGTACCTTCACCCCTTCCCCGGGGAGAGGTGATCTGTAATTATTCTTCAACCACAAAGCTAATCCGTTAGCACCTTTCTGTTCTTTAGGCCAATGCTATCGGTCTGGAGACCCCTTGCCTTATGTCCCCACTCATGTCCGAACTTCAGGGCCCCCCTCTTGCATCTTTAGGCCAGTGGAGTGAAAATGTATTTATGCAAACAAAGTCCCTTTTGTCGGTTTTCGCCCACCCCGATGACGAAACCTTTGGGTTGGGAGGTACGCTGGCTTACTACGCCGCCCGAGGCGATTTCGTTGCCCTGGTATGCGCCACACGCGGCGAGGCCGGGGAGATCGCCGACCCCGCGCTGGCCACGCCCCAGACGCTGGGTGACGTGCGCACCGCCGAACTGAACTGCGCGGCGCAGGTCCTGGGCGTGTCCGAGGTCATCCTCCTGGACTATCGCGATTCCGGCATGGCCGGGACGCCGGACAACCAGGACCCGCGCGCCTTCATGAACGCCCCTGCTGAGGAGGTGGCGGGGCGGCTGGTGGGCCTCATCCGCCGCCTGCGCCCCCAGGTGGTCATCACCTTTGACCCTAACGGTGGGTACGGCCACCCGGACCACATCGCCATCCATCGCCATACTGTAGCGGCCTTTCATGCGGCGGGCGACCCGGCCCGCTACCCGGAGCAGGGCGCGCCTTGGCAGCCCGCCCGCCTATTTTACACCGTCTGGCCGCGCAGCTTCATGCGTGTGCTGCGCGAGCAGGCGCAGGCGCTGGGCCTGGATATGGCCGAGATAGAGGCGTTGGAGCGGAGCGAGGCGGGCTGGCCTGACGATCAGATTCAGGTCACGCTGGATGTCACCGGGCAGCTTGAGGTAAAGTGGCGGGCGCTGCACTGCCACCGCACGCAGTTCGGCGCGGACAACCTGTTTCGCCGTCTGCCCGAAGCGGCCATCAAACAGGCGCTGGGCTATGAGCACTTCGCCCTGGCCTGGCCGCCGCCCGCGCCCGGCGAACGCCTCCCTGACCTGTTCGCCGGGTTGGGCTAAGCCTCAGGTGGCGTCAGCCGGCGTGCATCACCACGCGCTCCAGCCTGCCTGCGGCTTCTTCCTGCCCGTCCTGGCGCAGGCCCTGGACCAATCCAGCGACGAACTCCTGGAAGCGCGGCGTGACCTGGGCGCGGCGTTCGGCCAGGATGCGCTTGGCGGCGGCGTCATCGGGCGCGGCCAGAAGCGCATTGACCAGTTGGACCTCCGGCGGCGCGATGCTCTGTATCTCCTGGAGCACCATGTCGCCGATCTCCTCCAGGCGGCGCACCAGGTCGGTCCGGCCCAGAGCCTCCGCCGCCTCCAGGTTAGCGCTGAGGACGGTCATGAACACGTCGTCCAACTCGGCCAGGTGTTCGCGCACCGCCTGGCGCGGGTCCGGGCTGCTCAAGATCTGGCGTAGCGTGTTGGCGGCCTCCTGGAAGGCGGCGCGGCTGCGCTGGTCCAGGGCCTCGGTGATCTGCAGGATGCGCTCGCGCAGGGCCTCCAGCCGCTGGGCCTCCTCCAGTTGGCCGGCGCTCTTCGCCTGGTCAATCCGGCCCGCCAGGAGCAAGTAGAAGTTGTAAGTGATCGCCGGTCGGCCCACGGTGACCAGGGCCTGGAGGACGGCGTCGTCGTCCTGGGCGGCGATGAGATGCTCAAGCAGCATCTCCTGGGTCAACCCGCCGGCCTCCTGGGCGGCTTTCTCCAGCTTCTCTATGGCGGCCTGCTGCGCGGCGATCTGCTGGCCGAAGGCCGTCAGCGGCAACAGGCGCTCGCGCAAGGCGTAGAGTTGCGCCGCTGCGTTGGCCCGTCCCTCGGCCTGCGCCGCCGCTGCGGAGACCATAAGCAGCTCAAAGAAGGCGGAGTCCAGCTTGTCCTGGTGCTCGCGGACGAGGGCGGTGAAGCTGGCCTCGTCGGCCTGGAGCAACTGCTGGGCCAGGTCCAGCCGGGCCTTCTCCTCGGCCAGCATCTCCGGCGTGATGCCCTCGGCCTGGAGCACGGCCTCCATCAGGCTTTGCAGGCTGATGAACTGCTTGGGCTGAAGCAGGTAGCTCTTGCGTCGCTCTGGGGGCAGAGCGTTCAGGATGCGGTTGGTCAGGTCGCCGATGAGCCGCTGCCGGTCCGCCTCACGCAGGTTTAACTCCATAGGCATATAGACCAGGAGCAACTCCTTCTCCGGGTCATGATAAACGATGGGCGTGGACAGCGCGCCGCGGAAGCCGCAGTGGGGGCAGGTGGCCAGGTTGAACCGGCCGTTGAGCAACCGGGCCTTCGCCTGCGGGTCCTGGCTGACGTCAAAGATCTGCTCCAGCCGCGCATTGAACGGGCGATGGCAGTTGGGGCAGGTTACCGAGGTGAGGATCGCTTGTTGCATGGTCATCCTTTCGGGATCCCATTGTAGCATAAAGGTTGACTTTCTCCCAAAGTTGACTAGATTCAGACGTATGCTGGACGTCGTCGCTATAGGCCACGCTCTGCTGGACCGCATCTACCGGTTGGCGGCGCTGCCCCGACCCGGCAGCGGTTCGCGCATCCTGGCCGCCTACGAGACCCCCGGCGGGCTGGAGGCCAACGTCCTGGCGGCGCTGGCGCGGCTGGGCGCCCGCGTCGGGCTGATCGGGCGCGTCGGCGATGACGCCGATGGGCAGCGCGTCCTGGCCGATCTGGATGCCTGGGGGATTGAGCGGCAGCGCGTCGCCGTCGTCCCCGGCCTGCGTTCAGATTACTGCATCATCTGGGTGGACCCCAGGGGAGAGCGCATGATCTGCTGCGGGGGCGAGGGTGTGCTCGGCCTGCGCCTGACGCCGGAGGATGAAGCCTATGCTGCACAGGCGCGCATTGTCTTCGCCTCGGCTTACGTGCCCCTGGGCGCGGTTGCGCCGCTCTTCGCCCGCGCCAGGGCCGAGGGCCGCCGGACGGCGTTTGACCTGGCGGACGTGCTCCCCGATCTGGAGGCGCGCGGCCTGCGCCGTGAGGCCCTGGTTGCGCTCATCCCTACGGTAGACCTGTTCCTGTGCAACGGCCTGAGCCTGTCCACGCTGATGGCTGAGGCCGAGCCGCTGGCCGCCTTTGCCGCCTTCCGACGGGCCTATCCCGGCCCTATCCTGGCGATGTCGCTGGGCACGGCGGGCGCCTGGCTGGCGCGGGGGGATGAGGTAGAGCACATCCCCGCTTTCAGTGTGGAGGCGGTGGACACGACCGGCGCGGGGGACGCCTTCCACGCGGGGTTGATTCACGGCCTGTTTCTGCGCGACTGGGGGCTGGCGCGGGCGGGGCGCTTCGCGGCGGCGCTGGCCGCGCTGAACTGCCTGGGGCTGGGCGCGCGCGGCGGCCTGGCCGGGGAGGAGGAGGTGGAGCGATTCCTTCTTAATCGGTGATTTGCTTGATCCCTTTGGGGATATATGAGGTATAATCAGAGAAGGTGAGTTTGAAACCCGCTTCACCAATCACTTCATCGGGTCAATTTGAGTAAAGCCTGGAGAGGAGGTGGTTGGAGGGTAAAAGAGATCACCACAGCCGGGCCCTGCAGCACCCTACCCCCATTGGATCGGCCAAAGAGCAATGTTATCCTGAGCGAAGCGAAGGATCGGTGAAAGGAGGTCTCTCATGCCGAAAACCATCGCTGTAATTGGGGCCCTGGATACAAAGGGCAAAGAATTCGCCTTCGTCAAGGCGGAGATTGAGCGCCGTGGGCATCGCGCCCTGGTCATTGATACCAGCGTTATAGGCCAGCCCGTGTTTCAAGCCGATATCCCCTCTGAACGGGTGGCCGAAGCCGGCGGCACCAGCCTCAAGGAACTTCAGGAGAAGGCTGACCGCGGCCTGGCGATGGACGTCATGACCAGAGGCATCGCTAAAGTGGTCAAAGACCTCTACGACCAGGGCAAGATTGACGGCGTCTTCTCTATGGGCGGTTCAGCCGCCACAGCTATCGGCACCTCGGCCATGCGCGCCCTCCCCCTCGGCGTCCCCAAAGTCATGGTGAGCACCCTGGCCTCTGGCGATACCCGCGCCTATGTGGGTATCCGGGATGTGGTCATGTTCCCGTCCGTTGTAGACGTGGCCGGGGTCAACCGCATCAGCGCCCGCATTTACGCCAACGCTGTAGGCGCAATCGTCGGTATGGTGGAAACATCCCCGCCCCAAATTGAGGAAAAGCCCCTGCTGGCGGCCTCCATGTTTGGGAACACCACCCCCATCGTCAACCGCTGCCGCGAGACCATGGAGAAGCACGGCTATGAGGTATTGGTCTTCCATGCGGTGGGCACGGGTGGCCAGACCCTGGAGAGCCTGGTGGAGGAGGGCTACATCAGCGGGGTGCTGGACATCACCACCACCGAATGGGCCGACGAACTGGTGGGCGGTGTGCTCTCCGCCGGTCCAACGCGCCTGGACGCAGCGGCTAAGAAAGGGGTGCCCCAGGTGATTGTCCCCGGCTGCCTGGACATGGTCAACTTCTGGGCGCCGGAGACGGTGCCGGAGAAGTTCAAAGGGCGGCGGTTCTACCAATGGAACCCTAATGTCACGTTGATGCGGACCACGCCGGAGGAGAACGCGGAGTTAGGCCGTATCCTGGCCGAGAAGGCTAACCAGTCCACGGGGCCGGTGGCTTTCTTCCTGCCGCTTAAGGGCGTCTCTATGCTGGATGCGCCGGGCAAGGAGTTCTGGTGGCCGGAGGCAGACCGGGCTCTATACGATGCCATCAAGCGGCACGTGCGGCCGGACATCCCGGTGTACGAGCTGGACAACAACATCAACGACGACGCGTTCGCCGACGCGGTGGCCGCCAAGATGTTGGAGTTCTTGGGAGAAAAAGCTTAAGGAGGGACACCATGGGCAAGAGAATCCCACGAGAGGAGATCCTGAACAACCTGAGGGAGAAGGTGAAACGGGGCGAACCCATTATCGGGTGTGGGGCCGGTACGGGGATTTCAGCTAAGATGGCTGAGGCGGGAGGAGCCGACCTCATCATCATCTACAACTCCGGGCGCTATCGCATGGCGGGTCGGGGGTCCCTGGCTGGCTTATTGCCCTATGGCGATGCCAATGCCATCGTCTTGGACATGGCGCGAGAAGTGATCCCGGTGGTGAAGAAAACGCCTGTCCTGGCCGGGGTATGCGGCACTGACCCGTTCCGGGACATGGAAGTCTTTATGAAGGAGCTGATCGCCATCAACTTCTCCGGCGTGCAGAACTTCCCCACCGTCGGGCTGATTGATGGGGTCTTCCGGCAGAACCTGGAAGCCACCGGCATGGGCTATGACAAAGAGGTGGAGGCGATCAGGATCGCCCATGAGATGGGGCTGTTCACCGCGCCTTATGTCTTTGACGAAAAGCAGGCCAGGCAGATGGCCGAGGCCGGGGCAGACATCCTGGTCCCTCACGTGGGCCTGACCACCGCGGGCACCATCGGAGCCGCCGTGGCCTTGACCCTGGATGAGGCGATTGAGAAGGTGATGGCGATGGCCAGGGCCGCCTGGGAAGTCAACCCAGAGCTTATCGTGCTGTGCCATGGTGGGCCATTAGACGAGCCTCAGAACGTGGGTTATGCGTTAGAGAGGATGCCCGGCATCGCTGGGTTCTTTGGCGCGTCCAGTATTGAGCGGCTGCCCACAGAGCGGGCTATCGCTGAGCAGGTGCGCTCGTTTAAGTCGCTGAAGCTGGCGCGCCCAGGGTGAGGTGGGCATAGAGCGGTCTAATCAGCGCAGGTGACAGGTGTCGTTGACCGCCTGCACCAGCCACTGCCCATCCTGAAACTCAAACCGGTTGATGGCGCCGTTGTCCTGGTCAATGCGCCAGATGGCGTGGTTGGATAGCCCCAGCACGGCGCACAGGATCACCTTGTTCACGATCTTGTGGCTGACCAGGACAACGGTTTCGCCCTTGTGCCGCCGGGCCAGGTCGCGCACCGCCGCCATCGCCCGGCGACGCACGTCTTCCAGGCCCTCGCCCTGCGGGAAGCGCACCTCGCCCGGCCGGTTCAGCCACAGCCCGTAGAGGGCGGGGTAGCGGGCCTCGGCTTCGGCCTCGGTCAGCCCTTGCCAGGCGCCGAAGTCAATATCAATCAACCCCATCAGCGGTTGCACCCGCAGCCCCTTCGCCGCCGCAATCGGCTCGGCGGTCGCCAACGTGCGCTGGAGCGGCCCGGCGTACACCGCCGCGATAGGCTCCCCGGCGAGCCGTTCGGCCAGCCGCCGGGCCTGCTCGCGCCCGGTGGCGTTGAGCGCAATGTCGGCCCGCCCGCGGTAACGCTCTACCAGATTCCACTCCGTCTGCCCATGACGCACCAGAATAAAGCGTGTGACCATATCCCACTCCTTAGCCCCATTGTAGCATAGTCAGGCCTATCCGCTATAATTGGAAAAGCTGTCAGCCCATGGCGCGATTTGACCTGGACCAGGCCGTCGCTCAGGTGGAGGTCCGGCTGCCCTATACCGAGGACAGCCGCGCCCGCCCCTTCCTGATCATGTTAAGCGGTCTGCCGGGCACGGGCAAATCCTACCTGGCCCGCCGCCTGTCGGAGCGGCTGCGGGCGCCTGTCATTGAAACCGATTTCGTGCGTAAAACGCTCTTCCCCCAGCCCAGCTACTCGGCGGATGAGAGCGCCATCGTTCACTGGGTCAGCCGCCTGCTCATGCGCAAGCTGCTGGCGCGGGGCGTGCCGGTCATCCTGGATGCCACCAACCTGATTGAGCGGCAGCGCGAGATGGTGTATCATGTGGCCGAGCAGGCCGGCGCCCGGCTGGTGATCGTCCAGACGGTCGCGCCGGAGGAGGTGGTGCGGGCGCGCCTGGAGCGCCGCCTGACCCAACGCGACCCAGGGGACATCTCCGACGCGACCTGGAGCGTGTACCGCCGCATGGCCGAACGCCAGGAGCCGATCCGCCGCCCGCATCTGGTGGTGAACACAAGCGAAGACCTGGAACCGGCCATAGACAAGATCATCCGGGAGGTCACCCGACCATGAGCGATGCCGATCGCGCGCTGTTCCTGCGCGAAGCCGATGTAGAGGCCCTGCTGACGATGGACGAGGCCATAGAAGCGGTGGAGGCCGCCTTCCGGGCGCTCGGCGAAGGCCGCGCCGAGAACCGGCCCCGCGCCCGCGCCACTGTCCCGGGCGGTGTGCTTAACGTGATGTGCGCCGCGCTGCCGGAGGCCGGGGTGCTGGGCCTGAAGAGCTACACCGGCTTCCGGGGCGGCGTGCGCTTCCTCGTCCTGCTCTATAGCGCCGAGGATGGCCGCCTGCTGGCGGTGATGGAGGCCGACCGGCTCGGCCAGATGCGCACCGGCGCCGCCAGCGGCGTCGCCACGCGCCTGTTGGCCCGCGCCGACGCCACCACTGTTGGGCTGATCGGCGCCGGCTGGCAGGCCCAATCCCAGCTTATGGCCGTGTGCGCCGTGCGCCCTATCCAGGCCGTGCGGGTGTACAGCCGAACCCCCTCCCGCGCCCAGGCGTTTGCCCAGATGATGTCCACCCGATTGGGCATCACAGTCACGCCTGTCCCCTCGGCGGAGGAGGCCGTGCGCGACGCGGACATCCTCATCACTGCCACCAACAGCCGCGATCCCGTTCTCTTGGGGGAGTGGCTGCGCCCCGGCCAGCACATCAACGCCATCGGCTCAAACCAGGCAGTGCGCCGCGAGCTGGATAGCGCTGCCGTCGTCCGCTGCGACCGCGTCGTCGTGGATCAGTTGGAGCAGGCCCGCATTGAAGCGGGCGACCTGATCGCGCCGATCACCGAAGGGCGCTTCGGCTGGGATCGCGTGGATGAGCTGGCTGCGGTGGTCACAGGCCGCGCCCCAGGCCGCATCCGCCCGGAGGAGATCACCCTGTTCAAGTCACTGGGGCTGGCGATTGAGGATATGGCGGTGGCGGCCCACGTGTACGCCCGCGCCCTGGCCGAAGGGCGGGGGGAGCGGCTGCCCTTTTGACGGTGGCGGCGTCAGCCGCCCGGATAGGGCACAAACGTGAAGAGAACCAGCGTGATGATGCCGATGACGATAAGCGCGAGCAGCTTGTACAAGGGCGCGGGCAAAAGCAACGCCAGCCCCCCGAACAGCAGGCAGAGCAGATAATACGCCAGGACAATGCGCCGCGCCGGAACGCCCCGGTCCACCAGGCGGAAGAACAGATGCCCCCGGTCGCCCTGCCAGGGCGATTGCCCCCGCCGCAGGCGCGAGATGATCTGCCAGGCGACATCCAGCACGGGGATGGCCATGACCAGCAAGACGGTGGCGATTTTCGCCCCGCCGATGATCGCCAGCGCGCCTAACGTGTAGCCCAGGAAGTACGAGCCGGAGCTCCCCATGAAAATGCAGCCGGGGCGCAGGTTGTACACTAGGAAGCCCAGCGTGGCTCCGGCCAGCGCCAGAGGCAATGGCCCCAGGCTGGTCTGGGGTGGGTCCAGGCGCACGGTGGCGTTGAGGAAGACCATCGCCGAGGCGATCAAGGTGACGCCCGCCGCCAGCCCGTCCAGCCCGTCCAGCCAGTTCATGGTGTTCATCATGCCCAACAGCCAGAACAGGGTCACCACAAAGGTCAGCCAGAAGGGGAAGGTCGGCGTGCGTTCGCCGGTAAAGGGGTTATTGACGTATTCAATGAAGATGAGGAAGCCGATGGCGATGATCGCCGCCAGGACCTGGGCGATCAACTGCACCAGCGGGCCTTGCTCGCGCCGGTCGTCGTACAGCCCGAAGAGGAAGACGAAGGTGCTGCCCAGGAGCAGGCCGGTGAGCCGGGTGATTTCGTTGGGGTCCGTGCGCAGCGGCATGAGCCTGCCTTCGGGCAGGAGCACGGTGAGGAGCACGGCCACGGTGAAGGCCAGATAAAGTGCAACCCCGCCGGTGCGCGGCACCATGCCCTGATGGCGGCGGCGTCCCCCGGGCCGGTCCACCGCGTTCAGCCGCAGCCCCACCTGCCGCACCCAGGGCGTCAGGACCAGCGCCAGGCCCAGTGAAACCGCGAAGACGATCAGGAAGCCGATATGCACGGCCACTTCACAGCGACGGAGGACGGGTAGCTCCCGTCTTCCGTCCCCCGTCCTTATGGCGCTTTGGCTTCGCCCAGCTTCCTTTCATCCTCAAATATATAGGCGAATGCCTTAACAAACTCAATAGGCACCGGGAAGATGATGGTGGAGTTCTTCTCCACGGCGATCTCGGTGAGTGTCTGCAAATAGCGCAACTGGATGGCCGCCGGTTGCGTGCTGACGACCCTGGCGGCCTCGGCGAGTTGCTGCGCGGCCTGGAACTCACCCTCGGCGTGGATGATCTTGGCGCGCTTCTCGCGCTCGGCCTCGGCCTGGCGCGCCATCGCCCGCTGCATCCCCTGCGGCAGCTCCACATCCTTGACTTCCACAATGGAGACCTTTACGCCCCAGGGTTCGGTCTGCTCGTCAATGATGCGCTGGAGCTTCTCGTTGATGCGCTCGCGGTGCGCCAGAAGCTCGTCCAGCTCCGACTGGCCGATGACGTTGCGCAGGGTGGTCTGGGCGATGTTCCAGGTCGCCCGGCGGTAGTCTTCCACCTGCACAATCGCCCGCGCCGGGTCAATCACGCGGTAGTACACCACCGCATTGATCTTCACGGTGACGTTATCGCGGGTGATGCACTCCTGCGAGGGGATGTCCAGCGTCACCACGCGCAGGTCCACCTTCACCATGCGGTCCACGAAGGGGATGATGAAGAACAGCCCCGGCCCGCGTGGGCCCACCAGGCGGCCCAGCCGGAAGATCACGCCTCGCTCATATTCCTGCACGATCTTGATCGCGGCGGATAAGATAGAGATCAGGAAGATGAGGAGGAAGAACAGCAAGATGCCGAATCCAGTCAGAATCTCAGGCATGGCCTAACCCTCCTTATACCTTCACTAGGTTCACATAAGCGATTTGCGCTGCCGATGCAGCCGGTTACCATGATAGCACAGGCGGGGCTACGACGCTAGCCAGCCGCGTACAAACAAAGGGCCATCGGGTGCGAATGGCCCTTGCAGCGCGTCACAACCAGCGTCCAACGCTACAGCGATTTGCATAGCGTCAAGCAGTGTCAGGTTATACTGCGCCCGCAATAGGGGCGCACGGCTGTGTGCCCCTACTGCCCGCCGCGCGATCTCCTGAGCGACGGGCGCAAAGATCGTGTTGCGCCCGGAGACGATGAGAGCAAAGAAATCCTGGTGTGACCGGTAAGGCCACGCCAATCAGGGGGAAGGGGAGGCTGGCAGGCCGGTGCCCACCTTGAAGACGGCCTGCCAGGGTTCGTAGCGCGTGAACACGGTGTCCCGGTAGAGGACCTCGCCGTTGCGCGTCACCACGCGCTTGACGGTCACGTCGGCGCCATCCACCGCCCAATCCACCTGCTTGACCGTGCCCTGGGGCAGTGTGGGGTCTTCTTCATAGATGTCCGGCCCGTGCGGGACGACGTTGGTGATGACCGGCGGCTCTACTTTGATCTGTCGGCCATCCGAGGTGCTGTAGAACTTGTAGGTGAGCGTCCCGGCCTTTTCATCCACCAGCGTGGTGATCAGCAGGTAGTAGGGCCGGTCGTTCTTGAACTTGAAATCCACCAGCGGCGCATACACGGTGGCGTCCAGGCCGGGGCCAAACCCCCGCTCATACCAGCTCACGCGGTAGGCGTGGGGATAGCGTTCCAGGATGGGGTAGCCGCCGAAGAAGGCGGCGCGGAAGGCGGTGGTGGAGACCTGGCAGACGCCTCCGCCCACCCCCTGGATGGTGCGCCCATTGTAGATGATCAGCGCCTCGGCAAAGCCCGTATCCAGGCTGACGTCGCCCAGGTACGCATTGAACGAGAAGACCCCGCCGGGTGGGATCACCACGCCATCAAAGCGGGCCGCCGCCACCTTGATGTTGGTGATACGCTCCTTGGGCGACCCCTTGAAGTAGGTCGTGCCCTCGGCGACGAGTTCGGTGATGCCCAATTCAGCGGCGCTCTTGTTGTCCGGCACTTGCGGCGGGATACGCCGGAAGGCCAGGGGGACGCGCCGGTCGTCGCTGGCGGCGTGTTCCAGGATGCGGGCCACCGTGGCCTCCACATCCAGCGAGCGCCCTTCGCGGCTGGGCTGGAGCACGGTCAGTTGGCCGGTGTTCTCATCAAAGCGGAGGCGGGCGTCCTGGGGTTCAATCTGGACCGTCGCGGTGATGGGTTCCACCCAGGCGCGCAATTTGGCCGCATCCAGGCCCACCTCCAGCCGGGGGCCGTCCGGGCTCTCCACGCGGCGCACGACCGCCATGCTGATGAGGGCCTGGGGGGAGAGCACCCAGGGGCCGGGCTGCTCCTCCCCCGCCTGGTCGTCCACATACAACTCAAGCGGGCGGCCCAGCATGCGCTGGCTCTGCGCCGCCGTTGCGCTGGCATCTGCGATGGCCGGGGACGTCTCGTGGATGACCAGGGGGATCTCGCCGCCGCGCAGGTGGATCAGCGCGTCCAGAATGCGGTTGAGGGTGGCGGGCACATCCAGTGCGCGCCCCACCTGGCTGGGTGTGGCCTGGACGCCGCCCTCAGGCGAGATAATGATGTCGGCGTCGCGCACGGGCTGATCCACGTCCGCCTGGATACGGGCCAGGACCGCCTGGGCGCGTCTGGGGTCAAGGATGGCGACGGGCGAGACCTCCTTGCCCCCGTACCAGGTCTGGGCTTGCGCGATCAGGTTGCTGAGAAGCCCGCCCTCGCGGCCCACGGCGTAGGCCGCTGCCACCGTCGCGGACGCATCCAGGCGCAGGCCCAGCTCCTCCGGCGTCGCCGTCCAGGTGCGTTCGCCATCGCGCAGGGTGATGCGGGCGGTTTGAGGGGGGAGGACGGCGGCAATCGCCTGCATGGCCTGGGCCTGGGTCATGCCGCCCACGTCCACCTGCCACACGCGCACGCCTGGGTAGATGCGCCCCCGGTAATCGCGCTGCACCAGGCCGATCGCCAGGATAAAGGTCAGGACAACGATCAAGGTGAGGACGGCGGTGGCCAGCAGAAACTGGAACAGCGTCCAGGCCCATACGGACCCAGGGCGCGCCCTGGCTGGGGCTGCCGTCCATTCATGCGTCGTCATGCTCTCTTGCCTTTAAGTCCACCCGGTCAGGATAATATCACAGAACCCGCCTGCGCCACAAGGCCAGGCCAGCGTCTCAGCTTTAAATCTTTCCGAAGCGGAGGGGCGCACGGCCGTGCGCCCCTATATGTAGAGACGTAAGATGGGCTATTCGGGTTCCAGCCGCCTGATCCCTGCGATCCGGTCAAACCCCCGGTCGTAGCTGATCAACTCGGCCATCCCCTGGCGTTCCATGCGGGCAACGGTGAGAGCGTCCTCAAACTGCATGGGTTAGCTTTTCATCTCCTCTATCACGTTGCGGACGTGCTCTTCAATGGCGCCATCGCGGAGTTTCTTGAAATCCTCGGGGGCTTGCCTCGGCGTGAGCGGGCCGCACCGTTCACTGCTGAGAGCGATGTGGGTTCGTTTCCCTAATGCAGGATCTTGCTGAGGAACTCCTGGGTGCGGCGGTGCTTGGGCGCGGTGAAGAGCTCCTGGGGCGTGGTCTCCTCTATAATCTGGCCCTGGTCCATGAACACAATGCGCTTGGCCGCGGCCTTGGCAAAGCCCATCTCGTGGGAGACGACCAGCATGGTCATGCCTTCCAGCGCCAGGGCCAGCATGACATCCAGGACCTCCTTGATCATCTCCGGGTCCAGCGCGGAGGTCGGCTCGTCAAACAGCATGATCTTGGGGTTCATCGCCAGGGCGCGGGCGATGGCCACGCGCTGCTGCTGCCCGCCGGAGAGCTGCGCCGGATAGGCGTCGGCCTTCTCGGGGATGCCCACCTTTTCCAGCAACTCCCGCGCAATGCGCTCGGCCTCCTCCTTTGAGCGCTTGCGCACTACGCGCTGCGCCAGGGTGATGTTCTCCAGCGCGGTCAGATGGGGGAACAGGTTGAACTGCTGGAAGACCATGCCCACCTCGGCGCGCACCTTGTTGATGTCCTGGGCCTTCTCTAAATGAATGCCATCTACGATGATGTGCCCACCGTCAATCCGTTCCAGGGCGTTGACACAGCGTAACAGGGTGCTCTTGCCCGACCCCGACGGGCCGATAATCACCACCACCTCGCCTTTGTACACGTCTAGCGAGACACCGCGCAGGGCGTGCACCTTGCCGAAGTGCTTGTGCACCTCCCGGATCTGAATGATGGGTTCACCGTTCATCCGACCTCTCCTCACCCGCGCCTTCACTTCTCACATCCGCGCCGGGACCCCTCTCCTGTCCTGCCGCGCTGGGGACCCCAGGGCGGGCCCGGGCGCCTGCGGGCTGCTCCTCAATTATACGCCGCGCCCGCAGGTTGGCCACCAGGCGCGCCAGGCCCCAGCCCGCCAGCGCCACCAGCGGCATGAGCAGTGCCAGCGGCAGGCCGAGGGGCGGCTGGATGGGCAGGTACATCGCGCCAAGCTGGATCAGGTCCACATAATATTTAAACCCCAGTCGCAGGTCAGGGATCGTCCAGAAGGAGGCCACCCCCCACTGCCAGTAAAAGGTCAGGATTTGCAGCACGAGCGCGTAACCGATCAGGAAGAGCGTGTCCATGCCCAGGGCGGCGGCCGTGCCCGCCGGGCGCTCGCGGGCCAGAGCGCCAACGGCCAACGCCGCCAGGAGCATAAACACCGCCGCCTGGATCACCCGCCCCTCTACAAACGGCACGATGGCGGCCTCGGTGTTGAAGGCGGTCAGTGACCATCTGTAGCCCAAGATAAGGAAGTACCAGAAGTTGAACAGGAGGAAATACAGCGCCGTGCCCGCCAGCGGCAGCAGCCAGTCGCGGTTGGGGCGACGGAAGGCGAAGTAGGCCAGCGGCAGCAGGGCCAGCAGGATCGCCAGGGGCAGGCGGCCCTGGCGTTCGCCAGCCAGCCGGCGCTCGCGCACGTTCGCGGCGGCGGTTTCCAGTTCGCGCACGTAGTCATCCAGTGCCTGGGCGTCGCCCGACTGAATGCGCGCCTGGTAGCGGGCGCGGATGGCCTGGGCGAAGGGGCCGCCCAGGTCGCGCCCCTGGCTCACCGCCTGGTAGGTGGTGTCGTAGAAGGTCGCCAGTTGGATGGCCGCCGCCTGGCCGATCAGGCCCTTCTGGGCCGGGTCGGCCTGGAGCAGGCCGAGCAAGGGCTGGCCCTGGCTGAAGGTGGGCATGGGCAGGCCGAGCAGCGCCGCGACGGTGGGGGCGATGTCGGCCTGGCGGGCTTGCGGGTAGGCCCCCGGCTGAATCCCTCGCCCCACGAACACCAGGGGCACCGTCTTGACCTCGGGCTCCCAGCCGCCGTGGCCGCCCCGCCCGATGTGGCCGTGATCGGCGGTGACCACAAGCGCGTCCTGGCTCAGGTCAAGCGCTGCAGCCAATTGGGTGATCAGGCCATCCACATGGGCCGCCGTCTCGCGAGCCTCGCGCCCGACGCCGTAGCCATGGCTGACGTTGTCCACGCCCGGAAAGTGAACCAGGAGCAGATCGGGCCTGGGGCTGCCGCCCGCGCCCTGAAGGAGCGCCAGGGCCTGGCGCAGCGCCTGTTCATCGGCGGCCTGCGCGCCGGCCACGTCCCGGTAGTCGGCGGGCTCCTGAACGGTCTCGGCCACGTCCAACCCGTCGCGATACAGCATCTGCCAGCCCTTGGCGCCGACCACGGCGGTCCTCAGGCCCCTGCTATGCGCCTCCTGAAACAGGTTGTCCAGTTTGACCGTGCCGCTGTAGTAGTTCGTCACGACGCCGCTGACCTCTGGCCAGGCGCCCGTGCCGATCGCAGTCCAGCCGGGGTAGGAGAACGAGGGTTCGCCGGTCAGCGCAGTCAGGTCGGCGCCGCGCTGGCGCAGGGCGTTCAGGCCGGGCATGTCCTGGCGCGAGGTGTCCTGGCGCAGCCCATCCACGACGACGATCACCACGCGCCCCGGCACCAGGCGCGGCCCGGCGGGGCCGGGGGCCAGGGGTGTCAGATAGGGGCTTTTGTAGTCGTAGGCCAGCGCGTTGAAGCTCTGCTTGATCAGTGGTGTGACCAAAGGCCCGCCGGTAAGCGCGAAAAAGGCCACCAACGAGAGGATCAGGCCTATGAGAATCCAGATCAGCCATCGTGGCAGGCTGCGCAAGCGGCTCATTTTACTTCCCCTTTCTATTTCCTACCGGTCATTTGGCGATCGCCATGCGGCGCTCAATGGTGCGCACCACGAACGAGAGGAGCAGCGTCAGGATCAGGTAGACCAGCGCCGCGGTGGTCCACACCGGCAGGCCCAGGAAGGTGCGCGCTGCGTACTGGCGTGTGAGCATGGTCAACTCGGTCACGCCGATGGCGTAGACCAGGGAGGTGTCCTTGAGCATGGCGACGAAGTCGTTGCCCAGGGGCGGCAAGACGATACGGATGGCCTGGGGCAGGATGATGTAGCGCATGGCCTGGGCATAGCTCATCCCCAGGCTGCGGGCGGCCTCCATCTGGCCGCGCGGGATGGATTGGATGCCGGCACGGAAGATCTCGGCCAGGTAGGCGCCGTAGCCGAAGGCCAACGCCAGGACCGCACGGGTGAAATCGCTGGTGTCAACGCCGAGGTGATCGCGGAACAGGGGGGCGATGACGAAGTTGAAGTAAAACACCCACACCAACAGGGGCACGCCCCGCGCCACCTCCACGTAGAGCGTGGACATGGTGTAGCCGTTGGTCAACACCGGCCAGGCGACGAGGAAGAAGGCCAGCGCGATGAGCAGCAGGCGGGGGAAGCCGAGCTGGCTCAAGGGGGCCAGGGCGGCGGTCGTCCCCCCTGAGAGGGGGATCAGCGCGGCCAGGGCCAGCGCCAGCCCCAGGCGCCAGGGCCAGCGGCGCAGGAAATCCGGCTGCGACTTGGAGACGCGCGCCAGGCCAGCGATCAGCCCGATCAGGGTGGCCACCGCGAAGGCGGTCACCGTCAGCCGCAGCGTCATGCCGATGCCGCTGGCGATGAATTCAAGGATGTTGCTATAGGTCTCGGAGGTCAGGACCTGGTAAAAGACGATGATGCCCAGGATGAGCAGGACGAGGATCCACCAGGGCACCTGTTCGGCGCTGGGGAGGGGGAAGGCGCGGCCGCGGGCCTGCGCCCATTGGCGGGCCGTCGTTGCCAGGGTCGGCGTGGGGCTGGAAGCCGAACTGCTCATATGCATCCCCGCTGGGGGGCGGCAGACGGCAGGGACTGGCCCGCCGTCTGCCGCCGCTGTTCCCGTGTCATGACCTAGCAAGATGGGCGCGTCTCAGGCTTTGTCCACCACTTTTCGCAGAACTTCTTCATGGTGCCATCGGCTTTGATGGCCGCCAGCGCCGCGTTGATGGCCTTGACCACATCCTCCTGGCCCTTGCGCACGGCGATGCCCAGCCACTCGCTGGTGAACGGCTCGCCGGCGATCTTCATCTTGCCGGGGTTGGTGTCCATGTAGCCGTAGGCCGCCAGGCTGTCAATGACCACCGCGTCCACGTCCTTGTTGATCAGCGCCTGGACGGCCAGGTCAAAGGTGTCAAAGGTCTTGATCTTGGTGTCATCTTTCACGATCTCGCGGGCGGTGGCCTCGTTGGTCGTGCCGAGCTGCACACCGACTATATACTGCTTGGACTCCAGGTCGCTCTTGCCCGTGATGCGCGTCTCGTCGGCGCGCACCAGGACCACCTGCCCGTATTGCAGGTAGCCGTCGCTGAAGTCCATAGTCTTCTTGCGCTCGTCGGTGATGGTGATGCCCGACAGGCCGATGTCCAGGTCGCCCTGCTGCAGGCCGATGAAGATGGCGTCAAAGCCGCTGACCTTGTAGTTGGGCTTGCAATTGACCCGCTTGCAGATCTCGTTGAACAGGTCAATGTCGAAGCCCTGCAGGTTCTGGTTTTGGTCCACCGTTTCAAAGGGCGGGTAGGTGGGGTCAGTGCCGACGCGCAGTTCGCGGCCCTGAAGATCGGGAAGACCGGCCGGCGGCGCGGTGGCTGCGGGCTGGGTCGGGGCCGGCGCTGCCGTCGGCCCACAGGCGCTCACCACCAGGGCCAAAATGGTGAGCCAGAAGACAGATATGCGTTTCATGATTCTCCTCCTTGTTTATGAATTAAGTTCGTGAACGCTGGGTCCATTGGGCATAAGAGCGCGCAGAAACCGCCTCCTCCCCGGGCAGTCGCCGCGGAAGCTGGAGCGGCCCACAGGCGTCCTGAGCGTGAGTATAGTGCAGAGGCTATCTACTGTCAACTTACGGCGCGCCCGCGCACCCCCTCCCACCGGGCTGAAGCGGTCGCGGCTGAAGCGGTCGCGGCTGAAGCCGCTCCTACGGTGGGGGGAGGGATGGGGCGGGCAGGCTGCGCAAATAGAGGTAAATGGCCCGCAGGTCGTCGGCGTTCATCCCCGCGTAGCGGGGCATGGCTGGATCCAACAGGCGGCCTTGTGGCGCCACCCCGTCGCGCAACGCCCGCAGGAAGTCCCCTTCGCTCCAGGCGCCGATCCCCTGCTCAGGGTCGGCCGTGATATTCGGCGCGTAGCGCGCTGGCCCACCGCCAGGCACGGGGATGGGGAACAGGCTGCCGGTGAAGGGTCGCTCTAAGAGGGGCTGCCAGGTGTGGGGGTCGCGGGGGGTGTGGCAGGCGCTGCACAGGGCCACGTGATTGGCCAGGTAGCCGCCGTAGGCGGCCGTCGGGCCGGGCGGCGGGGCGAGTGTGCCGCTGATGGGCGCGGCCGGTCGGATGACCTCAAAGGCGATCAGCCCGCGAGCCGCCAGCGAGAGCTGGCGGGATGGGACACTATTGCGCACGGGGGGGCGGCTGCGCAGGTAGGCCACAATCGCCAGCGCGTCCTCATCCGAGAGGCCCTGCAGGTCCTGGTAGGGCATGATGGGGAAGAGCAGGTGTCCATCGCGGCTGATCCCCTCGCGCAGGGCGCGGACGATCTGGCCATCGCTCCAGCGGCCGATGCCGGTGTCGGGATCGGGGGTGATGTTGGCGGCGTAATACGTCCCCAGCCCCAGGGGGAGGAGGCCGAACCCCGGCCCCAGGCCGCTTAGGGCCAGGGCGCGTCCGCCGGAGAGCGGTGCATTCTCGTTCGGCGCGCCCGCCTCCGGCGCGCTGTGGCAGCGCCAGCACTGGGCGACCGATTTAACCAGGTACTCCCCCCGGCTGAGCACCTGGGCGCTGTTGGGCGCGGCCAGTTCGGGCGCGGGCCGGTTGTGGCTGGGGTTGGAGCGCACCCGGATGGCGATCAGGAGGACAAAGGCAGCGATGATCAGCAAAACGAGCAGATAGGCCACCAGCCGCCCCAGGCAGCTCGCTATCTGTTGCGCTATGCCCGGCCTGCGCCGACGACGTGCTGGGGTAATCTCTGCCCCCCTTTGCCCCGTGAAGAGGATCATCCCCGACTCATTGTAGCAGAATCTGACCAAAATACTATTGTCCCACCTTCTCAGCCCGCAGTAAAGTAGCTGTAGGGGCACAGGGGCGCTGTGCCCCTACCTGGAACAAAGGCTGCGCGGAGAGCGTCGGATTGGAGAGGGGAGACCAACAGGATGTGGGTGCGGTTGGTGCTGGCGATTCACCTGGCCGTCCTGGGTGTGATGCGCGCCGTTGCCTGGCGCCTGGCGAAGCGCCAGGCGGCCTGCCCACCCGCGCCGCCCGCCTCCTCTGAAAGCCTGCCCAAGCTCTCGGCCTATTTTGAAGTCCTCCTGACGACCCTCTACGCGATCAACCCCGTCTCGTTGCCCGATGCGCTCATCCTGGCGCTCCCCTGGGCCGATCTCTGGCGTGCCCTGGGCGCGGCGCTGCTTCTGGCGGGGTCTGCGCTGTTCCTGTGGGCGCATCGCGCCCTGGGGCCATTCTGGAGGGATGAGCTGGAGATGCGGCAGGGGCGCCGCCTGGTGCGCAGCGGGCCGTATGCCTGGGTGCGCCACCCCATGTACACTGCCCTGTTGCTGTGCGACATCGGCGCGCTGCTCCTGATCCAGAACGCCGTCCTCCTGGTGCCCCTGGGTCTGTGGCTGGCCATGCCGGGGCGGGCGCGGCGCGAGGAGGCACGGCTGGTGCGCCTGTTCGGTCAGGAGTATGAAGCCTACCGGCAGACGACGGGGATGTTCGCGCCGCGGCTGTTACAGAATCCCCACCTGGCTATGGTCGCCCAACGTAAACTTGTAGGCTTTCGGCTTGATGGGGGAGCGTTTGAGGACGACATGGCGACCGATCAGGCTGTCTTCAATGCGGTGGGGGATATCAATGATCTGGCTGTGCTCCAGGACAATGGAGTGCTCAATCTCGCTGTCCTGGATCAGGCAATGATGGTAAATGGAGGTAAAGGGGCCAATGTATGAGTTGACGATGCGCGTGTCCTCGCCGATGATGGCCGGGCCGCGCACCCGGCTGTTGATGATCTCGGCCCCCTTCTCCACCGTGACTTTGCCCTCAAGCTGCGAGTCCTTATCTACGTAGCCCTCAACCTTCGGCTCCAGCTCGTCCAACACCTTGCTGTTGGCCTCAATCATGTCGCCGGGTTTGCCGGTATCAATCCACCAGCCCTCGTGGATGTAGGGGTGGACGTGGTAGCCTTGATCAATCAGATATTGAATGGCGTCGGTGATCTCCAGTTCGCCGCGGCGGGAGGGCTGGATGGCGTTGACTGCCTCAAAGATATGGTGGTCAAACATGTAGATGCCTACCAGCGCCAGGTTAGAGGGGGGGGTCTGGGGCTTTTCAATCAGCCGGACCACGCGGCCGTTTTCCAGCACGGCCACGCCGTAGTGCTGGGGTTCGGCCACGCGCGTGAGGACGATCTGGGCGTTGTAGTCGCTGGTGGCGAACTCGCGCAGCAGCGGTGCGATCCCGCCCTGGATGACGTTATCGCCCAGGAACATGATGAAGCGCTCCTGGCCCAGGTAGTCCTGGGCGATTTTGACGGCGTGGGCCAGACCCAGCGGCGCGGGCTGCTGGATATAGGTGATCTTCGCGCCCCAGCGCGCGCCGTCGCCGACGGCGGCCTTGATCTCCGGGGCGGTGTCGCCGGTGACGATGCCGATATCGGTGATGCCGGCCGCCACCAGGGTGTCCAGGACGCGGAACAGGACCGGGCGGTTGGCGACAGGGATGAGTTGTTTGGCGCTGGTGTAGGTCAGAGGTTGTAAGCGGGTGCCCTTGCCACCGCTGAGGACAAGCCCCTTCATCGGTAATAGCCTCCCAATGCGCTGTCCAGGGGGGCGTTGGTGAGGACGGCGCCGATCAGGCGGATGCCGGCCCGGTCCAGCAGGGCGCGGGCGCGTTGCACGTGCTCGCGGCGGGTGCGCCCGGCGCTGACCACCAGGAGCACGGCGTCCACCTTGGAGGCCAGCACCGCGGCGTCAGTCACGGCGATGACCGGCGGAGCATCAAACAGGACCATCTCGGCCTGGGCTTTGAGGGCGGCGATGACCTCGTCCATGCGGTTAGAGCCGAGCAGTTCGGCAGGGTTGGGGGGAAGCGGCCCGCTAGGCAACAGCCACAGGTTGTCCACGCCGGTGGCCACCAGCGGTGGCTGGGCCAGGGCGCTGGCCTCCACCATCATGGTGGTCAGGCCGTGGGCGTTGGAGACGCCGAAGATCTCATGGAGCGAGGGGCGGCGCAGATCGCAGTCGGCCAGGATAGTGCGCCGCCCGCCCTGGGCGATGGTCACGGCCAGGTTCGCCAGCGTGGTGCTTTTACCCTCCTCCGGCGCCGCCGAGGTGACCACCAGCGTGCGGATGGGCTTGTCCAGGCTGGAGAAATATAGGTTGGTGCGCAACGTCCGGTAGGCCTCGGCGACGGGCGAGCGCGGGTCGGTGAGCGTGATCAGGCCGTCTTGGGTTGGGGTCATTGGGGTCTCGTTCTCGCGCGTTGGGTGGCTCGCCCGGTGCCGTCCACTGCGACGGTGGGGATGGCCCCCAGCACGGTCAGACCGGCGAAGCGCTCCATGTCCTCCGGGGTGCGCACGACGCCGCTCTCAATCCACTCCAGCCCAAAGACAACCAGGGCGCCGACCAGCGTGCCCAGGATGAAGCCGGCCAGGGTGTTGATCTTGGTCTGCGGGCTGTACAGGGTGGCTTTGGGCGGCTCAATGATGCTCGCATTCACCCAGTCCCGTTTCTCCAACAGCCTCTGGTTCTCCTGCTGGCGCCACTCCACCGTCAGTTGCGCCCAGGTCTCGGCGATACGGTTGGCCAGTTCCGGGCTGTAATCCTTGACGTCAATCTGCAGGGTGAAGCGCGTCTCATCCGGGTCAATGGTCACCCGCGACTTCAGGTCCTCTGGGGTGACGTCAAGCTGAAGGCGATCGATCACCTGTTGCGCCCAGGGCAGGCTGTACATGTTGGCGGCGTAGTTGCGCAACAGGGCCTTGGCTGCCTGCGACGTGCCCCAGTCGGGCCGGGTGCTGATGCTGAGGGTGATGGTGGACTTATACACGGGGGTTTGCATCTCGCTGAAGCCGAAGGCGGCAGCAGCGGTCAGGATGGCGATCAACAAGGCGATCCAGCCCCGCTGTCGCAAGATGCGCAGGGTATCACGTAAGGACATGACAACCTCCAGATACGGCGTAGGAACGGCTTCAGCCGTGACCGCAGGGGCTATTTTAGCATAAGGTGGGGGAGAGCACAACCTCTATAGGCGGGGAGGGGGAGGCTCAGCAGCGTTGGAGCGTGGCGCTATCAAAGACTGCGCCGGTAGAATCTATGGCCTCAATCTGCGCCTGGCAACCGCTCAGCGTCACGCGGGTGAAGTGATGTACGGCGCGACTGAAGGCCGTGAACCAGCTCGCCCCCACCGGATACAGGGTCGCGCCCCCGCCGCCGGTGACGATATAGACGATACCGCCCTGGGCGAACGACGCCGGCCGGTTGCCCCGGATGGGAATGGTGCGCTCGTAATCGTGGTCGTGGCCGGCGATAACCAGGTGCACGCCCGCTTGCTCAAATAGCGGCACCAGTTTGTCGCGGACGTGGGCCTGCGAGCCGTGTGGCCCGGAGGAGTAGGGGGGGTGGTGCAGGAAGACCACCTTCCAGGGCTTGGCCGTCTGGCGCAGGTCGGCGGCCAGCCAGTCCGCCATGTCATCTGTGGCTGCGTCGCCGATATACGCTAGGGGCGCGTTTGTATCCAGCGCGACGAAATGCACATCGCCGTAGTCAAAGCTGTAATAGCGCTCCTGGTCGGGTTCGCGCCACGCCTGGCGGGGCAGGTGGAAGAGGGCCAGGTAGGGCGCGGCGCGGTCGGTGGCATAATCATGGTTGCCGGGCGCGGTATAGAAGGGCAGATGATCGATCAGGGCGGCATAGACGGCGAAATAGCGGGCCTCAAACTCGGCATATGTGCCGCGATCGTACACGATGTCGCCGGCGATGAGGGCCAGATCAAAGGGTGTTTGAGCCAGCCGGTCGCGCACAGCCTGCTGGCTGGCACTGCCTGCGCCGGCGTCGCCGAAGGCCACAAAGGTCACCGGCCCGCCGGTGGGTGCAGTGCGGAAGCTGGCGATGTAAGCGGGCCGCCCGGAAATGGTGACTGTGTAGCTGTAGGCCGTGGCGGGGGTCAGGCCGCCGATGGGGGCTTCGTGCTGCCAGGTGCCGTTGGGGAGGGCGTGGCGCGTCGCCAGGACCGCCTTTTCGCCGATGCGCACCTCGCCCGGCACGTCCGCGCCGGTTGTCCAGCCGATCACCAGCCCGGTCGTGGTCAGGCTCATCAGGTAGGGGCGACGTTGGAGCAGGCTGGGGTCGGGCGTGGATGGGGGCGTCAACGCCGGCGGGGTGGATGTGGATGTTGGGGTGGGCGTGGGCGGCTTCGCGGCTGAAGGGGTCGCGGGTGAAGGGGCCGCGGCTAAAGTCGCGGCTAAAGCCGCTCCTACGGTGGGTGGGGCGGTCGGGGGTGAGGCGGTCGCGGCTGAAGCCGCTCCTACGGTGGGCGGGGCGGGTGGTGCGGTGGGGCGGCAACCGGCCAGGACCAGCACCAGCAGGGCGATGATAAGGCCGCTTCTGAGCAGGCGAGGGGGTGCGGGCGCCATGCATATATTGTCCCATCACCGCCACCGAAGGTCAAGTCAGGGCAGGCCCAGGCGGACATGGGCCTGGCGGCACAGGCTGGCGCCGCCTGCAGCCAGCCAGGCCGCCTGCGTGGGGCTTTGGCTTAACCCGGCCTTGGCATCGGCGTAGATGCCGCTCCCCCACCGGGCGTAACGTTGCGTCTCGGCGGGCCATTGGGCCGGGTCCAGCCCGATCAGACTGTGGCCGCCATTGTATCCGGCCAGCGCCAGGCGCACGTCGCCCTGGGCCAGGTGGAGCGCACGGGCCAGATAGGCCAGCCCGCGCAGCGCGTTGGTCTGGGGATCGTGCATGGCCTCGTCGGGTTGGAAGTGGAAGGGCATGACCTGAAACAGGCCCCGCGCCCCGGCGGAGGAGACCGCCTCCGGGTCGCCGCAGGACTCCATCTGCATCACGGTGGCCACCAGATCGGGGTCCAGGCCGGCGGCCTCCGCCCAGGCCACGATCTGGCTCTCCCAATAGCGCACTTCCGGCGTGAACAGGGGGGCGATGTGGCGCGGGGGCGCGGTTGGGGTGGGGGCTGCGGGCAACGGGCTGGGTGGCGCGTTGCCCGCAGCCTGGGCTCTGGGCAGTGTGGAGAGTGGCCCTAAGAGCAGTGGCCCCAGCAGCAGCACCCACAGGGGCATGAGGTGAACGATGGCCCGTTGCAGCACCCTGGCCTCCCCGCTTAGTCAAACGACTGTCCGCCCTCGTACACGGCGGAGGCCATCATCGTGCTGCGGGCGCTCTGGGCAGCGGCCGCCGAGGGCTTGGGCGCGGGGCGCGGGCCAGGGGGTATGCTCCGGCCCAGCGCATAGGCCGGCTCGCGCTCACCGCCGATCACGTGCGTGCCCTGGGTGGGCCGCGAGGCCGGTCGGCCATTGCCCGGCGCGGCCTGGACGGTCGCGACCGGGCGGAGCAGCCGGTCACCCGCCATGGTCAGCGCGGCGATGATCAGCACGCGCGTCAGCCACACCAGCACGGCGACAAACACCGGCACGATGCGGATGAGGTCCTCCCGCCCTACGATCTCGTTGCCCAGGGGGTGCTGGAGCACGGCGAGCGAGACTGCCCACCAGGTCATCACGGCGTTCATGGCCGCGGCCAGAAACCAGGCCCCCATGAGGTACCAGGCTTCTTTAGGCTCTGGGCCGCCTTCCTCGCGCCCCGGCATGAACAGGCGGGCCAGGCCGGCGAAATCAATGCCGCAGAAGGCGATGGCCAGGATGGTGGCCCAGCCAACCCCCATGAAGTCAATCCCCCCTAACAGGCTGTCCAGGGCATATTGAGTGGTGTCGAAGTTGAACAGCTCAAAGGCGATCAGCGCCAGGATCAAGATCGCCCCTAATGCGAGATAGCGTCTCATGATGTGTCCCTCCTTCTTGTTTGCGCGTTGTCCGAATAGGCTGAGGATTCGGGTGGTCACACGACCTGAGGGAGTGCTCCGGCTTGCGCTCGCCCAGGTTCCCACTGCGTTACGTTCGTCCCCCATCGGCCTTCCTTCCGTTCCCTCCAGGGATTAGAACATTTGTTCTACAGTATAGCACAGTTTTCGCGTCTGTCAAGAGGGAATTTTCTGAGGGTTCGGACTGAAGTTGGGACAGAGCCGTAGACGATGAGCGAGAAGGTGGTCAAGGCTCTGCTGCCGATGGCGCGCCAATCGCCAGCCGATAGCGTATATTGCTGCTTGAGCAAGACGAAAAGGCCTGAATGGCATTTCCACTCCTCAGGCGGGTCATGCCCAACAGGCGTTTCAGGTCACGGAAGCTCTCCTCAATTTTCATGCGTGCCAGGTAGAGGCGTTGACTGTAGGTGGCCTCCAGGTCGGTCATCACCCAGAGGAGCTCCGAGAAGCCTTGGGTCTTACTATCCTGGAGCATCCCGACTACGCGGTCTTGTAGGCCTGCGGACGGAGGATTTCCGTGGGGTCAGCGATGACAAACTCTGCCTGTTCTTGGAACAAGCGCCACAGCGCTTGACGGGGGTCGTGCTAATGCAGGAAGCGCTGAATCCGTTTGTACCGGGCAGCGAGGCGGCCCAGCCTCTGGCCGGCGACCCCCGTCAGACGAGCGGGTACAGGAGTTATCCAAATCCCAGCCCCTGCTCTTTCAAGCTCACGTAGCGCCGTTGCCCGATCACCAGATGATCCAGCACCTCAATATCCAGCAGTTTGCCCGCCTCTACGATCTGCCTGGTGACGGCGATGTCCTCAGGCGATGGCGTGGGGTCGCCAGAGGGGTGGTTGTGGGCGACGATGATAGCGGCGCAGTTGTGGCGGATGGCGTCGCGAAACAGTTCGCCCACGCGGATCATGGCGGTGTTCAGCGACCCTTTATACACCTCGCTGATGGCGATCACGCGGTTGCGCGTGTCCAGCAGAATGACCCGCAGGTGCTCTTGCTCCAGCCCGGCCATGTCCAGCATGATCAGCGCCGCCGCGTCGGCGGGGGAGCGCACCGTCGGGCGGTCGTTGGGCGAGGTCAGCAGCAGGCGCCGCCCCAGTTCCAGCGCAGCCTTGAGCTGGACCGCCTTGGCCGGGCCCATGCCCTTCTCGGCGCACAGTTCGGCGAAGCTGGCGCGGGCCAGCCCATCCAGGCCCTTGTACTTCGCCAGCAGGCGTTCGGACATGCGCACCACGTTTTCGCCCTTCACGCCCACGCGCAGGATGATCGCCAACAACTCGGCGTTAGACAGGGCCGCAGGCCCGGCCTGCGCCAGCCGTTCGCGGGGGCGCTCACTGCTGGGCAGGTCGCGGATCATTGGCTGGTACTCCACCGCGCTATTCATGGAGAGGCCTCCTTTGACCGGGTTTGCACTCTGGCTTTTGCCTGCTATAATTCCCCTTGACCATCAACGGTCCGTGTAGGACGACGGACGACGGCCCGCTGACTGTCGTCTGTCGTTTGTCGTCATGACCGAGAACGAGGGTGATAGCCCATGCCGTCTTTAGAAAATATCCCCAACTACATCACGATCCTGATCGCCTTCATCGGCGCGTTTCTCTCGGCCCTGTGGCTCAGCCTGGTCATCTGGACCTTCCGCGATATGCGCGCCCGCTCACGGGATATCTTCGCGGCGATCCTGGCCGCGCTGGTCGTGGCCGTCCTGCTCCTGCCGGGCCTGGTGATCTACCTGATCCTGCGTCCCCGCGAGACGTTGGCCGAGGCCTATCAACGCGCGCTGGAAGAAGAGGCCCTGCTCCGGCAGATTGAGGAGCGGCCCATCTGCCCCGGCTGCCAGCGCGATATTGAGCCGGATTGGATGGTCTGCCCCAGTTGCCACACGCGCCTGCGCAAGACCTGCCTGAACTGTGGGCGGCTGAACGAATTGAACTGGGACATCTGCCCCTACTGCGGCACACCCGCCGCGCCTGCACCCGCTGCGCCCGCCGCTGCTGCCCCGCGCCGCGCCGCCCCCACTGCGCCTGAAAGCGACGAGGAAGCTTATGAGCCGGTCAGCCGCAGGACATGAGGACCTCCCCTGCCCCTGCTGGCTATAGCAGCCGCAGCGTGCGCACCATCCGCTGGAACAGGGGCAGGTAAACGTCAAACTCCTCCTGCGGTGATCCCGCCACAGCCACCAGCGCCCGTTCGCCTCGCACCGTCGCTGCCACCCAGGCCCTCACCTCCAGGCGGTAATCTGTATCGTAGTAGCTCACCTGGGCGGCGGCGAAGACCAGGCCGTTGGATTCAAACAGCTCCACCAGGCCAACGTTGGGGTTCTGCTCGGCCCGCAGCCCCGCCAGCACATACTCCAGCAAGTCTTTGGAGTTGCGGATCGTTTTGCCGGAGGCCGATTCTATATCCGCCACCTGGCCCGGCAGGATGATCACCATGGCGCTGGCCGCCGGGCTGGGTTCGGCCAGCGCCAGCGGGTTGGCGACAAAGCGCGCGGTTGGCGTCGCAGGCGGCAGTGGCTGCTGCGCACAGGCGACGAGCAGCGCCGCCAGCAGCGCGAATGTGGGCCTCACGCGCCGCGCCTCCATAGCGGGCGCGGCACGCCATAGGCCGCCGTATCCCCCAACTCCTCCTCAATGCGCAGCAGTTGGTTGTACTTGGCCACGCGGTCGCTGCGCACGGGCGCACCGGTCTTGATCTGGCCCGCATTCAGCGCCACCGCCAGGTCGGCGATAGCGGCGTCCTCGGTCTCGCCGCTGCGGTGCGAGATGACCAGCCCCCAACCGGCGCGCAGCGCCATCTCTGAGGCCGCTATGGCTTCGGTCAGCGTGCCGATCTGGTTGACCTTACATAAGAGTGCATTGGCAGCGCGTTCGGTGATGGCCCGCTCCACGCGGGCGATGTTGGTCACCAGTAGGTCGTCCCCCACGATCTGGATGCGGTCGCCGAGCCGCGCCATGAGCGCCTTCCAGCCCTCCCAGTCATCCTGGGCCAGCCCATCCTCCAGCGAGATGATGGGGTACTGGTCCACCCAGCGCGCCCAGAAGTCCACCATCTCCGCGCTGGACAGCGTCTGCCCCTCCTGGCGCAGCCGGTAGGCGCCGTCCTCATAAAGCTCCGAGGTGGCCGGGTCAAGCGCGATGGCGATGTCCGCGCTGGGGCGGTAGCCAGCGGCCTCAATCGCCTGGAGGATCAGTTCCACCGCCTCACCGTTGGAGCGCAGCGCCGGAGCGAAGCCGCCCTCGTCGCCGACGAGCGTGCTATAGCCCTTCTCTTTGAGCACGCGCCGCAGCGCCCCCACGACTTCCACGCCCCAGCGCAGCGCCTCGCGGAAATTGGGCGCGCCAATCGGCGCGATCATGAACTCCTGGAAGTCGGTGGACTGCCAGCCGGTGTGCACGCCGCCGTTCAGGATATTCATGAGAGGGATGGGCAGGGTGTGCGCGTGAACGCCGCCCAGGTATTTATACAAGGGCAACTCCAGCGCATTGGCGGCGGCCTTGGCCACGGCCAAGCTCACCCCCAGGATGGCGTTCGCACCCAGGTTGGACTTATTCGGCGTGCCGTCCAACTCAATCAACGTCTTATCAATGCCTTCCTGGTCGGTGGCGTCCCAGCCCACTAGCGCCTCGCTGATGGTGGTGTTGACGTTCTCAACCGCTTTGAGCACGCCCTTGCCCCCGTAGCGCCCCGGATCGCCGTCGCGCAGTTCCAGCGCCTCATGCACGCCGGTGCTCGCCCCGGAGGGCACAATCGCCCGCCCCCACGAGCCGTCTTCCAGCGAGACCTCTACCTCAACCGTTGGGTTGCCGCGTGAATCCAGCACTTCCCGCGCCAAGATCGCTTCAATGATGGTCATGCTTCACCTCCATGTAAAATGCGCCAAACCTCATCAAACTCGTCCGCGCCCGGCGGCTCCAGGCCGGCATGGACGCGGGCGACAAACTCGCTATCCTCCGCACGAGACCCCCAGGCCGTGTCACCCCGTCCGGCGTTGCGCGCCTGAATGACCTCCAGCGGCAGGTCAAACCAGACCGCCACCGTGCGGTAGCCGTAGTCACGGGCAGCGTCCAGGGCATAGCGACGGTAGCGGCGCTGCCAGTGCGTGGCGTCCAGGATGACATTCTGCCCGGTCGCCAATAGCCGCCGCAGCCGCCGCTCCACCTCGGCGAAGACCTGATCGCCATCGCGCGGGTCGCCCCGGCCCTGGGCGACCATGTCGTTACGGACATCATCGGAGGCCAGGACGACCGCATCCAGGCGTTGGCGATGGCGTTCGGCCCAGGCGGTCTTGCCGGCGCCCTGGGCGCCGATGAGGACGTAGAGTGTACGCATCTATGCAGGCCCCCGGGTAGAACACTTCCGCCGTCAACTTTTAGCGGTTTCCTGCTTTACCTCCTCAATCACATCCAGCAACTGCTGATATGTCCCTTCGCCGCCGAGCTTGTCCCAAAACTCTTCGCCTATCAAGACCTCTGCTTCCAAGTCCATAATCTGAGCGGTGAACGGGTGGCTGTAGGCTTCGCGGCCAATGAAGGGATTGTATGCAAAGGCAAGATAAGCCTCGGGACCCTTATCGTGGTGAAGAGCAATAAACGAAGGGTAAGCCCTCTGAAGTTCTTCAACGCTATATTCAACCTGCGTCAACCGTGTAACGAAGTCTTTCAGCAAGTTGACTGCTTTTTGGCGTGTCTCCGTTTTCACTTAGGCTTGTCTCCACACCAGGATAGACTCATAGAAATCATTGCTGCGCATACCTGTTCTACGGTTGACATGGCGTTCTAACCGTTCGTCCAAAATAAAACCAAGCTTAGAGGGCAGATCGTCGTAAAGAGAGTACCTGTCGTTAACGACGATAACCACGCCGGCATTCGGTGTCAGGTGGGGGCGCAGATTGATAAAGACGGCGGCAATTTGCTCAATATATTCCTGCTGCGCTAGTTTCGAATTGCCTTGAAAAGCAGGGCCGATCTCTTCCTCGGCCCGCCAAGTCAGACCGAGAAGTTCATAAGCATAACGGTGCTGCTCGTGATAGTCAATGATGCCGACGTAAGGCGGCGAGGTCAGTACCAGGTCAATCCCATCCGGGAAATCAACATCCCTGGCGTCGCCGAAAATAACCTGAACCGAAACGTCTTTTCTGATCTTTTGAAACTCCTTGATACGCTTAAGCGTGTCCAGGCTATAACGATTAAGAAATTGCAGCGCATCATCTGTTGGCTGGCAGATGCGACTGTGCTTAAAGCAGTAGTAGGGTTCGGTTTGAGGCTTTTTGGGCCAATCCAATTCATAATGCGTTGTCAACCGTGCCGAACGGGCAGCCCGCGATAAGATCACCTTAAGCACATCCTGGTATGGGTAATTAGCGATGAGCGCCCGGTAGCAAAGTAACTGGTACAGCGCTTGAGGATGAAACCACATCTTCAAATATTCGCTGTCTGTTTCCAAGCGGATCGTATTATCAGAAAACAACCCACCACCCAGTTGTAGATTGAGTTTCGTTAGGATGTCTTTAATCTCATACTCCAACAGGGATATATCATAGTATGCTGTCTTAACACGCGTAAGCGTGCAATTAAATTCTGAGATGTCACAACCCACCGAATCAATTCCAATGGTTGCGGCCTCTACCAGTGTTGTGCCAGAGCCACAGAACGGGTCGCAGACCAGTTTCGGACGAAACTTGCGTAGGAAGATTTCGGCTAACTGCGGAATAAATTTGCCCAAGTAGGGGTGGAGACGGTGAACGTGTTTCGTCCTTTCGCTCTCTGGCAGATCCTGTTCCCGCCAGTTCAGATTAAGGGATTGCAAAGGTGTCTCAGGCGTAACAGACGCAAAGTCTGTAAACGGCGGCGTGTTATAGACAGGATTATAGGGCAAGACCATTCACCTCCAATACCGATTATAACTATCTACAGGAGCCCGTCAAAGCCCCAGCGCCGCATACAGCCGCTGGAAATCCATGTGCTCCGCCAGCAGCGCCTCAAAGCGGGCCAGCTTCTCCGCATGGCCCAGCCGCGTCTTACCGAAGACGCGCTCAATGGCCTCCACCGCCTCCAACGTGTTCTGCGCCACCAGGATCACCGGGACGCCCAACTCATCGGCGCGTTGCAGCAGCACCGGGCTGGGATGCAGGTTGCCCGTCAGGATGAGCGCCCGCGTGGAGGTCTCCAACGCCGCCGACTGGATATCCGTGCGGTCGCCACCGGTGATCACGGCCTTGTTCACCTGCCGCCGGAAGCGCGGTAGCGCCGACTCCACCGTCATAGCACCAACGGTCAGGCTCTCCACCAGGTCATCGCGTTTCTCCGGATGGACCAGGAAGCGCCCCCCCAACACATCGGCCAGTTCCCCCACGCTGATCGCCGCCAGTTTGGCTTCCTGGGGCAGGACGGCAAAAACGGGCATGTGGCGGTTTTCCAGGAAGGGGCGGGCGATGTCGCTGGCGAAGCGCCAGCCCGCCTCGGGCACGGCGTTGATGGCGATGCCCAGCAGCGCTTCCCCTAGGCGGAATTGCGCCGCCAGCGCATCGTCTATCAGGTGGGTCTCGCCGCGCCAGCGAACGATCACCAGGGCCTGTGCGCCCAACAACCGCACCATCGCCGGCGTGCTCAGCCCGATAGCGTAACCGTCGCGCAACGAGGCCCCGCCCTCCAACAGGACGATGTCCTTGCCCTGGGCGATGGTGCGGAAGGCGGCCAGGACCTCGGCGACGAAGTCGCGCTGGAGTTCGCCCTTGAGGTGGCTCTCCAACAGCGCCCGCGTCAACACCACCGGCGCCAGCACCTCCGGTGGCTCCTTCAGGTCCAGGACCTGCTGCACAAACTCGGCGTCCTCGTCCAGGATGCGCCCGTCCACCTGGTGTGGCTGCATGCTCAACGGCTTGAGGTAGCCCACCCGATAGCCATCGGCCTGCATCCGCCGCGCAATCCCCAAACAGAAGGCCGTCTTGCCGGAGAAGGTCTCAATTGAGGAGATGTACAGTGCCTTCATAGTCGCTATCCTTCGCGTGATGCGTGAGACGTGAAACGTCAGATGTCATCAGCGCGTTTCACGTTTTCAGAACCATCCGGGCATCCAGCGCCAATGCCCCGCGCCCCTTCTCGTACACAATGAGCGGATTGATGTCCAGCTCCACGATCTCCGGGAAGTCGGTGACGAGCTGGCCGACGCGCAGCAGAGCCTCCACAATCGCCTCGGTGTCGGCCTCGGGCCGCCCCCGTATGCCCTCCAGGAGCGCATGGGCGCGGATCTCGCGGATCATGGCGTCGGCCTCGCGCCGCGAGAAAGGGGCCACCCGGAAGGCCACATCGCGCAGCGCCTCCACGTAAATGCCACCCAAACCGAACGTCACCAGCGGCCCGAACTGCGGGTCACGGTTCATGCCCACCAGCACCTCCAACCCCGGCGGGGCCATGCGCTGCACCTGACAGCCCCAAATCTCGGCGTCGGGCATGTAGCGCGTGACCCGGTAAAGGATCAGTTCAAAGGCGTCGCGCACGTCACCCGGCGTAGCCAGGTTGAGCTTGACGCCGCCGATGTCGGTCTTGTGCAGGATGTCGGGCGAGGCGATCTTGAGCGCCACCGGATAGCCAATAGCCTCCGCCGCTGCCACCGCCTCGTCGGGCGTGGCCGCCAGCCGAGATTCCGGCACGCGCAACCCTATGGCCGCCATCACCGCCCGCGCTTCGGCATCACCCAGGCTGACCCGGCCCGCCGCCCGCGCCTTGTCCAGCACATCCTTCACCTGCGCCCGATCCATCTCAAAATGCTCAAACTGCGGTAAAGGCTCCGCCCGGATGGCCCGATAGCGCGCCAACGCCTGGAAGGCGGCGGCCGCCCGCTCTGGGAAGGGGTAATTGGGGATGCCGCCCTGGTTCAGGATGCGGATGCCTGCCTGGACGCGGGCTTCGCCCATGAAGCAGGCCAGGATGGGGCGGGCCTGCTGCGGGGCCTGCTCCCTGGCCAGTTGGACCACGACCTTCGCTGTGGCCTCAATCTCCGTCATCGCCTGGGGCGTGAGGATGACCAGGATGCCATCCACGTTGGGGTCGGCCAGGACGTGCCGCAGGGCGAAGGCGTAGCGATCGGCGCGGGCATCGCCGAGCACGTCCACCGGGTTGGCCGCGCTGGCCGCATCGGGCAGAAAGGTCTCCAGCGCGCGGATGGTCTCCGGTTGCAGGCGGGCCAGCTCCAATCCGGCCCGCTCCAGCGCGTCGGTGGCCAGGATGCCGGGGCCGCCAGCGTTGGTGACAATGGCGATACGGTTGCCGGGAAGGGGGGGCTGGTAGGCGAAGGCCAGGGCGTAATCAAACAGAGCCTCCATGGAGTCGGCGCGCAGCACCCCCGCCTGCTGGAAGGCGGCGCGGTAGGCCTGCTCCGAACCGGCCAGCGAACCGGTGTGCGAGGAGACCGCCCGCGTGCCGGCCTGGGTCACCCCCGATTTGACCGCGACGATGGGCTTGACGCGGCTGACCTGCCGGGCGACTTCCATAAACTTCTGCCCATCGGTCAGGCCCTCGGTGTACATCAGGATGACGCGGCTGTTGGGGTCATCCACCCAGGCCTGCAGCAAGTCAATCTCGCTCACGTCGGCCTTGTTGCCCAGGCTGACGAAGCGCGAGAAGCCGATCCCGCTATCGCCCAACGCCCAATCCAGGATGGCCGTGCCCAGGGCGCCCGACTGCGACATGAAGGCAATCGGCCCCTGCGGCGGCATCCCGGCAGCGAAGGAGGCGTTGAGCGGCGTGAAGGTGTCAATCACGCCCAGGCAGTTAGGGCCGATCAACCGAATCCGGTACTCGCGGGCAATGCGGATCAGTTCCAGTTCGCGCTCAAAGCCCTCCCGCCCGGCCTCACGGAAGCCGGCGCTGATGACAACGACGGCGGGGATGCCCTTTTGCCCGCACTCGCGCAGTGCGTCGGGGACGAGCGGATAGGGGATGACGATCACGGCCAGGTCAATCTCGCCCGGCACGGCCAGGACGCTGGGGTACGCCTGCAGGCCCAGGACCTCGCTGGCCTTGGGGTTGATGGGCACGATCCGGCCCGGATAGCCCACGCGGATCAAATTGGCGACGACCGCATAACCCAGCTTGGCCGGGTCGCGTGAGGCACCGATCACGGCTACGGACTGTGGCCTGAAAAATGCATCCAGCACAACGGGTATTATAGTGGCCTTCTGGCCTGCCTGGCAACCGGCTTCAGCCCGGTTCTCACCCCCTCCCCCCTCTGTGGGGGAGGGTTGGGGTGGGGGATAAAGGGACAAACGTCCCCCTTTAAGATATGTGGACTATTGTCTCGTTGACTTTTGGGCCTATGGCGACTACAATCAAACTATGTTAAGGAAAAGGATGGATGCCGAGATGAGGCCGCAGCAGTAGGGGCAGGCCCCTGTGCCTGCCCTGGTGCTCAGACCTCTGACCCTCGGCCTGGGATGAGGGACGCTTGATGGCTGCACGCAGGCGCATCCTGATCGCCGACCGCGATGTGGCCTTCGCGGCCACACTCAAACAGGCGATTGAACGCAGTGGCCTGTATCAGGTTACCGTCGCCGGTTCTGCGGCGATTGCGCTGGATGCCCAGGCTGCCGCCCCCTTTGATCTCGCCATCCTTGACCTGGGTCTGGAAGACCTGCAGGGCGCTGAGTTGATCCGCGCCCTGCGCCGCCAGCAACCTGACCTGCGCATCATCGTCAGCCCCCGCGACCCCAACGTCAACCCGGAGGAGCTGGCCGCCCTGGACATCCAGGGGGTACTCCACCGCCCGGTGGCTTTCGCCGAACTGCCCGCCCTTATCGCCGCCGCGCTGGTGCGCAGCCCCGCCCCACCGGCGCGGCCTCCGCGCACGGAGGCGGTTATCCGTGCGGCGCGGCAATTACAGACCATCACGCTAGAGGCCGGGGCCGAGGCGGCCCTCTTGACCGAGACCGGCGAACTTGTCGCCCATACCGGCCGGTTGCCCCGTGAGGAGGTGGAGGCGTTGGCGGCGTTGGTGACCGAGGGCTGGCGCGAGAACGGCGGCGCGCCCATCGGCAACGAGGCCCAGGTGCGCTTCGTCCGGCTCAAACCCGATGGGCCGGACTATCTCCTGTACTCCGCGCCCGTGATTAACAACGCGGTACTTTCGCTCGTCTTCCACGCCGAGACGCCCTTGAGCGTGATCCGCGGCCAGGCCCGGCGCATCTCCGAACGCCTGCGCCATGCCCCGGAGGCCGAGGCGAAGCCGTCCGCCGCCGGGCAGCCCGTAGCGGGTCTGGGCCAGGTGGTGCCGCCGCTTGAGGCTATTGAGCCGGGCTGGGAGCGCGAAGTGGAGGCGCCGGCCCGCCCGGCGGAGAGGCCAAGGAGGCCGCAGGTGCCGCCGGAGGAGCGGCCAGCACCGGCGCCCCCGACCAGCGCCGACCCCTTTGCCGAGGCGCGCCGCACAGGCCACAGCGTGTATCACCTGAGCTACGCGCTGGTCTGGCTGCCGCGTTTCCCCACAACGCAACTCGTGGGCGACCTGGCCGAACGGTTGACCGAGCTTATTCAGGAGATCGCCCGCGGTTATGGTTGGGAGGTGCGCTATCTAGAGGTGCAGCCGGAGTATGTGCATGTCGTCATTGCCGCCGGGCCGGGCGATGCGGCGGCGGCTGTGGTGGAGACCTTTAAACGATTGACCACCGAGACAATCTTCGCCGAGTTCCCCCGCCTGCGCCAGCGCCACCTGGCGGGTCAACTCTGGGCCGAGGACTACCTGGCCCTGGCCGGGCCTACGCCCCTCACGCCCGATCAAGTGCGACGCTATATCGCCTACGCCCGCCAACCCCACCCCGGACTCTAATCCGCTTGAGGCCCGAGGCATCACCCAGACTGCGGTAGCTCATCTTCTCTCGCCAGCACCTGCGCCAGATGCAGCACGTGTAGCGGCTCGCCCAACCGCGCCAGCCGCCCGGCGATGTGCATCATGCAGCCTGCATCGCTGGTCACCAGGGCCTCGGCTCCCGTCGCCCTGGCCCGCCGAATTTTCTGAGCCAGGATGGCCGTGGAGATAGCAGGCATATGCACGGAGAACGTCCCACCGAAGCCACAGCACCAGTCGGGCCGCTCCATCTCCACCAGCGTCAGGCCACGCACGGCGCGCAACAGGCGGCGCGGCTCCTCGCGCACGCCCAGCGCACGACAGAGGTGGCAGGCGTCGTGATAGGTCACCGTGGCGAGGTAGGTGGCGCCGACGTCTTCCACACCCAGGACGCGCACCAGGAACTCGGAGAACTCGTAAGTGTGGGCGGCGATAACCTCGGCCCGGGCGCGGCGGGCCGGGTCATCGGCGAGCAGGTCGGGATACACTTTGCGCACCATGGCGGCGCAGGACCCGGAGGGCGTGACGATATAGGGCGCTGCCTCAAAGACGTCCAGGAAATGGCGGGCCAGGATCGCGGCGTCGCGGCGGTAGCCGTTATTATATGCAGGCTGGCCGCAGCAGGTCTGCGCCTGGGGGAAGTCCACCTCCACGCCCAGGCGCCACAGCACGCGCACGACGTCCTCAGCGACCTGCGGGTAGAAGAGGTCGGCCAGGCAGGTGACGAACAGAGCTACGCGCATGGCCTGATGATACTTGAGATGGAGTGGGTCGGCAAGGCCGGGCTTGCCCCTTTTCCCCCCTTGCGGGGGAGGGCTGGGGTGGGGGTAAAATTACCCCCTCACATACCCGCGTCCAGGCGCCGCAGGGCGAAACCGAAGGTGCACCCCTGCCCCAACTGGCTGTTGGCCCAGACGTGGCCGCCGTGCGCCTGGATCACGCGCTTGACTACGGCCAGGCCCACGCCTGCGCCGCCAAAGCGCCGCTTCATGTGCCCCTCCACCTGGTAGAAGGGCGTCCACACTTTGTCCAGCTTGTCCGGCGGGATGCCGATGCCATTGTCTTCCACCTCCACCCAGGCAACGCCGGGCCGGCTGTGGACGCGCAGTGCGACCCAACTACCCTGGGGGGAGAATTTGATAGCGTTCTCCAACAGGCAGTCAAACACCTGGGGCAATTGCAGCGGATCGCCCATGACGGGGGCGGGCGCCGGCGTCAACTCAAGGTGGAGGTTGAGGCCGGCCTGTTCGGCCACCGGGCGGAAGCGCTCCGCCGCTTCCTGAGCCAGGCGGTTCAGGTCCAGCGGCTCCAGGTTCAGCTTCTGCTGCGTCATCAAGTGTAGGGTAGCAATGCGCTCCACCAGGCGGATGATCTGGCCGGTTTTATCGGCGACAACGTTGAGGGCATGATGCGCCTCATCGCTCAGCGGGCCAAACGCGCCTTCGCGCAATAGCTCAATGTACCCCTTGACGAAGGTCAAGGGCGTGCGCAGTTCGTGGCTGACGTTCTGGATGAATTCGTCCTTCAGGCGGCTGCTCTCTTGCAGTTCGTCGTACGTGGCTTGTAGCGACTCCAGCAGATGCACATTTTCAAGGGCGACCGCCGCCTGGTGGGCCAGCGCCTGGGCCAGCACGGTCTCCTCAGCGCTGAACTGGCGCGGCGCGCGGCTGTCGCAGAGCTCCAACAGCCCCAGGGATTCGCCCCTGACCACCAGGGGGATGACGAGCAACGCCTGCGCCCCAAACGCCTCCAGTAGCGCCCGCTCCTCCAGGCTGATCTGCGGTTGGTCAGCGCGCAGGGCCAGGACCGGGGGCTTCCCCGGCTGCCCGGCTGGCGAGGCCGCCTCCAGCGCGGTGGACAGGCGCTGGTAAAGCTCCCCGGTGACCTCGTCCAACACAGCGATCAGGCCCGAGGTGTCATAGACCTGGGTGGGCACGATTCGGTTCCGGGACAGCGCCGCCAGGCTGACGCCCACGCCGGTCAGGTTCAGCGCCAGGCACAGGTGCCGGCTGAGGGTGTTGAGGACGTCGTTCAGCGAGGCAGCAGAGGAAAGCGCTACGCTGGCCTCGTACAGGATGGTTTGCTGGCGCAGCCGTTCCTGAAGTTCGCGGTACAGGCGGGCATTCTCAATGGCCACAGCGGCCCGCTCGGCAATCGCCTGCGCCAGCTTGAGATCGTCAAGGGTGAAGCGCCGGCCTGGGACACGGCTGGCGGAGCAGAAAACGCCGATCACCTGGCCGCCGGCGACAAGCGGCACGGCCAGAAATGTGGCCGGTGCGGATTGGGCCATGAAGGCGCGATAAGCAGGCGAACTCAGATCGCTTAAATCCTCCGGGGATAAACCCGACAGGCACACCGGCTGGCCGGATTCGGCCACGCACCCCACGATGCCCTCGCCCAAGCGGGCCGGGTTCTGGCTGTAAAAGGCGCGCAACTGCCCGGCTCTGGCCGGGTCGGGGTGATGCAGGGCCGCCAGGCGCAGTTCATCCCCTTCGCGCAGGAAAATGCAATTGCTCTCGCCCAACACCTCACTGCTCTTGATCAGCACCTGTTCCAACACCTGCGCGATGTCCAGCGAGGCATGGAACAGGTGGCCGATCTCGGCCAGGAACTGCACCTGGCGTTCAGCGGTGCGGGCGTGGGCAACCTCATGCGCGCCCCTGACGAAGATGGCCGCCCCTGCACGAGAGCGCGTCTTGTGTTGAACTGGCTTCATCAATCCGCTCCCCCCAGGCGGATAAACACACCGCCCTGACGACGCCGCGTCAGGGCGGTGACAGATGGAGAAGTTCAGTTGTGCCGCGACAGGGCGGCCATTGAGTTCCAGAGTTGCGCTTAGAGCGTAAACGTCGGGTAGAGCAAGGCCGCATAGCGGCGGCAAGCTATATTATAGTCCAACGGAATTTAAACGCAACTGGGTATTCTAAAAGGGTGCATTCCCTCCCGGAGGGAGTGCACCATCCCCCAGCCTGGCATCCTCATAGATGTTCAAGACCGGGCATTCGTGTTAAACTGAGAGCATATCCAGGGCAATATGCCCTATTCAGGTGCAAGTTATGGGCCAGATGGACCTGTCGGAAGAAGAACCGCTCAGCGATCTGGAGCAATTCTGGGCGAATATCTTCAGCGGCGAGGCGCCGCTGATCAAGGCAGCCTGGGCGACACTGACGGTAGAGGAACGCGCTGCCGTGCGCGCCCATCTGCTGCGCATCCAGGCCGACCCGGAACGGCTGGCCGAGCAGCGCGAAGCAGCGGCCATCGCCTTGCGCGTGATCGCGGAGCACTAGAAACGGGCGCTAAAATAAACGCAGGGCCACAGGCTCTCCTGCGGCCCTGCGGATGCACCTCCTGTTGTCAGGGTCAATCGGCGGCGGCTGGCGCGCTGGCCTTACGCCCGCTGGCCGGTGCAGTCTCCACCTGGACATCAACCTGGGGGCTGCGCCAGGGCGTGCCGATCCAGCGCAGCAGGAAGTAGTCCGCGCCGATGTAGCCGGCGACCTTCCAGGCCAGGATCAGGCCGACCGCGATGGTGAAGAGCACGGGGTTGGTGCTGGCCGACCCGGCCATCATGAAGTTCCAGTTCATAAAGCCGCCGAAGAAGGCCGCGATGCCGGTAAAGGCACCCAGGACCAGGGCGATGCCCACCAGCAACTCGCCCGCCGTGACCAGCTTGGCGAACCAGGTGTAGGCCTGGGCATCCAGCAGCATCTGGATGAAGGCGCGATACCAATCAAAGGCGATGGGCGGCCGGCCCGTCTCCGGGATCTTGACTGCGTTCATCCAGAAGCCCTTGAGCGCCTCGCCGGTCTGCACCCACTTGGGGTCGGCGAGCTTGTGCTGAGCCGCGTCCAGCCACTGGAGACCCAGCCAGACGCGCGGGATCAGCCAGAACCAGCCGGCGCGGGGATCATTGAGCAATTTGTGCACAAAAGGCGGATCCTGAATCACATGCCCCTTCCGCGTAATGATGTTGGTTGCCATCTTTCCTCCCCTTCTTACCCTCACGATTGTGATTTTTCTCACCTTCCTGGTCATAATTTACCCGATCCTGGGCGTATGGAACAGGGTCACCTGTCCCATTTTGGATAGGACAGGTGACCCCAATGGTCTCCTGCATTCTCCGCGATAGGGGCAGGTAAAGGAGGAGGCGATAGTGCCCCCCGTACAGGGAGGGGTGGCCGCTCCGCGAGCGGCCGAAGCCCAGGAAATTCGTGCTTGACAATTTCCCCAACTCCCCGTATAATGCCTTCATCTTTGAAGGGGTTAGGCGTATGAGCACTCTGTGCCTCAGCATCACCGGCTATCGGCTGCGCAGCGGAGATGGTATCTTCGCTGGGATGCCTTGCCGTAGTGCGCCTATCGCCCGGTAAATTTCGCTTCTTTCGTTAACGCCGGCCGTGGGCGCACCAGGCTGCCCACGGCCTTTTTGTTTGTCTCCTCCTTACGCCGTGGGCCGCCACGGCGCTTTTGTTGTGGGACCCGTTCACCATCTCAGGGGGCAATTATCATGGATACGATCGCGCTCAACATTCAACATGTCAGCAAGTCCTTCGGCGGGGGTCGGCGCTGGCTTCCCCGGCTGCGCGGCGGAAATGGGGAGGTGCGCCCTATTGTCGCCGTCAGCGACATCACCCTGCAGGTGCGGCGTGGGGAGATCTTCGGCGTGCTGGGGCCGAACGGCTCCGGCAAGTCCACCCTCATCCGCCTGATCTCCACCCTGCTCCTCCCCGATAGCGGCACGATCACCGTCTTCGGCCACGATGTGGTCAGGGAGGAGCGGGCCGTGCAGCGGTTGATCAACCGCGTCAGCGTAGAGGCTGCGTTTTTCAAACGCCTAAGCCCGATTGAGAACCTGTTGTACGGCGCCCGGCTGTACGGCCTGTCGGGTGACGAGGCCCGCCGCCGCATCCACGAAATCTTGCGCCGACTGGACGTGCGCGCCGATGCGCTGGGCAAGCCGATGGAGGAGATGTCGCGGGGGATGCAGCAGAAAGTGGCCATCGCCCGCGCCTTCCTCACCGCGCCGATCTTGTTGCTCCTGGACGAGCCCACCACCGGCCTGGACCCGCGCTCCAAGCGCGAGGTGCAGGCCTTTGTGCGCGAGTTGCGCGACAGCCACGACGCCACCATCCTGCTGACCACGCACGATATGGAGGAGGCCGATGCGCTTTGCGACCGCATCGCCATCATGGACGAGGGCCGCATCATCGCGCTGGACACGCCGACGGGGCTGAAGGCCCTGGTCCACCCCTCCAATGGCCGTGTGCCGACACTTGAGGACGTGTTCATGCAACTCACAGGGAAGGTGCTGGCCGAAGAAGAAGAGATAGCTGCCTGAAAGCAGCGAATGGAGACAACCCGATGACACCGATCGTTCACCAGGCGAGGGCGTCTTACGCCTTCATTGAACGCAATCTCAACCTGGTCAAGCGCTACTGGGGCTGGGAACTGGTGTGGATGGCCTACACCATCGCCAATAGCCTGGCCGTCAGCTACATCGGCGCGGGCATGGAGCAGATCTCCGGCCAGAAGGTGGACACGCACTACCTGATCCTCTACCTGGTGATCGGCACGATCGTCTGGCGCTACCTGGCCGTGATCTTCCACGCGATCAGCGACATGATCGGTTGGGAACGCTGGGAAGGCACCATTGAGTACACGCTGATGGCGCCCGTGCCGCGCATCACCCATCTGGTGGGTCAGACCTTCTTCGCCATCATCTACAGCCTGATCCACACGGCCGGCATCCTGCTGGCGACGGCAGTTTTCTTCAACCTGGACCTACGCAACGCCAATCTGGTGGGGACGCTGGTGCTGCTTCTGGCCGGGAGCCTGTCGTTCATCGGCATCGGGATTGTCGCCGCGATCCTGCCGTTGCTGTTCCCAGAACGGGGGTCGCAGATGACGCACCTGATCCTGGCCGTGCTGCTCTTCGTCTCCGGGGTTTACTATCCGGTGACGGTGTTGCCGGCCTGGCTGCAGCCCCTCGCCCGCCTCTCCCCAGCCACCTACGTGCTGGAGGGGATGCGTGCGACGTTGTTGGAAGGCGCGGCGCTCACCACGCTGTGGCCGTACATCTGGCCGCTTCTGCTCATGGGGGGGATAGCTATCCCGCTGGGGGTGCGCGCCTTCCAGGTCGCCGAACGCTACGCCAAGCGGACCGGGCGGCTGAAGCGGAATGGCTGAGTAGGGGCGAGGCGTGCCTCGCCCCTACGGGCACGGCGCGCCGTGCCCCCTACTCAGCCGGATAGAGGCTTCACATGGAGAACGGCGCCCATCCCGCTGAGCCGTTCTGCGGCCTCTCGCAGCGTCTCATCCTTCTTGGAGAAGGTAAACCTCACCTGCTGCCGCCCCAGCGCTGACCCGGCTTGGTAGAAGCTGGAGCCGGGGACGCAGGCCACGCGGGCCTGCTCGGCCAAGGCCTGGGCGAAGCTCACGTCATCCGTCGCGCCGAAGGCGGAAATGTCGCACAGGATGTAATAGGCCCCTTGCGGCTTCCAGGGGCGAAAGCCGGCAACGGTGAGCGCGTTCAGCAGAATGTCGCGTTTGCGGGCATACTCCTCGGCCAGGCGGGTGTAATATGCGCGGGGCAGGCGCAGCGCCACAGCACCGGCCTCCTGCAGCGGCGCGGGCGCGCATACCGTCAGGAAGTCGTGTACCTTGCGGATGACGTTCGTCAGGTCCTCCGGGGCAATCGCCCAGCCAACGCGCCAGCCGGTGACCGCGTAGGTCTTGGACAGCCCGCTGATGGTGATGGTGCGCTCCCACATGCCGGGCAGGGTCGCCAGGCTGATGTGCGTGTGCCCATCAAAGACGATGTGCTCATAAATCTCGTCGGTGATCGCCAGGCAGTCAAACTCCTGACACAGCCCGGCGATGAAGGCCAACTCCTCGCGGCTGAAGACATGGCCGGAGGGGTTGTGGGGCGTGTTGACGATGATGGCGCGGGTGCGCTCGTTAAAGGCCAACCGCAGTTCGTCACGATCAAAGGTGAACTCCGGCGGGCGCAAGGGGACGAAGCGCGGCTGCGCCCCGGAGAGCCAGCAGCCCGGCGCGTAGTTCTCGTAGAACGGCTCAAAAATGATCACCTCGTCGCCCGGCTCGGTCACCGCCAGGAGCGCAGCGATCATGCACTCGGTCGCGCCACAGGCGATGGTGACATGCCGCTCCGGGTCCACGTCCAGGCCGTTGAACCAGCCAGCCTTCTCCGCCACCGCCGCCCGCAGGCGCGGGCTGCCCCAGGTGAAGCTATACTGGTTCTGGTCCTTCTGGATCGCCCGGATGGCAGCTTCCTTAAGCTCGTCGGGGCAGGGGAAATCGGGGAAGCCCTGGGCCAGGTTGATAGCATGGTATTGGCGTGCCAGCCGGGTCATCTCGCGGATGACGGATTCGGTGAAGGCTTGCGTGCGGCGGCCAGGCAGTCTCGGCATCGGCCCTCCAGGGTCTTGGACTGTGCGCGTATAGCTTGCGCCCCTTGATCTTACTCCGGCTCGCCTGATCCGGCAATGCTGGCCGGGGGCAGAGCCGTGATGGGGCGCGCCTGGAGGATGAACAGCGTCCCATCGGCCCAGGCCCATTCAACGTCTTGCGGGCAGCCGAAATGCCGCTCAATCGCCAGGCCCAGACGCGCCAGATAGTGTATGGTCGCAGCGGGGAGCACCGGTGTGTTCGCAGTCGCCAGGCCATCCACACGCTCTATGCCGCCGCCCGGTCGCGCCAGGATGATCACCTCACGCCGTCCGAGCCGCTGTTCCTTCACCTGGCCGGAGCGCCTGTCCAGCACGATGCGGTCGGGGGTGACCAGCCCGGAGGCGACGGCCTGGCCAAGGCCAGGGTTGGCCTCAATGACGATCTCATCTCCTGCGCCGGTGACCGGGTTGACGGTGAACATCACGCCCGCGACTTCTGCCTCAACCATGCGTTGTACGACGACGGCGAGCTTAGCCGCCGCCTGGTCCATCCCCTGGCGTGCACAGTAGGCGATAGCGCGGTCATTCCACAGCGAAGCCCAGCAGCGCCGCACGGCAGCCAACACCGCCCTCTGACCGACGACGTTCAGGCAGGTCTCATATTGCCCGGCAAAGGCCGTCTGCGCCAGGTCCTCGGCTGGTGCGCTGGAGCGCACAGCGACCGGCCCTGGCCCAAGCTGTCGGTACGCTGCCAGGATGCGCCGCTTCACCTCGGCGGGGAACAGCGCCTTCTCAAATGCATCCCGGATGGTGGCGCCACGACTTGCCTGCTCACGAGATGCCCGGACGATGACCTCATCCAGGTGATTGCAGGCCACAAAGCGATCATAGGCCACTGGGGTGACGACGAAGCCGGGCGGGACAGGGAAGCCGGCGCGCAGCAACTCGCCCAGGCGAGCCCCCTTGCTGCCCGCCAGTGCCACGTCGTCGGCCCCGATCGCCTGCAGCGGGACGATAAAGGGAGAGGGCGCAACCTCCGATTCGGCCTGCTCGTTCACGCTTTTGCCTCCCCCAGCCTGCGTCGCGGAACTCATAACCCTGTGTGCACGATGAGGGCCACGTTGGCGAGGATACCCAGGGCGAGCGCCAGGTTGGACAGGCGCAGGGCAAGCCAGGCGTGGTGGTAGTGGCGGCTGAGGAGAACGATCAGGCCGGCGAAGAGCAGCATAAACACCATCTTCCAGGCATACATGCCGCTCACGCCGTAATGTTGGATCAGCCAACGGGGGATCACATTGGCTTCCACCAGCCCGCGTTGGAATCCAGCATGCGTGGTCAACAGGTCCAGGGTATTGAGGCCGATCCAATACCAGACCAACACGAGTCGGTCGTACATCGTCCTGACTATACCACAGAAGGGGATACGCATGCAATACGTAAAATAACGTAGAATCGGACCAGGGCAGGGCGTAAATCAATCACCCCGCGCCCGATCAGGCGCGGGGCAGGCCGAAGCGCGGGCTGTGGGCGGTACAAGACTTGAACTTGTGACCCCTGCGATGTCAACGCAGTGCTCTGACCAGGCTGAGCTAACCGCCCATTCTACCTGTATTATAGCCATTCTGAGTGTATTTGGCAAGCCCCCCGCAGAGACCAGGGGCTTATCCATGCTCTGATAGTTATACTTATCGCTCCGCGCTTCTTGACGTCGGAAACCGGCTCTGATATACTGCTGATCAGTAAAACAGAAAATCAGGAGGCAACTATGGCCGATACTATCATTCTCCAGATGGCACAACGAGGCGTGATCACCCTACCGAAGGCATTGCGCATTAGCTACAACCTGCGGCCCGGCGATCGCTTCACCTTGCTTGACCTGGGTGGGGTCTTCGTTCTCAGCCCCCGGCGCTCCGAAATTGACGCTTTAGCCAACCGACTGACCCAGGCACTCACCGACAGAGGCGAATCTCTGGAGAGCCTGTTGCGGGCCTTGCGCGAGGAGCGCGAGCGGTATGCCGCCCAGGGTTAACGTATTTCTGGACACCAGTGCCCTGTTCGCCGGCATCTGGTCGGCTGAAGGAGGTGCCCGCATGATCCTCAAATTGGGCGAGGCTGGGGCCATCCGATTGTTGGTGAGTCCCCAGGTGCTGGCCGAGGCGGAGAGCGCCCTCCGTCGCAAAGCGCCTGAGGCATTGGGGCTTCTGGCCTTATTGCTGGACCGTAGCCGCGCCGAGGTCGTGCCCGCGCCTACACCAGAAGCTATCCAGGCCAGCCAGGCTCTGACCGCTCACCCTGGCGATGCCCAGATCCTGGCGGCGGCCTGGGCCGCCGGGGCAGACTACTTCGTGACGCTGGATCGGGAGCACTTTCTGGATCAGCCGGACTTGAGGGGGGCTGTCCCCTTTCCCCTGAGCACGCCAAGCGATTTCCTGGCCTGGTACCGCCAGCAGTTCGCCTGAATTTCAACTGCTGGGCCGCCCCCCAATCTGCATACCTGGGTGGAGGCCCAACGCGCCCCAAGATAAACCTGCCCCCCCTCACAGGGGGCATCTTGGCTTTCCGCCCGCTTTCAGATACAATCTAACCCATCAGGGAGGACTTCGCTATGGGGGCACAACGCAGTTCAGGTTACGGCTTACGCTTCGGCACGGTGGGCTCTCCGCTCAAAACACCCAAACCGGGCGGGACGGTGACCGGTATCGCCTATAGCAGGCAGCTCGGGCTGGATGCCCTGGAGCTCGCCTGGGTGCAGAGCGTGCGCGTCAGCGACGAGACCTGTGCTGCCATCAAGGCGGCAGCGGCGGCCCACGACGTCGCCCTCAGCGTCCATGCCCCATACTACATCAATCTGAACGCACAAGACGCCCGGACACTGGCGGCCAGCCGCGAACGCCTGCTCAGCGCAGCTCGCGCGGGCTGGAAGGCCGGCGCCACCGACATTATCTTCCACCCCGGCTCCTATCACGAGCAACCGCCCTCACAGGTCTATGCGCATATCCGCGATCAACTGAAGGAGTTGATCCAGATACTGCGCGAAGAGGGCGTCCAGGTGCGTTTGCGCCCGGAGACCACAGGCAAGGCGGCCATGTTCGGCGGGCTGGAGGAGGTGCTGGCGCTCAGCCGCGAGGTGGAAGGCGTAGCGCCGTGCATTGATTTTGCTCATCTCCATGCGCGCACGGGCGACGGCAGGCTGAACAGCTACGCGGAATTCGCCGACATCCTGCGGTTGGTCGCCGCTGAACTGGGGCCACCCGGCCTGCAGGAGATCCATATTCATCTCTCCGGCATTGCCTATGGCCCACGCGGCGAGAAGGTGCATCTGGCGCTGGACGAGGCCGATCTGCGCTACCGCGAGCTGCTTCAGGCGCTGATTGATTTCGGCGTCCAGGGGCGGCTGCTGTGCGAAAGCCCCAAGATGGAGGACGATGCCCTGGTGCTGCGCCAGACCTATATGGAACTCGCCCAGGTGAAGGTGGCCTCTTAGCCTTGCGATTGACTGCCAGCAGAGCCTGCCCTGAGCAACGCGAAGGGCCAACGCCCAGTGTAGGGGCGCAGCGCGCTGCGCCCCTACTCTCCCCGTGCAGGGGAAGGCCGGAGTGGGGGAGAATTTAGAGATAAGGGAAAGGGAAAGGTATGGACATCAACGTCATTCACGGAGCGATCCAAGAGCAAGATACAGACCTGATCGTGGTGAACCTGTTTGAAGGCGTGACCCAGCCAGGGGGCGCGACCGGCGCGGTGGACCGGGCGCTGGGCGGCGCGGTCCGCGACCTGATCGCCGGGGGCGACTTCAAGGGCAAACTGGATGAGACCGCCGTCCTTTATCCTCGCGGAGCCATCCCTGCCCGCCGTGTGCTCATCGTGGGCCTGGGCAAGGCCGAGGAGTTCACCCTGGACCGCGTCCGCCGGGCCTCGGCGACGGCGGCCCGCCGCGCCCGCGACCTGGGCGCCCGGCGCTTTGCCACTATTGTGCACGGCGCGGGCATTGGTGGGCTGGAGGTGCAGAGCGCAGCCCAGGCGGTGGCCGAAGGCACGCTCCTGGGGCTGTACGAGTTCAACCGGCATAAAGCGCCCCCAGAGGATCAACGCCAGGTGGCCGAGATGGCCGTCGTGGAGTTTGACGCGACGCGGCTGCCCGCCATAGAAGCCGGCGTGCGCGCCGGCCAGGCCATCGCTGCCGCGGTGGCGCTGACCCGCGACCTGGTGAATGAGCCGCCGAACTTCGCCACCCCCACCATCCTGGCGCAGCGCGCCCACCAGATCGCCGAAGGGCGCCGCATCAGCGTCACCGTCCTGGAGCGCGAGGAGATGCGTGAGTTGGGTATGGGCGCCTTGCTCGCCGTGGCCCAAGGCTCCGATGAGCCGCCCAAGTTCATCATCCTGGATTACCAGCCGGAGCCGCGCCAGGAGGGCACCACGCCCCCCACCGTCGTCTTGGTGGGGAAGGGGATCACCTTTGACAGCGGTGGCCTGTCCATCAAGCCCGCCGAAGGCATGGAGGAGATGAAGAGCGATATGGCCGGGGGCGCCGCGGTGATGGGCGCGGTGCAGGCCATCGCCGACCTGAACCTGCCCGTGCGTGTCGTCGGGCTGGTCCCGGCGACCGAGAACGTGATCAACGGTCACGCTTACAAGCCCGCCGACATCGTGCGCGCCATGAACGGCAAGACCATTGAGATCATCTCCACCGACGCCGAGGGCCGCCTGATCCTGGCCGATGCCCTGGTGTACGCCAAGCGCTATGCGCCCCAGGCCGTGGTGGACCTGGCCACGTTGACCGGCGCCTGCATCACCGCCCTGGGGAAGGGCCAGGCGGCGGGCCTGTTCAGCACAGATGAAAAGCTGGCCGAGCAACTCAAGCGGGCCAGCGCCAGCACGGGCGAGCGCATCTGGCAACTGCCGCTGTACGACGAGTACAGCGAGGTGATGAAGAGCGACGTGGCCGACCTGAAGAACAGCGGCGGGCGCTACAGCGGTGTGGGTGCATCAGCGGCCTTCCTCAAAGCCTTTGCCGAAGGCTATCCCTGGGCGCACCTGGACATCGCACCCATGGCCTATCTGGACAAAGACAAGCCCTACACGCCCAAAGGTGCCACCGGCTTCGGGGTGCGGCTGCTGGTCCAATTCGTCCGCGACCTGGCAGCAGCGTAACCCTCAGCCTGTCCATGAACCGCGATAACCGCCTGATCGCGCTGGCCCTGTTCCTGTGGGGGATGGGCGAGGGCCTGTTCATCTTCATCCAGCCGCTCTATCTGGACCAGTTGGGCGCTAACCCGGCCCGGATCGGCGAGATCCTCTCGGCCTTCTCGCTCATGGCGGCCCTCTCCTTCCTCCCGGCGGGCATCATCGCCGACCGCGCCGGGCGCAAGCGGGTGATCGTCAGCGGCTGGGTTCTGGGCGCGGTCTCCGGCGTGGCTATGGCGCTGGCGCCAGACCTGCGCCTGTTCGTCCCGGCGCTGCTCGTCTATGGGACTACCGCCTATGTCATGCCCGCGCTGTCCAGCTATATTATCGCGGCACGCGGGGAGCTGGCCCCGGAACGGGCGCTGACCAGCGTATATGCCGGCTACAGTGCCGGCTCTATTCTCTCCCCCGCGTTGGGCGGCGAGATCGGCAAGCTGCTGGGGCTGCGGACGGTATATGGGGTGGCGGCGGCGTTCTTCGTGGTCTCCACACTGGTCATCCTCCTGATCCGCTCACAGCCGGTGGAGCGTTCCACGACGGGGCTGCGCTATGGGGCGCTGTTGCGCCAGCGTAGCTTCCTGGGGCTGTGTGCACTGTTCTTCTTCGTCTTCTCGGTCATGGGGGTGGGTCTGCCCCTGGCGCCGAAATATCTCAAGGATGTGCGCGGGCTGGACGTGGCGGTGGTGGGTTGGTTCGGCTCGGTGCAAACGATCGGGGCGGTCCTGCTCAACCTGAGCCTGGGGCGGCGGCCTGCGCGGCGGGTGTGGGTGGCCAGCCAGGCCCTGCTGTTCCTCTCCACCCTGCTCCTGTGGCGGGGGACGTGGGTGGGCTGGCTAGGGCTGGCCTATTTCCTGCGGGCCAGCTATGGCCTGGCGCGCACCATAGCCAATGTCCTGGCCGGGCGCGACGACGCGCCCGGCCAGCATGGGCTGGCCTTCGGCCTGGTGGAGACGATTATCTCGCTCTCGTATGTGGGCGTGTCCTATCTGGCGGGGCAACTGTACACGCGCAACCCGGAATGGCCTTTCCTGGTGACGCTCGCCCTGCTACCGCTGACGATGGGCCTGTCATGGTTCCTGGCGCCGCGCCCGGCGCCAGCCCAGGTGCCTGAGGTCGGCCTGGGGGCGGGCGCGCCGATTGAGCGCCCGCTGGAGTGAAGCGGCGGGCGGTTGCATGGCCTGAATAGGGCGTTTATAATCCACCCCCAAACCACGCAAGGAGAGCGGAGATGATTCAGAGCATTCTCTATGCCACTGACGGATCGGCCCCCGCCGAGCGCGCTGGCGACTTCGTGGCCTCGCTGGCAGTGCGCTATGGCGCCAGGGTGACCGTGCTTCACGCCTACACGCCCGTGCCGGCCTATCTGGGTGAACCGAACTACAGCCGGACGTTATATAAGACGTTGGAGGAGGCCGAGGCACTGGTAGCCGATGTCGCCAGGCGCCTGCGCGAACTGGGCGTGGCCGAGGTGGAAACGGAGGTGGTGGAGGGGCCGGCGGCGGATGCCATCCTCAACGTGGCCGAGGTGCGCAAGCCCGACCTGATTGTGGTGGGGGCGCGCGGCCTGGGCACCTGGCGCGGCCTGATCCTGGGCAGCGTCAGCATGGCGGTGACCCAGCGCGCCGAATGCCCGGTGCTGGTGGTCAAATAGGACAGACGTATCTCCCCCTCTTGCGGGGAAGGGCTGGGGTGGGGGTGGAGGGGCGCACGGCCGTGCGCCCTTACTCAGTCCGATTGGGTGGTTTCGCTCTGGACCACCTGAAGCTCCGCGCCGGAGGGCGGAAGCGGTCGCCAGAAGCGGTAGCGAATGAGCGCCCACAGTGTGGGCAGGCCCTGGAGCGCCGGAGCAAGGCGGGCCTTGTCCCAACCGCGATCGGGGCGGGCGCTGGTGTGGAGGGGCACCTCCAGGATGGTATAGCCCTGGCGCAGGATCTTGGCAGTCAACTCGGCCTCCACCCCCAGGCGCTGGCTCTCCAGCCGTAGCCCCTTGGCCACGCGCCGCGTCATCATCTTGACCCCTGTGGCCATATCGCGCAGGCGCACACCATAGAGCAGATGGGTCACAGAGGCCATCAGGCGGTTGCCCAGGCGCAGGGTCCAGCCCTGGCTGGCGAAATTGCGCACGCCATAGACGACCTGCGTCTGACTGGCGACAATGGGGGCCAGCAGGCGGGGCCAGTCCTGCGGGTCATAGGCCAGGTCAGCCTCCTGGATGACCACGACGTCGCCGGTCATGGCGCTTAACCCGGTCTGGATGGCCGCGCCCCTGCCACGATGGAGGTCATGGCGCAGGTGACGCAGCCCCAGCACGTCCAGACCCTCCAGGATGGCAGTGATGTCCACGTCGGAGCCATCGTCCACCAGGAGGATCTCCTTGTGCAGGGGGACGGCGGCCACGCGCCGCACCATCTCCCGGATCGTGGCCGCTGCGCTTCTATCCTCAAAGTAAATGGGCAGGATGATGGAGAGCTTCATCGCGTCCCATCCCCCTTAAGAAATCCATTAAGCGCCATTCCAACGGGCCAGCAGGTCGGGCAACTCACTCAGAGTAGCGATCTCCGCATCGGGGCAGATGTGATCGCGGTGAGCGGCGTTGGCCGCGTTGTCGGCGTCCATGGTGGCCCACACGCTGCGCAAGCCGGTAAGCTGCGCACCCAGGATGTCCGCGCCGAGCGTGTCGCCCACCATCACCACCTGCTCGGGCCGCAACTGCCACTGCTCCAGAACCTTCTCAAAGATGCGCGGGTTGGGCTTGCGGATGCCCAGCGTCGCCGAGACCAGGATAGGATGGAGCCAAGGGCGCAGGCCACCGCGATCGATCAGGCGCTGGATATTGTAGTTATCGCTGGCGTTGGAAATCAGCCCCAATCGGTACCCGGCGGCGCGCAGGCGCTCCAGGGTGGCGTGAGTGTCGTCAAAGGGGCGCCACATCCGTTCGGCGGGGGCGAACAGCGCCGCCAGCCCCTCCTGCACAAGGGCCTCCGGGACCTGGGTGAGGCCCATTTCGGCCAGGCACAGGCGCAGGACGTGGGCCGCCGTGACCTCGGCCCAGTCGTGCTCGCGCTGCGTGTAGAAGGTGTTCACATAGGCGCCATACCGGGCGATAAACTCGGCCTCGTCCAGGTCCAGCCCGCCCGCCTTGAGATGGGCGGCCAAGGCGGCCCGGCCCTCGCTCAGCACGTCGTGCCAGTTGCCCTCAAAGTGGAGCAGTGTCCCGCCCAGGTCAAAGATTACGCCGCGAATTACTCCCATGTCCCCGCTTCCCTGAGATAATCCGTTGAGGGCCTTTCCTCCTCTATCGCGTTCCCCGACATGGCTGGGGCGGACCGGCCCAGGAGAAGGTAAAGCCCCAGGAGGACCGCCAGGATATTCAAGCTGCAGGCCCAGGGCAGGGCAGCCCCGGCCAGCATGTCGGCGGCTTCCATAGATGTTGGCGTCGGCGTCGGGGTCTGGCTGGCCCACGCCGCTAATACTGCCGCAGGAACGCTGAGAGCAAACCCAAGCAGCATCAGGTCCCTCAAGTGTTTCATCAACGCAAGCCTGAGGCTTGCGTTGCCGGAGTTCTAAATACACTCCCCTGCAGACATGGTGGCACCCGCCTGAAGGACGAGTGAGGATTGAAACATCGCGGCACATTTTAACACGAACGCGCGATCTGCTCAAAGCGACCGGAGCATCGGCTTTATGGAGCTACCGCCCGGTCGGCATCGCCAGCCGGGGAGGGATCATTGGGAGGGCAGTTCGGCCATAAACAGCCCCTGTCCGTTCGTGAAGAACAGGCGCTGGCCCGCTTCATCCACGAACAGGCCACTTAATCCCTGTAGGGGCGCAGCGCGCTGCGCCCCTCCGTCCGCCTTGATCTGGCCGAGATAGACCCCGCTCAAGCTTAAGTGAATGATGCGTTGCTCCCCGGCATCGGCGATATACAGCGAGGGCGCTGGCGGGCCTGGGCTTAAAAAGAGAGCCACCGGTCGGCCCAGCGGCTGGCTCAGGCCGGTGATATTGAAGGGAAGGGGATTGCCACCAAAGAAGCGCAGCACCTCCCCATCCTGGCGCAGGACAAACACCGCCCCATCCGGTTCAATGGCCAGGTCCAGGGCCTCATTGAGTTCGGGGCGCGCCTGGTCAAAATAGGGTCTAGGGGGAAGGCTAAACACGGCCTCGCGCCCTTCGTAACGCCAGATCTGCCCCCCTTCTGCGTCCAGCAGGTACAGGTTGCCTTGAAACCCGGCCATGGCCCGGACCTGCCCCAATGGGCGCCCGGGATCGGGCAACATCTGCGCTCGAAGCTCATTTGAGCCGGGCGCGACTATCACCAGTGCGCCATTGGCGTCCAGGACGGCCAGGGTCTCCGTGCGCAGCGAGGCCGCCGGGGGCAGCCAGGCCATCTCCACCAGTTCGCCCAGGACCTGCGCGCTGACCGCCTGCCCCTTGAAGATCAACGGGCCGGCGGGCGCCTGAGCCAGATCGGTCCTCTCCTGGTTGAGCACATCCCGATAGAGGGCATCGGCCTGCGTATCTAGGGTATAAACCTCTATACCCCGGACGAACACCCGCGTGGGGGCGCCATCGCGGAATTCCCGCAATCGGACCGGGTGGACGCGGATGACCCGGTCCATGCGGTCCAGTTCGCCCTGGGCCTGGGCGCGCAGTTCGGCCAGGGCGGGGTCGTCGCCGCGCAAGGCCGCGGCCGCCTCCAGCCAAGCCAACGCCGCCTCCCAGTGAGGTCGGGCGGCTTGAGGGTCTGCACCCCCAGTGCGGGCGCGCTCCACCTCCGCCTGGGCCTGGGTGAGGAGATCGGCAAACTGGGCGTCCCGCTGGCGCTCAATATAGATGCGGGCCGTCACAAACGAGACCAGCGCGGGCACCAGGATGGCGATCAGGAGCAGCAGGCCCAGCGGCGCCGGTCGGCCCCGCCAGGCAGGTGGCGGGCGTTCGCCGCGCGGTCGGGCCTGGGGCAGCCACTCGTTCAGAAGGGCCGAGAGACGACGGAGGACGGGCGACAGACGGAGGACCGATGACCCTCTGCCTTCTGTCTTCCGTCCTCCGTCCTCCGTCGGTTGTGCGCCGACGACGAGGACCGCCGAGACATTGCCCTCGCCCGCCAGCCAGGCCAGGCCGTCCAGCACGGCTTCCGGGTCCGCATGGCTGAGGGCACGGATCAGGGCTTCGCTGCCCGGTTCGGCGGGCAGGCCGCTGAGCAGGCACAGGCGGTCGCCGGGGCGGACGGGCGTGTAGAAGAAGGCCGGGTCCAGGTTGCGCGCTTGCCCCAGCGCCAGCATGGGCCGGGCCGAGGCTGTGCCGGGCACAGGCGGCGGCGGATAGCGTTCCAGGCGGCCCGCCCGCACCATCGCCGCCTGCGCTGGGCCTGCCTGGGCGATGATCACCTCGTTCCCGTGCCAGACGGCGCAGGTGAGCGCACCATAGGCCACAGTGCGCGGCTCTGGGCCGGTATTCTCGCGCAGAAGGGCGGCGTTGGCCTCGGCAATAGCTGCACGCAACCCGGCGGTGATGCTGCCTGGGTGCAGAAAATAAGCGTCGGCGATGGCCGCGATCACATCGCGGTACAGCGTCGGCGGGATGGGCTGGGGGCCGTCCAGTTCCAGCAGCAGGCACAGCGTGTCGCCGACACGGTTGCGCGCAGCATGTCTGGGGGCGGGGAGGACCGCCGCGCCGAGCGGCTGGCCCTCGTAGCGCACGCCGTCGGTTACGTCCAGAAAGCCATAGGTGAGGTGCTCACTGCTCTGAAGGGCCATGACTGGAGACTCCCAGGGTGTACGGCGAAAGCGCGATCAGGCGGTTGCCCACGACGGCCAGGATGTCCCCACAGCCATCGCCGTCGGCATCCACGAAGATCGGGCTTTTACGGAACTCCTCGCCATTGGACCAATCCCACAGCTTCGCTCCATCGCGCCCGCGAATCGCATACAGATGCCGGTCATTGGAGACGATCAGCACGTCTTTGTGGCCGTCGCCGTCCACATCCGCGATGATCGGGTCGTTCATGGCGCCGCCCCATTCAGGCAGCGGGTAGTCGTTTGAGATGAAGGTCCACAGAACCTGGCCGGTGCGCCCATCCAGGGCCACCGCGCTGTTGCGCGACACCAGGTGGGTGATCGTGCGGCTGATGATGCGTCCCCCCTCCAACATCTGGTATTCATCAAAGTCGGAACTCAGGCCGAAGACGACGTCGGGGGTGCCATCGCCGTTCAAGTCGTCGGCGGCCGCGTCGGTGACCTTGTAATGGCTGTCAATCACCGTCTGCTGGCCAGTCTGATCCGTGCGAAAGATGAGATCGTTGCCCAACATGCCCGTAGGCGCCTGCCAGAGCTTGCGGCCATCGGCGCGGAAGACATAGTAATTTAAGTCCGTGCCCACGCCGATGTCAAGCTGGCCGTCGCCGTTGAAATCGGCGGCCAGGGCCGAGGTGTAGCCGAACTCGGTGATGTGGCCGGTTTCCGCTCGTGTCCGCGCCAGTTGCTCGCGGGTGGGCGTGGAGATGATCTCCCACAGGCTGCGCCCGTCCAGGCGCAGGGCGTAGAAGCGCTCGCGGTAGCGGGCCGGGTCATGGGCCGAGAAGACCAACTCCTGCCTGCCGTCGCCGTCCAGGTCCAGCGCGAGGGGGATATTGTAGTTCGTGCCGCTGAGGTTACGCCGCCAGCGGTGCTCGCCGGTGCGCCCGTCCAGGAGTTGGGCGATGCGCGTGGGGCTGCTGTAGTCGCTGGCGAAGACATCTGGCCGGCCATCGCCGTCAAAGTCACCGGCGGTCATGCCGGTGGTGGCGGTGCGCAGTTGGCTGTGCCAGAGTTCCACGCCCGTTTGGCCGTTGAGCGCCCAGACGCGGCCCTCGCCGCCGGAGCCGCCCACCACCAGGTCCAGCCTGCCGTCGCCGGTGAGATCAAGCAACACCGGCGGCGCCCAGCGGACGATGAAAGGCACCGGCGCCATCCAGTCCAGGCTGCCGTTCTCAGTGCGGACCGCATAGAGATAGTTGTCAAAGGGGCCGAAGCCGGAGGCCGCCACGATGACCTCCAGCCGCCCCTGTCCGGCCAGGTCGCCCGCGACCAGGTAGGCCGGGAGCAACTCTCCGGCGGGCGGCGCAAACGCCCAGGCGAGGCGCGGGCGGGTCGTGAAACGGCCCTTGAGGTCGGTGGAGGCAGTGTTGTGCGCGTTGGCGCGCGGGTAAGGCCAGGGCGCCTGCGGCACGCGGGCGGTGGGTCGGACGGTCGGTGCGGCGTTCGGCGCCGGGCCGGGCGGCGTAGCCGTCGGGGTCGCGGTCGGGGACATGGGCAGCGGGCGGCGGGGCGTGTTCGTCGGCAGGGAGAGCGGGGTACGGTTTGGCGCCAGGGTCGGCGCGGGCGTGGGCGCAGCGGTTGGGCCGACCCTGAGTGTGATCTGGCAGGTGGACGCGGCGGCCAGCAAGACGAGAGCCAACACCAGAGATTTGGTCACTGTTGCCTGAAAGAGGTGCGCACCTCCGCCTCTGTTCCCGCCGCCGGGCCATCAATCCAGCGGGCCGCCAGCGCGGGCAGCGCCGAAGCCGGGCCGCGCCGGACGGTGCAGGCGGGCAGGGACTCCAGGAAATGCCGACCGTAGGCCTTGGTCAGGATGCGCCGGTCCAGGACCGTCACGACACCCCGGTCGCTGCGGCTGCGGATCAGGCGGCCAAAGCCCTGGCGGAAGCGCAAAATCGCCTCCGGCACGGCATATTGTTGGAAAGGCTGTTTGAAGGTCTGGCTGCGGGCGGCGAAGATCGGCTCAGAGGGGACGGTGAAGGGCAGGCGGGTGATGATCAGCGAGCTGAGGGCCTGGCCGGGTACGTCCACGCCCTCCCAGAAGCTGCGCGTGCCCAAGAGCACCGCCCGCTCGCTCAGGCGGAAGCCCTCCAATAACTGGCGGCGCGACCCCCCTTCGCCCTGCTCAAAGACAAGGATGCCGGCGCGCTCCAGCGGCTCGGCGATGGCGCGGGCCGTCGCCTGAAGCTGGCTGTGCGAGGTGAACAGCACCAGCGCCCGCCCCCGTGTGGCTTTACATAACTCCACTAAAACCCGTTCCACTGCCTGCTGATAGCCCGGCTGGTCCGGCTCCGGGATGTCGTTGACCAGGTATAAAAGTGTGCTGTTTTCATAGTCAAAGGGCGAGCCGACGGCCAGTTCCTGGCACTCCCAGGCGTGCAGCCGGTCTTTGATGAAGTTGAAACTCTTCCCTGTGCGCAGGGTGGCCGAGGTGAGCACCACACTCGCCTTTGCCTGGAACAGGTAGCGCTCCACCAGGGGGCCGACATTCAACGGGGCCACGTGAATAGAGGCCAAGCCACGCCAGTCCAGCTCCAACCAGTAGATCATCTGATCAGAAGGGTGGGCGAGGAGCGCGTCGGTTTGCGCCCGCACCTCGGTCAGCCGGCGCTGCACGGCCATGATCCGCGCCAGAAGCTCGTCCCAGTCGGGGATGTCGTACTCCTCCAGGTTGGCGAAGTCGCTGCCCAGGCGCGCCAGGCCCCCGGCCAGGGCCCCCAGGTGCAACGACAGGTTCTCCCAGGCCGCGGCCACGCGCTCCCAGCCGGGCCGCTGACGCACGGCGGGCGTGATCCACAGCTTCTGGCTGTACTCGCCCCCGTTCCACTCGCGCTGGTTCTCCAGGAAGGCGGTGACCGCACCGAAGAAGTCGGCGACAGTGCTCGCCATCAACTCGGCGGTGTGGCTGAGTTTGGCGGCGTAATTCTCCATATCGGCGAAGATGGCCTCAGGCAGGCTGCGGCGGCAGGCCGCCAGCACGTCGCCGATCAGCCCGGCGCGGGACCGACCGATCTCAGCGATCAGCCGCTCTATCTCGCCCCGGTCGGCGTGGAAGCTCAACCCATTGGTCACCGCCTCTTCCAGATGATGGGCCTCGTCTATGATCAGGTGGTCGTACTCCGGCAGGACGCTGTTCTCGGTGGCGATGTCAGCCAGGAGCAAGGCGTGATTGACCACGACGATGTGCGCGGCCTCGGCCTGGCGGCGGGCGCGGTAGAGCGGGCAGATGCCCCCACCGAAGGCGGCGCAGCGCTCATGGGTGCACAGTTCGTTCTCCGCCGAGAGCAGGCTGGCCCACAGGGCCGCCTCGCGTGCGGAGAGGTTCAACTCGGCGCGGTCGCCGCTCTCGGTGGTGGGCAGCCAGATGAGCAGCCGGGCGAGCAGGCGCATCTCGTCCACGTTGGCCGGCCCGGCGTGGCGCAGCGCCTGGAAACGGCGCGGACAGAGGTAGTTGGAACGCCCCTTGAGCATGGCGGCGCGAAAGTCCAGGCCAAGCACCTGGCGCAAGGCGGGGATGTCTTTGGTCATGAGTTGGTCTTGCAGGTTGATGGTGTTGGTGGAGATGACCACGCGGCAACCGTTCTGGACGGCCCAATGCACGGCGGGGATGAGATAGGCCAGGCCCTTGCCCACGCCGGTGGGCGCTTCCACGATCAGATGGCGGCCCGTGGAGAGCGCCTGGGACACGGCCCGCAGCATCTCCACCTGTTGCGGGCGGTGCTCAAAGCCGGGGAATTTTTGGGCGAAAGCGCCCTCATCCTCCAAAAGCGCGGCCAACTGATCGGCATCCAATGGCTGGAATGTGGCTGCCTTACGCAGGCTGCGCCGTTCCAGGGGCGGGCGGCGAAACAGCCCCAGGCCATCATCACGGCCAGATGGGGGGCGCGGAGCAGACGAGGAAATGGCGGAGTCCAGAGCCTCTTCAAACACGGCTTTGAGTGACCAGGGGATACGCCGCGCCGCCACGACGATCTCGCGCAAGACGGCTTCGGGCAGCCGCCTGGCCTGCTCCAGCAAGTAAAGGAAGAGCTTGCGGGTGGTGTCGGCATCGGACAGGGCACGGTGCACGTTCGGATGGGGGAAGCCCAGCCGGTCGGCCAGCTCCTTGAGCGAGAAGCGCCCGGCCCAGGGCAGGAGGATGGCCGCCAACTCGCGCGTGTCAAAGGCGGGGTTGGCGAACGTCATCCCATAGCGGCGCAGAAAGGCCAGGTCAAAGCCGATGTTGTGGCCGACGATGGGAGACGAGCCGATGGCCGCCGCCAGTTTGCCCCGGAGGCTGGAGAAGGGCGGCGCGTTGTCCACGTCGGACTGGCGGATGCCGGTGAGTTCGCGGATGAAGGGCGGGATGGGACGACCCGGATTGACGAAGGTGCGCCATTGGTCCAGCACCTCGTCACCGCAAAAGCGGATCACGGCCACCTCGGTGATGGCATCGTGGTCCGGGTCCAGCCCGGTCGTTTCCAGATCAAGCGAGACCAGTGTGTCCATTGGGTGATGAGGCGCCGCCAGGGGCCAGCGGGCGCCTGGACCCCAGGTGAGCAGGGTGTGAGGAAGTATAGCATGGGCGGGGTGGCGGGGCAAGTGGGCTCCGAGCGGTTGACACAACATCCCAACATCGCTACACTAGGCTACATGACGGTTCTACTCCTGATCCGACACGGCATGACCGATATGGTGGCGCAGAAGCGCCTGGCTGGCTGGACCCCCGGCGTGATGTTGAACGAGGCCGGGCGGCGGGAGGTGTACGCCCTGGCGGGCCGACTGGCCTTCGTCCCCCTCCAGGCCATCTACTCCAGCCCGCTTGAGCGCACCCTGCAGACCGCCCAGGTCATCGCCGCCCCGCATGGGCTGGAGGTGCAGGTGCGCGACGGGCTGGCCGAAACGCGCATCGGGGAATGGACCGGGAAGGCCATTCAAGACATTGAGGGAAGCGAGGCCTGGAAAGCGCTCCACGAGCACCCCAGGGGCGTGCGTATCCCCGGCGGCGAGACCATAGAGGAGGTGCAGGCGCGGATGGTGACCGAACTTGAAGCCATCCGTCAGGCCCACCCCGACGGCGTGGTCGCCGTCGTGTCCCACGCCGATCCGATCCGGGCAGCCGTCTGCCACTATCTGGGGCTGGACCTGAATTATTTCCATCGTCTGTATGTGAGCACGGCCTCGGTGACGGTGCTGATGCTGGGCGAACAGGGCACGGCCTTAATCAGCCTGAACGTCACCGGCGACCTGAGTTATTTGCAACGCGCTGCCGAGCGGCCTGAACCGCCGGAGAAGGCCAGCGGGGACCACCGCGAGCCGGCCGCCGAAGCTGCGAACCCTGGAAGCGAATGGCCTGAAAGCCGTCAGATAAATCCGACGGCAGAGACTGGTGAGAAAGCCGAACGGTCATGATGGATGAGCTTCGTTTTGATCTGAACCCGGTGAATCGCATTACCATTGACGCCATCGGCCCGCCGGGCAAACGCACATTTTATCTCCAGGCGCGGCGGGGGCGCACGCTGGTGACGCTGCTCATGGAGAAGGAGCAGGCCCAGGCGCTGGCCACAGCCATTGAACGGCTCCTGGACGAATTGGCGGAGCGCGCCCCGCATCTGAACCCCAGCCTGGGCGAGGTTCCCGCCTCGCAGATGCGACTTGAGGAGCCGATCTCGCCGGAGTTCCGCATCGGCCAGATGAGCCTGGGATACGACGCCGACCGTGACCTGATTGTGCTCGTGGTGCAGGAGCTCCCCCCGGTGGATGAACCAGCGCAGCCGCTGGCGGTGGCCCGCTTTTGGGCGACGCGCCAGCAAATGCGGGCGCTGAGCCAGCACGCGGCCAGGGTCGTGGCGGCTGGCCGCCCCATTTGCGGCCACTGCGGTGAGCCGATTGACCCAGAGGGCCACTTCTGCCCGCGCCGCAACGGCCACCCCCCGCCGGAGTTCTAGCGGGACGTAACGGATTCGCCCGGTGTGATTATGCACGAGCCACGCCCCCCTGATGATGAGAGCAACGCCATCCCGGTGGAACGGGTCGTGGACCTGCTCTGCCGGGGGAAGATGCAGATGCATGGCCTGCTCCCCTGGAGTTCCAATTACACCTACCTGGTTTCCGTTGAGGATGGCGACTTGAGGTGCATGGCGGTGTACAAGCCCCGGCGCGGGGAACGCCCCCTGTGGGACTTCCCGCGAGGGACGTTGTACCGGCGCGAGTACGCGGCCTACCTGGTCAGCCGCGCCCTGGGCTGGCCGCGCATCCCGCCCACCGTCATCCGCGATGGGCCACAGGGCACCGGCGCGGTCCAGCTCTACATTGATAACGACCCCCAGGCGAACTATTTTACCTTCCGCCACGAGCGCGTGGATGAGGTCCAGCGCATCGCCGCCTTTGACCTGATCGTGAACAATGCCGACCGCAAAGCCGGGCACTGCCTGCTGGGGCGCGATGGGCGCGTCTGGGCCATTGATCACGGCATCACCTTTCACGCCGAACCCAAGTTGCGCACGGTCATCTGGGAATTCACCGGCCAGCCCATCCCGCCCGCGCTCCTGGCCGACATGCGCGCCCTGCGCGGCTTGCTGCGGCCACCCGCCGCGCTCCACGCTGCGCTGCAGGAGCTATTGCTGCCCGAAGAGATGGCTGCGCTGCGCCAGCGGCTGGACCGCCTGCTCGCCGCCGGTGTCTTTCCAGAGCCAGAAACTGTTCCCTGGCCACCTGTTTGACAGCTTACCCAGGACGCTTCAGGAGGGTCAACGTGGACTTGATTTCGCTCATCTGGTTGCTCTTTCTGCTCTCCGCCATGCTGCCGGCGCTGCGGCAATGGCTGCTGGAACGCGCCCGCGAGGCGGCCATCCGCGAGATTGAACAGACACGCCATTCCCGCGTGATTACGTTGATCCACCGCCAGGAAACCATTTCTCTGCTGGGCCTGCCCATCTCGCGCTACATTGACATTGACGACTCCGAGGACCTGCTGCGGGCCATCCGCCTGACCTCACCCGACACGCCGATTGACCTCATCTTACACACCCCCGGCGGTCTGGTCATCGCCGCCGAACAGATCGCCCACGCCCTTCTCCGCCACAAAGCTCCGGTGACGGTCTTTGTGCCCCACTATGCCCTCTCCGGTGGGACGCTGATCGCCCTGGCCGCCGATCACATCGTCATGGACCCCAACGCCGTGCTCGGCCCGGTGGACCCCCAGATCGGCCAGTGGCCAGCGGCCTCGGTCTTGAGTGTCCTGGAGGTCAAGCCTCTCGCCTCTATCTCGGACGAGACGTTGATCCTGGCCGATGTCGCCCGCAAGGCGGTGAGCCAGGTATGCAACACGGTGGCGGAGATTCTGATAGGGAATGGCATGGAGCGCGAACGGGCCGAGACGCTGGCCCAGGTGCTCTCCAGCGGGCGCTGGACGCACGATTACCCCATCTCGGTGGAGGAGGCGCGGGCCATGGGCCTGCCGGTCTCGTCCGAGATGCCGGAAGCGATCTACCGCCTGATGAGCCTGTACCCCCAGCCGCGCCAGCGCCGCCCCTCCGTCCAATACATCCCGGTCCCTTACCGCCGCGACGAGAGGCCGACGCGAGGCGAGGTGGCGTAATCCCCCGCGTAAAGGCTCAATTCCTGCTGACAAGCTTACGATCTACCGGGGTCTGACGACCGACTACTGACTACTGACGGCTGATTTCAGGGCATCCCCCGATGGTCAGGCCGCACAAATTCATTACAATTTCCATGAGAATCCTGTCGCTGAAGGCGACGTTGTGACATCATGCCTAGATCGCTATGATCCCGCTTAAACTGCTTCTGGTGGACGACAGCGCGGCGTTCCTGCGCGCCTTATCCGGCTACCTGGGCACGCAGCCTCACCTCCAGGTGGTGGGGACGGCGCGCAGTGTGGATGAGGCCCTGGCCCTCATCCGCGCAGGGGCCCGGCCCGATATGCTCCTGATGGACATCAACCTGCCGGGGATGGATGGGCTGAGGGGGATGCGCCGCCTGCGGGCTGAGCTTCCGGGGGTGGCTATCATCATCGTCTCCCTCCTGGACGGCCAGGCTTATCGCGAAGCGGCAGCCGCCTATGGCGCGGCGGCCTTCGTCAGCAAGGCCCGCCTCAACCACGACCTGCTGGCGACCATTCAACACGTGGCGGCGCACAGGTAATGTCAGCCTAAGCAGCAAAGGACTATGCCGCCGCCATCAGGGTGAACCAGAAGGTGGTCCCTTTGCCCAGTTCGCTCTCCACGTAAATCTGGCCGCCGTGCGCCTCAACGATCTGCTTGCACAGCGTCAGCCCCAGGCCGGCGCCGCCAAAGCGTCGCGTGGTGGAGCCATCCACCTGGTAGAAGCGCTCAAAGATGCGGGCCAGCTTGTCCGGCGGGATGCCGATGCCCGTGTCCGAGACGGCAGTGTACACCAGCCCATCCTCCGGCCAGATGCGCACGGTGATCTGGCCCCCGTCCGGGGAGAACTTGATGGCGTTGGACAGCAGGTTCTCTAAGACCTGCGCCATGCGGTCGGGGTCGGCGCGCACGGGCGGCACGTTGGGGGCGAAATCACAGCGGAGGGCGATGCCCGCCTCGGCCAGGAGCTTCTGCGGGTCCAGCCGGGCGATAATGGACTCAGCCAGGTCGGTCAGGTTGATCTGTTGGGGGACAAGCGTGCTGGGGCTGACGGCATGGAGGGAGATGATGTCGCTGACCAGGCGGACGAGCACGTTGGCCTTCTGCACGATCATCTGCACCGCTTCGGCCTGCTCCGGCAGCAGCGGCCCCAGGTCGCCATTCGCCAGCAGGTCGGCATACCCTTTGACAAAGGTGAGCGGCGTGCGCAATTCGTGCGAGATGTTCTGAATCAACTCGTCTTTGAGCCGGTCGGCCTCGGCCAGTTCCGCGTAAGCGCGTTCCAGGCTCTCCGCCCGTTGGCGCAGGGCCTGAACCAATTGCGCATTCTCAATGGCGCCAGCTACCTGCTGGGCCATCGCCCCCAGCAGGTGCACCTGCTCAGCGCCAGCGATGTCGTTGGTGGCATAGTCTCGCCCTGGCCCGCCCACGCTGAGCACGCCCAGCAGCCGCCCTTTGGCCCAGAAGGGCACGGCGATGATCACGGCTTCGTCCGCCAGGCCTACGCTGCCCATGGTGACCTTGCCTGTGGCCGCCGCGTGCTTCAGGATACCCTCATCCAGGTGCAGGCGTGCGCCGTGTAAGGCAAGTTTGGTGCTGCCCCGTTGGGCGGCCAGGCGCAAGGGGGGCGTGGCTTGCAGGTATTTATTGTCGTCAATCAGATGGATGAAGGCCACCTCCAGGCCGGTGACGCGCAGCACCTCGGCCAGCACCGCGTCCAGCATCTCGTTCAGTTCCAGGCTGCGCCCGGCGGTGGCCGCCACGCTATAAAGCGCATGGAGTTGCTCGGCCCGATGGCGAGCTTCCTCAAACAATTGCGCGTTCTTGATGGCGATAGCCGCGTGATGCGCCAGGCTGGTGAGCAGCTCCAGATCGTGGGGAACAAAGCCGCGCCCGCCTTTGCGCACCAGCGACATCACCCCGATCACCTTCCCCTGGACGGCCAGGGGCACAGAGACCAGGCACTCGCGCTCGCGTGGTGTGCCGGGGATCTGATAGGCGCGCGGGTCGCTGAGCACATCGTTCACGATCTCGCCCACGCCCGAACGGGCCACGCTGCCGGTGATGCCCTCGCCCAGGCGCAAGGGCGTCGCCAGCACTTCGGCGGCGTACTCCTCCAGCGCCACCAGCGGTCGCAACGTCAGGCCGTCCTCATCCAGCAGGTAGATCGTGCCACCGTCGGCCTGGACCAGGTCAACCGCCTGTTTGGCGATGGCCCACAGCCGGTCGTGAAGGGTGTGGCTAGAGGTGATTACGGCGGCGGAGGCGAGCAGCGCGCTCACCTCCTCGGCCTGGCGCGAGACCTGTTGATACAACCGGGCATTTTGGATGGCCGCCGCCAGTTGGCCGGCCAACGCCTGCATGATCTCCAGGTCCTGAGCATCCAGCCCCCCAACCCGGTCGCTCAGCACGTCCAGCACACCTATCGGCTGCTGCCCCAGGAGGATGGGCACAACCAGCTCGGCACCCGTCTGGGACGAGGGCGCCCGCTGGGGTCGTCCCTCGTCCCTCGTCTGTCCTCCAAGGGGCACAAGCGCAGGCTGGCCCGTTTGCGCCACCTCACCGATCAGCCCCTCGCCCAGAGGAATACGCGAGACAACCCCTTCCGCATAGTGGAAGACAACGTGGCCATCTTCAATCAGCCCCACAGCCACATGGCTGTAGCCAAATGCCTGTTTCATGCGTGTGATCACCGTCTGGAGCAAGGCGTCCAGATCAGCGATCAGCGCCATGGCGCTGCCGATCTCCTGGGCCAGGCGCATGTGTTCAGCGCGGCGCTGCGCCTCCGCATACAACCGGGCGTTCTCCAGGGCGGCAGAGACCTGCCCGGCCAGCGTCGCCAGCGCTGGCCCATCCTCCGGCGTCAGCGGGCCAGTGACAGCCAACAGGCCATGGGGCTGCCCCTGGCAGACAAGAGGGGCCAGGATGGCGCTTTGCCCTTCCACGAAAGGCCGCGCCTGGCCGACGGCCTCCCCCAGCAGCGCCTCCAGGTAGGGCCGGGCCTCCGGAGCAAACTGGGCGCACCCCTCAGACAAGGCGGCGGCGCAGAGCGGCACAGCCTGAAGAGGGATGCATTGCGGCGGGTCCGCTGCGGTGATAAGCGTGCGCAGGACCGAGGGCGGGAAGGCAATGTGCGCGATGGACAGGTGCTGCCCATCCGGCTCCAGTTTGAGAATATGGGCATACAGGCCCAGGCCGATGAGTTCAGAGGCAGCGGTGGTATATACGTCTTGCGGGGTGCGTGCCTTCAGGATGGCAGCGGCGGCGGCGCTAAACGCCTGCTGGCGTTGCGCCAGGCGCAGCGCCTTTTGCAACGCCTCCAGGCCGATGGCCTCATCCCCTGGCGGGGTTTCGCCCGCGGCCCCCTCCGCTCCCTGCGGCGTCACCGGCGGGCCTGGCTGGCGGTCATGGATGAACTGGGGTACGGAAGGTGGGGCCTGGCGCATCACACTAGCGGTTTAAGGGGGCGGGTTTGGGCCGGCGCAACCGACGCCGGGGCACCAGGCCCAGGCGCACCTGGTCAAGGTAAGCATGCAGCATGGCCTGGCTGTAGCGGCGATGGCCACCGGGGGTGCGAAAGGGCACAAGCAGCCCCTGGCGCTCCAGGCGCCACAGCGTGGAGAGGCTCACCTGCAGGAAGTCCGCCGCTTCGCGGGCGGTCAGAAAACGCATGTCTTCTGTCATGGCTATGGCTATAGAGAATAATCGGTGGTTAGCCCCTCAAGGCGCAGCCGTTCAGCGCTCAGCAGACAATAGACTATCTGTCCGACTACTGACCGTATTATAGTGGCCTCTGAGAGCGGCGTCACTGGGATGTTTAGGCTACCCGCAGTTTCTAGAAATCCTCCACCCCGCGCCGCAGCGCCCGCGCCAGGAGCGCCTCGGCCAGCCAGACGACCAGACCCACCACCACATCGGCGGCGATAGCCAGGACGAAGGCCGCGGCCAGGGAGCGCAGCGCCAGGTCTGCCCATTCGGCCAGGCGATTCGCCAGGCCGGCCAGCCCCAGGAGCGCTGCCAGCCCCAGCCCAACCAGGACGCCGACCGGCCAGGCCCGCCGGTCGGCAGGGCTGGGGAGCATGGCGTTGGCCAGGGCGAAGACCAGGTAGAGCCACAGCCACACGTCAGGCGCCTGCGCAGCAGCCGCCAGGCGGCGCAAGAGGCCCCCCAGGTCGCCAGCGACGAGCGCCGAGCCGATGCCCGCGATGCCCAGGGCATGTTCGCCGATGAGCAGGATAAGCGCCACGCCGCTGACCAGCGGCGCCACGCCGATGAGCGCCTCGCGCACCGGCCCTGTCGCCTCGGCCTCAATGTAGCCCAGGCGCAGATTGCCACCGACCTGCCGCCTCGGCCAGATGGAGATGCGCCCGGTGCGCACACCCAAAGCCCAGGCGATGAGCCAGTGGCTGAGTTCGTGGACGAGAATGCCGGGGAGAAGCAGCAGGAAATAGACAAACTCTGCAATGTCTGGGCTGCCGCTCAGGAGCAGCCCCAGCCCGTACAGATGGCGGCGCAGCCAGCGTTCCAGCGCCAGGAGCGGCAATAGCGTGAGCAGCAGCCAGAAGAACGCCATCCACATGGGGCGTTAGCGACGATGGTGTCCTTTGGCCCGCGCCGTCTCCTGGACGATGGCGATGAAGTCGGGTGCTTTCAAGCTGGCGCCGCCGACAAGCGCGCCATCTATGTCGGGCTGGATCACGAACTCGGCGATGTTCTGGGGGTTAACGCTGCCGCCGTATTGGACGCGCACCGCCTGGGCGACCTCCTCGCCATACAGGTCGGCCAGGACACCGCGCACGGTCAGGCCGATGACGGCGTTGGCGCCGGCGCCGGTGGCCGGTTTGCCCGTGCCGATGGCCCAGACAGGCTCATAGGCGATGACCAGGGCGCGGGCCTGCGCGGCAGGGATGTCGCGCAAGGCGGCGCGCAACTGGCGCTCCACCACCGCGTGGGTGCGCCCGGCCTCGTTCTCCTCCAGGTTCTCGCCGACGCAGATGATTGGCTTCAGGCCGTGCTTCAAGGCCGCCTTCACCTTGCGGTTCACGCCTTCATCCGTCTCGCCGAAATACTGGCGGCGCTCGGAGTGGCCCAGGATGACGTATTGCACCAGGTCCTTGAGCATAAGCGGCGAGACCTCGCCCGTGTACGCGCCCTGGTCCTCCCAGAACATGTTCTGCGCCCCCAGGCCGATCTTGGTAGGCTTGAGCAGTTCGGCCACAGGCGCCAGAGCCACGAAGGCCGGGCACAGCACAACCTCAACGCCCTCCACCTCCACTAGCCCGCGCCGCAACTCGCGCACCAACTCCAGGGCCTCGGCCACCGTCTTGTGCATTTTCCAGTTGCCCGCGATGATGGGGATACGCATGTGAGCCTCCTCAGTTTCCTTGGGTCAGCCCTCCGCCTGCCTGACATCAATGGCCACAGGGAGCGCCGTGCGCGCCCAGGCGCTGAGCGGGCGCCCTTCGCGCCAGTGTTGATACTTGGTTGCCAACAACTGCCGCGCCAGGGCGTCTTCCTGCGCGTCGCTCACCACCCGCGCCTGACCTGTGAACGTATGCTCCCCGATCTGCACCGCCACCGTTGGATAGGCGCGCAGGTTTTTCACCCAGTCCGAGCGGTCGCCAGCGCCGGAGAGAAGATAGAGCGTGCTGTCCTGCACGCCGAACCAGATTTCAATCGTGTGAGGGCGTCCGCTCACGCGCCCGGTCGTGGTCACGTAACAGTACTCCTCATCCGCCAGGCGGGACAGGAGCGCGCCCGTGTCTTCAGGGGGGTGATGGTATGTCCTCATGCGAATCCTTTCCGTGTAGCCTATGCAGGGGCGCAGCGTGCTGCGCCCCTGCATGAGCCCCCACGCCCGTTTCTGTTGACAGAAACTCTATGTCCCATTATACTACTGCCGCAGCGCGATCCGAAAATCGCAGCGCGGTGGCCGATTCACACGAGGAGAGAGAACGCTTATGCCTGGAATGCAACCCAAACCGAATCACCCGGAGAACAACGTTTACGATGTGACTATTATCGGCGCCGGACCCACAGGGTTGTTCGGCGCTTTTTATGCCGGTATGCGCGAGATGAGCTGCAAGATCATTGAGGCGCTGCCCGAAGTCGGCGGCCAGTTGGCCGTCCTCTACCCCGAAAAGTGGATTTACGACGCACCCGGTTACCCCAAAATCCTGGCCAAGGACCTGGTCAGAAACCTGTGGGAGCAGGCCAGCCGCTGGAACCCCACGCTCTGCCTGGATGAGCGCGTGACCATGCTGCGCGTGGGCGAGGATAGCCCCATGGTGTTGGAAACCGACAAGGGCGTGCATTACACCCGCACGGTGATCATCTGCGCGGGCGTTGGCGCCTTCTCCCCGAACAAGCTGAAAAACGAGACGGTAGAGCGCTTTGAGGGGCGCGGCGTGTACTACTTCGTCAAGGACAAAAGCCCCTTCCGCGGCAAGCGCCTGCTCATCGTGGGCGGCGGCGACTCCGCCGTGGATTGGGCACTCAACCTCAAGGACTACGCCAGGGAGATCACCCTCATCCACCGCCGCGATCAGTTCCGCGCCCACCCCGCCAGCGTCACCGAGTTGATGAGTTCATCCGTGAATGTCATGCTCTACCATGAACTTAAGGAGATCCGCGGCGACGACCACATTGAGGGCGTCGTCGTCTTTGACAACCGCACGGGGGCCGAGACCAGCCTCAATGTGGACTACGTCCTGCTCAACCTGGGCTTCAAGGCCGATCTGGGGCCGATCAAGGAGTGGGGCCTGGAGCAGCAGGCCAAGCGCTACATTAAGGTGAACTGTCGGCAGGAGACCAGCATCCCTGGCGTGTATGCGGCGGGGGATGTGGCCGCGCACCCCGATGTGGAGCCGCTCAACCTGATCGCCATCGGCTATGCCCAGGCAGCGGTCGCGGTGAACTATGCCTATACGTATCTGCATCCTGAGGCCAAGGTCTTCCCCGGCCACTCTAGCGAGATGAGGCTGTAATCTATGAACCCCAGCGAGATATTTGCGCGGATGCCGGCCCACTTTATCCCAGAGCGGGCGGCCGGTGTGAACACGACCATCCAGGTTGACCTGAGCGGCGAGGGCGGCGGCACCTGGCATGTGCGCATCGCCGACGGCCAGTGTACGGTGAACACCGGCCCTGCCCCGGCGCCCAACGCGACCATCGCCATGGCGGCGGAGGACTATGTGGCCCTGGTGAACGGCACGCTGAACCCCGTCTCGGCCTTCATGCAGGGGCGCATCGCCATCCAGGGCGACCTGACGGCCCTGGTGCAGATGCAGAGCCTGTTCCGGCGTGAAACGTGAAACGTCAAACGTCACACGACGTTTCACGCTTGACGTTTGACGTTTTGATAGATCCGCACCCACTCCTCCAGGCTGAGCGTCTCGGCTCGCCGCGCCGGGTCTATCCCCGCCTGGCGGAGCGCCAGGGCGATCGCCTGTGCATCACGGTTCAGGCCGCGACTGAGCGCGTTGCGCAACTGCTTGCGCCGCCCGCTGAAGCCTGCCCGCACCACCTCAAAGAACCCCTCTAGCTCCTCCAGGGGCACGACCGGCTGCCCATACAGGTCCACCCGCACCACCGCCGAATCCACCTTCGGCACCGGGTAGAATGACCCCGCTTTGATCCGGGCCACCAGGCGCGGCTGCCCGTACACCCGCACGCTCACCGCCAGCAGGCTCATCTCGCCTGGCCCGGCGGTCAGGCGTTGGGCTACCTCCAATTGCACGGTCAGCACCATCAAGCTGGGGCGGAGCGGGGCTTCCAGGAGATGCCGCAGGACCGCCGAGGTGATGTAGTAGGGCAGGTTGGCGACGACCTTGTAGGAGAGGGACAGCTTCCCCTCTGGCGCGATCAACTCGGCGATGTTGAGGTCCAGGATGTCGCCATGCACAATCGCAACGTTGCGATATGGCGCGAGCGTGAAGCGCAGGACGGGGATCAGGCGCTCATCCAATTCAACGGCGATCACCCGACCGGCGGCCTCTGCCAGGCGGCGGGTGAGCGTGCCCAGTCCCGGCCCGATCTCCAGCACCGTGTCATTGGGGCCAAGGTCGGCCGCCGTGACGATACGCGCCAGAGCAGCCTCATCTACGAGAAAATTCTGGCCCAGGCTCTTTTTCGGCCGGATGGCGAAGCGGCGGAGAAGCGCGGGAACGTCGGCCAATTACGGAGAGCTATTGTACGCTGGCGACCCGGGCAGGACATACCGGATCTGGCTGGGGTCGGGCACGGGCGTCAGCAGGTACACGTCCACCCAACTGTACCAGGAGATGAAGTTCTCGTCGTCATAGCCCAGGTCAATGCGGTAGTTCTTGATCCAGCCGCCGGTATCGGCGGCGTAACCTTTGCCGTAGCCGGGGACATACACCCAGGTGTTCAAATTGATGATGCGCGGGTCCACAGCCACGATCCCATAGCGCATGGGCAGGCCGGTGTAGGTGATCCCGTAGCTGGGGTGAGTAGGAGCCTTGCCAGCGGTGGATTCCGTATAAGAGGTCGCCAACATGCGGATCACGCGCCAATACTCCACCGGCCCCTCCGGTGTATTCAGGGTGCGGATGACGATCTTGGTGCCGTAGCCGTTGATGTGCGTCACCGGCTCCTTGAGCACCCATTCGTTCACCCAGCGGGCCACCTCCTGGCCATCCTCCCTGCGGATGCGGATGCGGCGTTGTAACACGCCGGGTTGCCCAGGCTGGACGACGCCGGTGGTGTCAATCTCAAAATCGGCGGAGGGCTGCCAGATGGAGCGGAAGGGGATGGGTTCTTGCTCGGTGATCTCCGCTTCGGTGACGCGGACGACGCGGATGGTCATGTCCGGCGCGAGCGGGCTGTCCGGCGGCGGCACAGTATAGTCCAGCCCCACCAGCGAGACACCGATCTCGCCCAACACCTCGCCCACGCTGGCGCGGAAGGTGCGCGTGCGCACCAGGCGCCCATCCACCTGCACGGTGATGGGCAGGGAGCGACGAATTTGGACGTGCAGGCCGGCGGTGACGCGCCGGTTGAGGGCAGGAACGATGTGATCGCCCAGGTAGAGCGTGATCCCGGCCTGGTGCAGGGCCTCGCCGATGGTGGCGCCGGTTGTGTTCAGGGTCATCTGCGCCCCGTTGTCATCCACGTACAGGGGGACGGCGCGCAGAACAGCGATATGGGTAGGTGGAGATTGGGCCTCCAGCGCGAGCGAAGTGCGATACAGGCCGCCGGCGCTTACCGTCCTTTGCTCCCTCTGGGCGCGGCTGGGGGGCAGTTCCTGGCCGTTCACCAGCAGCCGGTCACCCGGCTGGAGGCGAATACCCTGTTGGGCCAGGAGCGCCTCTACGGAGGCCTCCTGTGTGCGCACGGCCCAGGTGCGGCCATCGGCCTCAATCGTCACCGTGCGGGCGCGCACGACGAAGATATCCATGTTGCGTTGCAGGCGCGTTTCTGGGGGCGGCTCAACGCGGTCGGGGGGGATAAGCCGGATGCCGGCATCGCGCAGCACCGCCTCAACGGTGGTCTGATGGGTGTGGATCACGCGCACGCGGCCATCTACATGCAGGCGGACAGGGGTCAACGTTCGCATGTAGCCCAGGATGAGCGAAACTGCGACGAACAGACCGAGGAGGGTCTCGCGCCAGGCTTTAAGGGCCATCCGCCATCAGGACGATGGACGACAGACTACGACGACAGGTGGCGCACTGAGCGATCGTCTGTCGTCCATCGTCTGTCGTCTAAGATAATGGAAATGGTCGTGCACCCCCTGTCGAAGTGGGCCACCCGAGCAGTCGCCGCCAGCCAGCTCCGGCCAGGCACTCCCGCGGCACCCAGGAGACACTCCTTACCGTTGCTTCCTCCCGGACCTGGCGGGGTTTGAAGGCTCCTGCCGCGCGGGACCCGGCCTTCCACGCTACTTAACTTTGACGAACTCAGGGACGCCACCCCTCGAGGGGAAGTCGATCCCGCCTAAAGAGGGTTTCGGGTACAGGGCACCCCTAGCACCCCATCCAAGCACGACCATATATATCGTACTTGATCTTCGGGGATCTGTCAACCGGCCGATTTCCAGGCTTAGGGCTGGCGACTGTAGGGGCGCACGGCCGCAGGCGCCCCAGGCGCAGTTTCACCCATATGGCAGCACTTGCCCTCAGCGCGAATTTGAGGCAAACTGGGGGCTGACTGCTTTAGAGATCATGGCAGGATCGGGCTGCGCTCAAAGCCCAAACACGGGGTGAGATGGAATTTAACTGGGAATGGTGGGTGGAACAACAAATCCGGCAGGCGCAGGCCGAGGGCAAGTTTGACCACCTGGAAGGAAAGGGGAAGCCCCTCAAGCTTGACCCGGAAGATGCCACCGATCCGGCGTTGGCGTTGGCCCACCGGCTGTTGCACGACCAGGGCCTTCTCCCCGCCTGGCTGGAGCGGGAGCAGTATATCGTGGACGAGATTCGCCTGGCACGGCGGACACTGTTGCGTTCGTATCATTGGTGCGAGTGGGCGCTGGCCCAGCCGGGCGCGGATGAGGCCCAGGTGAAGGGCGAGTGGCGCGAGGCGGTGGCGGCCTTTCAGGACGCACTGGAGAAGATCAATGCCCAGATCCTCACGTTCAATCTGGAACTGCCCCCTGTCCTAGCCCACCGGCAACGCTCCCGGCTCAAGCTGGAGGACGAATTGCGCCGGCTAGGCCTCCCGGACGAACTGGCCAGACCCTAGCCAAGCTAGGGTCTGCCGGCACAGAGCTTCCCGCCCCGGCTGTGGATAACGTGTTAAAAACTGTGGATAAGTCGGCGTATCAGTGGATAACTGTGGATAACTTCGCTGGGTTGGTGTGGGTAAAGGTGGACAGGCTGTCCCCATCCACAGCCCGTCCACAGGCCCAGGCGGGGGCGCCGCTATACCAACAGGAGGGGAAGCCACTTATCCACATATCCCCAGCGCTACGACGGTGACTATCTTTATGATATACACTGAGATGGATAAGGGGGATATCTTCCCTTCTCAACACGAAGCCCTCACGTCTTACTCTCCCTCCACATCCTCATCGGTCGTTTCGGTGTCGCTGGCCAGGAGATCGCGGGCCTGGGCCGCATACTCCTGGGGCACCACGACATCTATCTGTCCCAGCAGGCCCACTGTCAGCCCATAGACGCTCCCGGCGGGCTCCCGGAGCACTCGCGCCGGGATACCCTCCGCCTCCAGACGACCGCGCAGAATCTCGGCGTGGGCCGGGCCTAATGCCACCGCCACCCGGACCCACCGGATCGGCTCTGCCCCACCGGGTGATGTCTCGTTTGCCCCCTCATTGGCCTGGGCAGATGCGCCCGGCAGGGCGCCCTTATACGCGTTCTCCCACGCCTGATCGGTCATGTGCCCTCTCAACGTTACCGCAGCCCCGCGAACAGGTCATCCTCTATCTGCCGCCCGCCGTTGACCGTGCTGTAGGCCCGGTAGTAGGTCTGGCAGCCCCACAGGACCTTATGCTGCTCTTCCGGCAGGTTCTCCAGGGCGGCGTAGTCGGGCAGTTGGCTTTTGTGGCAGGTGATCGCCTGCCAGGCCCGGCGCCAGTGCGCTTCTGTGTTAATCCGGGTGGTGATGGCCCACTCCGGCCAGCCGACAGCGCGGCGTTCCGCCCCGTCAACGTGCATGACCAGGTCGCCGAAGATGGACTGGTACACTGTGTGCGCATCATGCGTGGAAGCCATGTAGTAGAGTTTGGCCACGCGGTGGGGGGCGAATTCATCGGTGTAGATATAGTCGGGGTCGGCAGCGGCGACGACAGCGGCGGTGGTGAACTGGGAGATGGCGATGTGATCGGGGTGGCCATAGCCGCCAAAGGGGTCAAAAGTGATCACCACATGGGGCTTGAGGCGCCGCAGATGCCCGACGATCCTGGCGATGGCCTCCGTCGGGTTGGCCTGGTCCAACTTGCCATCTATGTAGCCGAGGAAGCGCACTTCACGGAGGCGCAGGACGTGCGCGGCGGCAAGGAGTTCCTGCTCGCGAATCCGGCCCAGTGCCTCCGGCCCGGGATACCCCTGTTCGTCGCCCCACCAGCCGCGCTCGCCACGCGTCGCGGTGATAAGATAAGTTTCCACGCCCTCCACAGCATATTTCGCCAGCGTGCCGCCCACGCCCAGCGATTCATCGTCGGGGTGGGCAAGCACGCACAGGAGTCTCAATGGCTCCATCATGTGTTATGCCCTTTCATGAGATGGCCGGCGCACGGGCATGGTAGTGCTATTCCCCGTGAAGCGCCTCCACTTCTTCCGGGCTGAACCTGTTCAATTTGACGATGCGCGCCTGAGCGCGGACCAGCAGCGGCACAGCCAGGCGCGCCTGGGCCTCGTCTTCCGCCTCAACGATGGCCCAGCCGCAGTGGACGCCTGCCTTGCAGCCCCAGTCAAAGTTGTGGAGATAGCCCATAGCTGTGACCTGCCGGAGTATGCGCGCGCAGTCTTTCGCTTCGTGCGGCGATTCAATCAGATAGCGGTCCATTTCGGCCTATTTTACACCCAAATCACAAGATTGGCACGGCGCCCAGGCAATGAGGAGCAAGCCAACGGCGCGCTCAGCCGCTGCCCCCAGGCGCGATTTCCAGTCGCCGGCCCCACCATGCCCCTGGCGTGTGCCCCCGTCCTCTTTGCCGCCCGGCACGAGATGCGTAGAATTACCTGAGGAGGGGAGATGACGGGCGAACGTATTCTGATTGTGGAAGATGAGCCAGCGGTGGCGCGCGGCCTGGAATATGGCCTGACCAGCGAGGGCTTTCACGTGCTGCGCGCCGAGACGGGCGAGAGGGCGCTGGCGCTGGCCCGCAGCCGCGACCCGCACCTGATCCTGCTGGACATCCGCCTGCCGGATATGAGCGGCTTTGACGTCTGCCGTCAACTGCGCGCCGAGGGGCTGCGCCAGCCCATCCTGATCCTCACGGCCCGCGATGAGGAGTTGGACCGGGTGATGGGGCTGGAGCTGGGCGCCGATGATTACGTGGTCAAGCCCTATCGCCTGCGCGAACTGATTGCCCGCATCCGGGCGCTCCTGCGCCGGGCCTATGGCGAACTGGCCGCGCCGATCAAGGGCGGGCGATTGCGCTTCGGCGACATTGAGTTGGACCTGGAACGGTTGCAGGTCAGGCGCGGGGGCAAACCGGTGGAGTTGACGCCCACCGAGTTCCGACTGCTGCGCTACCTGGTGAGCAACCCCCAGCGCCCCTTCAGCCGCGCCGAACTCATTGAGACCATCTGGGGCTACGATAGCGACATCGGCAGCGAGCGCACAGTGGATGTGCACATCCGCCACCTGCGCGAGAAGCTGGAGGATGACCCCACCAACCCGCGCTGGTTGGTGACCGTGCGCGGGGTGGGCTACAAATTTGAGCCCTAGTGTTGCGAAACCTTAACCGAATCGTAACGCGGCCGTAAACTTCCTGGAGTATATTAGGCGGTGTAACACTGCGACGACAGGAGGTTATTGCTATGAACCGAAACGTCTTGAAGTGGATCGGGATCGGGGTTGTATTGGTATTTGTCTTGGGCCTGATCGCGGTTGGCGTGGTGGGGGCGGCTTATGCCGCCCGTCAGGCGAGCCAGGCGAGCGCCGCGCCCGCGCAGCAGGCCACCGCCACCCCTGCTGCCAAGCCCAGCACCAGCGAGGCGGGTATCGTCATCACCCACGTCGCGGCGGATAGCCCGGCGGCCCAGGCCGGGCTGCAGCGCGGCGATATCCTGCTCAAGATCAACGACACCGCCGTGAACTCGTATAAGGACCTGGTCAGTGCGCTGGCGGATCTCAAGGCCGGCGATCGGGTCACACTCACCATCACGCGCGGCGGGGTGGAGCAGACGCTGACCGCCACGCTGGGCGAGAAGAATGGCCGGCCCTACCTGGGCATTGAGGTGTGCGCTGGCCGTCCGGGGCGGTTCTGGCTGGGCTTTACCGGCCGGGGGCCGGGCGCCCTGATCACCAGCGTGGCTGAGGGCAGCCCGGCAGAGGCGGCCGGGTTGCAGGTGGGTGACCGCATTCTCGCGGTGGATGGCACGACGGTGGACGCCACCAACACGCTGGCTACGCTGCTGAGCGCACACAAGCCCGGTGATACGGTGACGCTGCGCGTGGCCCGGCCCGGCGAAGGCGAGCGCGATGTGACCGTGACGCTGGGGGATAAGGACGGCAAGGCCTATCTCGGTGTGAGCTATGTGCCCTTCGGCTGGCCGAAGTTCATCCCCCTGCCCGAAGGCGTCAATCAGGGCGTCCTGGTCGTTTCGGTCGCGGAGGATAGCCCGGCGGCAAAGGCGGGCGTGCAGGTGGGGGATGTGATCACCGAGGTGGATGGTCAGGTCGTCGCTACCCCGCGCGCCCTGTCCGATGCTATTGCCGCGCACAAGCCCGGCGATCAGATCACGCTTAAGGTGTACCGCCCCGCCGATGGGCAGACGCTGGACATCCAGGTCACCCTGGCTGGCCGGCCCGACGACGCCAGCAAAGCCTATCTGGGCATCTCCACCCATGGCCCGGCCTTCCGCGGGTGGATGTGGGGCAGGGGCGGCGTGTTCCGCTTTGGGCCTTTCCGCTTCAGTGTCCCTGGACAGGTGGCGCCTTCTGTACCGGGTAATGAGACATAGGTTGGGGTTGGTAAGCGATAGGGGCCTGAAGCGAGGGCAGAGCCAGGACGATAGACGATGGACGACGGACGGTAGACGGGGTCTATCGTCTATCGTCGTTTAGGGAGGCGGGAATGCTGTTTCGCTCCATTCGCTGGCGCTTAGTCGCCAGTTACGTGTTATTAACGCTGCTTGCGGTGGGTCTGGTGGGCGTGCTGACGCTCTCCCTGGTCAGGCAATCCGTCAGACAGCGTGAAATCGCCTCCCTCCAGGCGAACGCCGAGGCGGTGGCGCGGCAGGCGGAGCGTTGGCTGTGGCCGGCGCCGCGCCCGCTGGAACTGGCACGGCTGGCGCAGGTGACGGCGTTCCTGGGCAACGCCCGTGTGCGCATCCTGGACGCCCGGCAGCAGGTGATCGCTGACTCTGGCCCGCGCCAGCAGGGGGGCGAGATGGCCCTGGTCGGCTCAGGCGAGGGGCTGGTCCAGAATGGTGAGGCGACCTCATCCGCCCCGCCCTTCATGCTTCTGGGGAAGCCCGCCTGGTGGGGGGCTCGTAACCATGGCTATATCACTGTCTGGCGCATTGAAGGCGCGTGGGGTAGCCGCCTGCTGTTTGTGGACAATGAGCAGGGGGACCCCGGAGAGGTCGCTGTGCCCACGCCTGAGGTGATTCAGCGTTCGGCGCACATCGTCACTGTGCCGGTAAGCAACGACCTGGGCGTGATCGGTTACGTGGAGCTGAGCGACAGCCCGGACCTCGGCGCGGCGGCACTGGCGACGACGCGGCGGGCTTTCGTTTATGCCGGCCTGGGCACGGCCCTGATCGCGGCCATTGTGGGCCTGGTGGTAGCGCGTGGCCTGACCGCGCCTTTGAACAGCCTGATGGCGGCGACGACGCGCATGGCCGCTGGCGACCTGTCCACCCGTGCGCCGGTACACGGCGAGGACGAGATCGGCCAGCTTGCCCGGCAGTTCAACCAGATGGCCGCCCATCTGGAGGCCAGCTTCGCCCAACTCTCTGCCGAACGCGATGCACTGCGCCGCTTCATCGCCGATGCCTCCCACGAATTGCGCACGCCCATCACCGCTTTGCAGAACTTCCTTGACCTGGTGCAGGGGCCGGCGGCGGAGGACCCGGCGGCCCGCAGCGAGTTCCTGGCCGAAAGCCAGAAGCAGGTCTCCCGCCTGGAGTGGATCACGCAGAACCTGCTGGACCTTTCGCGGTTGGAAGCGGGCCTGGCGGTGCTGGACCTGGCCCGGCACGATGTGCGCGACATCACCAACGCGGCGGCCTCCGCCTTCAGGCCACTGGCCCAGGAGAAGGGGGTTGAACTCAGCCTGCAATTGCCCGCCGACCCCTACGAGGTGCAATGTGACCGCGCCCGGCTGGAGATCGCGCTCTCTAACCTGATTGACAACGCGCTCAAGTTCACGCCCCCTGGGGGGCGCGTTGAGGTTGGGGCCGAGGTGGATGGGGCGGTGGCCCGCTGGTGGGTGCAGGACAATGGCCCTGGGATTGACCCTGCCGACCAGCCGCACATTTTTGAGCGCTTCTATCGTGGCAAGCACGCCAGGGCAGAGGGGAGCGGCCTGGGCCTGGCCATCGTCCACAGCATTGTGCAGGCGCATCACGGGCGCGTGAAGGTGGAGAGCGCGCCGGGGCAGGGCAGCCGCTTTGTGATGGAGTTGCCCCTGGCCTGAATCGGCGTTCAGCTTTATCTCCCCCTCCCCCACCCTTCCTCCTCGTGGGGGAGGGGTGCTCTCTCTCCCAATTGCTCTTGATATAGCCCATTCGTACGCTTGTGCCCGCTGTATTGCGTGATATAATCATCTTTGTATTTATCCTTTTAGTAGGGAGGACTGATCCTGAGCCTGCCACCTGCTGCGCCCACGCTGGCCTACGGTCTGGCTCGCCTGCGGGCGGAGTTCCCGATCGTGGCCGAGTGGGCTTACCTGAACCATGCCGGTATCTCGCCGCTCGCCCGCCGGGTGAGCGCGGCAATGCAGTCCATGCTGGACGCAAGCGCCTGGGCCTTTGTGGATTGGGGCATGGAGCGCTTCCGCGCTTTCCCGGAAGAGGCCCGCGCCACCGTCGCCAGGCTGATCCACGCTGCGCCGAACGAGATCGCCTGGGTGCAAAACACCTCTATCGGGCTGAACCTGATCGCGCAATCCCTGCCGCTCCAGCCGGGGGACAATGTGCTGGTATGTAATATGGAGTTCCCCAGCAACGTATACCCCTGGCTGAACCTGGGACGGCGCGGCGTGGAGGTCCGGCTGCTCCCGCCCGATGGCGGTGGGCTAAGCCTGGCGGCGGTGGAGGCCCACGCCGACACGCGCACCCGCGTGGTCACGACCAGCGCCGTGCAGTTCCTCACGGGCTACCGCACCGACCTGGCGGCGCTGGGGGAGTTCTGCCGGGCACGGAACCTGTACTTCGTTGTAGATGGGATTCAGTCGCTCGGCCATATCCCTATGGACGTGCGCGCTTATCACATAGACTTTCTGGCGACCGGCGCGCTGAAGTCGCTGATGGGGCCGCCCGGCCAGGGCTTCCTTTACATCCGGCGCGAGCGCCTGGAGGAACTCCAGCCCGTCTTCGCCGGGCCGATCAGCGTGGTGGATTGGGAGAAGTGGCTGGATTACAACCTGACGTTCCGGCCCGAAGCCGCCCGCTTTGAGCAGGGGACGTACAACTGGGTGGGCCTGGCGGGGATGATTGAGGCCATCCAGATGCTGCTGGAGTTGGGCCTGGAGAACATAGACCGCTGGACGTGCCACTTAAGCGGTCTGCTTATGGAGGACCTGGAGCGGCACGGCTATCGCCTCCTGAGCAACCGCGACCCGCGTTATCGTTCGGCCATTGTCTCGTTCGCCGTCCCCGGCGCGCCCGAGGCGGCGTTTGAGCGGCTGAAGGCGGCCAGGGTGATGGTGGCTGTACGCGAGGGCTATTTACGTGTCTCATCGCATTGCTATAATACAGAAGAGGAGATCGCCCGGATCTGCGAAGTTTTAGGCCCTGCCCGGCGTAAAGGCATGTCATCTTGAAGGTGAGAAGGAAGGGAGTGGGATATGAGTGTAGCGCCACCTGCGCTGCCTGTCACACAAACCAGTGAAGGCTGGGAGCCGCCGCCGATCCGCACAATTGAGGACACCGGCCTGAATATGGGCTTCCTGGCCGACCTGACGCTCAAAGTCCTATACTTTGAGGGCTACATTGCGGGGAGCCGCATCGCCGACATCCTGAAGCTGCCGTTTGCGGGCATTGTGGACCGGGTTTTGGAATTCCTGAAGCGTGAGCAATTATGTGAAGTCAAGGGCGCAGCGGGGTTCGGCGAGAGCACCTACAACTACGCGATCACCACCAAGGGGAGCGAAAAGGCCCGTGAGGTGATTGACCGCAGCCAGTACATCGGCCCCGCCCCGGTCACCCTGGAGGCGTATACCCGCGCTGTGCATCACCAGCCGCTGCGCAATGTGGTGGTGAACCCCCAGGCATTGCGCGAGGCCCTCTCTCATCTGGTGATCAACGACGAGCTTCTGGCCCAGATCGGCCCGGCGGTCAACTCCGGGCGCTCTATGTTCCTCTACGGCAACCCCGGCAACGGCAAGACAGCCATTGCCGAGAGCATTGGCCGCATGATCCTGGGCGGGCAGATGTATATCCCCTACGCGGTGGAGGTCGGCGGCCAGATCATCAAGGTATTTGATAACGTCAACCATCAACTGGCCGACGAGGCCCGCCCGGCGGGGACACCGCCCACCTCGCCCAAGCTGCGGGCCCAGCCGCGCGACCCGCGCTGGGTGCTCATCCATCGGCCCGTGATCACCGTCGGTGGCGAACTTACGCTGGAGAGCTTGGACCTGGTCTATGACCAGACCAACAAGTACTACGAGGCCCCCTTCCAGATGAAGGCCAACGGGGGCATGTTCCTGATTGATGACTTCGGGCGGCAACAGGTGCGCCCCCGCGACCTGCTCAACCGCTGGATCGTGCCGCTGGAGAAGCGCATTGACTATCTGACGTTGCACACCGGGCGCAAGATTGAGGTGCCCTTTGACGTGCTGATCGTGTTCTCCACCAACCTGGCGCCCAAAGACCTGGTAGACGAGGCCTTCCTGCGCCGCATCCGCCACAAGATTGAGATCCCCGACCCCTCGTTTGACGACTACCGCGAAATCTTCCGCCGCGTGTGCCAGCAGAAGGGCGTGCCTTATGACGAGCGCGGGCTGGGGTACCTGCTCCAGGAATATTATGTCAAGCCACACCGCAAGCTGCGCGCCGTCCATCCCCGCGACCTGGTGGACCAGATCGTGGACACGGCCAGCTACCTGGGGGTGGAGCCGCGTCTCACCAAGGAGTTGATCGATCGGGCCTGTGAAGCCTACTTTGTAGAGCTATGAGGCATGATGCACCAAACGTCAAATGTGAAGCGTGGGTTATAACGTTTGACGTTTGACGGGGGTGTGAGGCTGTGGACCAATTCTATAGAAACCAGCCCCTGAACATCGCCCATCGCGGCGCCAGCTACGACGCGCCGGAGAACACGCTGGCGGCCTTTGACCTGGCCCTGCGCCTGGGCGCCGACGGCATTGAGCTGGATGTGCGCCTCTCGGCGGACGGCGTGCCGGTGGTCATTCACGACGCCACGCTAGACCGGACGACCGATGGGCGTGGGCCGGTGTCCGCCTGGCGCTGGCCCGAACTGCGTAGCCTGGACGCCGGCAGTTGGTTTGACTCCCAATACGCCCGCCAGCGCATCCCCAGCCTGGAGGACGTGTTCGCCGCCTTCGGCGAGCGCCTGTTGTATGTGATTGAGCTGAAGACGAACAGCCTGCGCGACCATAGGCTGGAACAGGCCGTGATCGCCATTATCCAGCGACATGGCCTGGCCGACCAAGTGATCCTGGCCTCGTTGAACCCCTTCGCCTTGCGGCGGGTCAGGCGCCTGCTGCCCCAGATCGCGGTCGGACTGTTGATCTCCCCCCACCAGCCGCTCTATCTCCGTTGGACGCGGCTGGGCACGGTGATGCGTTACGCCTCCCGTCTCCTGCATCACACGCTCATAGACGCGAACACTGTCGCCTGGGCGCGGCGCTACGGCTATCGCCTCCACGCCTGGACGGTGGATGAGCCAGATGAGATGATGCGGCTGGCGGCCCTGGGCGTGGACGCGATCCTCACTAACCGCCCCGATGTGCTCCGATGGGCGCTGGCGACGACCGGACGCGAACACAGTCAAGAGAAGGGAACTCAGGGGAACTCGTAGGAACGCTAGGAAGTCAGCGCTCCTACGAGTTCCTACGAGTCCCTATCCGTTTCGCCTTTCGCCTCCTCTACAACGAACTCGCCTGGACCTACGATTGGGTCAGCCGGATGGTCTCGCTGGGGCAGTGGCGGAGCTGGCAGCGGGCGTCGTTGGCGCGCCTGCGCGGGCCGCGTGTGCTGGAGGTGGCACACGGCACGGGCGACCTCCTGCTTGACCTGGCGGAGGCTGGCTTCCAGCCGGTGGGGCTGGACCTCTCGCCGGCGATGGGGTGGCTGGCGCGGCATAAGTTGCGGCGGCATGGGCGCAACGTGCCGCTGGTGCGCGGGCGTGCGCAGGCCTTGCCCTTTGCTTCGGAGAGCTTTCCCTGTATCGTCACCACCTTCCCCACCGAATTCATCCTGGACCCGCGCAGCCTGGAGGAGTTCCGCCGGGTGCTGGTGCCGGGTGGGCGGCTGGTCGTCGTGGGCGAGGGGCGCCTGACCGGGCCGGGCCTGGCGGTGCGCGCCCTGGAATGGTTGTTCCGGATCACCGGCCAACGCGGGCCCTGGCCGCCCGATCCCGGAGCGCTGTTCCCAGAGATGGGTTTTGACTTCACGGTGGAAGTGGACAGGCTGCCGCGCAGTGAAGTGGCCCTGGTCGTCGCAGAGAAGAAAACGACCACTAAATAGAAATACACCCGCCGGGGCCTTCCCCTTGCGCAAATGCATCAGGGCTGATATGATCAGCGCCACGATGGATGCGCCCCACATTCTGGTGGTAGAGGACGAACCCGACATAGCCAGTATGCTCAACGCCTGCCTGGAGCTGTTTGGCTACCGCGTGACGCTGGCGCGGACAGGCGCCGAGGCGATCCTGGCGGCGATGCACGCCGAGCCTGATGTCATCATCCTGGATATGAAGCTGCCGGACATGAGCGGCGATGAGGTCTGCCGACGCTTGCGCCAGGAGACCCGCACCGCCCGTACACCGGTGATCTTCCTCTCGGCGATGACGCAGCGCAACGACATCGCGCGCGGGCTGACCGCCGGCGCGGAGGACTACCTGACCAAGCCCATTGACCTGCAGGTCTTGTACGAACGCATCAAAGCGGCGCTGGGGCAGGACCAGGATCACACGATGTTCCGCTTCACCTCCTGACCCTTGTACCATTCCATCCCGTCCGGCTGTGTCTCATAATAAAAGGGCACATCATGGCGATGGATGGGGTGAGGAGGCATGCAGTGGATAGAACGGTGCTATCTGGCGGTGGCCGCGGCGGATCTGGGGCTCACCCTCTTCGGTGTTGGCCTGACTGCCCCGAACGGGCTGCGCGTGATTGAAGCCAACCCGGTGTGGACCTGGGTGATGCATACCGGCGGCAAAGGCGTGTGGGCGCTGGCTTATATCCTTCAGGTGGCCGCCATCCTCATTCTGGCGCGGCGCGGTGGGCTGCTGGGGCGGCTGGTGCAACTCTCCGTCCTGGGGGCGACCACGCTGAGTGTGCTCGCCTGGCTGTTCATTATGCGCTTGCTCCTCTAGAGCAAGCGCGACTTCACGCGGCTCCCACCTTGCCTGAAATAGGCCCGTGTCATCCGCGCTCAACTTCATATTTCTCCCTAAGCTGGGGTATACTTCCACCTGATGATCATCACGCAGGGGCTGACGAAGCATTTCAACGGCAAAGTGGCTGTTGAAGACCTGACGCTGGAGGTCCGCGAGGGCGAGGTCTTCGGCTTCCTGGGGCCCAACGGTGCGGGCAAGACGACCACCGTGCGGATGCTCTGCTGCCTGATCGCGCCGACGGCGGGCACGGCCTGGGTGAACGGCTATCAGATCGGCAAGGAGGATAGCGCTATCCGCGCCAGCGTGGGCATCCTGACCGAGGCGCCGGGGCTGTATGAGCGGCTGAGCGCGGAGAAGAACCTGAGCATTTACGCGCGCCTGTACGGCGTCCGGGATGTGGCCGGGCAGGTGGAGAAGTACCTGCGCCTGCTGGGGCTGTGGGGCGAGCGCAAGCAGGCGGTGGCCGAGTTCTCCAAGGGCATGAAGCAGAAGCTGGCCATTGCGCGGGCGCTCGTCCACGAGCCGCGTGTCCTCTTCCTGGATGAGCCTACCGCCGCGCTGGACCCAGAGGCCGCTCGCGTCGTGCGCGATTTCATTGAGGAACTGAAGGGCCAGGGGCGGACGATCTTTCTATGCACGCACAATCTGGATGAGGCCGACCGGCTGTGCGACCGTATTGCTGTGTTCAAGCAGCGCCTGATCCAGGTGGACACGCCCCAGAACCTGCGCCAGCAACTCTACGGGCGCAAGGTGGCCATCCGCCTGCGGGCAATCATGCCCGCCCTGGTGGCTCGCATTCAGGCGCTGCCCTTTGTCCAGGATGTGCACATCCAGGACGGTCAGATCGTGGTGGCGTTGGACGACCCGGACAACCAGAACCCGCAGATCGTGCGAGCGCTGGTGGAGGCCGGGGCAGACGTCCAATATGTCGGCGAACTGCGCCACTCGCTGGAAGAGGTCTATTTCAAGCTGATCGGAGAGGCATGAGGGTTCGCGCCATCATAGAGAAGGAGTGGGCCGAGGCGTTCAAGAACCGCATGGTGGTGTTCACCGTCGGCCTGTTGCCCGTTCTATTTGCCTTCCTGCCCCTTATCCTGATTTTTGTCTTCCAGAACGCCGGGCCGGAGGATTTCCGCAGCTCTGGCCCGCTGCCGCCGGGCCTGGCGAACAACCCGGCGTTTCAGGGGTTAGATGAACGGAATCTCATGCTGGCCTTTCTGGTCAATCAATTCATGCTGTTCTACCTGGTCATGCCCCTGGCTATCCCGGTGACGATCGCGGCCTATAGCGTGGTCGGCGAGAAGCGCGAGAAGAGCCTGGAGCCGTTGCTGGCGACGCCGATCACGGTGAGTGAACTGTTGTGGGGCAAGAGCCTGGCGGCGGCCATTCCCGGTATTGCAAGCACGTGGGTGAGTTACACTTTGTACGCCCTCCTGGCCCGCCTCCTGATTGAGAACGACCGCGTATATGCGACCATCGTGAACCCGATGTGGCTGTTCGCGCTGATCGTCGTCGCGCCGCTCATGTCTATCCTGGCGGTGAACGTGGGGCTGATCGTCTCGTCGCGGGTGAATGACCCGCGCGCGGCGGAGCAGTTGAGCATGTTCGTCATCCTGCCCGTGCTGGCGTTGTTTTTCGCCCAGATGGCGGGCGTGATGCTCGTCAATCTGCAGACGATGATGGGGCTGGCCGCTGTGCTGGCGCTGGTGGACGCCGGGCTGATCCGGCTGGGGGCGCGCCTGTTCCAGCGCGAGACCATCCTGACGCGGTGGAAGTAGGGGGGCATGTTTCACGTGAAACATTTCCCTGTGATCGGGTAGGGGGCCGGTGGTGTGGGCTGTCTTGCCCAGATAAGGGACTGTGAGATGCGTATCTTATTCCTCTCCCTATGGTTCCCCTTCCCGCCGGATAACGGCTCCAAGATGCGCATTTACAACCTGCTGCGCGCCCTGGCGCAACGCCACGCGATCACGCTCCTCTCCTTCGTCGGCCAGGGCGAGCCGATCCAGCCCGACGGCCTGAAGGGCCTCTGCGAGGTGATCCGCACTGTGCCCTGGAAGCCCTACCAGCCGACGCGCTGGAAGGCGCTTTTAGGGCTGTTTTCGCCCAGGCCGCGCTTTCTGGTGGATACCGACAGCCCGGCCATGCGCCGTCTCCTTCACGAAGAGCTGGCACAGCGGGACTACGATGTGATCATCGGGTCGCAGATCGGCGCGGCGGTCTATGTCGCTGAGGCACAGGGCAAGGCGAAGGTCTTTGAAGAGGTGGAGGTCGGCAGCTATCTGACCCGGCTGCAGACGGGCCAAGGGCTGCAGCGGCTGCGCCATGCCTTCACCTGGGCCAAGCACCGCCGCTTCTTGCGCGGCCTGATCGCCCGCTTTGATGCCTGCACGGTCGTCTCGGAAGTGGAGGAACGTTGGCTGGTGGCGATCGGGGTCAACCCCGATCGCCTCGCGCTGATCCCCAATGGGGTGGACCTGGGCTGGTACAGCGGCGTTGAGCCTATCCCCCAAGCGGATACCCTGATCTTCAACGGCGCGCTCACCTATTTCGCCAACTATCGGGCCATGGCCTATTTTCTGGAGCGGATTTACCCGCTGATCCGGGCGGAATGCCCGCAGGTGCGCCTGGCCATTACTGGCCGGACGGAGGGCGTGGACATTGCCGCTTTGTGCGCCGACGAGAGCGTGACCTTCACCGGCTATGTGCCGGACATCCGCCCGCTGGTGGCGGGGAGCAGCGTCTGTATTGTGCCCTTGCTAGAAGGCGGCGGCACGCGGCTCAAGATCCTTGAGGCGATGGCGCTGGGCACGCCGGTCGTGGCGACCTCCAAGGGGGCCGAGGGGCTGGGCGCGACGCACGGCGAGCACCTCCTGATCGCCGACGATCCGGCGGAGTTCGCCCGCCACACGCTGGCCCTGCTTAGGGATGCGGCGTTGCGGGCGCGCCTGGCCACCAATGCGCGCGCCTTCGTGCAGGCCCGCTACGACTGGGAACCTATTGGGCGGCAGTTCACCGCGCTGGTGGAATCCATTTCCTCGCTGCGCTCAAAATGATATTCCTTTCCACATCAAAGCAGGCCGGGTTTCAGCATAAGGTCAAACCATAAGCCTTCGCCGCAGGAGCAGCCAGCCTGCGAGCAGCAAGAGAGCCGCTGGCCCCAGCCCAATCAAGTGCACCGAATCAGATAGCCAGGGCGATCCCCCCGCTGAATCCCCCTCAAACCTCACCAATTCCACCGAGGTCGGTGGCCGGGTTGACGTAGGTGTGGGCGTGACTGTCGGTGTGGCGGTCCACGTTGGCGTATCAGTGGGTGTATTCGTCCAGGTCGGTGTGCTTGTGACGGTGCCTGTCGGTGTACTGGTTGGCGTATACGTTGGCGTATGGGTGGGTGTGTGCGTCGGTGTATAGGTCGGCGTGTATGTGGGCGTAGCGCTGGGTGTGTTCGTTGGCGTGTTCGTGGATGTGCTCGTAGGTGTCTGGGTCGGCGTCTGGGTGGGTGTATACGTGGGTGTGGCCGTCGCTGTGTTGGTTGGCGTGTTTGTCGGCGTATTCGTGGGCGTGAACGTCGGCGTATAGGTTGGCGTGGGGGTCGGTGTGTCCGTCGGTGTGGGTGTGAAAGTAGCTGTGTTGGTGGGTGTATGTGTAGGCGTGTTTGTGGGCGTGGGTGTATGCGTGGGCGTATGTGTCCGTGTCGGTGTGCGCGTGGGGCTGGGCGTCCGGGTTGGCGTGGGCCAGCCTATGCAGTACACATCCCAATCCTGCCCCGGACCAAGCCGGCCTGGGAGATTGCCCACCCATTCCACCAGATTGCCCTCGTGGTCATACACCAGGATGGAAATGTCCACATGGATCTCGCGCGTGCCGTTGCTTTGGGGTGGCCACTGCGAAACCGGGGGATAATAGACCGTCAGGGTCAGATCACCCATCTGGTTGACGTCGTATTCCTGGACCAATTGACGGTTGCCCCCATCCAGGGTGTACTCCACCCGCACCCAGCCGTCCAGGGTCCAGGTAGCGGGGACACCGCTTGTCCATAGATCGTCGCTTGTCTGGGTGTCCTCACACTGGGCGTAGGTGTCAGGCGTGGAAAAGCAGATGGTCAGGCCAGCCTGGCTCCAACACTGTGTGTTGCGCGCAGGTAGGCCGGGCGCGGATTGTGTCGCCAGGGGAAAGAGGGCCAAAATAAGCAAGGCGATAGCGAGGGTCACCACCGCCCGTGATCCGGGTGTCATGAATTTGCCTCCTTTGGCATGAGGTTAGGTTTAAAAGCCCAGGCCTCGGCCTGGGTTCTCCCCATCAGAGAACTGCGCCTTGATGAGATCAAGGTCCGCCTGCAGTTATCCAGAGTGTAGGAGAAAATAGTTAGATTTTGGTATAGAACTCCGTTAGAAATATCCCAGTTTTCAAAAGGCTGGCGACTGTAAGGGCGCACCGCCGTGCGCCTCTACCGCCAGACCCACGGCTCGCCAGGCGCGGTTTTCCCTCATGGGACGCCTGCTGGCAGTAACCGTAGGGCTGCTTCTGCAGGCGATTTGTTGTATAATCTGTCTATCTTGGATCCTTTCGGCGAAGACCGCATCTAATTCTATGAGTCAAGCGAACGCCGACCAGAGCGAAGCGGCCCTGCTGGCCCGCATCCGCGCCGGGGACAAAGCGGCCTGCGCGGAGTGCGTGGAGCGCCATGCGCCGGGGCTGTACCGGCTGGCCTTGCGCCTGCTGGGCGATGAGGACGAGGCCGAGGACGTGGTTCAGGAGACGTTCTTAAACGCCTTCAAGGCGATTGATTCCTTTGACGGACGTTCCAGCCTGGGCACCTGGCTGTACCGCATCGCCTACAATGCCGCGCTTATGCGCCTGCGCAAATGGCAGCCGGCCCTGGTCTCGGTGGACGAGCCGGCCCTGGCCGAGGATGGCGCGGAGCTGCCCCGGCAGTTGTTTGATTGGTGCTGCCTGCCCGAAGAGGATTTTGAGACGGCGGAGGCGCGCGCAGAACTGGAGTCGGCTATTCAAGCCTTGCCGGAGAAGTTGAAGGCGGTGTTTGTCCTGCGCGAGCTGGAGGGCCTGTCCACAGAGGAGACGGCGCAGGCGCTGGGGCTGTCACCGGAAGCGGTCAAGACGCGCCTGCACCGCGCCCGGCTGTGGCTGCGCGAGCGCCTGTCGGGCTACTTCACCGAACTGGCCCAGGCGCGTCAAGGGAGCTGATGGGGCTATGGATAAAGAAAACTGCCGACATCTCTTAGGGGAGCTATCCGCCTACCTGGACGGCGAGTTGTCCGAAGCGATATGCGTTGAGATTGAGCGCCACCTGGCCGAATGCGCCGACTGCCGCATTGTCGTGGACACCCTGCGCAAGACCATCCTGCTCTACCGGACCGCGCCGCAGCCCGGCTTCCCCGCCGCTGCTCGCGAGCGCCTGTACAAAGCCCTCAATCTGACCGAGCTCCTCTAATCTATTTGCGTTGACATCCCCAGCAGAATAGAATGAGGTTCATCTTGCCCTGGTTTGTCTTCAAGCCGGCTTTTGGTGATGCAAGGCCAGGTATTGGGTAGCGAGCGGCGAGGCTGAAATAGACAAGTTGCACCATTAAACGTGCTACTTGTCACTCCACTCCCGGTGCGGATTAGGGTACTTTAAATAGGTGTATTTCATCGCCTTCGACGACAGAGGTCAAGGTAGCCAGAGCATATGCTTGGCCTGGCTGATTGTTGTGCCTTCTGGAAAGGAGGTGGAGTATCGGGCGACGGTTACACGGTCTTGCTATCCGCAACTGAGCGATCACACCGAAAGAGAGGAGGGAGCAGAGGATAGCCTATGACGCGGAAATAGATCGTCATTGGCGCATTGGTGCTGGCCGCCGTCTTGCTGGCCGCCTGTGCCGCCCAACCAGGTCCGCCTGGCCCTGCCGGTCCCCCCGGTCCTGCTGGCCCACAAGGCCCACAAGGTCCACCCGGCCCCGCCGGGCCGCCTGGTCCGCCAGGTGAAGCTGTTGTCGGTGCTGAGTATGTCGGCACGGACACGTGTATCGGCTGCCATCAGGCCATCGGCGAGAAGTTCATGAAGTCGGGCCACCCGTATAAGCTGAACAAAGTGGTGAATGGGCAGCCACCGAAATACCCGTTCACAGAGATCACCCAACTGCCCGAGGGGTACACCTGGAACGACATCAGCTATGTCATTGGCGGCTACGGCTGGAAGGCCCGCTTCATGGACAAGAACGGCTACATCATCACCGACCGGCCGGGCGCGACGATCAGTGACACGAACTACTTGAACCAGTATAACTTCGCCAACCCCGTCGTGGGCAAAGAGGCGGGATGGGTGAAGTATAAGTCCGGCGTGAAAAACGTGCCGTATGATTGCGGCGGGTGCCATACGACCGGCTACAAGCCCGAAGGTCACCAGGATGGCCTGGAAGGCATTAAGGGCACGTGGGCGCAGCCGGGCATCCAATGTGAAGCCTGTCACGGCCCGGGCAGCCTGCATGTGAAGAATCCCTATGGGGTAGCGATGAAGGTGGACCGCAGCGCAGAACTATGCGGCAAATGCCACGCCCGCGGTGCGGTGGAGCAGATCAATGCCGCTGGCGGCTTCATTGAGCACCACGAGCAGTACGAGGAGATCTTCCAGAGCAAGCACCGGGCGCTGCAATGCGTCGCCTGTCATGACCCGCACCAGGGGGTCATTGCGGCGCGGCAGGAGGGCAAGCCCACAGTGCGCGCGGAGTGCCAGTCCTGCCACTTCCAGGAGGCTAGGTATCAGAAGTCGGCAGCGATGAAAGCTACTGTAGCCTGTATTGACTGCCACATGCCGCGCATCGTCAAGAGCGCCTGGGGCGATGCCGCCAAATTCACCGGCGACATCCGCGCCCACCTCTTCGCCATTGACCCGGAGGCCACTTCGCAGTTCACGGCGGACGGCAAGAACGCGATCTCGCAGGTCGCGTTGGATTTCGCCTGCAAGAGCTGCCATGTGGAGGGCGGTAAGGCGAGCGTCCGAACCGATGAGGAACTACGCGATATGGCTATCGGCTACCATGCCCGGCCAACAACGAAATAATTTCACGGAGGGGGCCGAGGCCCGGCCCCCTCCAGGGCCATTGCGCTTACCCCCTGAATGCTATTATATTTTGGATATTTGGTAGTCTCCCTCTTGAGTGTTTACGGATAACAGGTTATAATGGGGGCATCCTTGGAGCTGGGAGGTCAGGATGTCGGGATTTGTCCATGTTGGTGATTTCTGTCCCAACGAAGCCTGCGCTGACTATGGCAAGCAGCAGGGTGAGCGGCAGAAGAACATCGTCAAATGTGGCCAGACGAAGGCCGGTCGCCAGCGTTACTTGTGCCGCACGTGCGGTCACACGTTCACCGAAACCAAAGGCACGATCTTCTATCGTCGTCGCATTCCTGCGGACGAGGTCATTGAGACCCTCGCCTTCCTGGCCGAAGGGAGTCGGATCAGTAGCCTGAGCCGCGTCAAGGGGCACAAGGAAGACACCATCCTGGCCTGGCTCCGCGATGCCGCCGGGCACGCTGAAGCGATAGAAGAGGAGTTGCTGGCCAGGTATCGGATCGAGCGCGGTCAACTGGACAGCCTGTGGGCGTACGTGGGCAACAAGGGTGAAAAAAAGGCTACCCGGAGACGGCCGAAAGCGGCCAATTCTGGCGCGCCACACTGATCGATATGGACACCCGCCTGCGTGTGGCTCGGGGGATCGCCAAAACGGAGACGGAAGCCAGTCAGCAGGTCTTTGAAACCCTGAAACGGCGGGGGCATCCCGATGCGCCACCGCCACTGGTCTCGGATGGTTGGGGCGGTATTGATGAGGCGATAGTTGAGGTGTATGGGGTGGTCCCTGAATACGCAGGCGTCGGACGACCACCGACCCGGAAGCAACCCCAGGCAGGTTGGCAATATCTGCAAGTGGTCAAACAGCGTGAGAACGGTCGGGTCGTCGGAACGACATTACGCGTTGTCTGGGGCCACAAGGAAGAGGTCTTGGCGCTGTTGGGCAAGAGCACAGCCTACATCGAACGTACCCATCTCACGATGCGGCTCTTCAATGGTCGCCTGACGCGCAAGACGCTGGCGTTTTCCAAGCTGGTGGCGATGTATCGAGCCTCTGCCACTTGGGAGGACCTGGTCTACAACCTGGCCCGATCACTCAAGACGCTGCGTCTGGAGGACCGCAACGCTGGTCACCGTTGGCTACCACGCTCACCTGCTATGGTGGCTGGACTCACAGACCATGTGTGGACTGTTAAAGAGCTGCTCTGGACCGTTGTGCTCCCTGTCAACACTTAACGGGGAGACTATCGGATATTTGGAGATAATATTTGTATGCGGTTTGCAATCCGAATCACTGTCCTTCTGCTTATAGGGATGGGCCTGCTCCTGATCGCCGCGCCAGCGAGCGGGAGAAACGGCCTGGACAATGGCGCGCCCGCGCCCCCTGCCCAGGCCACGCCCCAGCCCATCGTGGATAACGAGGCCTGCCTGGCCTGCCACGATACGCCCGGCATGCAGACCACGCTCCCCTCCGGCGAGGTCCTCTACCTGACGGTGGACCGCGTGACCTATTTGACCTCCACGCACGGACGGCGGGGCTATGCCTGCGTCCAGTGCCATACCGACATCAGCGGCTACCCACATCCGCCCATCACCGCGGCCACGCGGCGCGACTTCACCTTGCAGCTTTACACCACCTGCGCTCAGTGCCACCAGGAGAAGTACACCGCCACGTTGGATAGCGTGCACCAGAAGGCTCTGGCCGCAGGCAAGAAAGAGGCGGCGGTGTGCACCGATTGCCATGGTGCCCATAATGTCCAGCCCCCCATGCAGCCGCGCAGCCGCATCCCCCAGACCTGCGAGCGCTGCCACTCGCAAATTTACAATCTTTACAAAGAGAGCGTTCACGGCGCAGCGCTGATCGGCGAGGGCAACCCAGATGTGCCCAGTTGTATTGACTGCCACGGCGTCCACAACGTGCAGGGGCCTGCCACCGGCCCCTTCCACCTGTTCTCGCCCCAGATCTGCGCCCGCTGCCATGCCGACCCGCAGTTGATGGGGAAATACGGCATCAACACCGACGTGTTCAACACCTATGTGGCGGACTTTCACGGCACAACCGTCAAGCTGTTTGAGGAGATCACGCCGGACCAGCCCACGAACAAGCCGGTGTGCGTGGACTGTCACGGCGTGCACGACATCCGCCGGACCGACGACCCGGAGAGCACGGTGATCAAGGAGAACCTGCTGAAGACCTGCCGCAAGTGCCATCCCGACGCCAGCACCAATTTCCCGGCGGCCTGGCTCAGCCATTACCGCCCCAGCCCGGAACATGCGCCGCTGGTCTATTATGTCAATCTGTTCTACAAGGTGTTCATTCCCACCGTCCTCGGCGGTATGGCCATCTACGTGATCGCGGATGGCGGCAGGCGCATCCTGGGGCGCTGGGCACGCCGCCCAGTGAAAGGGGGTCAAAGCGCGCAATCATGACTAAGGTGGTCAACGTATCTGAAGCGAAAGAAACTGCGGTCAGCGTCTCCCGTAAGGTGCTGCGTTTCCCGCTCAGCTACCGGATTGAGCATTGGGTGGCTGTGGCCAGCTTCATCACATTGGCGATCACTGGCCTGGTGCAGAAGTTCGCCGATGTCACCCTGTCCAAAAGCCTCATCGCCTTGCTGGGGGGCATTGAAAGAGTGCGCGTCATCCATCGCGTGGCGGCAGTTGTCCTCATGTTAGAGGTGGTGTATCACCTGGGCGCGGTGGGCTATCGCCTGTTTGTGCAGCGTTCGCGCTTAAACATGTTGCCGACCCTGGACGACGTGCAGGCACTCATCGGCACGTTCCTGTACAACCTGGGCCTGCGTAAGTCCCGGCCCCAGCAGGGCCGCTACACTGCCGAGGAGAAGCTGGAATACTGGGCCTTCGTCTGGGGGACGGTCATCATGGTGATCACCGGCTTCATGATGTGGAACCCTATCGCCACCACGCGCTTCCTGCCCGGCGAGGCCATCCCTGCAGCCAAGGCCGCGCATGGTAACGAGGCGCTCCTGGCCGTGCTGGCCGTGATCATCTGGCACGTCTATCACGTCCACCTGCGACGCTTCAACAAGAGCATGTTCACCGGCTATCTGACCGAGGAGGAGATGCTGGAGGAGCACCCGCTGGAACTGGCCGACCTCAAAGCGGGTGTGGCGGCGCGGCCGCTGGACCCGCAGGTGGTGGCCCGGCGGCAGCGGGCCTTCTTCGCCGCGTATGGGGTGATCGCTACGGCGCTGCTCGTGGGCATCTATTTCTTTGTCACCTTTGAGCAGACGGCCATTACCACTGTGCCGCCCGCTGAGGAGGTGGTCGTGTTCGCGCCGCTCACCCCCACGCCGTTGCCCACGCCAGTGCCCACCCGCACGCCCGCGCCTCAGGTGGCGCTCTCCTGGGAAGGTGGCATCGCCAGCCTGCTCCAGCAGAAGTGCGCTGCCTGCCATATCAATACTAAGCTGGGCGGCCTGGACTTGAGCACCTATCAGGGTGCGTTGAAAGGCGGCAATTCTGGCCCGGCGATCGTGCCCGGTGACCCCGGGGCCAGCCTGCTGGTCACCAAACAGGCTGCCGGGAACCACCCCGGCCAGCTTTCAGGCGATGAGTTGGCACTGATCCGCCAGTGGATTGAGGCGGGGGCGCCGGAATGACGGAGAGGACAGCGGATATGTAGCGGATTAGCGGATACAAGAGGGACGCAGAGGACATTCACATAAAAATCTCTGCGTCCTCTGCGCGCTCTGCGGTGAAAATAAAAGGGGAGGACAGGGGACAATCGTCCGTCATCCGTCAGGAGAATAGAGCATGTCCCGATTGAAGCGCGCGTTGCATGCCTTCTTCTTCCCTCCGCCGGAAGCGCGGCTGAGTGTGCGCCTGTTGCCTTACATGACACTGGGCGTCTTAACCCTGACCGTGATCGCTGGCGGCGCCTATGTCTGGGATTACACCAATTCGCCCCAGTTCTGCGGCACGACCTGCCACACCATGCCGCCGGAGTACAGTGCCTATCTGGTCTCGCCTCATGCGCGGGTGGACTGCGTGGACTGCCATATTGGCCGGGGCTTTATCGCCACGCGCGTCACGCGCAAGGGCGGGCGTATTAAACACATCCTCTCGCTGGCCTTCAAGAAGTATGAGTTCCCCATCGTCGCCCGTGAATTGCGCCCGGCCCGCGAGACCTGCGAACGCTGCCACTATCCGGAGAAGTTCTCCGATGACAGCCTGCGCGAGATCAAGCGTTTTGGCGATGACCCCAATAACACGCCGACCAGCATCTACCTGGTGCTGAAGACCGGGGGCGGGAGCAAGCGCCAGGGCCTGGGCCGGGGCATCCACTGGCATATTGAGAATCGCGTCCTGTATTATCCCACCGATACAGAGGAGCAGACCATCCCTTATATCCGGGTGTACAGCGACGACGGCAGCATCACCGAGTACATTGACCTGGAAGCGAAGCTCGATCCCGCCAGCCTCCCCGAGGCGGCCCTCAAGGAAATGGACTGCATCACCTGTCACAACCGCATCACCCACCGCATCTACACCCCAGAGGACTCTATGGATATGGCCCTGGCGCGGAAGGTGATTGACCCGACGATCCCAGAAGTCCGCCGCAAGGGGGTGGAGGTGTTGCGGGCCTCCTATGCCTCGCAAGAGCAGGCGCTGGCGGGCATCGCGGCGCTGGAGGAGTACTACAAAGGCACCTATCCGGATTACTACGCCGCCAATGCGGACAAGGTTCGGGCGGCTATCGCCGCCATCCAGGATATTTATGTCCGCTCGGTGTTCCCGGAGCAGAAGGCGGATTGGACCACCCACCCTAACAACGTCGGCCATAAAGACTCGCCTGGTTGCTTCCGCTGCCATGATGGTAAGCATTTGAACGCGAAGCAGGAGGCTGTCCGCCTGGAGTGCAACCTGTGTCACTCCATCCCGGTGGTCGTGGGCGCGGAACGCTTCGCCGCACAGATTGAGATCAGCCGCGGGCCGGAGCCGCAGAGCCATCTGAATCCGAACTGGATCGCCATGCACCGGACGTACTTTGACCAGACCTGTTCGCTGTGCCACACGACGACGAATCCCGGCGGCACGGACAACTCCTCGTTCTGCTCCAACTCCGCCTGCCATGGGGTGGGCTGGAAATATGCGGGGCTGGACGCACCCGCGCTGGCGGCGGTGATCGCGGCGCAACTGCCCACGCCTGCGCCCACACCGACCCCGGCGCCGGTCGTGGGTGCCCCGACGTATACCGCCAACATCCAACCGATCTTCCAGGCGCGCTGCGGCGCGTGCCACGGCGACGGCAAGGCCGCCGGCCTGAAGCTCACCACCTACGCCGATGCGCTGGCCGGTTCGGCCCAGGGTCCGGTGATCGTCCCCGGCGATAGCCAGGGCAGCAAGCTGGTGAAGGTGCAAAGCGGCCAACACTTCGCCAACCTGACAGCGGAGGAGTTGAAGCTGGTTGTGGAGTGGATTGATGCGGGTGCTCCTGAGTGACAGAGGGCGAAGGATGGAGAATGGAGGAACCCCTCCCTCTTCCCCTCCCCTATTAGGGGAGGGGAAGAGGGAGGGGAGAGGTCCGTCCTCCGTCGTTCGTCGTCTAAGCCGTAGCCTGCGCGTGCGGGTGGCTCTGTGGGTGGCGCTACCCGTGTTTGTGGCGCTGCTTTCCCTGTCACTGTTGCACTACTGGCGCGAGCGTCACCTGGCGGAGGACCAGGCGCGGCTGACGGTGACTCAGCTTGGGCAGGTGATGACCGGCAGCCTGCGCCACACCATGCTGCTCAACGACCGCGAGATGCTGGCGGAGATGCTCCGTGACATTGGCGCGATGGAGACGATTGAGCGGGTGCAGGTCCTGGACTTGAGGGGCGAGGTGAAGGTCAGCAGCGCCCCGGCGGAGGTCGGCCAGGTGTGGCGCATGGAAAATCCGGGGTGCAATGAGTGTCACCGCTTCCCGCCCAACCAGCGCCCGCGCACGGTCTTGCTCTCCAGCGACAACGGGCTGTTGCGCATCGCCTCACCTATCGCCAATGAGCCGGAATGCACCACCTGTCATACGCCGGGAACGGCGCATCTGGGCATCCTGCTGGCCGATATGACTATGGTGGCCATGCAACAGCACCTGCTTCAGGATTTGCAGGTTGATCTGGCCATCTCCGTGGCCATCACGCTGGCCGTAACGTTGGGCGTGTACCTGCTGGTGCACCGCCTGGTGGTGCGCCGCGTGGAGGCGTTTCGCCGTCCGCTGGCGGAGTATGGCGCGGGGAATCTTGCGGCGCGGCTGCCGACGGGCGCGCAGGACGCCGATGAACTGGACGCGCTGGCCACGGCCTTCAACCGTATGGCCGACGAGTTGGAGCGCCACATGCGCGAGGAGCGGGAGCGCAGTGCGCTGCGCCAGCGGGCGATCATTGAGGAGCGTGAGCGCATCGCCCGTGAGCTGCACGATGGGTTGGCGCAACTGTTGGGCTACGTCAATACCAAGGCGATGGCAGTGCGCCTGATGCTGAAGAAGCGCCAGATGAAGGCGGCTGAAGAGCATTTGCTTCAGTTGGAGGAGGCGGCGCGGGAGTTGTTCGTTGATGTGCGCGAGGCTATCCTGGGCCTAAAGGCCTCCGGGCAGGCTGGCGCAGGGCTATCCGCCATGTTGAATGAATACGCCGCGCAGTTTAGCCGGCTCAGCAGCCTGCCCGTGCAGATTGAGATCGCCCCCGAAGCGGCCTCGGTCCAGTTGGCGGCTGAGGCCGAACTGCAGCTCTTGCGCATTGTCCAGGAGGCCCTGACCAATGTGCGCAAACACGCGGCGGCGACCAGCGTGCACATCCGTGTCCAGCGCTGCAATGGCACGTTGGAACTGCTGGTGAGCGACAATGGTCGCGGGTTTGATCCGGCGCAGGTTTGCGCTGATCATCTGGCCCACTTTGGGCTGAATACCATGCGCGAGCGCGCTGAAGCCATCGGCGCGGAATTCTATGTGGAGTCGCAGCCCGGCGGCGGGACGCGCGTCGTAGTGCGCCTGCCGCTTCCCTCCGGGGAACGTATAGGAACTCTGGGAACTCAGGGGGAATATGGGGTTCCTATGCGTTCCTAGAGTTCCTGCTTGCTTATAGGAGATGGCAGGGAGATGCGCGTATTGGTGGCAGACGATCACTCTCTGTTCCGCGATGGCGTCGCCAGCCTGATTGAGGCGGCGGGGTTCAAAGTCGTCGGTCAGGTCGGGGACGGCCAGGCGGCAGTGGAGGCGGCGCTGCGGCTGCGCCCCGACCTGGTGCTCATGGACATCAGTATGCCGCAGATGAGCGGCCTGGAGGCGCTGCGCCAGATCAAGGCCCAGGCGCCGGAGATCCAGGTCGTCATGCTTACTGTTTCCGATGACGACGCCAGCCTGTTACAGGCCATTCAATCGGGCGCACGGGGGTATTTGTTGAAGAACCTCAGCGCAGAGGAGTTCCTGGACATGCTGGCAGGTCTGCAGCGGGGCGAAGCGGCGTTGACCCGGCAGATGACGGCCCGCCTGCTCAACGGCCTGGCCAAGCAATCCCGGCAGCAGCCTGGACCCGCAGAGCGCCTGACGCCACGCGAGATGGAGTTGTTGCGCCTGGTGGCCGAGGGCCTGCCGAACAAGGCCATTGCCCAACGGCTCTCCGTCAGCGAGAACACCGTCAAATACCATATGAAGAACATCCTGCAGAAGCTGGGCGTGCGCAACCGCGCCGAAGCCATCGCCCAGGCCCTGCGCGCCGGCCTCCTGGAAGGATGAGTGGCCTGGGCACCTCAGTCACAGATGCAGTAGGGACACGGCATGCCGTGCCCCTACCGGCAGGTGAAGCGCAGCGGGCCGCGTTAGCTGGCCCCCAAATAAAGCGCCAGCGTTGGCCTGGGGTCAATCATATTTTGGTGGAGCGCGGCGGCCTCATCGCCCAGGCCCAGCGCCAGCGCTGCGAGTTGGGTGAAGTACAGCGCGGGCAGGGGCATCTCCAGGTGCATCTGTGCCTGGCGCTCATCCAGGTTGGCATGGCATAGCGGGCAGGCCACGGCGATCAGGTCGGCGCCGGCGGCACGGGCGCGCTCAATCAGGTTGCGGCTGAGTTCCAGCACGATGTCCGCCCGCGTGAGCGACAGGCTGGCCCCGCAGCACGTCGTCTTCTCCGACCAGTCCACCGGCGTCGCGCCCAGAGCCGCCATGAGCCGGTCCAGGTCCTGGGGGTTCTCCGGGTGCTGCGCGCCGGTGATTTGCGGCGGGCGCAGCAACAGGCAGCCGTAGTAAGAGGCGATCCTCAGCCCGGCCAGGGGGCGTTTCACCTGCCGGGTGATAGCCTCCAGCCCGACGCGGTTGACGAGCACATCCAGGAGCGAGCGCACCACGACCCGGTCCTGGAAAGGGATGCCGATGCGGGTCTCCATGCGGCGCTTCAGTTCCGGGTCGGCGCGGGTCTCGTAAAGCGCGGTGCGGAAGCGGTTGAAGCAGGCGGCGCAGGGCAGGGCCGCCTCGGTCAGGCCGCTCTGCTCTATCAACGCCAGGTTGCGCAGGGGCAGTTCGGTTGCCAGGTCGGCGTCGGTCTTGTGGGCGGCGGTGCTGCCACAGCACATCCAGCCCGGCGGCTCCACCAAGTCCAGCCCCAAGGCCTGGCACACGGCGCGCGCGGAGCGGTCAAAAGCCCTCGCGGTGGAGTGGAGCGAGCAGCCGGGGTAATAGGCGATCTGGTTGGGCTTGGGTTCAGCCGGCCTGACCTGTTCAGGCGGGCGCCCCCTGGAGGGGAGCAGCCTGAGCTTGCCCCTGCGCAGCATCTCAATGCCCAGGGGCAGGTCTCTAAAGGGCTGGCCGGTGCGCAGGTTCAGTTCGGCGATCAGCCCCAGTTCATAGGCCCGCCCCCACAGGTCCACCTGGCGCAGGAAGGCTTTGTTGAACAGCGCCACCTCGGGCACCTGGGGTGCGATGCCCGCCTGGCGGGCGATCATGGTCAGGTGGTCCATGATGCGGGCGACGTCCAGCCCGTAGGGACAGCGCGTGGTGCAGGTCAGGCAGGAGGCGCACAGCCAGGGCGTTTTGGCGTTCAGGGCAAGCTCCTCCTGACCCAATTGGAGCGCACGCATGACCTGGTGGGGCTGGAGGTCAAAAAACGCGGCCAGGGGACAGCCGCTGGTGCATTTGACGCACTGGGTGCACAGAAACACGTTCTGGCCGGTCTCGCGCTGGATGCGCCGGGCCAGCTCAGGCGACAGTTCCGGGACCGCCATCGGATCGCGCTCCTTCCATCACCGCAGGCACGATGGGGCGCGGCAGTAGCCCGGCGCGCTCCACAATGATGGGCACGGCCTCTTCCCATTCAATCGCCATGATGTGTACGCCGGCGACGCCGGGGATGTCGCGGACCTGCTGGATGATCTCCACACAGATATCTATGCCGGTTTGTCGCCAGGCCTGAGTCCGCGCCTTCTTGTCCTCAATGCCCCGTCCGGCGGCCTCCATGCGGGCGACGATCTCATCGGGCACGTCCAGGCCGGGGACCTGGTCGCGCATGTAGCGGGCGGCGGCGGGGCTTTTGATCGGCCCGACCCCGGCCAGGATGTAAACGTGCTCGTGCAGGCCCAGGTCGCACACGCGGGCCATGAACTCGCGGAAGCGAGGGACGTTGTAAACGAGTTGCGTCTGGATGAAGTCGGCGCCGGCCTGGACCTTTTTGCTCAGGCGGAAGGGGCGCCATTCGTAGGGCGGGGCGAAGGGGTTCTCGGCCGCGCCGATGAAGAACGCCGGTGCGCCCTCGGCGATCTCTTCGCCGCACTGGAATTTGTGGAAGTCGCGCAGCCCCTTCACCATAGCGATCAGGCCAATGGAGTCCAGGTCAAACACGTTCTTGGCCTCGGGGTGGTTGCCGAAGCTTTGATGGTCGCCGGTCAGGCACAGGCAGTTGCGGATGCCCAGCGCATACGCGCCCAACAGGTCGGATTGTTGCGCCAGGCGGTTGCGGTCGCGGCAGGTCATCTGCATCACCGGCTCCAGCCCTTCCTGAAGGGCCAGGGCCGAAGCGGCAATACTGGACATGCGCACGATGGCCGTCTGGTTGTCGGTCACGTTGGCTGCGTCCACGTAGCCCCTCAGGATGGCCGCCTTGTGGCGGATGATCTGGGCATCGGCGCTCTTGGGCGGCCCCAGTTCGGCGGTGACGGCGAAGTATCCGGCGCGGAGCACGCGTTCCAGATTGGAACCCGCTTTATAGCCGTTGTTTTCCATCATGGTGACACCTCAGGCTAGTGGGATGGGCAGTTTTAAGGGAGCGCGCTAACGTCGCCCGTCGTCTCTCGTCCGTCGTCCGTCCGATGAACCGGCAGGCGCAGGTCTTCGCGCACAACTTTGCGCTGGCCGCCATCGCGCGCGGTGGCCCAGTTCTTGGGGGCGCGAATCTGCAATAGCTTCTCCAGTTGCCCCGCACGCATGGCGCGCTCAACGATCAGCGCCCAGGCGCAATCGGTCTCCTGGCTTAGCTCGCATCTGGCCCGCCCATCCACGATTTGGACCCCGCCACATGGCCCGTTGAGCAACTGTTTAGCGCAGCGGGCAATGGGGCAGATGCCGAAGGTCTCATCCAGGATACAATCGCCGCAGCCGGCGCAACGTTCGGCCCAGACGCCCGGCTCCAGCGGCAGGCCCATGAACAGCGTGTTCAGCCCCGGCAGCACGCGGGCCTCGGGGAAGCGCTCGGCCAGGGCCTGCACGCCGACGCCGCAGCCGAGCGAGAGCACCGCGTCCACCTCGCCGATGCGATCGCGAATCGCATCCAGGTACTCCCATTCGCACTGGCGTTGCACGGTGACGTCGCTGACCTCTTTGGGGTCGCCGTCCAGCCGGGTCGCCATGCGCAGGGAGGCCGCCAGGATGGCGGCTTCTCTAGCACCACCGGCGAAGCACACGGTCACGCACGTGCCGCAGCCGACAACGAGCACCTTGTGCGCGCCGTTGAGCATGGCCTTAATCTCTTCCAGCGGTTTCTGTTCTGCGACGATCATCCTTGACCTCTTCACGGCTAAAGCCGTTCCCACTCTTCAACGGGCTTGGCCCCAGTGTCCGGATGCGCTCGGTCATTTCCGTTGCGGCCTCGGCGAACTGGCGGCCCATGGCTGAGGACAGGGTGAACATCTCCACGCGCTCCGCCTCCAGCCCGATCTGCTGCAGGAGGTGCCGCGCGTAGGCCACGCGCCGTTTGGCGTTCAGGTTGCCCTCCCGGAAATGGCAATCCCCCTCCAGACAGCCCGCGACCATGACGCCATCGGCGCCGGCTTCCAGGGCCTCCAGCACGAGCAGGACGTCCAGCTTGCCGGTGCAGGGCAGGCGCACGATCTTGACGTTGGCCGGGTACTGGATGCGCAGGTTGCCGGCCAGGTCGGCGGCGCCATAGGCACAGTAGTGGCAGCAGAAGGCCACGATCTCTGGCTCAAATACCTCTTCAACCATCCGTTTTCAGCCCTCAGCGTTCGGCCAACACAGGGCTATCAGCAGTACGGGCGCAGCGCCGCTGCGCCCCTACGCCAACGGCTGATAGCTGACCGTACCCAAACAGTGAGCGGACCTTGATGGCGATCTGCTCGTTTTTGTAGTGCAGCACCTGGATCGCCTGGGCGGGGCATTCGCTGGCGCAGATGCCGCAGCCCTGGCACAGCGCCGGTTCAATGTAAGCCGCGCCCGCGATCCCACCCACGCCCACCAGGTCCGGGCGAATGACAGGGACATCAAAGGGACAGAGACGCACACAGGTCAGGCAGCCGGTGCATTTCGCCGGGTCCACTTGGGCGACGCTGCCGCCCGCTGAGCGCGTGGCGTGGGATAGGAGGGTGGCGGCGCGTGCAGCGGCGGCCTGGGCCTGGGCGATGCTCTCGTCCAGCAGCTTGGGGTAGTGGGCCAGGCCGGCCATGAAGATGCCCTCCGAAGCGAAATCCACCGGGCGCAGTTTCACATGCGCTTCCAGGAAGAAGCCATCGGCGTCCACCGGCACTTTGAGGACGTGGGCGAGTTCCTGCGTCCCCTCAGCAGGCACAACCGGCATACTCAGGACCAGCAGGTCAGGCGTTAGCTCCAGGTCAATGCCGAGAATGGGATCGCGGGCGCGCACGCACAGTCTGTCGCCGGCGGTCACCTCCGGGCGGTGGGCGTCGTCATAGCGGATGAACAGCACGCCGGCCTGGCGGGCCTGGGTGTACAGGGCCTCTTTCTTGCCGTAAACCCGCAGGTCTCTGTACAGGATGGTGACGCGGGCATCGGGCCGCAGGGCCTTCAGTCGGAGCGCGTTCTTCAGAGCAACGGTGCAGCAAATGCGGCTGCAATAGCGCTCCGCCGGGCCGATGCACTGGATCATGACGACGGATGCGGGCAGACCTCGCAGGTCTCCGAGACCCGCGAGGTATCTGGATTCAAATTCCTGCTGGGTGAGGATACGTGGGTCGCTGCCGTAGCCGTAGTCGTTGCCGCGATACTCCTGGCCGCCGGTGGCGACGATGATGACACCGTGCTCCACCTCGGTCTCGCTGCCGTCGGCTCCGCGCAGCCGGCTGGTGAAATTGCCGACGAAGCCGTTCGTCTCCACCAGCGCCGAGCGGGTGTGTATTTGAATCAACGGGTGGGCGCTGACCCTGGCGATCAGGTCGTGCAGGTAAGCCTGGGGGTCGCTGCCATCCTGAAGGGCGCGGATGTGGCGCAGGTTGCCGCCCAGCTCTGGGCTGCGCTCCACCAGATGCACCGGATAGCCCTGGTCGGCCAGCGTCAGGGCGGCGGTCATCCCGGCCACGCCGCCGCCGATGACCAGGGCCGCCTGGGTCACCGGCGTTTCAATCGGGGTGAGCGGCTCCAACGTGGCCGCCCGCGCCACCGCCATGCGCACCAGGGCCTTGGCTTTCTCGGTAGCCACCTCCCAGTCGTCCGAATGCACCCAGGAGCACTGGTTGCGGATGTTGGCCATCTCAAACAGGTAGGGGTTCAGCCCGGCCTGGCGCAGGGCATCTTGGAACAGCGGTTCATGCGTGCGCGGGCTGCACGAGGCCACCACCACGCGGTTGAGGCCGAGTTCCCGGATACGGGCGATGATCTGCTTGATGCTGTCCTGCGAGCAGGTGTACAGGTTGTCCTCGGCGTGGACGACGCCGGGGAGTGAGCGGGCGTACTCAGCTACGCCGGGCACATCCAGGTAGCCGCCGATGTTCGTCCCACAATGGCACACGAACACCCCAATGCGCGGCGTTTCCCCCCGAATGTCGCGCTCCGGTGGGTAGCCGATGCGGCGGGTGAGCGTGTGCCGCGCCGGGGCCAGATGGCGCGCTGCGGCGGCAGCGGCGCCGGAAGCCTCAATGACGGTCTCCGGGATGTCCTTCGGCTCGTGGAAGGGGCCGGCGACGTAGATGCCGGGGCGGCTGGTTTGTAGCGGGTCAAACAGCGCGGTGTGGCAGAAGCCATAGGGGTCCAGTTCAATGCCCAGGTCACGCGCCAGCCGCTTTACGGCGTCGGAGACCTCCATGCCCACAGAGAGCACAACCAGGTCAAACTCGGCCTCCACGAGTTGCCCGTCGTCGCTTGACCAGTAGCGCACGATCAGGTTTCGGGTCAGGGGGTCTTCGCGCACCGCCGAGATGCGGCAGCGGACGTATTTCACGCCATAGCGTTTCTCGGCGCGGCGATAGTACTCTTCGTAGCCCTTGCTGAAGGCCCGCACGTCCATCATGAAGATAGTGACGTCGGTATTGGGCGTGTGCTCCTTGGCCATGATGGCTTCTTTGGCGGCGTACATGCAGCACACCGCCGAGCAGTAGTTGTGCGTCTGGTCGCGGCTGCCGACGCATTGCAGGAAGGCGATGCGCCTGGGGCGGGCGCCGTCGGAGGGGCGTTGGACATGCCCGCCGGTGGGGCCGGAGGCCGAGAGCAGGCGCTCAAATTGCAGCGCGGTGACGACGTTGGGGTAGCGGCCCAGCCCGAACTCTTGCGATAGTCTGGCGTTATACACCTGGTAGCCGGGGGCCAGGATGACCGCGCCCACCTCCACTGTCTCTGTGCGCTCCACCATGTCGTGGTCAATGGCGTTGGCCTTGCACACGTACACGCAGGACAGGCATTCCGAGCATACGCCGCAGGCCAGGCAACGCGCGGCTTCGGCCTGGGCCTCTTCATCGTTGTAGCCCAGGTCCACCTCGGCGAAGGAGCCGATGCGCTCCGCCGGCGCCAGCGCCCGCATGGGCACGCGCGGCGTCACCTTGATCTCACCGCGGGCCAGCTTCTCGGCGACCTCCTCGCGGCTCAGTTTCACCACAGGCAGGTCGGGCTTCGGTTTAGGCTCCAGGTCCTCGCCACGCAGGTAGCGGTGGATGCTTTGGGCCACCCTATGGCCTGCCGCCACCGCCTCAATGACGAAGGCGGTACCGGTGGTGGCGTCGCCGGCGGCGAACACGCCCGGACGGGTGGCGGCGTAGGTATTGGGATTCACGGCGATGGTCGCCCGGCGGGTGATGCCCACGCCAGCGCTTTCGGGGATGAAGGCCAGGCCGACGCGCTGGCCGATAGCGAAGATGACCGTGTCGCAGGGGATCACATGCTCGCTGCCCGGGCGGGTCTCCAGCGTCAACCGGCCCTCTTCATCAAACTGCATGAAGGTCACGTCCAGGCACTCTACACCCGCCACATGCCCGTCCTGGTCCAGGATGCGCCTGAAGGAACGGGAAGGGTAGACCTTCACGCCCTCGGCTTCAGCCTCGGCGACCTCGCTGGCGTGCGCGGGCATGGTCTCCCGCGATTCCAGGCAGGCCAGGGCGACCTCAGCGGCGCCCAGGCGCACCGCCGTGCGGGCGCAATCTATGGCCACGTTGCCGCCGCCCAGGACGAGGATGCGGCGCCCTGCGATCAGGGGGCGGGGATCGGCGCCCGCGCCCAGGTCGGACAGGCGGACGTCCTTGAGGAATTGCGTGCTGACCAGCACCTCCGGCAGGTCGGCGCCGGGGATAGGCAGCTTTTTGCCCTCGTGGGCGCCGACGGCGATGAGGACAGCGTTGAAGCCCCCGGCAAAGACATCGTCCAGGTTGGTGACCGGCGTGTTCAGGCGCAACTCTACGCCGAGGTCCAGGATGTCCTGGATTTCACGCTCAATGATCTCGGTGGGCAGGCGGAACTCTGGCACGCCCACGCGCAGCATACCGCCCGCCACCGGCAGCGCCTCAAACACGGTCACGCCGTAGCCCAGTTTGCACAGGTCCTGTGCGGCGGTCAGACCGCAGGGGCCGGCGCCGATGATGGCGACACGCTCCGGGTATTTACGCTCGGCGGGCGGTCGGGGGACGCGCGGTTGGGCATAGACTTTGTCCGTGACAAAGCGCTTGAGCGCCCGGATGTTGAGCGGCTCATCCACCAGGTTGCGGTTGCAGGCAGTTTCGCAGCGGTGGTTACAGATGCGCCCGCAGATACCGGGGAAGGGGTTATCCTCTTTGATGACGCGCAGGGCCTCCTCATAGCGGCCCTCGCGGATGAGGGCGATGTAGCCCTGGGCGCGCTGGCCCGCAGGGCAGGCATCGCGGCAGGGGGCAATGCCGCGCTTTTCAATGGCATAGGCGGCAGGGATGGCCTGCGGGTACAGGCGGTGTGCGGCACGCTGGACGGTCAGGCCCTCGTCAAAACGGCTGGGGATGACCACCGGGCACACCTTGGCGCAATCGCCGCAACCGACGCACTTGGTCACGTCAATGTAGCGCGGCTTGCGCCGTAAGGTCACCCTGAAGTGGCCGACTTCGCCATCCACCGAGACCACCTCAGTATCGGTCAGGATGTCAATGTTCAGGTGGCGACCGGTTTCCACCAACCGCGGCGCCAGGGTGCACATGGCGCAGTCGTTGGTGGGGAAGGTCTTGTCCAGTTGGGCCATGTGGCCGCCGATGGCCGACCTGGACTCCACCAGATAGACCTTGAAGCCGGCCTCGGCCAGGTCCAGTGCGGCCTGCATCCCGCCGATGCCGCCACCAACGACCATCACGGCTCCGATAAGCCCGTCACCTGCTTCGGTCATCGTCCCCTGTCTCCCAGGGCGTAAAACGTGATGCGCAGAGCGCGAAGCGCAACCACGTTTTACGTTTCACGAGACTACACCCGTAAATACGAATCCGTGTAGATGACATCGTTGTACAGAATCTGCGCGGTCTTGAAGATGGCCACCTGATCGGGGTCATCCCAGTCCACATCGTCAGCGGTCAGCTTCTCCGAGGCCAGCGTCTTGTCGTAGAGCGTGAGCACCAGCCTGCCCACGCTGGTGCTATCGTCGCGCTCGTTGACGATCCGGATGAACTCCTTGAGCTTCTGGTCAAGCGGGTTGGCGATGATGTAATCCACGCCAGCGGCCATGAGCATAACGCAGTAGGTGCGGTTGATCAGCGAGCGCATCTCCGCAGGTACTTGATTGGAGACGTTGCTCAGGCCGGCGTTGGTCATGGGCGGCGGGTCGCCAGCCAGCTTAAGCAGGCGGATGGCCTCAATGCACTCCGGGCAGTACTCCTGGCAGCCCTTGACGGTCAACACCAGCGGGTCAATCAGCAGGTCCTCCATCGGGATGCCCAACTCCATAGCGCGGGGGATCAGGACCTCCAGGGCGATGTTGACGCGGTCAACGGCGCTGACCGGGATGCCGCTCTTGCCCATCGTCAGGGCGATCAGCTTGGCGTTGTACTTCTTGGCCAGCGGTGGCACGGTCGCCAAGCGCTCCTCCTCCGCCGAGGTGGAGTTGATGATGCATTGGTTCCTGGCGACCTTCAGCCCCTCCTCAATAGCAGCCAGGTTGGTTGTGTCCAGCGAGAGCGGCACGTCCACGACCTCCTGAATGCCTTTCACCAGCCAGGGCATGATCTCGTGCCCCTCTTTCTTCTGCGGGCCGATGTTCAGGTCCAGCACATCCGCGCCCGCTTCCACCTGGCGCACAGCCAGCCTCTGGAAGAAGCGGATGTCGCGGTTGGCGATGGCCTCTTTCACGGCTGGCGAGATGATGTGGATGTTCTCTCCAATGATCTTCATGCTGGGAATGCTCCTTTCAAGATAGCCCTCACCCCCGGCTCCTCTCCCGCAGCGCGGGAGAGGGGGTTGGGGATGAGGGCCGGCATCATCTGAGCGATTGCCTGCACCACCGGCGACGCGTCGTCCAGGTCCATCAGGGGGCGCCCGTTGAGATCAAATTGCCGCACGCTGCTGTCCTCTGGGATGACGCCCAGCAGAGAGACGCCCAGGGCAGCGATAGCAGGTTGCAACTCCGGCGGGATGTCGCCCCCAGGCAGACGGTTGACGATGAGATGAGTCTGTTTCACCTCAATGCTCAGTTCGGCTACCAGTTCGGCCATACGGCGGGCAGCCATAATGCCGCGCTGGGTGGGATCGGTGACGATCAGGAGGTGCTCCACGTCGCGGGTGGTGCGGCGGCTGAGGTGCTCCAGCCCGGCCTCGTTGTCCATGACGACAAAGGGGTAACGGCTGCTCAGGCGGTCCATCACAGCGCGCAGAGCATGGTTGGCGGCGCAGTAACAGCCCGGCCCCTCCGGGCGGCCCATCGCCAGCAGGTCTACGTCATTGCCCTCAACCAGGATGGAGCGGATGGCATAGTCCAGGTAGTCGTGCTTAGAGATGCCACCAGCCAGGCCGCCTGGCATGGCCCCGCTGCTCGCCCCCGCCTGAATCTGGGTCAGCATCTCTTCACGGATGTGGCCGACCGTCTCCGCCTCGTCCAACGGCAGGCCCAGGACCAGGTGCAGGTTGCTGCTGGGATCGGCGTCAATCGCCAAGATGGGCCCCAGGCCGTGGTGGATCAGGTAACGGATGATCAGGGCACACACAGTGGTTTTGCCGGTGCCGCCTTTACCGGCGACGGCGATGGTCGTGGTCATGAGAGCGCCTCCGCAACGGATGGGAACCGCGTGATGTCGGTGTGGGGCAGGAACAACGCCGACGTGAACTGGTTGTAAAAGGTGTTGTCCGCCGAAAGCTCCAGGTAGGTCATCTTGGCGGCGACCTCGGCGATCTGGCGGCGGGCCTGGCGGCTGAGCAGGGCCAGGAGCGCGCCGCGCAGCGCGGTGTTGCCCAGGAAGTGGAACTTCTCCCAGGGCAGGTCGGGCAGCAGGCCGATCTGGATGGCCTTCTCCACGTTGATGTATTGCCCGAACGCGCCGCCGATAAGCACCCGCTCCACCTGGGCCAGGTCCACGCCGACGCTCTCGGCCAGGACGGACAGGCCAGCATAGACCGCCCCCTTGGCGCGCATCAGGTTATCTATGTCCACGCGGGTGATAACGATGTCGCGCCCGTGCTCGGTTTCGCCCGCCCAGGCGACGACGTATTCGGGGCCGTGCTCGCCCTGGCGGATGCGCGGCGTGCCCAGGTGGAGGTTCAGGTTGCCGCGCTTGTCAATCACGCCGGTGATGAACATCTCGGCCAGCAGGGAGATCAGGCCGGAGCCGCAGATGCCGCGCGGGGGCGTGCGCTCACCCCGCGCTTCCCGCCGGGGATCGGGGATGACCCGATAGGTTGGCTCGTAAGTCTGGCTGTTGATCCACACCTCTTCAATCGCGCCGGTCGTGGCGCGCATCCCGTCCTGCACGCCCGCCCCCTCAAAGGCCGGCCCGGCGGAGCAGGCGCAACTGACCAGCCAGTCGCAGTCGCCCAGCACCATCTCGCCGTTCGTGCCGATGTCCAGGAAGAGGGTGAGCCGATGGTCGCTGCACATGCCGGCGCCGATAACGCCGGCGGTGATGTCGGCGCCGACGTAGCTGGCCACGCCGGGCAGACAGTCCACGCTGGCCTGAGGGTGGATATTCAGCCCCAGTTCCCCTGCCCGCACGACGGGCGGATGGTTGATGGTGGTGACGAAAGGCTCCAGCCGGATGGAGGCGGGCGGCAGGCCCAGGAACAGGTGGATCATGGTGCTGTTCCCGGCCACCGTCATTTTGTAGATATGGGATGGGCTGACGCGGGCGCGGGCTGTAGCCCGTGCAATCAGCGCGTTGATCGTGTCGACGGCCAGCGCTTGCAATTCGCCCAGGCCGTTGTTCTTGCTGGCGTAGATGATGCGCGAGATGATGTCTTCCCCCCGCCTGATCTGGCCATTGTATTCGGCGGCCTGAGCGAGCACTTCACCGATTTCCAGATCCACTAGGTACAGGCTGACGGTGGTGGTGCCGATATCCACGGCGGCGCCCAGCAAACGGGGGGCCCCCGGCCCCCTGTCGTCTGTCGTTCCTCGTCCCCCGTCCCTACTCAGCACGTCCACCAGCCGCGCCGGCCCGTTGGGGCGATCCCAGGTATCGGTCTCAACGACAGCGGTGATAGCCCAGTTGGACTGGCGCAGCGCGGCGGCCAGGCGTTGGAGCGTGGGCAGGTCGGCGGTCAGGTCGGCGATGCCGCAGGTCGTGGTCAAAGCTCGTTTCAGGCGTGACCAGTCGTCGGTCTGATCGGCCAGGCTGGGCGGGTCAAGCGCCAGCGGGATCAGGCGCAGGGGCTGGTGCTGCAGCGGGTCGTAGGGGAAGGGCAGGGTGACTTTGGCCGCCGTTTTGTCGCTGACCAGGCGGCGCGCAATCTGCTCCTGCGGCGGGATGGTGATCACCGCGTCGCCTTCAATGACGGTCTGGCAGGCCAGGGCGTAGCCGGCGGCCAGGTCGGCAGCGCTCAGGCGGATGGTGGAGCGGCGGCGCAGGCCCGCGCCATCCTGGGCGATCACGGCACAGCGGCCACAGCGCCCCTGCCCGCCACAGGGCACGTTCAGGTCTAGACCCGCTTGGCGCACGGCCTCCAGAAGCAGTGTGCCGGTGGGCACCTGGACCGTCCTGCCGGATGGCTCAAAGCGGATGGTGTGCGTGCTGGCCTTCTTCATATTTGGTCTGTCACCCCCTCACCCCCTTTGCCCCCTCTCCTGAAGCTTCGGGAGAGGGGGTTGGGGGTGTGGGGCATTTATCCCCATTTCAGCTTCAGGTAATTGGGCAAATCCACCGCCTCTTTCGGGCCGACGTTGATCTCCCAGCCGGGAAGCTCTTCCTCCAATTCGCCCAGGAGCACGGCCACCTGGCCGGGGATGATCAGGCGCTTGTGGTTGAGCCTCTCGGCGATCCGAGTGGATTGGACGCTCTTGGCGATGCGCTCGGCGTCAAACTTGCCCGCTGCCCAGGCGGTCAGCACGCTCATGCCTTCCGCGTCCACGACGAGCAACCAGCCCGGCAGGCCGCTGCTCTCCACCTCGTTGGCCACAGCGAAGTAGGTGATGGAGAAGTTGGTCGTCACCATCAGCGGGTCGTGCGGGCCGGGGTTGTTAATCTCATAGACGCCGGGTTGCACCTGGATGGGCTTCTGCGGGTCGGTGAAGATGTTGGCGCGCAAGACCAGGAGCGGGTAGGCCACTGCCGGACTGAAGCGGTCCAGGATGATGAAGCCGGCGTATTTGGCGATGTGCTGGCCCGCCAGGATAGGGTCGTCGCCGGCGAAAGCCAGAATGGGGTAGCCCACCCTGCGCTCGTTCTTCTTCAGGGCCAACCGCCGCAGTTGGGTGAAGGCCGCTAGGCTGTCGGCGTAACCGCGCGTGCCGGGGTCAAGCACCAGGTCCTCCACGCCCGCCCCCTTCACCTGGTCGGCCAGGGCCGCCAGCGCCCCCAGGTCGCCGGGGGCGGCAGTGACGACCAGGGGGACGCGGTAGTGCGCGGCCAGCTTGGCCATAGCCTCCCAGTTATCCGGGTTGGCCGCCCACAGCAGGCAACCGTGCCCCTGTAGGGGTGCACCGCCGTGCGCCCCTGCTTGCAGGCCCGCCTCCGCCGTGGCCGGGTCTGCGCTGAGCAGGATCAGATTGAGAGAGGTGGCGGTTCTGATAGCCGCGACCGTGGCGGCGAAATCACCACCCGCCGCCTCAATCGCCACCCCGTCCAACGTCAGGCTCCTGCCGACGTAATCCACTGCGTAGCGATCTACGGCTGTCGCGAGGTCCACCGCATCGGACTGGGTGTCTTTCACGCGCACAAACAGGCCCGGCGGGTGGAAGAAGGTCTTCTCGTGGCGGAAGAGCACGGTCTCATTGCCCACCTCCAGCCTGCGCCCATCGGCGGAGAGGGTGATCAGGCGGATGGGGGGCGCGGCGGACGCCTCCAGCAGCGCTTTGGATTCCTCTTCCACGTAGGGGCATTGGGCCAGTTCGGCCTGCTTTTGGGCCAGCTTCATGGCGAAGGCCAGGCAGGTGGGGAAGCCGCACTCCTTGCAGTTGGCGTGGGCTTTGACCGCCGGGTTTTTGCTGCCTGCGGGGAGAAGTTTGTAAATCTCAAGCCCGGATAAAGCCATTCTCTGCCTCCGTATCCTTAGTTGATCTGCCCATTCCCCATGAGAGCAGCGATCATCCGGCGGATGCGCCGGACCGATTCGGGGTGGCGCAGGACGACGACATCCGCGCCGGCGTGGATCAACGTGCTGGCGGTGAGCACTTCCCAATAGATGGCCCGCTCGGCCCAATCGCCCCAGGCGGCGGGCACGCCCGCGCCGGCGCGGGCCTCTTTGGTGCGCCAGGCCTCCTCGCCGGGCGTCACGATCATGGGTTGCTGGGTCATGCTATCGCCCTGGAGCGCGGCCAGGCGCAGGCGCTCCATCACACTGTAGCCGTACTCCATGCCGTAGCCCAGCGCGCCGGTGGTCGGGTCCATCAGGATGCGCGTCAGCGGCATACTCATGTCGCTGATCAGGATGATGAGTTGCTTGGCCAGGTTGACGTCCATCGGCGTGCGGGACATGACCAGGTGGCCATGCGCCAACGCCGCCGCCACAATGGTGCGGTAGTTCTTCTCCTCACACACACCCAGGGCCAGGTTCTCACCCTCGCCCTCCTCGGCCACGGCGACCAGGACCTCATTGTCCAGTTCGGCCTGGCCCGGCCCATAGACGAGCAGGGGCAGGCCGGTGGCCCCAAGCACGCGCCGCAGCGTCTGGCGGGCATAAGCGGCGTTCAGGTCGGGGTGGGCGGTGAACTTGAGCGCCACCAGGTCGGCGCCCAGGTCTTCAACGGCTTTGGCCCAGGCGGCCACATCCTGGACAGCCTCCCCCCAGGCCTCCAGCAGGATGGGGGGCCAGTCGGCAGGTGGGCGGTCCTGGACCTCCACTGCGATGGCGGGTGGGTGGGGGATGTCCCCCTCAAAGTGCAGGAAGGGCAGCGTCGTCTCGCCGCCCACCGTGACGGTTCGGCTGCGTGTGCCCCCCTGGGCCGCCGTCGCCCCCAGAGTGACCTCACGGACTTTGCCGCTCCACTTCTCTTTGGGAATCTCTATCACGGCCATTATGCCTCTCCTCAGAACAAGGGTGGCATCGTCAGCGCCGGATGGCCCACCTCCGTCAGGTAGGCGAGCAGGCCATCTACGTCGGTGCAGATGGTCTCGTCGGCGATCTTGCTGATCAGGTCGGGGTCGCCTTCGCGCTCGGCGACTTTAGCCAGTTCCTCGGCCATGCTCTGCTTCAGGAAGCTGCTCATCCACACCACGCGCTTGAAGCCGCCGTCCGCCGAGATGAACTTCGGGCTGGTGAGGTAGTACTTGCCTACGCCCATCACGCCGGGGGTCTGCTGGCCGCCTCCAGCCAGACCAGCCAGTGTGCTGAAGGTCATGCCGGCAGGCGTCATGCTGGGGTCTTCGCGGGAGACAACCATGACGCCGTTGGCTTCCGGGATGACCATGACGATGCACTCAAAGCAGCCGCAGGCCGTCATGGGGTTCTCCATGATGGAGTAAATCGCCACTTGGTGGACGCTGCCGTGCGAGGCCTGCTCCGCGAACTGGTTCGGGCCTTCCCAGTAGCCCTTCACCGGGTCAATCAGGCGGCCCTTGGGGATGGGCTGGTTCGGCCCGCTGGGGTTGATCTCGTGGCTGGCTTTGCAGTCCAGCCAGTTGTACGCCCCGCACAGGCCCAGCCGCTGCGGGGTGATGATGCACACATGGTTGGGGGCGAAGCTCTGGCACAGGGTGCAGGAGTAGAACGTGTCCACAGCCTCGTCGGTCAGGTCCGCCATGCGCCGGTTGCGATAGTCATAGGCGGCGCGGGCGCGCTCCAGCCATTCGGCATGGAGGCGCGGTTCGGTGATGATGGCCACCTGCACCTTGTCCACGATGTTGCCGAAGTCGGCGTGGAAGCGGGCGTACAGGATGTCGCCGAAGTGGCGCAGATTGAACCCCTTGGCGGCAGCGGCCTTGCTGATGCGGATCCAGGCGATGTCGCGTTGGCCGATGTGCTGCACCCCGGAAGCGCCGTTGATGAAGTGGTGGATCTGGCGTTCCAGCACCGGCTCAAAGTCCAGTTGCATCCTGCGCCCGGCCACCTCCACCAGGATGCCCAGGTCCATGGCCTCGCCCTCCGGCACGTGCTCAAAACCGGGGCCGATGACCTCAATGCGGCCATCTTCCACCTGGTCCATTGGCACCATGCGCAGGTACTCAAAGGCGCGTGACTTCTTGCCGCCGAATTCAATGCGCATATCCGCCTTGCGCACCACCTCGCCTTCAAAGGCCGAGCCGTAGGGCACGGGGATGGGCACCTCGGTGATCTTCACCTTCACGCCGCGCACTTCAATGCACTTCTGCACCAGGTGCTCGGCCTTCTCCAGGTCGTCCTTGCCGGGGATCTCGTTCCAAGGCATGGAGATGACGTGCTCGTAGCGGGTGACGCCGGTGGGCAAGATTTGGGGGATGACCGTGTCGGCGATGACCGGGAAGCCGAAGTTGATGGCTCCGGCGGCGGTGGCGTACTTCAGGTCGTCTACCTCGCCCAGGGCGAGCACGAAGGCGAACACGCGGTACTTGTTGTACAGCAGGATCTCGCGGGCCTGGCCACCTTTCAGACCGCCGAAGGTGAGCGCGGAGCGCGTGGCGAAGCCCAGCGCATAGATGGCGCTGATCGTGTCCGTGCCGAAGGGGACGATGTAGGTGTCGTAGCCCATCTCCACCCCTTCTTCCTGTAACTGGTGGATGATGGAGCGCCCGTTGACGTTGCCGGAGAGGAACACCAGGATGTTGCGCCGCTGGAACTCGCGCACGATCTTGACGGCGACCTCGTTGCTTTTGGCGCAGCCCACGATAGCGGCAAAGCCCGGCATGCGCCCGTCCACAAGCTGGATGCCCCAACTGCGCAGTTGGATGTCATCAATCGGGCCGTTGAGGTGGCCGGCGCCGTTCCCCTCAAAGTCCGGGCTGGTGAAGGAGGTGCCCCCCGCCAGGCGGAAGCCGGGGAAAGGCTCCGGCTGCTGGCCCAGGGCGAAGCGGATGCCCTCAATAGCCTCCTCGGCCAGGAGCGTGGCGATGCCGCTATCCAGGGCCTCGCCCAGGTAAGGTGTCCAACGCTGGCTCGGCGGGATGGGGTGCAGGAGCTTACGGGCGTATTCCAGCACGGGCTTGAGGTCGCCCAGGGTCTTCACCTCGCGCCCGGTGAGGCCCAGGATCAGGGGCAGGTAGTAGGCCGTATTGGGGAAGGCCACCGGCGCGTCGGCGCCTTTTTGGGCGATGGCCTGTTGCAGCAGTTCCTCGGCTTCGTTAACGATCAGCGTTGCGCCGCGAATGGCGCGGGTGGCGATATATCGGCTCATGCTCGCTTCCCTCCTCTGCAATCACATCGGCAGCGTGGCGGCCACCGCCACAGGCCCCCCGTACAGGGCGGCCTGCCGTTCGGCAAATGGCAACTGCAACAGTTCCAGGACACGGCGGTCGCCGCTCTTGCCCCACTGGCTGGCGTCGTACTCCGGCAGCTTGAGGGCAGCGCGGCGTTCGTCAATGTGGGCCAGGGCGCGGCGGACGATCTCCCCCGGGTCGGTGATGAACTCCAGGCGACCGCCGAATTTAGCTCGCCAGCCCTCGCTCAACAGGCGGGTGACGGTCTCGCTCCCGGCCACCGGGCTGGTGACGCCCATAATGACGTACACACCGGAGGCGGCGGCGTAGGTGGCGATGGCCAACGCCTTCTCGCTCATCCATTCGGGGGCCATGCCCACCGCCGGGATGTCGCTGATGTCCTCGCCCAGGCCGCCCTCCGTGACCATCTGGCTCAGCACAGTGAGGATGCGGCTGTTGTCCACGCAGGAGCCCATATGCAGGACAGGCGGGATGCCCACCGCCTCGCACACCTCGCGCAGGCCCGGCCCGGCGACCTCCAACGCGGCCTCGCCCAGCATAAAGCCGCGCTTGCCGCTGGCGATGGCGCCGCAGCCCGTCTCCACCACCAGAACGTCGTTCTTGAGGAACTCCCTGACCACATACTGGTGGATAGCGTCCTGGGTGGTGCGGGGGTTGTTGCAGCCGATGTCGGCGACGACGCCGCGAATGCGCCCGGCGATGATGGCGTCGTTCAGCGGGCGGAAGGAGCCGCGCAGGACGCCGCCCAGGGCGTAGTTGATGTATTCATGGGAGAAGCCGGCGACGACATCGGAGCGGACGTCGGGGATGCGCGTTTCCCCCCGGTTGGGGAAGTTATCAATCGCCCGGCGCACGATCTCCCGGGCTGTGTCCAGCGCGTGGTGCTCATCAAACTCAATGTGAGTCGCGCCGGTGATCTTGACCTTCTTGGAGGTGGTGATGATCTCGGTGTGGAAGTTCTGGGCGAGCGGGACGAGCGCCTGCATGATGCACTGCACATCCACCACCATGGCCTCCACCGCGCCGGTGAGGATGGCCAGTTCCTGGTGCAGGAAGTTGCCGGCGCTGGGCACGCCCTGGCGCATCAGGGTCTCATTGGAGGTGCAGCAGATGCCCGCCAGGTTGATGCCGTTGGCGCCCTTGCTCCTGGCATAATCAATCAACCCCGGATCGCTCACGGCGGCCAGGATCATCTCACTCAGGGTTGGTTCGTGGCCGTGAATGATGATGTTGACCTGGTCTTTCTTAAGCACACCCAGGTTCATCTGGGCCACGAGCGGGCTGGGGGTGCCGAAGAGCACGTCGGAGATGTCGGTGGCCAACATGCTCCCGCCCCAGCCGTCGGCGAGCGCGCAGCGGATGGCGGCATCCAAGATGTGCTCCGGGTCCTGGTCGTCGCCCATGTGGGTGCGGTGCAGCACCTCAACGACTTCGCGGTCAATGCCGCGCGGGATATAGCCCAGTTCCTGCCAGATGCGCTGGCGGCGGGCGGGCGCGCGTTTGGCGTAGAGGATCTGGCCGGTCTGCTGGCCGAATTGGGCAATGGCGGCATCGGCCACATCTGAGGCGATCTCCTCAATATGCCGCCCGTCGGTGGGGACGCCCAGGATTCTGGCGATGCTGAGCAGCTTGTAGGGGTCGCGGATTTTGTAGTCCGGGGCCTGGCCGGTGGCGGCGGCCTTGAGGGTGAAGGCCATATCGCGCCCGTGGTCGGAGTGGGCTGCTGCGCCTGCGGCGACAGCGCGGGCGAAGTTGCGGGCGACAACTGTGTCCACCGTCGCGCCGCACACGCCGACCTGGCCCTCTTTGACCAGGCGGCAAGGCCCCATGGAGCAGTTGCGACAACACAGACCGTCGGCGCCGATGGGGCAGGGCGCCAGGGTATCGGCGCGGCTGAAGGCCGTGCTCAGGCCCGCTGCCTCGGCGAACTCCAGCAAAAGATGGGCTGCCGGGTCCGCGCTACGTTCTTGAGGGGTGCGTACCTTTTTGCCGGTCATGCTGGTTCCTCCTGACTAGGTGGGGGATAAGGAATGACGAGCGATTTGCGCCGTTCGTCCTCCGTCCTTCATCGTTAATACCGCCTGAATTCACCGCTCATTTCCACATCGGCCCGGTGGGTGGTGGTGACGCGCACACCAAGCGCATCCCAGGCCGGGTCCTTACGACGCAGGTCGGGGACGGGCGGGCCGAGCACATCGGCCTCCCCTTTCCCGTCGCCCCGCATGTCCGGCGGATACCCCGCCTGCTCCAGCGCGCGGATGATGTCACTGGTTGAGAGCTTCGCCGGGTCATAAGTGACCTGCACCTGGTACCAGGCGGAGCTGGCGTACACATCCACCACGCCCGGCAACGCCGTGAGCACCTGGCGCACGGCGGCCACGTGGTGGTCGGCGTACAGCTTGGGAATAGTCAAGAGCGTGTGTTCCATGCGAGCTTCTCCTTTGATAAGTTGCTGGGCCAGGCGCATGACCACCTCAGCCTCATAGCGCCGGTGTCCTCCCAGGGTTTTGACTGAGGGGAGCTTCCCCGACTCGCCCCAGCGGGTCACTGTGGCAGGAGACACGCCAAAGATTTGAGCGACCTCCGTGCGTGTGAGGAGGCGCTTACCTGGGTCCTGCGGTGTTTTCATAGCGCGCTCATCCCCCTTCGGCCCTCACCTGTCCTGATCATGGATATCCCTGTTGATCGTTTTGCGCGTTATGCGCGTTTTGTGTTTTTTAGACACTATACGCCCGAATGCGGTTGAGAGAGAAGATGCAAACGGCTTATCTTGGGTGATGCAAATGCATCATTTGTGCAGGGTGTCACACACTTGTCTGCTGGACCGCTATCAGGGTAGATTGGTAGCCAGGGCAGAGGAAAAACCGTGGTGGGAAGAGGCCCCCAGGGCGAAGACCGGGTTTGCGGGCGGATACAATTTGAAGTAATAGATGAGAGCGAGTGGGCTGTAGGAGGGGCTTCAGCCCCGAAAGCTTCAGCCCCGAAAGGGAGATTTGAGTATATAACGAGAGCGAGATGATCAAGTATCCTGAGAGCACCCAACTGTTGTTAGCTCTGGCAGAGGCGCCGCCTGGCTCCCTGGATTTCGTTGTGCTGATCACCGGGGTGGACTGGGCCCCCGCCGAAGCCGAACGATGGATCCCTTATCTGGATGCTGCAGCGCGGGCGTTACGGGAAGGCGGACTGCTGTTTGTCCAGGGGGTTCCGGAGACCCTCCCTGAGCTGGGCGTCTATCTAGACAGGTGGCTGCGCTTCAAATATTGGATCGCTATAGAATCGGCGCTTCGTGCCAGTACCACAGGCGTGACGCCTGTGGCACAGGAAGGTACTCAACGGATTATTTACAGGAATCAAGGAAACTCAGGTCGGGGGCTGCCTTCTACCCACGCCGCCTTGTTGATGTTCGCCAAGGGCGAGGCATTCCGCATCTCGCGCGTTCGCTTTCCCCATCAGGTTTGCCGGGCGTGTGGCAGGCCGCTGCGGGATTGGGGGGGCAAAACGCACTTGATGCATCCAGACGGTGTGGCCATCTCAGATGTCTGGAAGGGCCTGTCATCAGAGAGTGTAGGGGCGCAGCGCCGCTGCGCCCCTACACTTCGCTTTCGGCCCCCGTTTTGGAGATTGTGCTGCGGATGGTCTCTCCCAGCGGTGACCCAGCGGATGCGAGCGCACTGAACGGCCTCGTCGGGCCTGCGGAGCGCGTTCAAGGGTTCAGGGACGCCAGGCTGATGGAGCCAACCGTTCGGTACGGGCGCAGCGCCGCTGCGCCCCTACTCCCGCTTCCTGGCCTTTTACCTTCGGGGCTACAAGCCCCTCCTACAAAGAAGGTACTCAACGGATTAGCTTCCTTAACTTCTATAGATAATCCGTTAAGTACCTTATTTACAGGAATCAAGGAAACTAGCGTTGCTGCCCTGGATGCTCGCTTCTACTGCCTGCGTTCATCCTGCATCCGCCAGCGCAAAGCGCGGGGGGAGGACGAGAAGGAGCGTTTAACCGACATTTGGTGGGACATCCACCGGATCAAGCATCGCCGCGACCGCGATTATCATCCGTGCCAGTTGCCGGATGCGCTGATGGAGCGGATTATCCGCCTTTCCACGAATCCGGGCGATGTGGTTTTGGATGCGCTGGCAGGCACGGGGACAACAGCGGTGGTCGCCGCGAAGTTGGGTCGGCGCTGCTATGTCGCCATTGACATTGACCCGATGTATGTGGCCATCACCCGCGAGAAGCTGGCCCAGGTGGAGACCTTCGGTGATGTGGTTCGCCCCCCGGTCGCCCGGCCGCGGCCCCGCTACAACAAGAAGGCCCTCCAATTGGAGTTGCAGGAGATCGCCCTTAAACTCGGCCGGTTGCCTACCCAGGAAGACGTCCGCCAGATGAGCCGCTACGGGTTAAAGCCATTTCTAGAAGCTTTCCCCACCTGGGGTAAAGCCCTGAAAGCCGCTAAATTACTGATCCTTACATTCACTACCGGACACTTTTTAGAAACTATCTCAAAACGATGCATAAGCCAGCCTGCGATACCAGAGTAAAGCACAGGCGAATTGGAGCAATGCCGCA